>ERZ838839.113-NODE-113-length-106510-cov-10.422319_pt1 | contig 106510 bp, 95 predicted proteins | sample MGYA00519909_ERZ838839 | MGnify/ENA primary metagenome ERZ838839 (study PRJEB31850, sample SAMEA3708843) | human gut metagenome | biome: human gut; feature: human-associated habitat; material: faeces | place: China | collected 2014 ...
CGCTGCCGCCCCGCGATGCGGCGCTGCCCGGGCGCTGCGCGTTGCCGCCCCGCGATGCGGCGTCGACGGGTCCCGCTCCAATCTCCGCCGCGCCCACTGGGAGCCAATCGGCGCGGTGGGGACTCGCCTCGCCGGGACTGTGGGGCGTGTCTTTATGCACGGTGGCCTCCAATCTGCATATTGCGCTCGTGGGCGTTGGCCCCTTCTTTGAGGCTCGTTCCTTTGAGCAGGGCGTTTGCGCCAAATTTGCCTCGCACGGCCACCATGGCCTGCGCAAGATCGCGCTCTTTTTGCTCGGCCGCGGGGTCGTCGAACAGCGTGAGGTTGGCGTAGCGCTCGGGTACGAGCCCTGTAAGGTTGATGTTCACGCGTCGTATGCGGGCCTTTGGGTCGACCGTTTGATGGAACAGTGTCAGGAGGGTTTCAGCAATGCAGCGCTCGGACGACGTGATGCGCCCAAGCTTGCGCTGCCCACCCGCGTGCATGGGTGGGGTGGGGAGACCGGCCTCGTGCGGCATCATGGTGTGCGAGTAGCCCACATACAGCCCGACCCCATCGCAGGCGAGCCCTTTCTCAATCAGCTCCAGGCAACTCGCAAAGATCATCTCGCGCAGGACCGTCTCGGCCTCGTCGGGCGAGTAGTCGCGCATGAGCACCTGCCCGTTGGTCATGGAGTGGCCGCGCGGTTCGTACGCGCGGATGTCGGCAATGGTGCAGGGCTCCTGCCCCCAGGCGTGGTCGATGAGGTGCTCTGCATTTTTGCCGAACATATGCCGCAGGACCTCGGGCCGTTCACCGCAGATTCCTGCTAGGTCGTAGATGCCACGGCGGGCCAGCCTGCTAGCGATGCCGTGGCCAATGCCCCAGATGTCGGTGATGGGATGGTGGAACCACACCTGGCGGCGGAATGAGTCTTCGTCCAGCTCCCCAATGCCGTCGGGCGTGCGCTTGGCGGTGATGTCGAGGGCGACTTTGGCGAGGAAGAGGTTGGGGCCCAGCCCCGCGGTGGCCGCGATGCCGTGCTTTGATTTCACGCGCGACGCGATGTGCTTCGCGAGGCCGCGCGCGTCCGTTCCGTAATAGTCGAGGTAGGGCGTGAGGTCGACGAAGCACTCGTCGATGCTGTAGGGGTAGATGTCGCTCGGCGCCACAAACGTGAGGTAGGTGCGGTAGATGTCGCGCGAGACCTCCATGTAGCGGCGCATGCGTGGGAGGGCGGCGATGTAGGGCATGTCGCTGGGGATCTCGCGGACGCGGCAGCGGTTGGGGACGCCCTTTGCCTTCATGCTGGGGGTGATGGCCAAGCAGATGGTGTTTTCGCTGCGTTCGACATCGGCCACCACGAGGTCGGTCGTGAAGGGGTCGAGGCCGCGGTCGGCGCATTCGACGCTTGCGTAGAAGCTTTTGAGATCGATGCACATATATATGCGCTGCGCCGGGTTTTTTGCTTGAGTTTGCGCCGCCGGCCGGGTTTGCGCTGCTGGTTGGGTGCGATTCGCCGGTTGGGGTCGCGCCGCCGGCCGGGTGCGATCCGCCCCTGGTGCCGACATGCCGCGCTGCGCTTTCGCCGCATACTCAGCCATGGCCCTCCCCTCAACACAAACATCTGTTCGTATGATAATAGCGTACCGAGCGGACGGAATCGGGCTCCATTCATGGAATCGGCACGGCATGTTCGGTGTAAATTATCGAATATATGTTCGATAATGGAGAGCATGGAGTATATCAGCACGACATATGGGGAGCGCTCGCGCGTGCATCGCGAGTACGTTGACGTTGTTGCCCGGTTTGGGCGCGATGGGTCCATCGAGCCCGTGGCGGTGATGTGGCGTGACGGGCGGAGTTTTCCCGTGGACGAGGTGCTGTATGTGGGGGAGTTCGGCGCGCCGGAGCGCGGGCGTCGTATCGCCCGCTATGACGTGCGCTTTGGCGGGCACGAGACGGCGATGTACCTCGAGCGGCGCGACGCTTCTCCCGCGGCGGCCGAGCCCGAGCGCCTGCGCTGGTGGGTTTGGGCCCGCGATCAGGTGAAAAGCGGCAGTGCACATCCGCGCGAGACCTCGGGGTGACACAGCTTGCATAGCGGCGACGCGCGCCCGATTCGGATATGGCGGAGGGTTGGGTGCGGGGCGACCCGCGTGCAGTGCGTCTCGCGCGCGGCTGGCCTGTGCGTGGAACCTCGCGTTGCTCGGTCTCCACATGGTGCCCTTGTGTCGCGCGGCTAGTTTTCGAGCCACTTCTCGGTATGAAAAAGGCCCTGCACGCCGGAACGTGCAGGGCCTTAAGAAGGGAGCCGCGGCATTGTCGAGCCCCGGGCGATCGAGGTCGGTCAATCGCGGCCAGCAGGCTGGGGACGGCCGATCGAGGTCCGGCTGACCGGGGCCTGCCGGGGCCTGCCGGGGTCGAGCGTGCGAAAAACCTACGTATATCGCTTTCAGACGTAGGAAAAGCGCACACTCGATCTGAGGGGATGGGGTGGGCGACCAGCGCCCGGCGCCCGATGCGGCGCCCGGCGCCCGGCTCCCATCCGGCGGGCCTGGCCTACTCGGCGCGGGCCATGGCCTGCTCGAAGTCGCGGGTGCCCGTAAAGACTTCGTGCTTGTAGGGGTTCACGCCAAGCTTCTTGGCGCGGTACATGATGTAGCCGAAGGCGGCGATGTTCACCACGAGGGCGATTACAGAAACTACGAGGTTGACGCTGGGGTTGTTCACCGAGTTGACCGAGAACACGCTGTAATCCTGGAACATCGGGAACACCTGGGCGAACATGCACCAGATGGCGAGGGTGTTCGCGCGGTTCTGAATCCAGCCGCCCTTGTTCCAGAAGAAGTTTGCGACGGTGGGGGCGAGCAGCAGGGCCAGACCGCAGTACCAGGCGTGCGTGGGCAGGCAGTTGTAGGTGTAGCAGAAGTTCCACAGGTCGTAGGCGAGGATGTAGACCCAAGTCATGTCGGGCCACAGCATGTCGTCGCCCTTCTTGGAGCGGTAGATGCCCCACCAGCCGGTCATGCAGAAGATGTTGATCAGGCCGGCGATGCCGTTGAACACGTTGTGCCAGCCGCCCATGAGGGTGACGCCCTCGGTGGATACCCAGGTGGTGCCAAACGCGCGCACGGCGCTCTCGAAATCGCTCACCATGGCGATGAGGATGTTGATGGCCACGATGGCGAAGGGGAAGACCTTAAAGGCCTCGCTGCGGCCGAGCTTTCCCCAGCCGTATTTGAGCATCATGAAGCCGATGCAGCCCGCGGTTGCGGCGTAGAGCTTGGCGTAGTGGAACCAGCTGCCCATGTGCAGGTAGGTGGGGTTGGTGAGGGCCCACTCCATGCCCATTCCGGCGCACACGTAGATAGAGATGAAGTACACCGTGAGTACAGCGGGGATGCCGAGGAAGCACACGATGCCGCCGACCTTGGAGCGGCGGGCGATCTCGTTGGCGGCGATGAGGCCCACGAAGACCATAATCCATCCCAGCCACTGGAACATGGCGTGTTCGCCATAGACTTGGAACAACATTCGTTCCCCTTTCTATCTCAGGCCGATGCGGCCTTGGTTGACATGTGCCCCGGGCTGGTTCGGCCCGGGCGTTTGCCGTCGCGCACGGCGAGGCGATGCGGTCAGATGCGGCCAAAGTTGACGAACTGTCAACTTTGGCGCAAGAAGCCCCGAATGCGGGGCGGATCCCCTGGGCCATACATCGAGTGAGCGTTTTTCCTACGTCTGAAACGCTGAAATGAAGGAAAAGCGCTCACTCGATGCCGAAGACGGGTGAATGCCGGGGGCGAGCGGGCGTCGCCGGGTTTGGCGCCCTAGCGCTCCGGTCTTCGCTCGGGGTACTTCGCGGTGTAGCCCTCGATGTGCAGCGTGCTCGCGATGATGTCCTTGATGACCTCTTCCGGCGCATCGGGGTGGGTGCGAACGTACATGATCAACCCGGTGATGAGCACGTAAAACGTCTCGTACAAGTGGTCGATGCGCACCTCGTGATGGGCGGCGAAATCGACGACGGTGGAGGCGCACATGTAGCGCGCCGTGCGGTCGGCGACGCGATGGACAAACGAGGCGTACATGGTGCCGTCTCCCGCGCGCGCGACGCTGGACGTCGCACTATCGTTCTGCTCGAGCACCATGGTTTTGAGCATGCGCGCGACGGCATCAAGCGCGCCCTCGATATCGCCCGCCACGCGTTCGGCGTTCCACGCGGTGATACGGTCGACAAACGAGTCGATGCTTTGGTCGAGCACCGCCTGCAGCGCATCTTCCTTGGTGGGGAAGTAGTGGTAGAACAGGGAGCGGGTGCAGCCGGCGCGCTTGGTGGCGGCGGAGATGGAGAAGCGGCTGATGCCGTCCTCAAGAATGGTCGCGCGGACCGCGTTGAGGATTTCGTCGCGTCGATCGTCGTGCGCGAGGCGCTCGTAGCGCACGGTTGCGTCGGTTCCCATAGCCCTGCCTCTTCCCGTTTGCGAACAGATATCGAATCTAGTCTTGACCTTTGTTGACAAAACGTCAATATGTAATTTGACGAAGTGTCAACGATTTTGCCACAAAGGGTGCCGGGTGCGGTGCAGCCAGCAACAGTGCAGCCAGCAACGACGCAGCCGAGCGCGGTGCGACCAGCGGCGACGTGGCCGGCAGCGGTGCGACCAGCGGCGACGCTGCCAGCAGCGGTACAGTCGGGCGCGCGACCAACGGCAGGAGGAAGGGAAGACCATGGGAGACGTACGTGTCATAGAGGTCAAGCAGAGTGTGTTTGCCGACAACGATCGCAAGGCAGACGAGTTGCGCGCAACGCTGCGCGAGCGCGGCACGTTCCTGCTCAATCTCATGTCGAGCCCCGGATCCGGAAAAACCACCACGCTCACGCGCACCATCGAGGCACTGAAGGACGAGCTGTCCATCGCCGTCATGGAGGCGGACATCGACTCCGATGTTGACACGCGCACCATCCTCGGCACCGGCGTGCGCGCCATTCAGCTGCACACGGGTGGTATGTGCCATCTCGACGCCTATATGACCGAGCAGGGGCTGAACGAGCTCGTTGCCGAGCCGTCCGCGGGGGACGTCGCCGCAGAGGGTAGCGCACCCGCCGCAGCACCCGTCGACCTTGCCATTCTCGAGAACGTGGGCAACCTCGTGTGCCCGGCCGAGTTCGACACCGGCGCCTCGGCCAACGCGATGATCCTGTCGGTCCCCGAGGGCGATGACAAGCCGCTCAAGTACCCGCTCATGTTCAGCATCTGCGACGTGGTCCTCATCAACAAGATCGACACGCTGCCCGTCTTCGACACGTTTTCCATGGAGCGCGTGCGGGAGAACATCCTCATGCGCAACCCCAACGCCACCATCATTCCCATCTGCGCCAAGACGGGTGAGGGCATCGACGAGTGGGCGCAGTGGTTGCGCGGCGCCGTCGCGGACTGGAAAACCGCAATTTAGGAACCGCCTCAACATCGAGGCGCGCTTCCGGCGCCACGGCTCCAGCGACGCGCAAGCCATGGCAAGCACCCCCAAAGTCATTGCACAAGGAAAGGAACACGCATGATCGTTAACGGCCCGGGCATCTCGTTCACCGAGCCCGACATCGGCTCCGAATTCGTCCCACCCATTCCCGAGCATCCGCGCGAGAAAATCGTGGCGCTGTGCGAGCACTGCACCAACCGCCTGCTGGGCAAAAAGGAGCTCAAGCCCTTCGAGTACTGGGCGTTTGCCGAGGTCACGACCGATGAGATGGCCGACGTCCTCCTCAAGATGAAGATGCGTCGCCCCTACACCCTGGCCGACGCGGTCAAGGCCACCGGGATGGACGCCGAGCCGCTCGAGAAGCTCCTCGACGAGATGAGCTATATCGGCCTGCTCGAGTACAACTGGGAGAATCCCACCCGCACCAAGCAGTGGGTTTTGCCCATGCTCGTGCCCGGCTCCGCCGAGTTCCTCAACATGCGCGCAAGCCAGATCGAGGAGCACCCGGCCGTCGCGAAGTTCTTCGAGCAGGCATCGAAGGGCGCTTTGGCCCGCGCGACGCCGATGGTGCCGCCTGGAGGCGCGGGCATCGGCATGCACGTCATTCCCGTCGAGCAGGCGATCCAGATGGAGGACCACTCCGTTTCCATCGAGCATATCGAGCACTGGCTGGATAAGTACGAGGGTAAGTACGCCGCGAGCCCCTGCAGCTGCCGTATGAGCCGCGCGAAGCTCGGTGAGGGCTGTGGCGACGACCCCAACGACTGGTGCATCGCCGTGGGCGACATGGCCGATTACGTGGTCGAAACGGATCGCGGCCACTACATCACGCGCGAGGAGGTCTACGAGACGCTGCGCCAGGCGGAGGCTAATGGCTTCGTGCACCAGATCACCAACATTGACGGCGAGGACAAGATCTTCGCCATCTGCAACTGCAACGTGAACGTGTGCTATGCCCTGCGCACATCGCAGCTGTTCAACACGCCGAATCTCTCGCGCTCCGCATACGTGGCACGCACCGAGGCCGACAAGTGCGTGGCGTGCGGCCGCTGCGTCGAGGTGTGCCCCGCCGGCGCGGTGAAGCTGGGTCAAAAGCTGTGCGCCGCCAGCACGGGCAAGGTGCCGGAGTATCCCAAGCAGGAGCTGCCGGACGCCGTGAAGTGGGGCCCCGAGAAGTGGAGCCCCGACTACCGCAACAAGAACCGCATCGAGACGTATGACACGGGTACCTCCCCGTGCAAGACTGCGTGCCCGGCGCACATCGCTGTTCAGGGCTACCTCAAACTTGCCGCTCAGGGGCGCTATCGCGACGCACTCGCTCTCATCAAGCGCGAGAACCCACTGCCCGCGATTTGCGGTCGCATTTGTAACCGCCGCTGCGAGGACGCCTGTACGCGCGGTCGCATCGACGCGGCGGTCGCCATCGACGAGGTTAAGAAGTTCATCGCCCAGCAGGATCTGGTTGCCGAGAACCGCTATGTCCCCGAGGCCGTGACGCCCACGCGCGCCGGCGGCTTTGACGACAAGATCGCCGTGATCGGTGCCGGTCCCGCGGGCCTGTCGTGCGCGTTCTACCTTGCCGAGAAGGGCTACAAGCCGGTTATCTTCGAGAAGAGCGCGCGCCCCGGCGGCATGCTCACGTATGGCATCCCCAGCTACAAACTGGAGAAAGATGTCATCGAGGCCGAGGTTGAGATCATTCGCGAGATGGGCGTCGACATCCGCCTGGGCGTCGAGGTGGGGCGCGACGTGACGCTCGGCGACCTGCGCGAGCAGGGCTTCAAGGCGTTCTACGTCGCCATCGGATGCCAGGGCGGCCGTTTGCCCGGCATTCCGGGCGAGGACGCCGAGGGCGTCTCGGTTGCCGTTGATTTCCTGCGCAGCGTTGCCGAGCAGCAGGACAACGGCGGTGAAGCGGCGGCGATGCCGGGCCGCACGATCGTCGTCGGCGGCGGAAATGTCGCCATCGATGTCGCGCGCACCGCGGCGCGCCTGGGCAGCGAGCATGTCGAGATGTTCTGCCTGGAGAGCTCCGAGGATATGCCGGCGAGCGTCGAGGAGGTCGTGGAGGCGAACGAGGACGGCGTGCACATCTCTTGCGGCTGGGGCCCGGTCGAGGTCCGTACCGGCGAAGATGGCCGCGTGAAGGAAATCGTGTTCAAGCGCTGCCTGCGCGTGTTCAACGATGAGGGGCGGTTCGACCCGACCTACGACGAGAGCGAGCTGCGCTGTGTTGCCGCCGACCGTGTGGTGTTCTCCATCGGTCAGTCGATCGTGTGGGGCGACCTGCTCGAGGGCGAGGCCGTCGAGCTCGACCGCGGCCAGGGCGCCATCGCCGACCCCAAGACGTATCAGACCGCGCAGCCCGACATCTTCGTCGGCGGCGACGTCTACACGGGCCCGAAGTTCGCCATCGATGCCATCGCGGCAGGTCACGAGGCAGCTGTGTCCATCCATCGCTTCGTGCAGGATGCAACGCTCACCATTGGCCGCAATCCGCGCGCCTATCGCGAGCTCAACCGTGACGATGTGGACTTTGGCAGCTACGACACCGCAAGCCGCGGCGATGCCGTGCACAATTATGAGCGCGAGAAGACGAGCCCGTTCCGCGAGTATGTCGAGACGTTCACCGAGGAGCAGGTTCGCTCCGAGACGGCGCGCTGCCTGGGATGCGGTGCGAGCATCGTGGACGAGAACAAGTGCATCGGCTGCGGCCTGTGCACGACGAAGTGCGCGTTCGATGCCATTCACCTGCATCGCGAGCACCCCGAGTGCTCCAACATGGTGAAGTACGAGAAGAAGATCCCGAGCCTGGCGAAGTACGCTCTCAAGCGCGAGATCAAGATTCGTTTTGGAAAGAAATAATGCACGAGCTGGGCATTGTTTTTCATATCATCCGCAGCGTGGAGGAGATCGCGGCGCAAAACAACCTGCGCCGCGTCTCTTCGGTCGCGCTGGAGCTGGGCGAAGTCTCGGGGGTCATCCCGAGCTACCTCACCGATTGCTGGAACTGGGCCTGCGCAAAACACGACCTGATGCAGGGCGCGGAGCTCGTGATCGAGGAAGTGCCGGCGGTCACGTTTTGCGAGTCATGCGAGCGGACGTACGGTACGGTCGAGCACGGGCGCGTGTGCCCGTATTGCGGCAGCGAGCGCACCTATCTGGCGCAGGGCGATGAGTCGGTGATCAAGGAGATCGCCACCCCCGACACGTCGCCGGCTGCCGCTTCGGCTGCCGGCGGACGCGTCCATGAAGATTCCCGCTGAATTCTGGGTTTTGCCCGGCGTCTTGAGGCGAATTGCTGCAAAAAACCCTTGCTGTAAAAAGCTACGGCAGTAGGTTCATATCTGGCCGGACTTTTCTTCCATGAAAGGCCTGGTCGTCGGTAGCCTGGAAATGCGTTTTATATGTCTCATAAGACATGACAATTTACAGCAAGGGAATTTTGCAGCACATGCTGGGCAGGGGCCGCTGCGTTCTGCTCGGCGCCTCGCATTCGATGCGCGGGCTATCGCTCGGATTGCCCGGTGACCCGCCGCATGAGGTCGGTGAGCTCGGCGACCTGCCGCTCGAGTTCCTCGATGCGCCGCGCGTTGCCCGCGATCCCCTCGCGGTTGAGCAAAGAGGCCTCCTCAACAGGGTCGGGCATGTTTTCGCGATGTCGGCTTGCGTCGAAGTTCTCGTTGAGCACGCGGCAACCGTTGCGCTTGACCACGCGCCCGGGAATGCCAACGACCGTGCAGTCGTTGGGAACATCCTTGACCACGACGGAGTTTCCGCCGATGCGCACGTTGTCCCCGATGTGAATGTTGCCTAGCACCTTGGCCCCCGTGCCCACCGTGACGCGGTCGCCGAGCGTGGGATGGCGTTTCCCGCTTTCGTTGCCCGTGCCTCCCAGGGTAACGCCCTGGTACAAAACGCAATCGTCGCCCACCACGGTGGTCTCGCCAATCACGACGCCCATGGCGTGGTCGATGAAGAGGCGACGCCCCAGCTGGGCTGCAGGGTGGATCTCCACACCGGTGAAAAACCTCGTGACCTGGGAGAGAACGCGTGCGAGCCCTTGCGCGCCGTGATTCCAGAGCCAATGCTCCGGCGTGTGCATCCATTTTGCATGGAGGCCCGGGTAGGAGAGGAAGATGACGAGGCCACTTTGCGCAGCGGGGTCGTTCGCCTTGACGGCTGCGATGTCCTCGCGGACGGTGGCGATGGCTCCCATGCTTCTTCCTCCCGGGTGATGATCTCGATGCCGTAGGGCGTATGAGCTGCAAGTGTATGCGTCCCGGCATCTAATGTCGAGAGAAATACTAGGATTAACACGCTGGAAACCGACCGCCGCCGCCCGTCGCAACGCCGCTTGTAATTCGGCCTGCGGGCGCCGGAGTTTGCGGGATTTCGGTACAGATGGGGCGCAGCAGGCGTTCTTGCCGGCGTGACCGCCTATCATATTTCGAGCGCCTCATCCGGAGAGATTCGGGCGGGGCGATGCGTTCGATAATAAGAAAGGCAGGCCATGGAAGAGGCGTTTTTCGGTTTCATTAGCCAGTTTGGCTACGTTGCAGTCTCTGCCCTCATTTTCCTTGAGAACATTTTCCCGCCTATCCCCAGCGAGCTCATCTTGCCGCTCTCGGGCTTTCTCGTTACAAAGACGTCCATGACTCTACCCTTGGTGATCGTCGCCGCGACGGTGGGCTCGGTGGTGGGCGCCTATATTCTGTACGGCATCGGCCGCCTGCTTTCGCAGGAGCGCCTCGAGGGGTTCTTCGACACCAAGCCCATGCGCATGCTGGGATTTCATTCGGACGACGTGGCGAAAGCCATCGATTGGTTCGATCGCAAGGGCCAGATCACGGTGCTCATCTGCCGTTGCATTCCCGTGGTGCGCAGCCTGATTTCCATTCCCGCGGGCACCGCGAAGATGAACATGGCCCTGTTTGCGGTTTACACGCTCGTGGGCTCCCTCGTGTGGAACACGATTCTGTGCACGCTGGGCTTTTGGGCCGGTGACGCATGGGAGCAGATCACCGCGCAGGCGGAATGGTTCTCTTCTGTGGTGAAGATCGGCATCATCGTCGTCGCGGTCATCGTTGTCGCCTGGTGGGTCAAGTTCCGCATTCTCCCGGCACGCGCGGAGCAGAAGCGCCGCGACGCCGAGGGCAAGTAGCGAGGAGACATCCTCGCGGCGGCGGGTCGAGGGCGGCAGCCCGCCGGCTCGGGAACGGCGCCTGGCCGAGGCCGGCAGCGTCGCCAAGCCTCCGCACTGGGGACGACAGCGTCGCCAAACCTCCGCTTTGAGGGTAGCTTCGTCAAAAAATCGCCTGTCTTTGGCTGAAATTATTGACGAAGATACCCTCGATTCCGTTTCGCTCGCTCCAGCTGCCGCAGCGGAACGTCGCCCGTCGCGTTTCGCGCCGATTAATTCTGCGGACACTCCATCGTGACGGAGTACAATCAATCAAACATGTCGCCTCCGGGCTATGTGCCCGGCTTTGTCATATATACGTACCTACGTCGAGTGAGGAGTGCACGATGGCCGTTGAGAAGAAAGACCTCGATTGGGGAAATCTGGACTTCAGCTATCGCAAGACCGACTACAGCTATGTTTCTAACTACAAGGACGGCGCGTGGGACGAGGGCTGTCTCACCACCGACCACAGCATCACGCTGTCCGAGTGCGCGGGCATCTTCCATTACTGCCAGGAGGTCTTTGAGGGTCTCAAGGCCTACACCACCGCCGACGGCTCCATCGTGTGCTTCCGCCCCGACATGAACGCCCAGCGCATGGCCGATTCCGCCGAGCGCCTGGTCATGCCGCCTTTCCCGCAGGATCGTTTTGTCGAGGCCGTCAAGCAGGTCGTCGAGGCCAACGCTGCCTGGGTTCCGCCGTTTGGCTCGGGCGCCACGCTCTACGTGCGTCCGCTCATGATTGCGACGGGCGACGTCATTGGCGTCAAGCCTGCGGATGAGTACCAGTTCCGCATCCTCGTCACCCCGGTGGGCCCGTACTTCAAGGGCGGTGACACCACGGTCAAGCTGTGTGTTTCCAAATACGACCGCGCCGCGCCCCACGGGACGGGCAACATCAAGGCCGGCCTCAACTACGCCATGAGCCTCAAGCCCGGTATGGAGGCCCATGCCGCCGGCTACGCCGAGAACCTCTATCTCGATTCCGAGTCTCGCACGTACGTCGAGGAGACCGGCGGCGCCAACGTGCTGTTCGTCGCCAAAGACGGAACGCTCGTGGTTCCGCAGTCCCACACCGACTCGATTCTGCCCTCCATCACCCGCCGCTCCTTGGTGCAGGTCGCCCAAGATCTGGGCATCGCCGTGGACGAGCGCCCCGTCACCTGGGAAGAGGTTGCTTCCGGCGCGTTTGTCGAGTGCGGCCTGTGCGGTACCGCCGCGGTTATTTCCCCGGTGGGCGAGATCCACGACGGCGAAACGGTCGTGGTCTTCCCCGACGGCCACGAGGCGTCCGGCCCCGTGATGAAGCGCCTGCGAGAAACCCTGACGGGCATTCAGGGCGGTCAGATCGAGGATGAGCACGGCTGGGTTTGCAAGATCTGCTAGCGGAAACCGGCTTCTGCGCAAGGGGCGTCGCCTATAGAGGTGAACTGCGCCCCTTGTTTTATCTGTGGACTTGCCCAAATCCTCTCTTGCCTGCTGTTGAGCGCTTGCTCATACTGGGCGTATCACTTCTGTGGCTTTGCCGCAAACGCACCGTAAACGCACTCGCCCTCATGGGGCAAAACCAAGGAGGAACGATGGCTCAGCCTCGTAACAAGGCCGTGATCGCCGGTCTTGCCGCCGCGCTCACGCTTGGTGGCGTCACCTTGCCCGCCGTGGCAACCACATCCAACACAACCACATCGGATTCCGATCCCAATGGCATGGGAACGCCCCTGCCAAGTGATTACGACAAGTCCGATTACTACGAGGGAACCGAGGGCGCGTCGACGTTCGCCTCCGCGCGCTCGGCCTCGACGCTTTCACCCGTTTCGCTCACCGATGAAATGAAGTATTTCACGCTGTATGAGTCGGGCCGCAACTACGACAAGGGCCTGTCCAGCGGAGACGGGTACAACGCCGTCGGCTACTACCAGTTCGACCGCCGGTATGCGCTGGTTCCCTTTTTGCGCCAGGTCTATGCGTACAGCCCGCAGGCGTACAGCATGTTCGTGCCCGTCCTTGCGCAGGCGAGCACGCTGGCAAGCGAGTCGTACAGCATGTACGACTACAACACGCGCCAGCTCACCGCGCTCGCCCAGCAGCTCAACGAGGCGTGGCATGCCGCGTACGCCGCCAACCCCGCCGAGTTCTCGGCGCTGCAGGATTCATATGCGTACAACAACTACTACCTGCCCGTTCAGAGCATGCTGATCAACACGTACGGTGTCGACCTGCGCAATCGCGCCGATTGCGTCAAGGGATTGGCGTGGAGCATGTGCAACCTGTTTGGCCAGGGCGGCGTGCAGAAGTTCTTCAAGGGGGCCAACCTCAGCAACGACATGACCGACCGAGAGCTGGTCACGGCGCTGTGCGACACCGTGGTCAACCGTGTGGCAGAATGGTATCCCAGCCAGCCTCAGTATTACGCTGGATGGCAAAACCGGTTCCGCAAGGAGAAGGCCCAGTGCTTGAAGTACATCGAACAGCATGAGACCGAGCAGAACGCTGGCGGCGTGTTTGGTGACGCGCCGAGCGCCGATGGCCCGAGCGCGGGCGATGCCGGCGCCGGCGATCAGGGCTTTGGCTCGACGGGTGGAGCGCCCAGCGTCGATGTGCCGAATGTGAACGATGGCGCCTCGGGCGGTGCCACGAGCCAGCCCTCTGTGCCCCCGGCGGCTAATGACCCCGGGTCTCCGGACACGCCCAACAGCACGCCTGACGCAGACACCGGTTCCTCCGAAGGAACCGCAGGCGGCAGCAATCTCGAGTCCAGTCCTTCGGGCGGGGCGAATGCGGGGTCCGGCTCTGCTCAGGGCGGTGAGGCGGGCTCCGGTAGCGGCGCTGCGGGCGGCTCGTCGAGCACGGGCTCGACGACGGGCGGGTCGAGCGCTTCAGGCGGGGCTTCCGGCGGAGCAGGCTCGAGCGCTGGCCAGGGCGCATCGAGCGGCAGCGCATCGAGCGGCAGCGCATCGAGCGTACAGGGCTCGGGTGCTGCGGGCGATGGTTCGATAGCGGAGGACAAGCGGACCGACGACGGTGAGAAGGCCGGCGACGACGACAAGAAGACCTCCGATGCCCCAGCGCCGCAGTCCGAGAAGGGCTCCTCGACCGACGCCGGAGACGCTAAGAAGGCGTCGAAGGCCACGTCGAACGCGCAGGGCTCCACCGCCAAAAAGACCCATGCGGGAGACCTGCCCCTCACGGGCGACGACGCGGCGCTCGTGGTGACGGGTGCCGTTGGCCTGGCTGTCGCGGGCGCCTCGTTCCTTTCCCTCGCAAAGAAGGAAAACGCCCCCGAGTAGCCTTCAACCGCAACGCGCGGGACACGCCATAACGCGCGGGACAAGCCGCGGCGGGCATCGCCTCGCGCGCGAACCTCAATCGGTGTCACCTCGCGCGCGGCGTAAGAGACGAATACGGCGCCCCTCATCCGTCACGGAGAGGGGCGCTTTTCTGTTACTCTTGAACAAGCCAGCTAACGGAAGGCGAGCGCAGGTGCGCGGCCGCACGGAAGGAGGCCTCATGGAGGCTTACAAGCAGGAGTTTATCGAGTTCATGGTCGAGTCCGACGTGCTCAAGTTCGGCGATTTCACGCTCAAGAGCGGTCGCAAGTCCCCGTTCTTCATGAACGCGGGCGCATATGTTACCGGCGAGCAGCTCATGCGCCTGGGCGAGTACTACGCCCGCGCCATTCACGACAACTTCGGTCTGGATTTTGACGTTGTCTTTGGCCCCGCGTACAAGGGCATCCCGCTGTCCGTCGTGACCGCCATCGCCATGCACAAGCTGTACGGCAAGGAGGTGCGTTACTGCTCCGACCGCAAGGAGGTCAAGGATCACGGCGCCGATAAGGGCGGCATGCTGGGCTACGAGCTCAAGGACGGCGACCGCGTAGTGATGGTCGAGGACGTGACCACCTCCGGCAAGTCCATCGACGAGACCTACCCCAAGCTCATGAATGCGGCAAACGTCGAGGTCAAGGGCCTTATCGTGAGCCTCAACCGCATGGAGGTCGGCAAGGGCGGCGTGACCACTGCTCAGAAGGAGATCGAGGCCAAGTACGGCTTCCCCGTGGCGAGCATCGTGTCCATGGCCGAGGTGACCGAGCACCTGTATAACCGCGAGGTTGCCGGGCGCGTGGTGATCGACGACGAGCTCAAGGCCGCCATCGATGCGTACTACGAGCAGTACGGAGCGCGCGAGTAGCTTGCCGCTGCGTTCTTACGTTTCTGCGCCACCCGTCCCCGGCACCACTGACGCGCCGGAGGTGGGTGGTGCTGTCGTTGGGGTGACTGGCCTAGGTGCCAGAAGCGGCTCACGTGCGCGCCGGGACCAGTTCCCTCACTGGCCGTGTAATGCCGCTCGCCGAGAAGGGGCAGTGCGCCACGGGCGGCTCGCCCATGATGGCATATGCTGCAATCTGTGTTGTCATTTGCCCGGCACGTGGGCAATCGCACCATTGGGAGGAAGTATGAAAAAGAGGTTCTGGATTGCTCCGGTTATGGCACTCGCCGTTGTGTGCACGCTGCTGCTGAGCGCATGCGGCGGCCCCTCCGTCGAGGAGCTCATCCGCGAGGACATCACCAAGGCCATGGGCGAGATCACTCCCGATGACGAGGAGCTGCTCGACGCGATGGAGGCGAGCTCCGACGGCGGGTTTGACCAACTGGGCATCGACACCAAGGATTTCGCGACGGCGTATCTCGATGGCTTTGATCACGAGATTAAGAGCGTTACCGTCGACGAGGAAGCCGGCACGGCAGAAGCCGTCGTCACGGTGAAGATGAAGTCGCTTTCCGCCATCATGTCGAACTTCATGACCGAGTTCCAGGCGTATGTGGACGGCATCGATCCTACCACCGTGGGCAGCGAGGAGGAGCTCTACATGAAGGCGGGCGAGATCCTGATGGAGTCCGTGCGCTCCGCCGAGCCTTCCGAGACCGACTGCACCTTTGAGTACGAGAAAGACGATGAGGGCGGCTGGTCTGCCACCGAGGGCACCGAGAACGCGATTCTCGATGCCATGGCGTAACAGCCATCGCCTGCAAGCGGTTTATCGATTGCCTATGGCCGCCTGAAAATACCCATGAGGTTCAGCCCGCATAAGGGCTGAGACAAATGATTCCCATGGGTGCTTTCGGGCAGGCAATAGGCATTTTTTCATGGAAACTTGGGTTGTTCTGTCGTGCGGCGCCGCCCTGCCGGGAGTGTTAGCCCAGGACGATATCGAGCAGTTCGCGCGGATTGTCGATAACGTAGTCCGCGCCCGCAGCCTCAAGCTCGGGACGCCCGCGGAAGCCCCAGGCGACACCGCAGGCTTTTAGTCCTGCGTTGTGCCCGCAGGCGATGTCGACGTTTGAGTCGCCCACATACAGCGTGCGAGCGGGGTCGGCGCTCAGCATGTCGAGGACATGCAGTGTGATGGGAGCTGCGGGCTTGGGCGGGAAGGCGTCGACGCGGCCCTGAGCGACGGCAAAGCGATCGCCAAAATACTGTTGCACGAGGGGAGCGGTGGCCGCGTGGTCTTTGTTGGAAAGGACCGCGAGCGTAACGCCGCCGGCTCCAAGCGCGTCGAGTGTGCTGAGAATCCCTTCGTAGGGGGCGGTGTGATCTTGCTTGTGCGTTCCGTAGTATGCGCGAAACTCGGCTAGAGCCTGCTCAAATACACGGCCTTCGCCCGCGAACTCGGCGGGGATGAGGCGCTCGATGAGCTTGGGTTGCCCGTTGCCGATCTTGTAGCGGAATTCATCCACGGAGTAGGTGGGCCATCCGTGTAGCGCGCAGACGTGATTGCCCGCTTCGGTGAGGTCGTCGAGCGTGTTGAGAAGCGTTCCGTCCAAATCGAAGATCACGTGGGTGAATGCCATGGGGCGAACCTTTCATAAAAGCCCGGCCATCGTGAGATGACCGGGCCTGTGTTGCAACTGGCTGGGGTAGAGGGATTCGAACCCCCGTAACTGGTACCAAAAACCAGGGTCCTGCCGCTGGACGATACCCCAAGAGCCGTATCGCGCAATCGCGCGACCGTCATAGTGTAGCGTACTTAGTTGGTCAGTGCATCGCACAAACCATCGAGGAGACGGACCGCCAAGGTTTGCGCATCGCTCGCGGTGAACATGCCGTATTTGGTGATGCCCGTGAGCTCAATGCGGAGCAGGATGGGTTTTGAGGTGGCAGCCGCCACGGCGGTTTTCACGCGCAGGGTTAGGTTCTGGCAGTCGGCGAGCGCGATGGTTGCACGAGGCTCGGCATCTTCGGGCAGCTCGTCCGAGGCGATCTCGACAATCAGGTCCACGTCCTGCGGGGCGACGTCGTCATACAGGACGATGCCGCTGCCATCGGTGGTTGCCGACGCGATGTTCCACACGCGGGAAGCGACGTTGCGCGCGATGGCGTCCTCGCCCCCGATGGCGATGTGCCAGCTTTCCAGCACGTTGGCGGCGCGGGCGAAGCCCATGCGGGCCTCGGCTTCGATGTCGATGACGGAAGGCTTGCCCTCCCACACGTGGTGCAGGCGATTGATGTAGGCGAAGGTGTCCTGAAACGCCATGCCGTCGGCGAAGAGGCCGACGTTCTCCTGGAATTGCTGCAGGGCGGCTTCGGTGTGCGGGCCAAAATAGCCGTCGTCAACACCGCAGGCAAAGCCGAGGGTGTTGAGCGCGCGCTGCAGGGCGCGCACGTCGGCGCCGTGAAAGTTGGGGAGACGCAGGTAGAGCGTGCGGTCCCCGAGTTTATAGGAGGCATCGACCAGGGCACTCCAGGCCGTGCCGTCGATCTCGTCACTCGGCTCGAGCTCCTGGCTCGCGCGGAACGCGCTCACGGCAGATGCGGTGGAGGCGCCATACGCTTTGGCAGAGGTCTCGGCCTCGTCGATCGTATATCCCAAAGAAACGAGGCGCGTCTGCACGTCTTCGACGGCAGGCCCCCGCATTCCCTGCTTGATGGATTCCATGGGGATCCCCTAACAACCTGGCGCGCATCGCGCTTGCGAAGCGGGCACGCTGACTCATGCACGCGAAGCTTGGGCCCGCGAGACATACAGCTCATAGTGTATCAAGGATGCGGCGCGCTCGCATAAGTTTCACCGCGGTACATGCGGGGAACATGTGTGGCGCCGCGGCGATGGAACGGTCGGATCCGCTGGGGCTATCGGGGCCATCGCTGTGGCAGGGCGGTGATGGACGCGTTATTGCACGCTCGCGCGGACTTCAAAATCAAATGAATTGCTCTCGCCGCGATACGTTGCCACTGAATACTCAACAGCTGCGCCCTGGGCATCGCGCGCGACGGTCTGGAAGATAATGAGAGGATCGCCCTCGTTGACATCGAGAAGCGCGGCGGTTGTGATGTCGGCCTTTGCCACCTCGAGATGGCGGTGTGCGCGCTCTACGGGGTTGCCCGCCTGGACCATGGCGAAATACAGGCTGGTCGCCTCAAAATCAACGGTGTCGAAGTTTGGGTATAGCCTGCAGGGGATATAGCTCTCGACAAACACATTGGGGATTTCATCGGCATAGCGCAGGCGAACCAGCTTGTAGACCTCATCGCCGGCGTCGATTTCGAGCTTGTGCGCCACGTCTTCGGGCGCCTTGAGGCGCTTGCGCGTGAGCACTTTTGTGCGCGGTGTGCGCCCGGCGCGGCGCATCTCGTCTTCGAAGCTCATGATGCGCATGGCAAATGCCTGGTCGACCTTGGGGAGCGTGACCACCGTTCCGCGGCGGCGGCGTTTTTCGAGGTAGCCCTCGCTCACGAGTGATTGCATGGCTTGGCGGATGGTTGACCGGCTCACACCGTACATATCGCACAGCTGGACTTCCGACGGGATGGTTTCGCCCACCGAGTAGGTTCCGTCTTTGATCTTGGCAAGCAGATCATCTTTGATTTGGTCGTAGAGCGTCATTTTTGTCATACCTTTAAAACGTCGGAGTTGGAACGAATATAGCACACGGGACGGGGCCTTTTCGGCCCCGCCCCGATGGTGAGGGATGGGTTGTATCCGCTGTCGTGGAGTTCTCTAGAAGACGCCCAGCAGGCAGAGCGCGGAAACCGCGACGGTCAGGATGACGATGACCTTGGTGGGGCTATATTGCTTCTTACCGAGCATCCACCAGGTGAGCATGACCGCAGCCAGAGGCAGGATGGAGGGGAAGACACCGTCGAGGGTGGCCTGCAGCGGTTGCCATTCGCCACCCAGCGGGATGTTTAGCGTCGTGGTGAGGCCGATGTTGCCCGCGGCGAGTGCGCCGATGACCATGATGCCCAGGATGTTGAAGGCATCGGCGATGCGGCGTGCGTTCTCGCCCACGATGACGTCGATGGCGCCGACGCCGAGCTTATAGCCGGTGCGATAGCTGATGAACGAGATGAGCGGGCCGAGGATGCCGTAGGCGATCATGTAGAACAGCGGGCCGATTGGGCTGCCGCCGGTGGCAAGGCTCATGCCGATGGACAGCAGGATCGGGACGATGATGCCCTGGATTATCGAGTCGCCGATGCCTGCGAGCGGGCCCATGAGGGTGGCTTTGATGTTGTTGGGCATCTCTTCGGAGACCTCTCCGCCCATGGCGATGTTTTCCTCGAGGGAAGTCACGATGCCGTTGATGAGCTGGCCGGTCTGGGGCTCCGTGTTGAAGAAGACGGAGTGGCGCACGAGCAGGCGGCGCTTGGCCTCGGGGTCGTCCTTGTAGTACTTTTCGGCGAAGGGCAGGTAGGCCCAGGCGTAGGCGTGGCCCTGGAGCTTCTCGTAGCTCATCGAGGAGAGATGGGTAAATGCCCAGCGCAGCCAGATGGTGTTGAGCTCCTTGTTGGAGAGATGGCCGCCGTTCTCGGTTTTCTCGGCGGTGCTGGTGAGTTCCGTAGTCATATCAGTTCGCTCCTTTGGGGACTAGAACAGGTCGTCGTCTTCGTAGACCGCGGAGATCTCCTGCGGCTCGACGGTGGCGAGAGCGGGCTCGGCGGTCTTTCCGTTTGACAGGAACACCAGGTAGGCGACGAGCGCGGCGAGGAACACAATGGCGATCATGGAGAGGCCGGCGAAGGAGAGGAGCACGAAGCCCGCAAGGAAGAAGATGAGCTGGGCCTTATCCTTGATGACGATGTTCATGAGCATGCCGATGCCCAGTGCGGGCAGGACGCCGCCGAGGACGGAGATGATGTGGGTGACGACCTCGGGAACGCTGTTGAGCAGCGTGTCGACCACGCCTTGGCCGAAGTAGACGACGAGGAATACGGGGACGGCGCGGATGAAGAACGTGCAGATCTGGGGGTAGATGATGTGCCACTTGGTGATGCCGCGGCCGTCGTTGGCCTCAGCGGCGGCCTGGCACCTGCCGTTGAAGAAGGAGTAGAGGGCCATGCGGGTGTTGTAGAAGATCAGTCCGAGGGTCTGGCCCATGAGCACGGAGAGGGTGACGGCGATGGCCGGGTCCTTGGTGGTCGCCATGGCAAGTCCGATGCCGCCGTAGGAGGCGTAGGTGACCTCGGAGTTTGTGGCGCCTCCCGTGGAGAGGTTCGCGATGAACACGGCCTGGACGGCGACGCCGCACAGGACGCCGGCGCTCACGTCGCCAAAGACGAGGCCGCACAAAAGGCCGGCAACGAGCGGGCGACCCATGACGTAGTAGCCGCCCGACATGCCGAAGAGGCAGGCGCTCTCAATGGCGCCTAGGTAACAAAAGACTCCGCACATGAGCGCGGGGAAGAGCAGGGAAAGGTCCATGGTGTTCCTCCTACAGTGATATCGATGCGTTTACATGGACTGATACTTGGCCTTGAGCGTGGGCCAGGTGCGAACGGCGTCGTCGGGAAGCAGCTGGAACTGCAGGTCAATGCCGGATGCCTCGAGTTCGTCGAGCGCGACGACGTCCTCGTCGTTCATCATCACGGTGCCGCCCATGTTCTTGGTGCCCTCGCGCGTGGCATTGAGGTTGCCGATGTTGAGCACGTCGCCGAAGTCGCCGCCGATCTTTGTGAGGTCGGCGAAGTTCCGGATGGAGTCGGAGATGACGAAGAAGTTCTTGGCCGAGGCCTGGGCCTTGGCGAGGGCTTCGGGGCCCTGGGCGAGGGTATAGATGCCGAGCTTGAGTTTGCCAGCAGCCGCTTTGAGTACCTTGCAGCGAAGCTGGTCGGCGGCGATCTTATCGCTGATAACCAGGATGGCGTCGGCGGGTTTGACTGCGACCCATCGAGTGGTGGTCTGCCCGTGGATGACGCGATCGTCTACGCGAGCGAGCACGATTGCCATGGTGGCTCCTTCCGTTAAGCGATTCTTTTCTTTGAATCGCGATGTGCCTAAAAGAGATCGTCGTCGGCGAGGGCCTCATCCTCAGAGGGGAGGGCGGCGACGGTTATGCCGGTGGTTCCTGCGCTGATGGCGAGGTTTGCGGCGGCGTCGAGGTCATCGCTCGCGGCAGCGGCGACGCCGACCTCGATGAGCATGCCAAAATTGCAGCCCGAGACGACGCGCAGATGTTCGGGGTTCTCGAGATAGAGGGCGTACGCCTCGTTATAGGGAGTGCCGCCGAGCAGGTCGGCGAGGATGATCGTGTTGCCCGATGCAAGCTGCGTTTGGACGGCTTGTCCCAGGCGCTCGCGAAAGACGTCAACGCCGTCGTCTCCCAAGCCCACGGCGATGATGGGGCTGTCGCTCGAAACCATCTTTCGGTATGTGTCGAGCAACCCGTCGCATAGTGTGCCATGTGAGGTCACTACGATGTTCATTGGTATCTCCTTTCGTTGCGCTCAATCATATATGTATGACTATAAAGCACAAGAATGGAAAGATACGCGTTCTGTAAACGGTATTAAATCAGACATAAGCGGCAATATGGAATAAATACCGCCAATATGTACGACATTATGCTAGGATGACGGCACACGCAAACCCTTGATGAAAGGAGCCTTCATGGCACGTTACACGCTCGATGATCTTGCCCGTCTCGTTGACCACACGAATCTTCACCCGGATGCGACCCGCGAGGATATGAAGAAACTCTGCCAGGAGGCCAAGGACTACCACTTCATGATGGTCGCCATCAATTCTGTCCAGTCCAAGCTGTGCTCCGAGCTCCTCGCCGGTACCGATATCCATACCGGCGCCGCCATCGGCTTCCCCTTGGGCCAAACCACCATTGCCACCAAGGTTTTCGAGACCAAGGACGCCCTCGCGAACGGCGCGAGCGAGATCGACTACGTGGTCAACCTCACCGAAGTCAAGGCGGGCAACTGGGATTACATCAAAGACGAGATGGAGCAGATCGTGGCCGTGTGCCGTGAGGCGGATGTGCCCTCCAAGGTCATCTTTGAGAACTGCCTGCTCACTCAGGATGAGAAACTCGAGCTGTGCAAGATCGCCAGCGAGGTGCTGCCCACGTTCGTGAAGACGTCTACCGGCTTTTCCACCGGTGGCGCCACCGTCGAGGACGTTCGCCTCATGCGCGAGCACGTCGACCCGCGTGTTAAGGTTAAGGCCGCCGGCGGCATCCGCACGGCCGACGCGTTCCTCGACATGGTCCGTGCCGGCGCCGAGCGCATTGGCTGCAGTGCGGGCATTCCCATCATCGATGAGCTGCGCGCACGCATGGAGAGCGAGGGCGTCGACGCCCTCGAGCTGTAAGGAGTGAGCATGGGCCCTATTCTGCTAAAGCCCAACTACATTTCTCCTGTCTGGTCTGGCCCGCGTGTCAATGAGGCGCGCGGCCTTGCCGGCGACACGTTGTATGGCGAGTCGTTTGACGTCTCCGTGCATGATGGGCTGGTAAACGACGTCGACGGCGGGGAGTTTGACGGCATGCCCCTCGATCGCGTAATTGCCGAGAACCGGTCGGACATCATGGGTGAGCTCGACCACAATGGCATCGTGCAGATCATCACGATGGATGCGGGGGAGAACCTATCCATACAGGTTCATCCAAACGAGGAGTATGCGCGAGAGCATGAATCTGACCATGAAAAGGCCGAGTCCTGGTACATCTTGCACGCCGAGCCGGGCGCATCGATCATCTGCGGCACGACGACCGACGATCTCGACGCATTGCGCGCCGCGACGGCCGACGACAGCGTGGGTGACCGGTATGGCAGACGAGTGCCCGTGAGTGAGGGAGACTTCGTTCTCATTCCCGCGGGGACCCTGCATGCGATGGGGATGGGCGTGTTCGCGCTTGAGGTCGGTAGCATGGGCTTCAAGACGTACCGTTTCTGCGATTGGGGTCGCGGTCGCGAGCTTCATGTCGACCAGGCGTTTGACGTGCTCGACACCTCGATTCGACCCGAGCCGTCGCATTTCGGCGCTTTTGACCCGGATGCCCCCGCGGGCGTGCGCCGGGGCGTGACGCACCGCCTGTTCACCTCGGATGTCGTGGACGTTCGCGGTGAGTGGGAGTGTCCTCTGGATGGCCGCTATGCCGTGCTCTCCTGTGTGGGCGGGGTAGCGCGCGTGGTTGCGGACGGTGTCGAGGTGGAGCTTTCCCGCACTGTCTCTGCACTGATTCCCGCCAGCGCAAGGTCGTTCAGGGTGGAGGGGGTGTGTCGTATCCTGGTGAGCCGTGCGGTCAAGGATCACGACGCATAGAGTGAAGAAAGCCGGAGACCATATGTCTAGACCTAAGATTCGTGTTGTGGTGACGGGCGCGAACGGCTACCTTGCGAGCTTGATTCGCCTGTACAATGCCAGCGAATTTGAGTTCGTGAACGTGACGCGCGCCGACGTGGACCTTGCGGATGTAGAAGCGGTTACCCGTTTCTTCAGGGCGTTGGAGTTCGACGCGTGCCTGCATTTGGGTGCGGATGCCTCGACTGCTCATTGTGAGAACGACCCGGAGATGACGCATAGCATCAACGCGGAGTCCGCCATCGCCATCGCGCGCGTATGTCGTGCGCGCGGGGCTCGCATGGTGTTCTTCTCGACCGAGCAGTGTTTTAACGCTTCGCCGGGCGACGCGCCATTTTGCGAGGATGACGAGATGGTGTCTACCACGCGGTACGGCCAGCAAAAGATGGAGGCCGACTGCTGGATTCGCGAGAATCTCGACAACTATCTGGTTTTGCGCCTATCTTGGATGTTTGGGCTTCCCATGCCAGGCGTGCATCCGGCGCCGAATATTCTCACGAACGTGCTGCGCGCGGTTCGGACGGGCGAGCCCATGGCGTTTCGCGTGCATGAGCGTCGTAACATGACGTATGCGCAGGAATTCGCTCAAGCCTTGCCGCGCATTCTCGCATTGCCCAGCGGCGTGTATCACGTTGCGAGCCAAAATGGATTGAGCACGTATGAAACCGCCCGCATGGTGGCCCGCAAGTTGGGATGCACGGAGCAGCGGGTCGATGAGCTCATCATGCCCGATTGCGAGACGTACGCCGACAGCCCGAGGGACTTCCGCCTGTCGTCGGAAAAACTCGAGCAAGCGGGTATCTGCCTCGGGGCGTTTGAGGAGAACCTCGAGAGCTGCTTGAAAGATTTTGGGTTGATGTAGCCCGATTGCTGCAGGTGAGTGCGATATCTGTTTTTGAAAGCCCGGCCACAAAGATGGTCGGGCTTTTGCGTTTGAATTCTGAATACGAGGTCGGGTTTCGTCGAGGGTCGGTGAAAACGTCGCCTCCCAAGGATAGGGTCGATGAAGTGCGCGGCGAGCGGCCGGAGCGTCCCATTGTTGGAAACGGCGCATCGGCGCACAAAAAATGGCGCGCCGGGGGAGGGGGCGCGCCATTCGATGGGGTCTATGCGATGCCCTTACAGATGGGCCTCAATCTCTGCCTTGAGCTTGGGCTTGGGAACGGCGCCAACAGAGCGCATGATCTCGGAGCCGCCCTTGAGCATGACGACGGTGGGGATGGACATGACGCCGTAGCGCATGGCGACATCTTGGTTTTCGTCCACATTGCACTTGGCGACGGTGATCTTGCCCTCAAGCTCGCCTGCGAGCTCGTCCACCACGGGGGAGAGCATGCGGCACGGGCCGCACCAAGGGGCCCAGAAATCGACGAGAACGGGCAGGTCGTTTGTGAGCAGTTCGTCAAAGTTCGCGGCGTTGACCTCAATGACATTGGCCATGGGATCCTCCTGTATGGTTGGTCTTGCGAGGGCCGTACCCTGCAAGTGCTGATCTAATCGAGGACGTTATACCCATGTGGGCGCAGGTGTTACACCGAGCGGTAGAATGTTTTTCAGCTTGCGATTACGGTGAATGGGGTTGAGCAAACATGGCGGTTACTTCTTCTGAGCGCAAAGAGGCGCTTGCGGCCGCGGCGGAGCAGGAGCTGCGCGCGCTCGAGGCGCGCGGCGTGCGCATGGACGGTAGCGGTTTCTCCCCCGTCGTCCTTGTCAAAGGCGAGCTCAACAACGACGAGATGCAGGGCGGTAAGCTGCTGGGCGGCGCGGACGGGCGCGCTCTGCGGGCCGCACTCTCTGCAATTGGTTGGCAGCCTGAGGATTACTGCGCGCTCGCCGCGGTGGCGGGGCCGGGTGACCCGGCGGTCGCGGGCGGCTTGGAGCCGGGTGCCCCGCTGCCCACCGAGCTGTTTCGCGAGGCGCTCGAGGCGCTCGATCCCGAAGCGGTGGTCTTGCTGGACGACGTCGCCGCGCATGTGATGAGGGAGGCCTACGCGGACGCGCTCGCCATCATCGAGGACTTCAACACCGCCATGCTCGAACCTGGTTTGGTGGCACCGGTGCTGGGCCGACGCGTGCTCGCGCTCGACGGTTTCGAGGCATCCCTCGCAGACCCCGCCGCAAAGCAGCGCATGTGGGCGTACCTCAAGCAGCTTCCCCCGCTTGGGGCCCCGTATTAGTTCAGGGGCCCCGTGCCGTTGTTGATGTAGGTGTCAGTTGTTGTCTTGACAGCTGTCTTGTCAGTGGCGGCTCCCCGTGCCATACTTCTTCCAGAAAAACCTTTCCGAGGTTGGAGGATGTCATGGCCCAAACGGCAACGGTTGACGTCGCAACGCGCGAGCGCATCGACAGGCTCAAGGCCGAGCGCGATGCGGTGATTCTGGCGCACTACTATGTGGCCCCCGAGGTACAAGCGGTGGCCGATTACGTGGGTGACTCGTTCTACCTCGCAAAACTCGCAAAGTCGCTGCCCCAGCAGACCATCGTGCTGTGCGGCGTGGAGTTTATGGGCGAGAGCGCCAAGCTGCTCAACCGCGATAAGACGGTCCTGCTGCCCGAGCCCGCGGCGGATTGCCCCATGGCGCACATGGTGAAGCGCTCGACGATCGATGCCGCCCGCGCCGAGTATGGCGAGGACTTGGCCGTGGCGTGTTACGTGAACTCGACGGTTGAGGTCAAGAGCTGGAGCGATGTGTGCGTGACCTCCTCCAACGCGGTGAAGATTGTGCGCGAGCTTCCGCAACGCCACGTGCTGTTCATTCCCGATCGCAACTTGGGGCGTTTTGTCGCCGAGCAGGTGCCCGAGAAGCACGTCATCCTCAACGATGGGTGCTGCCCGCGCCACGAGGCGATTTCCCTTGATGAGCTGCGCGCGCTTAAGGCGGAGCATCCGCAGGCGAAGGTGCTTGCGCATCCGGAGTGCACGGAGCGCGTTCTCGCCGAGGCCGACTTCATTGGCTCCACCGCAGAGATCATTTCGTATGCCGAGGCGAGCGATGCCGCAGAGTTCATCATCGTGACCGTGCGCGGCGTTTTGTACGAGCTCGAGCGTCGGTGCGCCGCCGCCGGGAAGCGCTTTTTCTTTACGACGACACCTCCGACCTGCTCCGACATGGATGGGGTCACGCTTGTCAAGCTCGTGTCGTGCCTTGAGAACGCGTCGGGTGCGGTTGAGATTTCCGTGAGCGAGGAGGCCGCTCAGCGCGCCCAGCTCACGCTCGATCGCATGCTGGAGTACGCGGCGCGCTAGGAGTTTGCCGCGCGTTGCTGGTGCCGGGGCGCATGACATGGGGCGATGGCGCCGGGAGTCCGCTTGAAGGGAGCTGTCAGATGACGGCAACGTATACCGATATGACGTGTGATGTCGTGATTGCGGGTTGCGGTGTTGCGGGGTTGTACGCCGCGCTCAACCTGCCGGCGAACAAGCGCGTGGTGATGCTCTCCAAGGGTGCGCTCGACGAATGCGATTCCATGCTCGCGCAGGGAGGCGTGTGCGTGCTGCCCGCAGCCGAGGACTACGACGCCTTTTTTGAGGACACGCTGAGGGCGGGTCATTACGAAAACCGCCGGGAGAGCGTGGACATCATGATTCGCTCCTCGCGCTCGGTGATCAATGACCTGGTTGCGCTGGGCGCGAATTTCGATCGCGAGGCAGATGGGTCGCTGGCCTTTACCCGCGAGGGGGCTCACTCTCGCCCGCGCATTGTGTTTCAGGCGGATGTTACGGGCAAGGAGATCACCGAGGCCCTGCTGGCGGCGGTGAAGCGCCTGCCCAACGTGACGATTTTGGAACACGTTGCCGCGATCGACCTGCTATGTGATGATTCCGAGGGCTCGGCGGCGGGGGCTTCTGCTGCTTGCGGGGAGCGCGCCTGCTCCGGCTTGGTCGCCCTGCCGGTGGAGGGCGATGCGGCGTGTGCCACCATCGAGGAGCTTCGAGGTGACGGTGCGGGCGATGGCGGGTGCGTTCCGCGTCCTGCCGGCGCTGGGGCGCCGTTTGCGATTCACGCCGAGCATACGCTGCTTGCGACGGGCGGCATCGGCGGCATCTATCAACATTCGACCAACTTCCCCCAGCTCACGGGCGATGCGTGCTTCCTTGCTAACGAGTATGGCATCGCTCAGGAGCACCTGGATTACGTGCAGATTCACCCCACGGGCCTGTATTCCGAGAAGCCCGGCCGCACGTTCCTCATCTCTGAGAGCTGCCGTGGAGAGGGCGCGATCTTGCTCAATCAGGCGGGTGAGCGGTTTACCGATGAGCTGCAGCCGCGTGACGTGGTTGCCCGCGCCATTCAAGATGAGATGCGCGACGAGGGGGCCGAGTACGAATGGCTCAGTTTTGCTCCCGTTGAGCCGGACGTGGTGCGGACGCATTTCGCGAACATCCGCGCGCACTGCCAGCAGGAGGGCCGCGACATCTTGGAGGAGCCCATTCCGGTGGTGCCCACGCAGCACTATTTCATGGGTGGCGTGTGGGTCGACGGAAACTCGGCAACCACGATGCTGCACTTGTACGCGGCGGGCGAGACGGCCTGCAACGGTGTGCATGGCAAAAATCGCCTGGCGAGCAATTCTCTGCTCGAGTCTCTCGTGTTTGCGCGCCGTGCCGCGTGGCACATGACGACAGGGGAGAGCCTGCCGGTTGAGCAGGCGGGCGAGCCGGCCCTCGACGGGGTGCATCGCCCGTTGCCCTCTGCGACCCCGCTCAACATCGACACGCTTTTGAGTGCGTAGGCGCCCACGGCGTCCCAGACGCAATGACTAAAAGTGCACCCGTCCCCAAATTGCACAGTGGAAGGAACTTCGCATGAATCCCATTACCATGAGTCTCGTCGCCGACGATATTATTCGCGCCGCGCTGCTTGAGGACATGAACGCGGGCGACCTGTCGACCGAGTCGGTGTGCCCTGAGGCGCGCGCCGCGCAGGTGCAGCTGATCGCTAAGGCCGACGGCGTTATCGCTGGCCTGGACGTATTCGTCCGCGCCTTCACGCTGCTCGATCCCGCCACGACCTTTGAGGCCAACGTGCGCGAGGGCGACGTGGTTGAGCCCGGCCAGGTGCTCGGCGTCGTTCGCGGAGATGTGCGAGTGCTGCTGTCCGGCGAGCGCGTGGCGCTCAACTTCCTGCAGCGCATGAGCGGCATCGCGACCTATACGCATCGCATGGCGAGCGCGCTCGAGGGGACGTCGACCAGGCTGGTGGACACGCGCAAGACCACGCCCGGCCTACGTATCTTCGAGAAGGCCGCCGTCGAGGCGGGCGGTGGTGGCAATCACCGCTACAACTTGTCGCAGGCGGTTATGCTCAAGGACAACCATATCGACGCGGCGGGCGGCATCACGGCAGCCGTGGCGGGCGCTCGCAAGCACGCGCCGTTTGTGTGCACCGTCGAGGTCGAGTGCGAGAATCTCGAGATGGTGCGCGAGGCGCTCGATGCTGGTGCCGACATCATCATGCTCGATAACATGACGCACGACCAGATGCGCAAGGCCATAGCGCTCATCGACGGGTGCGCGCTGGTCGAGGCGTCGGGCAACGTGGACGCGAGCAACATCCGCGACCTCGCCGACTTGGGCGTTGACTTCATCTCATCGGGCGCCCTGACCCACTCGGCTCCCATTCTCGACCTGTCGCTCAAACACCTGGAGCTTCTGTAGGGGGTGCGGCGATGCCGTTGATGGGACATGAGCGACGGAATGCGATCTTGCAGAGCCTTCGTGGCGCGACGTCGGCGGTGAGCGGCACCGCGTTGGCGGCGGCCGCCGGCGTGAGTCGCCAGGTAATCGTGCAGGATATCGCCCTGCTTCGCGCCGATGGGCACGATATCGTCGCCACCAATCGGGGGTATGTGCTGCGCGAGGGCTCCTCGGCGCCTGCGGTGCCAACGCGCCTCGTCAAGGTGCACCATACGGTCGATCAGCTCGAGGACGAGCTGCAGACCATCGTTGACATGGGGGGTACGGTCCAGAGCGTGATGGTGAACCACCGCGCGTACGGCAAGATCACCGCGAACTTGGATATCCGCAGCCGCAGCGGCATCGCGCGCTATTTTGAGAGCATTCGCACCGGCAAGAGCACGCCGCTCATGACGGTGACGAGCGGATACCACTTCCACCGCATCTCGGCGGATGCCGAGTCCGTTTTGGACGCCATCGAGCAGGCGCTCGCCGCCAAGGGCTACCTTGCCGAGGTCTTCCCCTACGAGAAAGACGACCTGGCGTAAACCGCAAATGTGGGGACGGGTGCACTTTTAGTCATTTTGCCTGGGTTCAATGTGGGGACGGATGCGATATCAGTCGTTTTCGAGTGTGCCCCGAGAGTTAACTCTCGGGGCATGTTTTTGCCTGCATGCCGGAAAAGTTGCCGCGAGAGTTAACTCTCGCGGGCCCGGCTCGGCGCGCCATCCCTCTCAGCGCACCCACCCCGGCGTTCTATCCAATCGGCTCGACGTATTTTGCGCGGTCGGTGCGCTGAATGCGCTTGGAGACGTGCAGTGGCTCGCCGTCCGCATCGTACACGTAGTCGGTGATGAGCATGAGCGCAGCATCGCGCGGCACATCGAGCAAAAACGCCTCGTTTTGTTTGGCAAAGCACACCTCAAACGTCTTGTGCCCCCTCCCGGCGTCGCGGCCAAATTGCTCCCGAAGCAGCGCGTACAGTGAACAGTTGAGATCTTCGTCGATGAGCGGGGCAAATTCCTCGGTGAGATATGTGGTCTCGAGGCAGAGGGGGTCGCCGTTGAGATAGCGCATGCGCACGAGTTTGACGAGGGGCGTGCCAGCGGGAACGTCGAAGAACTTCGCGATGGCCCCGGCGGCGCGCGCTCGACAGGCATCGACGGTGCGCGTCGTGGCGCGGCTTCCCGTGTGCTCCATCATCTGCGTGTAGCTCGAAAACGCCAAGTCGCTCTCGCCGCGGTCCAGCGACCCGGTCACAAATGCTCCGCGCCCGCGCTCAGTGGTGATGAGGCCCTCGTCGGCGAGCACCTTGAGCGCGTGCCTTACCGTGCTGCGCGAACAACCCGTATCGGCCATGAGCTCAGACTCCGACGGAAGTTTGGAGCCATGTTCGTAGGTCCCGTTTACGATGCGGGCTCGTATGGCTGAGGCGAGTTGCAGGTACAAGGGGCCTTTTGCGGTGGTGCGGAGTTCCATGCGTGCGTCCTAACAGGGGAGGAAAGTGGCGTTGCAGGGGAGAAAGCCTGTGTTCAAACGCTGTGTTCAAACTTGTATGCAAACTATCATAAATCAGTAATAAGTTAGAGATGAGTTTGAGCCGAAAACACGCCAGAATCGCTCAAAAACTACCGTTTACACTCAAATATCTACCGTTCACGGAGCATGAGCCAACCTGCACTCTCTCAAGACGTATACCTAACTTGTATCTAACCAGCGCACATCCAAGGAAAGGACCGCTGCCATGACCAAGCAGGAGTACGTCAAGAACGTCGTTGCGCAGATTCTCGAGAAGACGAAGGACACGGGCGGCATCAAACGCGTGGTGTGGGTCGGCGCGGGCGGCTCAAACGGCGGCAACTATCCCGCCCAGTACTTCATGGAGCACGAGGCCACCAGCATCGCCTCCTCGAGCTTCACGAGCAACGAGTTCGTTCATGCGACGCCGGCGTATGTGAATGAGAATACCCTGGTGGTAGCCGTTTCCATGCGCGGCACGCCCGAGACCATCGTCGCCGCCGAGGTCGCGCGCGAGCACGGCGCCACGACGCTCGGGGTGTATGTGGACGAATCCCGCCTCACCGAGGTGTGCGACTACCGCGTCCAGTACGACAGCCTCGCCGTGGATGAGTCCAACATGGGCCACACCAATTCCGCCGTGGTGATGATAATCGCGATGGAACTGGTTGAGCAAACCGAGGGCTACGCTGAGTACGACACGGCGATGGCCGCCTTCGATTTGGTCGATCCCATCTACCGCAAGGCGTTCGACTACTGCCAGCCGCTCGCCGCGGCTTGGGCCGAGCAGAACGCGGACAAGCCCTGCATCAACGTCATGGCACAAGGTCCGCTGTACGGTGCGGCGTACGTGTTCTCCATCTGCAACGTGCAGGAGATGCTGCAGATCGACTCCTGCACCATCAACACGTGCGATTTCTTCCACGGGCCCTTTGAGATCCTCGACAAGCGCACCTCGCTGTTCCAGCTCATTTCCGTTGGTCGTCAGCGCACGAACGACGAGCGCGGCATCCGCTTCGTGAACCAGTACGGCGGCGAGCGCGTCTACCAGCTTGACGCCAAGGAGCTCGGGCTCAACGACATCAAGGACTCGGTAAGCGAATACTTCAACCACCTGATCTTCTCGCCAATCCTCAACAACGTGTATATGCGCGCGCTGTCCGCGGTGACGCATAAGGACTACATGACGCGCAGGTATATGTGGAAGCTTGATTATTAAACATCTATAACGAGTATAACGTCTGTTATAGTGAGAGAAATGGGGTTCGAGGAGAGGACAGAAGCCATGCCGAGCAATAAAGGATACGTGATGGTGCTGATTGCGGCGCTCATGTGGGGCAGCATCGGCATCTTTGTGAACAGTCTCGCGGCGTGTGGCCTCTCCTCTGTGAGCATTGCGGCGCTTCGCCTGTTGGTGGGCGCCGTTCTGCTTATCCCGGTGCTCGTGGTGATGGGGATGCGCGGCGCTGGGGTCGCGGCAGGGCGGCCGGCTTCGCCCCTCGCCCTGTTCCGGGCGACTCCCCGGACGCTGTTCGCGAGCGCCCTGGTGGGCATTGTGGGGCTGGCGTTTGCCAATTTGGGCTACTACATCTCGATGGGCGAGGTTGGGATGTCGACGGCGTCGGTTTTGCTATATACGTCGCCGGTGTTTGGCGTGGTGCTGGGACGCATGCTGTATCGCGAGGAAGTGACGCCCGGCAAGCTGCTCTCGGTGGTGCTCAACATAGTCGGGTGCGTGCTCGCGGTGACAAACGGCGACTTCACTGGGCTCAGCTTTTCGGTTCTCGGCGTGGCGTCGGGTGTCTTTGCGGGGTTCATGGGGGCGCTGCTCGCCGTGTTTAGCAAGATGGCGACCGAGCGCATGCATCCTTTGGCAGTGACCTTTTACGGATTCCTGTTTGGCGGCACCGTTATGCTGTGCATGGCGTATCCCTGGGCAGACGTGCGGGCCGCGATGAGTCCGCAGCTCGGGGTGCTCCTGCTCGCCTTTGGCCTGATCCCGACGGCGCTTGCGTACATCTTCTATATGAACGGTCTGTCCATGGGGCTCGAGGCGTCGAAGGTTCCGGTTATCGCCTCGTTTGAGACGGTCGCGACGGTTTTGGTGGGCATTTGCCTGTATGCGGAGGATGCGGGCTCGGTTAAGGTGCTGGGCATCTGCCTGGTCCTCCTCTCGATCTTTGTGATGAACATGAACGTGGAACGGATTCGCGAAAGCAAGATTGCAGGCCACGTGGCGGAGTCCATGGCGTTTAGCGGCAGCGCTTGGCGTCAGGCGAAGATCTCCGCATATGACGAGTTCGTCAACAGTGGCGACTGGCAGACCTGGGTGGCCCCGCGTTAGGCCGCAGCGATTGGCGGGCTAGGCGACTGCCAGACCGGCGCGGCCGCGCGTTAAGATGCGATGGCTGGCAGGTCGGGGTAATACTTCGGTAAGTCGCGGCGACTGGCAGACCAACGCCCCCCCGTTACACCGCGATGAACGCCCTGTCTCGAACCGATTTCTTTCGGGTGAACGGTTGATTTCTAACCGCAAACGGCATAAGCACGCCAAATCTCTCGCGCTACACTCAAGACTATAGACATGACATAACAAACGTCTATAATGACCATAACGACTTAAGGAGGAGTGATGAATCAGATTATTCTGGCATCGCACGGCGGGCTCGCCGAAGGCGCCCGCGACACCCTTTCGATGGTGCTCGGCGACGTTTCGAACGTCCATGTGGCGACGCTCGCCCGCGACGACAAGGAGCCCATTTCGAAGGAGGTCGAGCGACTTGTTGCGTCGTTCGACGCCAATGACGCCGTGTACGTCTGCACCGACATGCTCGGCAGCAGCGTGAACAACTCGGTTGTCGAGCTCATGAACAACGGCGCCAAGATCACCGTCATCAGCGGCATGAACATGCCCCTGATGCTCTCGCTCGCAATCGCCCAGGGCCCGCTTTCCGCCGCTGAGCTGCGCGTCATCGTGCGCGAGGCCCGCGCCGGCCTGGTGAACTGCGCCGAGCCCGAGGAGCCCGTCGCCGCTCCCGCCAAGAAGCGCGCGGTCGCAGGCAAGGGTGGCAAGGCCAACATCGTCCTGGCTCGACTCGACTACCGCCTCCTGCATGGCCAGGTCGTGTTCTCGTGGGTGAACAGCGTTGCGGCCCAGCGCATCATCGTCGTCGATAGCGCCGCCGCCAACGACGAGATCAAGAAGGGCGCCCTCAAGCTCGCCAAGCCCGCGGGCGTGTACCTGAACGTCTACACCGTTGAGAAGGCCCTCTCCAAGATGGACAAGCTCAACACCTTGGGCGAGAACGTCATGTTCGTCTTTGGCAACGTGCACGAGATGCTCGAGTTCCTCACCGCCTACAAGCTGCCCGAGGTCAACTTCGGCGCTGCGGCGAACCACGACGGCGCCGAGCCCGTGGGCGGCAAGGATAGCTCCGTGTTCCTCGACGCCGCCGAGAAGGCCGACGCGGCCAAGATCCTCGACCTGGGCGTCAAGGTCTACGAGCAGCAGACCCCCACGCAGCCCCGTACGGATATCACCTCGTTCTAAGTTTTGGCATGCACCCCGCGATAGGGGATGAGATATGCACTCATTGAAAGGAGAAAGGTAATGGATACGCTCGTTAGCGCGATCCTCGTTGGCCTCGTCGGCGTCTTTTGTATGCTCGACTCTCGCCTGCTCGGTCGCTTGAACTTTGAGCAGCCGCTCATCGGCGCCACCCTCGTCGGTCTGGTGTTGGGCGATATGCCCACCGGCCTGGCCGTCGGCGCTGCCGTCGAGCTCGTCAGCATGGGTCTCGTGCAGGTTGGCGCGGCTGTTCCGCCGGATATGGTTCTGGGCGGCATCGTTGCCTCCGCATTCGCCTGCCTCACCGGCGCCTCCGCCGAGACTGCGATGACCATCGCCATACCGGTCGCCGTGCTCGGTCAGCTGCTCGGCATCGTGTTCCGCTCCATCATCGCAGCGCTCACCCACGTCGCCGACGCCGCCATCGAGGAGGGCAAGTTCAAGAAGGCGTACCGCATGCACATCGTCGCCGGTACCGTCCTGTACTCCCTCATGTACTTCCTGCCCATCTTTGCCGCTGTTTACGTGGGCACCGACGTGGTCCAGATGGTTGTCGACATGATCCCGGCTTGGGTCACCGACGGTCTGAACGTCGCCTCCAAGGTCCTCACCGCCTACGGCCTGGCCTTGCTGCTTTCCATGATGCTCAACAAGGGCATGACGGTCTTCCTCTTCTTGGGCTTCATGCTCGCCTCCTACCTCGGCCTGTCCGTGATCGCCGTCGCCATCTTCGGTGTCATCCTGGCCCTCATCCTCATGAGCATCAAGTATGCCCACAACGGCGCGCTTGCCACCGCTGGTGCCGGCGCCGACTACGATCCGCTTGAAGACGACGAGTAAGGAGGAATACGTCATGGCTACCGAAACCACCGAGATGACTACCACCGACGTTTCGCTCAACAAGAAGATTTGGCAGTTCTTCTGGCGTTCCTGGGCCATTCAGGACTCCTGGAACTACGAGCGTCAGATGAACATGGGCTTCCTGTACGGCATGGTCCCCACCATCGACCGCTGCTACCCCAACGAGAGCGATCCCAAGCAGCTCGAGGCCAAGAAAGAGGCCTACCGTCGTCACATGGCGTTCTACAACTGCACCCCGCAGACGAGCGCCTTCGTCCTCGGCCTCGCCGCCTCCATGGAGGAGCAGTACGCCAAGGACTCCGAGTCCCTCAACCCCGATTCCATCAACGCGATCAAGACATCGCTCATGGGTCCGCTCTCCGGCATCGGTGACTCTTTCTTCCAGGGCACCATCCGCGTCATCGCGTTCGGCCTAGGCGTGCAGCTGGCTCAGCAGGGCTCTATCATGGGTCCGATCCTGGCCATGATCATCTCGATCATTCCCTCCGCGCTCATCACCTGGTTCGCCGCGAAGATCGGTTATCAGGGCGGCCACGAGTACCTGGGCAAGCTTCAGGGTGGCAACACCATGGACAAGCTCATGTACGTCTGCGGCATTGTGGGCCTCATGTCCGTCGGCGCCATGGTCGCGACTCTCATTGGCGCAACGACTCCCGCCACCTTCTCCGCGGGCACCGTGGTTGTCCAGGACATCCTCGACTCCATCATGCCCAACATGATTCCGCTGGCTCTCACCGGCATCATGTACTGGCTCATCAAGAAGGGCGTCAACACCGGTTGGCTCCTCGTGATCGCCATCGTGGGCGGCATTGCCCTCTCCGCTCTGGGCATCCTCGCCTAGCAGCTCACCCGCACCACCCTGCTCGCTCGTCCTGAGCTTGTCGGGCACCGCAACCCCCAAGGGGCCGGGCGGTTCTGAACTGCGCCGCCCGGTCCACCCTCAGGTATCAATGCGCTGATGAAGGCAGTTTCAGCGCGAACATACGAAAGGAAGCACGTAATGTACGAGATCGACCTTAGCCTCCCCAAGCAGATTGTCGCCGACGTCCTGTCCAAGCATGAGATCCACAGCGTTGCCTTCGTTGGCTGCGGCGCCTCCATGTCCGACCTGTATCCGGCCAAGTACTTCCTGGCCAACAACACGGACAAGCTGAATGTTCAGATCTTCACCGCCAACGAGTTCAACTACGACACCCCGAAGTGGGTTGGCGAGCACACCTTCGTCATCACCTGCTCCCTCGGTGGCTCCACGCCCGAGACCGTCGAGGCCAACAAGACCGCCAAGAAGCACAACTGCCCGGTCGTTGCCCTCACCAACAAGGCCGGCTCTGCGCTCACCGAGGGCGTTGACCACGTGATCATCCACGGCTTCCACGCCAACTTCGCCGCCAAGTGCGAGAAGCCCGGCTATGCCATGGCGCTCGCCCTCGAGATCCTTCAGCAGACCGAGGGGTACGACCACTACGACGACATGGTCACCGGTCTCACCAACGTCTTCGAGCTGTGCGAGAAGTCCGCTCAGCAGGCCGAGAAGGTCGCCGAGCAGTTCGCCCAGGACTTCAAGGACGACGAGATGATCTACTTCATGGCCTCCGGTGCCTCCGAGAAGATGGCCTACTCTCACGCCGCCTTCCTCTTCACCGAGATGCAGTGGATCGACGCCGCCGCCTACAACACCGGCGAGTACTTCCACGGCCCGTTTGAGGTGACCACCCCCGGCAAGCCTTACGTCTTCTTCATGTCCGATGGCGCCACCCGCCCGATGGACGCCCGCGCCCTCACCTTCCTGGAGCGCATGGGTGCCAAGGTCGCCCTCATCGACTCCAAGGACTACGGTCTGGCCGACGCCGTTCCCGCGAGCGTCGTGACCTACTTCAACCCGCTGCTGCACCTCGCTGTCATGCGCGTGTACGGCAACAAGATCGCTGAGGCTCGTCAGCACCCGCTGACCAAGCGTCGCTACATGTGGAAGCTCACCTACTAATCGCGCCTTGTGCGGATTGGCAGACATGAGTATTTGACTCGACTGGGGCGGTCCTTCGGGGTCGCCCCTCTATTGTTTTCGGCTCTGTCCCGGCCCGCTGCCCCTGGCCCGCCCCTGTCTCGAGTGAGCGCTTTTCCTACGAAAAAGGGGCCGAAATGTAGGGATAACGCACACTCGGCAAGAGGATGGGGGCTGAGGATGGGCTGTCGCGGGGCGGCGGCTGGGGACGGGTTGCTGCAGGGTGGCGACGGAGGCAGTGCTCGGGGGTGGCGTCGTCCGGTGGGCGAATAAGAAGTGTTTCTGTTTGGGGAGAGGAGAACAAGATGATCAAAGCGGTGATGTTTGACATGGATGGCGTGCTGGTCGACACGGAGTGGTTCTACAACCGTCGCCGGTGCGCATATCTTGAGACGAAGGGTTTTGTGTTCGATGAGATCCCCGATTTGTCGGGCACGAACGATATCTACGTCTGGGAGTACTTCGAGCCGGACAACCCGCAGCGCCGAGCGGAGCTCAAGCGCGAGTACGTCGAGGAGTACATGCCGGCGCACCCGGTGCCCTACGACGAGCTCAAGAACGCGGACGCCAAGCCGGTTATGGAAGCGCTGCGTGAACGCGGCGTCGTGAGTGCGATTGCGAGCTCGGGGCAGCCGGAGATCATCGACGAGCTCATCGAGGCCGCCGATTTGCGCGATGTGCTCGTGGCGACGGTAAGCGGACATGAGGTCGCGGCCTTCAAGCCCGATCCGGCTGTGTACCTGCGCACGATGGAGCTGCTGGGCCTCGAACCCGACGAGTGCCTGGTGGTTGAGGACTCGCCGCTGGGCATCGAGGCGGGCAAGCGTGCCGGCTGTCGCGTGCTGGCGCTGCGTCCACACGAGGGCGTGACGCTCGATCAGACGGGCGCCGACCGCATCATCGATTCGCTGTGGGACCTTTTGGAAGAGGCCACGGCATAACTGTGTGTAGAAATGGAGTGTCGGTAAATATAAGGTCTCGACACATATCATTATGGAAGAGGTTATACTTATAACGTTATATACAAATCTGATTTGAGGCAGATCATGGCCAAGTCCAAAAACGCTCCCCTATACCAGCAGATTTTCGAGGAGATCAAGGGCGCTATCGAAGCGGGCGAATATGTCCCCAAGGAGCGCATCCCCTCCGAGCCTGAGCTGGCGGTGAAATACGGCGTGAGCCGCATCACGGTGCGCCGCGCCGTTGAGGATCTGTGCGCCGAGGGCTACCTGGTAAAACAGCAGGGACGAGGCACCTTTGTGAGCACGCCTCACATCAACCGCCGCCTTTTGCAGTACACCGTCGCCCGCAGCTTCACCGATGTGTGCCGCGACAACGATATGGTTCCGGGCGCCCACGTGATCAACCGCCTGATCGTGCCGGTCCGTTCGGAAGAGGCAAAGTTCTTCGGCCTCGATGAACAGGCGCTGCTGCTGTATATCCAGCGCATCCGAACCGCCGACGGGCAGCCCATTTTTGAGGAGAACGTCTTTTTGCCCTATGAGGGCTATCAGGAGCTGCTCACCATGGACCTCGAGGACATCTCGCTGTTCGACTGCATCACGCAGGTGGGCGGGCGTCGTCCCGAGCGCACGCCCCAGCGCACCGTCGAGGCGGTTCGCGCCTCGCAGGAGCAGGCGTCGAGGCTGGCGATATCGGCGGGCGATCCGCTGCTGTTTTTGAACGCCTGCTTTGCCGACAAAGACGACAACCCCGTGTGCATCGGCCGTCAGTATTACGTGGGAAGCCGCTATCGGTTCGTGCTGTAGCGCGGGTCTACCTGCCGTCGTCCTGCTGCAGGCCGGCGGGCTCATGACGGCGCGCTTGCTTGGACAACAGGCGCGCCGGCTTGTCGGGATCGGGGACGGCCGTGGGAATGGGCTCGTCCACATGGCCGCCCCACCAGCCGCCAACAAAATTGAGGGTGTGGAACACGTTGATCACGGCGCTGGGGTCGACGTCGCACACGAGCTTGATGATGTCCTGGCTCTCGTAGGTCGACACGACCGTATGGAGCAGGTACATCTTCTCGCGGCTGTACCCGCCAATAACCTCGGCGCAGCTGATGCCGTGCTGGAAATGATTGACGTAGGCGGTCATGACCTCGTCGGCCAGACGCGTGGTGATCTGCAAGGTCACGCGGTCGTAGCGATGGTAAAAGCTGTCGATCGTTTTGGTCGAAATAAACTGAAACACAATTGAATACGCGGCGTTGTCCCAGCCGAACATCCAGCCAAAGATTACAAGGATGAGGCAGTTGAACGCAAAGATGATGCCCCAGATGGTCTTGCCCGTGTGGTTGGAGACCCACAGGGCGATGAAGTCGGTGCCGCCTGTCGAAGCGCCCGCCTTGAGCGCGATGGCAATTGAGAGGCCCGAGACCACGCCGCCAAAGATGATGAGCATGTTCTTATCGCCCAGAAGCGGTGCGAAGCTAAACATATTGAGAAAGAGCGAGGAAAGCGCCACTTGGGCCATCGAGAAGATGACGAAGCGCTTGCTGATGCCGTTCCAGCACATGAGGGCCACGGGGATATTAAGCGCCAGCATGCCGAGGGAGGTGTCGATGCGGATGCCTCCGAGAGAGGTGATGCGGTCGAGCAGGACGGCGACGCCGGTGAAGCCGCTGGGAAGGAGGTCGGCGGGCCACACGAACGCCTGGATGAGGAACGTTTGAATCAGGGCGGAGATGACCACCGCGATGGCGGTGATGATGCGGCGGACGATGGTGAGCCGCGCGAGTTCGAGCGCGCGATCTGTGAGCTGGTCAACGGCGTTCGCCACGTGTGCTCCTTTTCAAACAGCTGTTGGTGCAGGGTATGCCGAGCGATTGTAGCACGGAGAACGCACATTTCGGAGGGCGTGCAACTGCACATGCGCAATCCGCGTTCAGCGGTGGGACGGCGGCGGGGTAAGATGTCACCCGACGGCATGGGGCGCGAGATGGGGCCCTTCGGCACGAGAGGCAAGGGCTGCGATGGACACGGCACTCGAAATCCTCAAGCGATACTTTGGCTATAGCGCGTTTCGCCCAGGTCAGCAGCTCATGGTGGACGCGATTATGGCGGGCAGCGACGCGCTCGGCGTCATGCCCACGGGCGCCGGAAAGTCCGTGTGCTATCAGGTGCCCGCGCTGACGCTTCCCGGCATCACGCTGGTGATCTCGCCTTTGGTCTCGCTCATGGGCGATCAGGTCCGCGCGCTCAAGGAGGCGGGCGCGCGCCCGAGCTACCTCAACTCGTCGCTTACGCCCGCCCAGCAAAACACGGTGCTCAAACGCGCATCCGAGGGCTGGTATCAAATCATGTACGTGGCGCCGGAGCGCTTGTCCGACGAGCGTTTCCTTGCGTTTGCGCAGAGCGCCGCCGCGCCGGGTGGCATCGGTTTGCCGCTCATCGCGGTTGACGAGGCGCATTGCGTCTCGCAGTGGGGCCAGGATTTTCGTCCCAGCTACCTGCAGATAGCCGAATTCATAGGCAAGCTCCCGCGACGCCCGGTGGTCGCTGCATTCACGGCGACCGCGACCGACCGCGTGCGCGCGGACATCTGCGAGATGCTGGGCTTGAACTCGCCCAAAACGGTGGTCACCGGCTTTGACCGGGCAAACCTGTCGTTTAACGTGGAGGAGATGGGCGACAAGGCCAAGGCGAATTGGATTCGCGATTACGCGGTTGCGCATGCCGACGAGAGCGGCATCGTGTATTGCGCCACGCGCCGTGCCGTGGACGAGCTGTCGGGGGCGTTGGCCCAGGAGCTTTTGAGCTACGGGATCCGCGTTGCTCGGTATCACGCGGGCATGAGCGCCCAGGATCGGCGCGATGCGCAGGGGGCATTCATCTCCGATGCGGCGCCGCTCATGGTTGCCACCAATGCGTTTGGCATGGGCATCGACAAGCCTAACGTGCGCTACGTCATTCACAACAATGTGCCCGAGAGCATCGAGGCGTATTACCAGGAGGCGGGCCGCGCGGGGCGCGATGGGGACCCGGCCGCGTGCTATCTGCTGTGGAACGAGCGGGATTTTGGGCTGCGTCGATACTTTATCGAGAAAGACGTGCCCGACGACGCTCTTTCGCCCGACGAGCGGGAGTTTTCGCGTCGCAACCGTCACCGCCTGCTCGCCCAAATGGAGGGCTATTGCAAGACAACGGGGTGCCTGCGGTCCTATATCCTGCGGTATTTTGGCGATGCGGGCGTCTTGGGCGTCGTCGAGGGGGCTGCTGAGGGCTGCGGGAACTGCTCGAACTGCCTTGCGTCGTTTGACGTTGAGGATGTGACCGAGGTGGCCCGGGCTGCCGTGGAGATGGTGCACACGATGGGCGGCCGTTTTGGCAAGGCGTTGGTTGCCGATGTCTTGCACGGAGCGAACACCGAGAAGATCCGCACCATGGGGTTGGATGCGGCGAGTGGGTATGGCGCGCTTGCGGAGGTGCCCGTCAAATGCATTCGCGAGGTGATCGATCAGCTCATTGGACGGGGGTATCTCGAGCAGTCCCAAGGGACGTATCCCGTGGTTGGGCTGGGTCCGCGTTCGGGCGAAGTGCTGGGAGGTAGTGCGGCCTGCGCCGGCGCGGCGGGGCCGGAGGACGCCGCGGCGGGCGTGCAGGGGGTGCCGCTTGGGGCGCCGTCCAGGGAGCCGTTTACGTTTACGGTGAAGCGGCGTACCGTGCAGAGCCGTCGCACGCAGCGCGTGCAGCGCGCGGTCGACCTGGCCCGAGAGGAATCGGCACTCGATGCGCGCCCGCGCGTGGGCGACGACGGCGAACTGTTTCAAGATTTGCGCGCGCTGCGAAAGGAGCTTGCCGACGAGCACGGTGTCCCCGCGTACATCATTTGCTCGGACGCCACGTTGCGCGGCATGTGCCGTAGGCGCCCTGCGACGCGCGAAGAGCTCCTCGAGGTCAGCGGCATTGGCGAGAAAAAGGCGGCCGACTACGGCGAGGCGTTCCTCGAGGCGATTGCGGCGTATGAGGCGAGCCTACGGTAGGGACGGGCGCGCGCCGGGAGCCCGCCCGCAGCAGGAGCCGGCGCGCCGTTCGAACGGCTCGATGCCCGCACCGCGCCCCGAGTGTCGTACCATAGGGGGACGTGCAACAAGGAGGCCCGTATGCCCATTCGCATCCCCGACGCCCTGCCCGCAACCGCGGCGCTCGAGAGCGAGAACATCTTCGTCATGACCGAATTCCGCGCGCTGCACCAGGACATCCGTCCCCTGCGCGTGCTCATCTTGAACCTCATGCCAACCAAGATCGCCACCGAGACGCAGATCATGCGCAAGCTCTCCAACACGCCTCTGCAAATTGAGGTTGAGCTGCTTCGCACGCGCAGCCACGAGGCGAAAAACGTTTCCCCCGAGCATCTGGAGACCTTCTACCGCACGTTCGACGAGGTCCGCAACGAGCGCTTCGATGGGCTGATCATCACCGGCGCCCCGGTTGAGAAGCTCGACTTCGCGGATGTGGACTACTGGGATGAATTGGTGGACATCATGGATTGGTCGACCACCAACGTGCATTCCACGCTGCACATTTGTTGGGGAGCGCAGGCGGGGCTTTTTCACCACTACGGCATCGACAAGCACGAGCTTTCTGCAAAACTGTCGGGCGTATACGAGCACGGCATCGAGAAGGCCAACTCCCCGCTGGTGCGCGGTCTGGACGACCGCTTTTATGCAGTTCACTCGCGCTATACCGGCGTCGACGAGGACGCGGTGCGCGCTCACCCCGAGCTCGAGGTGATCGCGAGTTCTCCCGATGCCGGCTTGTATTTGGTGAAGAGCGTGGACAGTCGTCGGTTCTTTGTCTTTGGGCATCCTGAGTACGACGCCGACACGCTGCGCCTCGAGTACGAGCGCGACGTGCGCGCGGGGATCGACCCCGACGTGCCGGTGAACTACTTCCCCAACGACGACCCCACGCGCGAGCCGCTGTGCACGTGGCGTGCGCAGGCGCAGCTCATCTACACCAATTGGCTCAACTACTATGTGTACCAAACCACGCCTTACGACGTGACCCGCGTGGGCGCGTAGAAGGCGGCAAAGCGGCGGAACGTCATTCGGCCGGCGTTGGCTGCCGCAAATCGGGCGAAAAGGTAACGAATTTCTGATACGTCCGAGTACACGTCAAAAATAAACGAATGTATCTGGGCAAATGATGCCCAGAAAGGGCTTCTACTCGGAGCGTCATGATATCCGTTACCTTTTCGCCCGATTCCGGGCTAAGCCTGGCCACAATCGAGGTTTTTCGGGTGCCGCCGGGGTACATGTGGTTGGTTTTAGGGCATTGTCGCTTTGTCCATGCGCCTCGGTATACTGATTGGGCTAAACGAGTGCCGGCCCGCAGGCTGGCCGCGATGTATTTTGGAGTGAGAGCATGACCGATCAGCCGAATTTGTGGGATACGGTGGCCTCTGTGCCGGCGTCGGTGGGGAATCCTGCGGCGATGCCGGATGCACAGGCCGAGTTGGCGCAGGGGGCACAGGTCGCGCCCGAGCCGGACGTTGTTCCGCTTGACGCCTATGGTGCGGTTGCCGAGCAAGTTGAGGTCCCTGCGGATTATGTGCCTGTGGACTACGGGCCCGCGGCCGTGGAGCCCGCCGCGTATGTGCCGGCCCCTGCGCCCAGCTCAGCCCCCGCGCGTCCCCTGGTCGATATCGACTCGCTCAACCCCGCTCAGCGCGAAGCGGTCCTCACCACCGAGGGCCCGCTGCTCGTGCTCGCGGGCGCCGGCTCCGGCAAGACGCGCGTCCTCACCTTCCGCATTGCCCGCATGATTGGCGACCTGGGCATTCGCCCTTGGCAGATTCTCGCCATCACGTTCACCAACAAGGCCGCGGCCGAGATGCGCGAGCGCCTTTCCGCCATGCTCCCCGACGGTGGCATGCGCGGCATGTGGGTGTGCACGTTCCACGCCATGTGCGTGCGCATCCTGCGCGAGGATGCCGACCTGCTCGGCTACACCGGCCAATTCACCATCTACGATGACGATGACTCCCGCCGCATGGTGCGCGAGATCATGACGCAGCTCGGCATCGAGCAAAAGCAGTACCCCATCAACATGATCCGCTCCAAGATCTCCACGGCGAAAAACGCCATGATCGGCCCGGAGGAGTTCATCGAGAAGGCGAATTCCCCGCAGGAGCAAAAGGCCGGTCAGGTGTACCTGGAGTTGGAGCGTCGCCTGCGCGCGGCAAACGCCATGGACTTCGACGACCTGCTCGTCCGCACGCTCGACTTGCTGCGCACTCGCCCCGAGGCGCTCGAGAAGTACCAGGAGCGCTTCCGCTACATCAGCGTCGACGAGTACCAGGACACCAACCACGTTCAGTACGAGATCGCCAACCTGCTCGCCGCCAAGTACCAGAACCTCATGGTTGTGGGCGACGACGACCAGTCCATTTACTCCTGGCGCGGCGCCGACATCTCGAACATCCTCGATTTCGAGAAGGACTTCAAGCGGGCGAAGGTGGTCAAGCTCGAGCAAAACTACCGCTCTACCGGCCATATCCTCGGCGCCGCCAACGCGGTGGTGCGCAACAACTCGCAGCGCAAGGACAAGCGATTGTTCACCGATCTCGGCGACGGCGAGAAAATCCAGGCGTACCAGGCGAGCGACGAGCGCGACGAGGGGCGCTGGATCGCCGCTGAGATCGAGAAACTCCGTGCCACCGGCATGAGTTACGACGACATGGCGGTCTTTTACCGCACAAACGCGCAGTCCCGTATCTTGGAAGATATGTTCCTGCGCGCCGGCGTGCCGTACAAGATCGTGGGCGGCACGCGATTCTTCGATCGTGCCGAGATCCGCGACGTCATGGCGTACCTCAAGATGATCGTGAACCCCGCCGACGAGATGAGCGTCAAGCGCGTCATCAACACGCCGCGCCGCGGTATTGGCTCCACGTCGATTTCCAAAATCGAGGACCTGGCGCGCTTCAACGGGTGCTCGTTCTTCCAGGCGTGCGAAATTGCCACCGCCGAGACGGGGATGTTCTCCGCCAAGGTCCGCAACGCCCTGGGCGGCTTTGTGAACATTGTGCGCGAGGGGCGTCGCATGGACGGCGAGCTCAAGGACGTCGTCGAGATGATCGTGGACAAGAGCGGCCTGGTGCAGGCATTTCGTGCCGAGGCCACGATGGAGGCCGAAAGCCGCGCCGAGAACATCCAGGAATTCCTGGGCGTCGCCGCTGAATTTGAGGAGACGCACGAGGATATCGAGGGCACGCTCGAGAGCCTTGAGGAGCTGCGCGCCGCCGGCGTGGCGGACGTCCCTGCGCCGGTTTCCGCATCGGTTGCGGGGGCTGCGGGGGGCGTGGGCGCCGCGGGGGCTGCGATGGCCGCGGGAGCCGGAGCCCTGGCAGGTACGCCGTCAGATCCTGCCGTGGTATCCGCCCCTGTTCCCACCGCCGCCGCGCTGGCCGCAGCCGAGGTCGAGCGCATGTACGGCCCGCTCGCCTGCAAGGCTCTGCCCGCTCTGCTCGAGTGGCTCGCCCTGCGCAGCGATCTCGACGCACTCGCCGGCGACACGCACGCCATTACCATGATGACCGTGCATTCCGCAAAGGGCTTGGAGTTCCCCGCCGTGTTCGTGGCCGGTATGGAGGAGAGCATCTTCCCGCATGTCGCCGGTTGGACGGACGACGACCCCGCGAAGCTGGAAGAGGAGCGCCGCCTGGCCTACGTTGCCATCACGCGCGCACGCAAGCGGCTGTTCCTTACCTATGCGGCCACGCGTCGCACGTACGGCTCAACGCAGGCCAACCCGCGTTCGCGTTTTGTAAACGAGATTCCTGCCGAGCACATTGAGTTCTCGGGCATCGGCTCGTCTGGTTTCGAGGGCACTGGCTGGGAGAAGCGCGGCGATCGACGCGGTACGTTTGGTTCGGGCCGGGGCTCCGACATGTACGGAGGCCGCGTGTTCGGATCGTACACGCGCTCGACGCCGGGGGCTCAGCGGCGCACGAGCATCAGTCCCGACGCGGGGCGTGTGGGCGCGACGGGCTCCGATGTGGGCTCGACCTCCCGCAAGCCCGCGACGTTTGGGTCGGGTGCGCCGCGCCCCAAGAAGACGCAGGTCTCCGCGACGGTTGAGCGTGAGCGCGATGCCGCTGCCGCCGCGACGAGCTTTGCTGCCGGCGACCGCGTGAGCCACAAGACGTTTGGCCCGGGCACGGTCATCTCCGCCGCGGGCGACATGATCGAGGTTCAGTTTGAGCGCTCTGGTCAGACCAAGAAGCTCATGAAGGGGTTCGCGCCTATCGTCAAGTTGACGTAGAGGTGTGCGCCCGCGCCGGCGTGCGTTTCGTAAAACCCCGGCACCTGTCCAATGCCCCCCCCCGGCACCTTTGGCCCACTTTCTGCCAATGGCGCTGGGGGATGTTGCAGGCGGGTGGTATCGGGCCCATGGCGTTGTGGATGAGGGTAAGATTGTCAAAAATCGCGCCCCAATGCAGGCTCATTTTCGACATTCTTACCCTCGCTGCGGCCCATATGCCTGCGTTTCCTTGCTTGACGCGAAGCCCGCTGCGCCGGCTCTCCGTGTTGTGGGAATAACTCCGCTCTGGTAAAGTACCAGCACAATCTTTCAGCCTCGTGAGCGGAGCGACTATGACCACCGGCAAGCTGACCTCCAGACAGTCCCTTTTTGTGGGCGTCACGCTATTTTCGATGTTCTTCGGCGCGGGCAACCTGATTATTCCGCCGTTACTTGGCCTGCAGGCGGGTGAAGCCGTGGTTCCCGCCATGATCGGTTTCCTCATCACGGGCATCGGCCTTCCGATGATGGGCATCATCGCGGTTGGTCTTGCTGGCACTATCCGCGACCTTGCCTCGCGCGTCCATCCGTTGTTCGCGCACGTGTTCGTGGCGGCGATTTACCTGGCAATTGGTCCCTGTCTGGCCATTCCGCGCACGTCGTCGACGTCGTTCGAGATGTTCGAGCCGCTGCTTCCGGCGGGTATATCGCTCGAGATGGCGCGCCTGCTGTTCTCGGTTGTCTTCTTTGCCGCCGCCTACCTGCTCGCGATGCACCCCAACGCGCTGACGCGCCTGCTCGGCCGCATCACCGGCCCCGCGCTCATTGCTCTGCTGGTTTTTGTGATCGGCGCCGCGCTGTTCGACCCCGCACCCGCTTTGCAGGCTGCACATAGCACCTACGCTTCGGCGCCTGCGATGTCGGGATTCCTCATGGGGTATCAGACCATGGACCTACTCGCGTCCCTGACATTCGGCATCGTCATCGCCACGAATATCCGCGAGCTGGGCGTCACGGATGACGCCGGTCTCACGCGCGAGGTCTCGCGTGCGGGTATTTTTGCCGGCCTGCTCATGGGTGGCATTTATTGCGGCCTTGCCCTTGTGGGCGTGAACATCGCCGCCGAGATGCCCAACGCAACGAACGGAGCAGAGATCCTCGCCGCCTCTGCGGGCCAGCACTTTGGCGTGGTGGGAACCGTGGTTGTTGCTGCAATCTTCCTGCTCGCGTGCCTTAACGTCTGCATCGGCCTCATCAGCTGCTGCGGCACATATTTCGCCGACGAGTTCCCGCGCGTTTCCTATCGTACGTGGGCGCTCGGGTTTGCGGTCTTCTCTTGCGTGGTGTCCAACTTTGGCCTCGATGCCATCCTGGCGTTTTCGGTGCCGCTGCTCAACGCCATGTATCCCATGGCGATTGTGCTGGTTGTGATGGGTATGCTGTACAAGGTGTGCGATCGCATGCCGGCCCTGTGGCCGTGCGTCGTGGGCCTGACGGGCATCGTGAGCGTGCTCACGGCGGTGCGCGATGCGTTCTTCCCAGGCGCGCTGGCGGGTCTGGACGCCGCGCCGTTGGCGGATGTCGGCCTGGGCTGGGTTGCGCCCGCTTTGTTCGGCGTATTACTGGGGCTGTTGTTCTCGCTCGATCGAAAGTAGGTCAAAAGCGGGCGCGGCCCCGTCGCCTCAACTTGCAATCGCCTCGTTTCAACCTGAGATTCCTCCTTCGCTTCAACCCGCGATCCCCCTTCGCTTCAGCCTGCGATCTCGAGTGAGCGCTTTTCCTTCGTTTGAGATTCTCAAAGATAGGAAAAGCGCTCACTCGCGTAGGGGGAGGAGCGGCGGCAAGGCGCGGCGGGTGCGGCGACGCGACGGGACATGGATGGCCCGAAGGCGGGCGATGTCACATGGGCGCGCGCGATAGCGGTATAGTGGGGGCTGGTGATTGAGGCGGGCTTTCGAGCCCGTGTATCGAAAGGAGCCGGCAATGCCCGACAGCAAGCAGTATTACATCGGTATCGATGTGGGTGGCACCTCCGTTAAGGAGGGGTTGTTCGACGAGAACGGTACCCTGCTTGGTAAGGTGAGCGTTCCCACGCCGTCTCTTGCCGAGGAAGCCGGATACGCTGCGGTCGTGGGCGGTATCGAGGAGCTCATGGGTTCCGTCCAGCAGCCCATGCTGTTTGTGCGCGGCGTCGGCCTGGCGCTTCCCTGCCCGGTGCCCGCCAGCGGCAACATCACGCTTGCGGCAAACATCAAGATCAACGCGCCGGAGCTCAAGGCGGCTCTTGAATCTCGTTGCCCCAACGCGGCCGTGCGATATGTGAACGACGCGAATGCTGCCGCCATGGGCGAGCTTTGGCGTGGTAGCGCCAAGGGTCATCGCAGCATGGTGATGGTCACGATCGGCACCGGTTTGGGCGGCGGCGTCGTGGTGAACGGCGACGTCATCGACGGTGCATTTGGCGCGGGCGGCGAGATTGGCCACATGTGCGTCAATCCCGACGAGACGCGCACGTGCGGCTGCGGCAACAAGGGCTGTTTGGAGCAGTATGCCTCGGCAACGGGCGTGGTGAGCAATTACCTGCGCGAGTGCGAGGCCCGCGGCGTTGAGCCCATCGAGCTGTCCGGTACGAGCGATTCCCGCTCTGTGTTCCAGGCGTGCCGCGAGGGCGACGAGGTTGCCCTGGCTGCCGTGGACGCCATGACCGAGTACCTGTCGCGTGGTCTCCAGATCATTTCTGCCGTGGTCGACCCCGAGGTGTACGTTTTGGGCGGCGGCGCATCCGCCTCTGCCGATGTGTATCTCGAGCAGCTGCGCTCCAAGTTTGCCGCTCGCGCCCTATCCGTTAGCGTGAAGACTCCCATTGAGGTCGCCGAGCTGGGTAACGACGCGGGCATCATCGGCGCTGCTTACGTGGCGCTGCGAGCCTCTTCCTGCGAGGTATAACTCGGAAGACGCTGGGTGCTTCTCCCTGCGAGGTGCAAGCGCAGGGTAGCGCGGCGCGCCACGGTGCACATGCTCCGTTAGCGCGCCGCGCTTTTTGCGTTTCCCCCGGTTTTACGCACCGCAAGCTCGGCAAGAACGGTGTTTGCGCAGAAAAGCGCGGCGATCATGACGGGAATGAGCGCCGCCCCGCCAGCCTCCGCGACGAGCCCGAAGATGGGCGGAACGAGCATCGAGCCCGCATAAGCGCAGGCCATCTGAAGGCTGACCAGCCCCTGCGACGCTTTCGATCCAAAGCGCTTAGGCGTAAGGGCGACGATGCTGGGGTAAATGGGCGCGCAACCCAAACCCATGAGAAGAATGGAGACGCCCGCGGCGACTGTTCCATCGAGCGCCAGCAGGCCCAGCAGGCCGCATGCGATGAGCGCCTGTCCAACGCGAATCTGGTTTTCGCTGGTAAGCCATTGCGCGATGAAGCCGGAAACAAGTCGGCCGACGGTGATGCCGAGGTAGAACTGGGCGACGATGGACGCCGCCGTTGCCGTGCCTATTCCGCGAACCATGACCAGGTAGCTTGCGATCCACAGTCCAACAGAGCCCTCAAGAGCACAGTAACAGCCAAACGACCCGATTGACGCGATGGCTCCGGGAAGCCTGAGCAGCTCACGATTGGTAAGAGGGCTGCTCGTGTCATCGGAGTTGGCGGGCTCGGAGCTTGCGGCGGAAGGCTCGTCGCCGTCGACTGCGCGGGGGTCGGTGGTTTTCCAAAGCGGAAGCGAGAAGAGCAAGACGGCGGTGATTGCGGCCTGAATGATGCCAATCGCGATGTATCCTCCATGCCAGCTCATGGGCCCTGCCAGCGCCCAACCCATAACAAGTGGGCCAATGCTCGCGCCAATGCCCCAGCAGCAATGGAGCCAGCTCATGTGGCGCGCTCCGTAATGAAGGGCAACATAGTTGTTGAGAACCGAGTCGATCGCACCCGCTCCGAGTCCGTAGGGGAGGGCGATGAGGCAGAGCTGCCAAAACGATTGGGCCGCGGAGAAGCCGAGAATCGCCCCAGCGGTGAGGGCAACCGAAAGCGCCGTGAGGCGCCCCGTGCCAAGGCGATGCACAAGTCGAGCGGTGAGCAGCGAGGACACGATGGTGCAGCACGAGATGATGATCGAGATGACGCTTTGAGCAGCAATGGGAGCGCCGAGGTCGATATGTATGACGGGCCAAGCGGTACCCAGGAGCGAATCGGGGAGACCCAGCGAAATAAAGGTGAGATAGATGACGGCGAGAAGAAGAGATGCCATAGATGCTCCGAAGCTGATGGAGGGGGACGGATATGGGCTGGATGGGGCGAGGCCACGAAGGCTGGGCGCGCCGCGGTGCGCCCGCTGAAAGACGGGTGTTCGAAGCCCCGCAAGGGCGGGTACGCGACCTTGCGGGCAGCCCTGACCTGATTTTGGTTAGAGCCTGTGGAAGATGGGCTCCATGTGATCAAACGTGCAGAACTCGGTAAAGCCGATGTCCTTCAGGCGCTCGCGCATCATGGGGATGTGCGCCCCTAGATGCTCGGGCTTATGCGAGTCACTGCCTGTTGTGAGGATGCTGCCGCCAAGATCGCGGTACAGACGCAGGATCTGGGTGCTGGGCGCGAGGTCGGACAGCCCATAGCGAATGGAGGACGTGTTGAGCTCGATGCCCTTGCCGCGACGGATCGCCTCTTTAAGAATCTCGGCAATGATGTCGCGGGCGTTCGAATCGGGCCAGGGCCCCAGCTGGTCGTAGCGTTTGATCAGGTCAAGGTGCCCGAGCACAGACCAGTCGTCAAACGATTGCACCACGCGGAGCATCTCCTCGTAATACTGCATGTTGTATTCAGCTTGCGTGCGGCCCTGCTGGAAGGTGCCGTTCCAGAACTCCTCGTTGCCCACTTGGTGAATGGAAAGGATGATGAAGTCCCAGTTGTCGGCAAACTGTTCAAAGAGCGCGTGGAATCGGTTGGCGGTGTGCGACTGAACACCGAATTCCATGCCGGTTTTGACGGAGAGCTCTGGCGCAAAGCGCTCGCGGACGCGCTCGATCGCAGGGAAATAGCGCTCGTAGTCAACGTTGATCGAGGGCTTGCCCTCAAAGATTCTGGCGCTTGAGGGGTCGCGGCGATATTCGTCCCAGTCGGGGCGCACGCCGTAGTCCACGTGGTCGGTGATGCAGATCTCGTCGATGCCACGCTCGATAGCAAGGCTGCAGACGTCTTCGAGTTGAAGGACGGAGTCGTCGGAGAATTCGGTGTGAACGTGGTAGTCGGCGAGCATGAGACTCCAATCATCGAGACGAAGTCCGCATCACGAGCGGCAAGAATCGGCAGAATTGGCCAAGTTCGTGCCGCTTGTGAGGCGGACGTGCGCACAGATATACCCCGTCGGCGCGTGTTCGCTCTCGGAAGGGCGCCGGCATCAAAGGGCGGGGTGTTCGTATTCCGCACGGTATGATACCGCGCGTTCACAATGGTGGCGCGCCGTCGTCTGCGCGTTACAATAGCTTTATATGTGCATCCACTACAAGGGAGGAACCCTCATGGCTAACGTCCTCGTGTTTGGACACCAGAACCCCGACAACGACGCCATAATGTCGTCCGTTGTCCTGTCCCAGCTGCTCAACCAGGTCGAGTTCGACGGCAACACCTACACCGCGTGCTGCCTCGGCCCGCTGCCTGCCGAGTCCGCCAAGCTGCTCGAGGACGCCGGCGTCCCCGTCCCGACGCTCATCGACGCCATCGAGCCCGCCGCCGAGGGCGAAGAGGCTCAGCGCGTCATTCTGTGCGACCACAATGAGCCCGGCCAGTCCGTCGCGGGTCTTGAGAACGCCACCATCTTCGGCGTCGTGGACCACCACCGTTTCGGTGGCTTCACCACCGCCGCTCCGCTGCACATCGTCGCCCTGCCCTGGGGCTCCTCTTGCTCCATCGTGGCCAAGCTGTTCGACGTGCTTGGCGTTGAGCCTTCCGATACCCAGGCAAAGCTGCTGCTTTCCGCCATGATGACCGACACCCTCATGCTCAAGAGCCCCACCGCCACCGCCGTGGACGCCGTGATTGCCAAGAAGCTCGGCGAGCAGATTGGCGTCGATCCGGTCAAGTTCGGCATGGAGGTTTTCCTCACTCGTCCGTCCGGCTCCTTCACCGCCGCCGAGATGGTGGGCAACGACATCAAGATGTTCGAGGTCGCCGGCAAGAAGCTCCTCATTGGCCAGTATGAGACGGTCGACAAGTCCCGCGCGCTCGGCATGATCCCCGAGATTCGCGAGGCCATGCGCGCGTATCAGGCCGACAAGGACGCCGACGGCATCGTGCTTTGCCTGACCGACATCATGGAGGAGGGCTCCCAGGTCCTGCTCGAGGGCGACACCGCCGCCGCGCAGAAGGGCCTCGAGATCGAGGACGTGGCCGAGGGCGTGTGGATGCCCGGCGTGCTGTCCCGCAAGAAGCAGGTCGCCGCTCCCATCCTTGCCGCCAACTAGGAATCACAAACGATAACGAAGGCGCCGCATTCTTTGGAGTGCGGCGCCTTCGCATATATGGAATCGCTCTAGAACCGATGATGAACATGTGTCGTTTAGCTGGGTTGTCTGGGTAGGATATTCTCCAGTAAGACGCGACACGGGCGGCTCCATCGAGAGCAGATGCGAGCCGTTTTGGTTACCGCCCGTTTGGTGTGGCGTAAGGATTCGAGTGGGGACGCGCGGCCCGGGCGCTACGGCGCGGGAGTTGTGCGCGCTGGGTTCTCAGTTCGACCGCGGGCGAGACGAGGAGTGCCATGGACGCACGGGAGCAGCTTGGTGCGCGCGAGCAGCTATTCGACGAGACGCAGCGCAAACGCATTGAGCGCCGCGACATCTGGGAGCGCATCTCCGAGAACGGCACCATCGCCGCGGCGGTGATGGTGGCTGCGGCAATCGCAGCCGTGATGTGCGCCAACAGTGACGCCTACGAGGCGGTTCACCATATTCTGATGGAGCCGATCTACATCGGTGTCGGGACGCACGCTGTGGCGATCTCCGTCGAGATGTTCGTGAACGACTTTTTGATGGCGTTCTTCTTTTTGCTTGTGGGCATTGAGCTCAAGTACGAGATGACGGTGGGGGAGCTCAGGCGCCCGCGGCAGGCGTTGCTGCCGATGCTTGCCGCCGTGGGCGGCGTAGTGGTTCCCGCAACGATATATGCGCTGCTCAATCGCGGTGGCGCCACCAACGGGTGGGCAATTCCCATGGCGACGGACATCGCCTTCGCGCTCGGTGTTCTTTCGCTGCTGGGCAATCGCGTGCCCGCGGGCGTGCGCGTGTTTTTCTCGACGCTCGCCATTGCCGACGACCTCATCTCCATCGCGGCAATCGCCCTGTTTTACGGACAGGCCCCCGATCTCATGTGGCTCGGCGCGGCTGCCGTGGTCACGGTAGGGCTGTTCATGCTCAACAAGACGCAGCATTACCGCCTTGCGCCGTATATGGTGGGCGGTCTCTTCCTGTGGGTGTGCCTGTTCAAGTCGGGCGTGCACGCGACGCTCGCGGGTGTCATCCTGGCGTTTGCCATCCCGGCGCGCTCGGGTATTAGGTTAGACAATCTAACCGATTGGATGCGAGGCTACATGCCCGATCTGGTGGATTGCTACGATGAAGACGCGCACATTTTGGGGCAGCACGACTTTACGCATGCCACGCTTGGGGCCGAGCGCGTGATGCACCGTGTGTCCCCGCCGCTCGTGCGGCTTGAGCGCAGGATCTCCACGGTGGTCAATTTCGCCATCCTGCCGCTGTTCGCCTTTGTGAACGCCCAGGTGCGCTTGGTCGGTGTCGATCTGGTACAGCTGGCGCTCGATCCCGTGGCGATGGGCACATATTTTGGCATGCTGCTGGGCAAGCCCATCGGTATTGTGGGCACGACGTTTGTGCTGTTGAAGCTTGGTATCGCGGAGTTGCCGCGCCATGTGACGTGGCGTCATATTGTAGGCGTGGGCATATTGGGCGGCATCGGGTTCACGATGTCGATTCTCATTTCCGGGCTGGCGTTCCCCGTAGAGCCGTTTGAGATGCTCGCCGCCAAGGCCGCGATTCTCGCGGGTTCGGCGAGTGCGGCGATTATCGGCATGGGGTACATGGCGCTTGCCTGCAAAAAGGCAGAATCCGCCTAGGGCGGCACTCGCTTGTTATTCGACGGTCCCGTAGGTGGCACCCCAGCCATGTGCGGCGAGCGCCGAGTTGATCTGATCGCAGAGGCGCGGCCGGTCATAGGTCCCAGGGGGCACGAGGTTTACGATTTCGATCAGGTCGGGCGAGAGGTCTAGGATCTCCGCCTGCACGATCAGGTCGAGTCGGTCGATGGTTTGTCTGCCGATGAACAGGCCGTCTATCAGGCGCTGCAGGTCTCCGTATTCTTCGGCTTGAAACATGCTCATCTGCATGAGGGCTCCTAACGGTTAGTTGGGGCGCTGCGTACCGTTTCGATTACACGCTCCATGGTCTCATCAATCGTGTCGCGCTTGAGTTCGCATTCCCAGATGCTCAGCGCGGTCCAGCCCATCTCATCGAGCTCGGCGAGCGCCCGCTTGTCGCGCTCGACGTTGCGGCGGAACTTCGCCTCCCAAAACTCGACATTTTTGCTGGGCATACTGGGGTTGCAGTGAGGGCAGCGATGCCAGTAGCACCCGTTGACGAAGATGGCGATCTTGCGGCCCGGGAACGCGATGTCAGGGCGACCGGGGGCCTTTGCCCAGTCGAGGCGATAGCCCGTGAGCCCTGCTGCGCGGAGGCGCTGTCGAACTAGCATTTCGGGTTTAGTGTCGCGCCGTTTGTTGCCCTGCATGGACTTGCGCACCGCAGCCCTCCGGCGCACAAGCGCGGTTTGGGCATCGGAGAGATGGGACGTGTCGACGCCGTCGAGCAGGTCGGGCTTCTTGCGGGCGCCCTTGCGGCGGGCTTTCGTTTTGCGGGCAGGCTTCTTGTGAGCGCCCTTGCGGGGCGCGGGCGAAACATCCGGCGCATACGCTCTCCCTGTGCTTGAGGACGGCTGCGAGGAGCCCTCCTCCGTAGCGACTTCGTCCGTATGTGCTGCGTCTTCGGCCAGCTGCACCAAGAGCTCGACAAGCTCAACATCGGCCGGCATCCACTCGAGCGTGGTGAGCGACATCTGCGGTACCCACCGCATTGCTCGCTGCCGATCGTTTGCCGCAACCTCGCCCGACTCGGGGTCGAGCTGGCAGAAGAAGCAGTTCATGGAGAGGTGAAAGTCGGGATAGTCATACTCGAGGGTGTAGAAATCCTGCAGGCTCGTGATGCGGACGTCGAGCTCCTCCAGAATCTCGCGCCTGCAAGCGTCTTGGGCGCTCTCCCCGTGCTCCACTTTGCCACCCGGGAACTCCCAGAGGCCCGCCATGGCTCCATACCCGCGTTGAACAGCGAGAATCTCGCCGCCGTCTCGCTGAATGATGCCCGCGGCGACGTGCACGGTTTTCATAGGTCACCTCGTTTCTGGCTCATAGGGCGCAAGGCGCGCAAAGGCGGGATGCCCGCACGCTTGTATGTGCAAGCCCAATCCAGCACATCTGAGTCCTCGTTTTGTTTTTCACAAGCAACCTTACACGAATGCAACCATGCTGTAAGCCAAATCGATGGTTGCGAGGGACCCGCCCTGCGAGTATAGGGGTCGAAGAAAGGAAGGGTGGCCCAGAAGTTCGCACGCCACCGTGTGAGAGAGGACACATCATGAACGAAGAGATGCTGCACGTGTCAACCGCGGGGTCCATGCACGAGGGGGCGATGATCCAGGCGAGCATGTCGCAGGTCGAGATGACCGTTTGGCTGTGCGTCATGGCCGTGCTCGCCACAGGAATGCTGGCGATTCTCTCAGTGGTCAGCGGGTAAGATGGGCGCACGGAATACGAAAGGGATGACAAAGATGATGTTTGGAAAGAGCGGTAATCAGGGACCCCAGGTGCCAGCGGAAGTGATGGGCGGTTCTACAAGCGGGAACGGTGAGGTTCCGCGCGCGGCGCGTGTGGCTTTTGACGGGCCCGCGGGCGCTGCGGGCGCAGGCCTCGGCAACACCGTTGTCGGAACGCCGATTCTCGAGGTCCAGCATATCGAGAAGGTGTACGGCGGGCGCAATAATGCGACTCGCGCGCTGGTCGACGTGTCGTTCGCTGTCGGCAAGGGTGAGTTCGTGGGCATCATGGGTGCCTCGGGTTCTGGTAAGTCCACGCTACTCAACTGCGTGTCGACCATCGACACCGTGACGAGCGGCAGTGTGGTTATCAACGGCGCGGATGTCACGCGTCTCAAAAACGAGAAGCTCACGCGCTTTCGTCGCGAGCAGCTGGGGTTCATCTTCCAGGATTCAAACCTGCTCGACACGCTCACCGCGCGGGAAAACATCGCTTTGCCCCTCACGATTGCGCGCGTTCCTGCCAAGGAGACGCTCGCGCGCGTCGAGCAGGTGGCGCAGCGCCTGGATATCGCCGCCGTGCTGGACAAGTACCCCTATCAGATGTCTGGTGGCCAGCAGCAGCGCGTCGCCGCCGCCCGCGCCCTGGTGACTGATCCTGCGGTGATTCTGGCCGACGAACCCACCGGAGCGCTCGACTCCAAGAACGCCCGCCTGCTTTTGGAAAGCCTTGAGAGCATGAACCGCCAGTATCAGGCGACCGTCCTCATGGTTACGCACGACAGCTTCGCCGCGAGCTACACCAACCGCGTGCTGTTCATTCGCGACGGCCGCATATTCACGGAACTGCGTCGCGGGTCGGCGAGCCGCCGCGAGTTCTTCGATCGCATCATGGAGGTTGTCGCGATGATGGGCGGGGAGGGTTCCGATGCTTTGTAAGCTCGCATGGGGCAACGTGCGCCGCGCGGGCAAGGATTACCTGGTGTACCTGCTCACCCTCACGCTTGCCGTCACGGTATTCTACGCGTTCAACACCATCTCAGTGCAGGCCGACATCGTCTTGCAGGAAGAGGGCCTGCCCGAGCTTCTCGGCGCGATCATCAGCGGTTTGACGATGTTTCTCGCTGTGGTGATGGGCTTTTTGATGGTGTACGCCAACAACTTCATCATGAAACGGCGAAAGAAGGAGTTCGGCCTGTACCAGGTGCTCGGCATGAGCCGCGGCCAGGTTTCGCGCGTCATGGCGCTCGAGACGGCCATCGTCTCCGGGGCGGCCCTTGTACTCGGAGTCGTTTTGGGCGTAGGGTTTTCGCAGCTCATGACCTTCTTTACGGCATCGCTCTTCAAAACGCAGATCCGCGATTTCCACTTCTTCTTTTCCGTCCAGGCGTTCGCCCTCACGGTGGGGTGCCTCATCGCTATCTTCTTGGTGACGCTCGCGTTTAACCTGGGCGTGGTGCGCCGTGCCAAAATCATCGACCTCATGAGCGCGGGGCGCAGAAACGAAACCATCAAGGCGCGCAACCCCCTCCTGTCGGCGGCTATCTTCATCGTTGGCGCGGTCATGATCGGCGTCGCGTATCACCGCCTGCTGCGCGACGGCCTGCCGGTCGACGCCGCGCCCAACGAGTACGACACCGCCCTCAACCAGTTCATGCTCACCACGGGCATCGTTGTTGCGGGAACGATTCTGTTCTTCTTCGGGCTCTCGGGCTTTTTGCTCAAGATGCTGCAGGGTGCTCGCGGGATGTATTGGCGCGGACTCAACATGTTCACGATGCGTCAACTTTCGGCCAAGGTGAACACGGTGAGCTTCTCCATGGCGATCATCTCGATGATTCTGTTTTTGGCTATCACGAGCGTGACGGGCGGAATGTCGATTGCCAGTGTCATGAACACGAGCGTTGAGCGCAGCGTTATCGCAGATTACTCGCGCGCGGTGCTGTACTTTGGTTCCAATGTGGTGAACGACCCAACGTATTCGGGCGATGTGCCCATGCGGCTTGCGACCGAGCCCGTCGACATTCTCGAGGAGAGCTCCACCGCCCTGGTGAGCGACGGCACATCCGAGGCGAAGCCGTTTGATCTCGCGGGGATTTTGGGCAATCACGTTCAGATCGAGCTGTACGATTCGACGCCCGTTGGGGCGACGGAGCCGCAGGTGAGCCTGAACGGTCTTGCCGAGGCGGTCGACATGCCCCTGCCAAAGGGCACGAATTCGAGTAACGCGAACATGATGGGCCTCACGATCATCAAGGAGAGCGACTACAACCGCTACCTGGACTTTCGCGGCATGGATTACGTTGACGTGGGGGATAGCGGGTATCTCATCACCAGCGACATGGGCGAGTCGGTCAACAAGATCTACAACGCCGACATGCGTGAGGGCGTCGAGATCGAGATAGGCGGTCGCGTGCTGCGCCCGGCGGCCGATCGGGTCAACGCCGATGCGAGTTCGTTCTTCAACGCCTCCATGGGCAGCAACGCGGGAACGGTTGTCGTGCCGGACAACCTGGTTGAGGCCTCTGCGCTTCCGCTGTATGCGAGCTATTTCATGGCGGACTACAAGGATGGTCTTTCTTACGAGGAGACCGAGGGCTATGTGCGCAAGGACCGCACGTGGACTCAGATCCTCAATGCGGATGGGTCAGAGAGCGCCATTTGGGGCATGGAGGCAACGCGTGCGCAGAGCTATGAGTCCACGAACTCGATGAACGGACTGATCAGCTACCTAGCAATTTACATCGGCTTTGTGCTTGTGGTGGCGTGCGCGGCGATCCTCACGATTCAGCAGCTTTCGGGGATGGCAGATTCGGGTAAGAATTACCGGATCCTCTCCGAGTTGGGCACGTCACGTCGTGAGGTCATGCGTTCGGTGTTGGTGCAGCAGTCGATCTTCTTCGTGTTCCCGCTGCTCATGGGTGTTGCGCATTCGCTTGTCGCGCTGAAAGTGGTCATCGATATCGTGGCCCTGTTTGGCGGGATGTCGATTGGCGGCACGGTGGGTGTGACCTGCGTGATTTTCCTGTTGTGCTACGGCGGGTACTTTGCGGTGACGTATTTCATGAGCAAGGGAATCGTGAAAGACTCGATTCGCCTTCGTCACGCGCAGTAGGTTGCTGACATCGCCGGGCTTCACGGTCCGGCGATGGGGCGAGTTGGTTGCCTTGGCGACTTCGTGTATGGTTTGAGCCCGCGCTTGTGCGGTTTGGGCCGCGCTGATGCGGGATGCGTTCGTGCCGTTTGGCTCGGGCTGGGAAAGGAGGCGCTTGTACGGTGTTGAAGATAGTCATTGGCCTGCTAGATGCCGCCATGTTGATTGCGGGGGTGGCAGCGGTGATTAGCTCATATGTTCCAGAGGCCACCCTGCGCAAGTATAGGCGCCAGAAAATCGGAATTAAGCAGCTTAGATAACATGAACAATCGGGGCCGGCGGATGTCCGTCGGTCCCGTTTTGCTCCCGCGGATATGCGATGGCGCGAATACGAGGGATCGACGTTGCGAAGCGCCGGCGGTGTGTGCCGGTAGCCTCCTGGCCGATATGTTGCAGATAATCATCTCCATGTCGTCATAACTGTAGCTTCTTAATTTTCTACAGCTCGAAACAATATCATTTACCTGCGGGTATTATGTTAGAAAAAGGTTCGAGAAACTCGGGATGGAGTGTATGCGATGTCGATGGTTTACCTGATTGTCGTGCTGCTTATCGCGGCGGCGATTATCTCGCTTGTGTTGTCTGCGCTGGGAGTTGTCGTGGCTGGTGCGTTAAAGCTGCTCCCCGGCGTTTTGGTCGTGCTTGCCATTATCTTTTTTGCGCAGGGCGGCCACATCGATGTGCACATTCCTGAGAAATGGAAGCGCAAATAACACGTTGAAGCATGCGCCCAAGCTGCGTGTTGAACCCGCCTCCCGAGCATGATCAAGCCCGCGCGACCATGTCGACATGATCGTGCGGGCTTTCTCTGTAGCAGTGTGACGGGCTGTTGGGCAGGGTTCCAACACAGTGGAGCTGACCGCGTTTCCCTCACCGTCCGCGGCGAGGTTGGGCTCTACACAGACTCGCAGCGAGCGTGCCGGCTCCACCTAAGCAGTGATGAACTGCGGAATCGTGTAATCGAACTCGTCGCAGGGAGCCTGCTCAACTTCCTGCTCGGCAAAGGCGACGCCCAAAAGCAGGCAGTCTTCGCGCAGCTGAGGCAGGTAGCGATCGTAGGTGCCGCGGCCGTACCCCAGTCGGTGCCCCTGCGCGTCAAAAGCTACGGCAGGCACGATGGCCAGGTCGATCTCGGAGGGCGGCACAACGGGGAAACGCGTGTCGTCTTTGGGCGGGACGCTGCCCTTTACGCGCGAGGGGATAAACCTTCGCGTTGCCCCCGCGCGCGTGCTGGTGAGCGTTTGGTGCTCTTCGGTGACGGCGGGGCCCCAAGCTTTGCGCGGCTCGACGATGAAGGGGACGTTGCCGCCCAGGTAGTTGTTGCACGACACCGAGCGCATGCACATGGCGCCCGAGGCCGCGTTGGGAATCATGCAGGGGAACACGATTCGATATCCATAGGCGTACGCGCCGCGAATGAACCGGTCGAGGTCGACCTCGTAGCGCAGCGCCGCGTAGACGGCGAGCGTGGGCGGCTGTCCGCCTTTGCCCTTGATGCCGCTGACGCGCAGGTGGTCGAGGAGCTTGTTGCAGATTTCGCGCGATTTCGTCGAGCGCGCGCCAGGGCGAAGCTCCTGACGGCATTCGATAATGGCTCGACGCACTGCTGTTTTTTGTTCGAGGATCGCCTGCGCCGCCTCGTCAAGCTTGGTGGCGGGGCCGTTCGTGGTGGTTGCCGGCGTCTTCGTTCGTTTTGCAGTTGCCATGGCATGGTCCTCTCGGTTGTTCGTCTGTCCATTCTACCGCTTGGGGCTCGGGCGGGGCATCATTCCTCAAAGACCCCGACCGCCCGATACGCGCGCACGAGGCCGTCCAGGCGCATACGGGCGTTGGCGGGGCTGGTGGATGGCAGCTCGACAAGGTCGATCGCGCGCTGGCTCAGGAGTTCTCCGTGGTACCGGCGGCAGAGTTGGGCGGCTTTCCCGCCCGTGGTGCACACCGTCTGAATGGGCGCCGCGTCGAGGACGCGCGTGAGGTCGTTTGGGATGGCGTTGGCGATGCTGGCGTCGCTTGCCCCGGCGATGTCGCAGGAGGCAAGGACGTCCCACAAGGCGATGTGATGGTCCAGCAAAAATGCCTGCCGCACCTCGTTGCTCACAAGCGAGCTCTCGGCCTGGCCGTACAGTCGCTCCATCACGTGCCAAAAGCGGTTTTGCGGGTGCCCATAGTAGAACCCCACTTCGCGCGATGCTGGCGACGGCATGGTGCCCAGCACCAGCACGCGCGACGCTCCGTCAAACACGGGCTCGATGGTGTGGACGATGCGCTCGACGTGCATGCGCCCCTACTCCTCCGAGCCGGTTGCGCCGGCACTCGCATCGATACCCTCATCAACGCCCATCAAATTCACGATGTCCCAGCCGGCGTCGCTCGCCTCGATGGCGTCGCGCCCCGCAAACACGCAGGCAGGAGCCTCGCGTGCAATACGTGAGATATCGGCGCTCAGTTCGCGAAGAGCTTGCGGCGTGGCCTCGAGCATCTGCTGGCGGCGCAGCGAGCGCTGCTCGGCGGGTATCTTGCAGAAGTACTCGGCGTTGCGTCGTTTGGTGAGCGCGTAGGGCTTGAGCGGCGAGTCGACACCGGAGACGCAGCTTACGATGAAGCCCTCGAAGGTGTGCGTGTCGGGTGCGAATGACGCGAGCCAGTCGCCCGATGCCTCGATGCGCGCCAAAGAGGGATCGATGGCGGGGTCGCGGTACGTGTAGAAGCTCGTGTGGCGCGGGCTCGGCGCGCGGAAGCCGCACCCATAGGCGCCGCCCTTCACGCGAATCTCGTTCCAGAGGTAGTCGTAGGAGAGCGCGTTGGAGGCAACGCTCCAGATGCCGCTGGGCTCGATGTCGAGCACACGCGGATCGCAGGCGCGTGCGAGATAGCTCACGTCGCTGGGGATCACAAACGCCTCGTGTTTGTCTTCGGGCCACGGGACGTAGAGCTCCTTGGTGGGCGCAGTGCGAGGGCGCAGTCCCAGGTCACCGGCGGCGGTCCAGTAGCGCTGGAAGTCCTCGTCCGAGCCGGTGAAGCTCGCGATGGCGCCGGTTGAGGTGAAGATGCGGTCGCGCAGCTCGCGGAGCGTGGCGCACAGGCCGTCCTTGCGCTCGTCGAAATGGTCGAGCAAATCGCGCAAGAACAGGTAGAAATCGACGCCGGAAAGTTGCTGCGTGAGCACGGCCGCGGGCGACGTGTAGGACATCGCGCGTGCCAGGGCGGCGCTGTGACCGTTCATGAGAAAACTCTGCTCCATGCCGATGCGCATCTGTGTGAGGACGTCGCGCATGCGGTCGGTGTCCTCGAAGAGGGTCCCCGACCACACCTCGCGCGGGATGCGCGCAAGCTCGTCCATCTTTTCGGACAGGGCGCCGGCGGAGACGAGCAGGCGCGGCCGCGCGAGCTTCCAGTTGGGCTGCGTGGCGACTTCGGTCGTGAAGGAGAGGAAGCCGAGGTTGGCGCCAATGTAGCTATCGAGCTCGCCGGCGCTCATGCGCTCGGTGGCAAGCTGGCTCATGAGGCGCGTGAGTACGGTCACATAGGGAAGCTCGGCAAACGCGAGATGCGAAAGGTCAAAATAGGTGAGCGCGTAGGCGAGCTGGTGCGTGGGCAGGTTGTGCCGCAGGCAGGGGATGGGCGTTTGCTTGTTGATGGTGAGCGGGGGCTCGGGGCGCGCGGGGTCGATGTCGCTCACGCGCAGGCGGGGCAGCGTCGCCTTGGCCTCGGGCGTGTCCTCGGCCTCCTGTCGGGCACGCAGATCGGCGACGTCGTCGAGGATGCGCTGGAGGTCGGCCTCGTGCAGGGAGGACATCGTGGCGGTGAGCTCGGCCTCCTCTTCGCGCGCGGCCTGCGTGTCGTCGGCGACAGGGACGAGCTCCACGAGGGCGCGGTGCGTGCTGTTGAGGACGATGTCGTTGAGGAGGTTCTCGAAATAGTCGGAATCGAGCGCGTCCTTGAGCTCGGCGTACGTGGCGCCGTACTCGAGCGCGCGCGTGGCGGCCTCGTCGGTGTCCTCGTACAGCCAGGTGCCGAGCGCATCGCAGGCGATGGCGACGCCGTCGGCGATGCCGAAGTCGCGCTGGCGCAGGTCGAATTCCTCGTTGGCGAGAACGGCGGCGAGGCGATCGCGCGGGATGCCCTCCTCGACCAAGCGGCGACATTCGTCTTCGACCACGCGGCGGAACTCGCGCGCGGAATTGGGCGCGGCGTTTTGCAGGATGATGAGCGTGTGGGGCTGCAGCTGGTCGCCGGAGGTGTAGCTCACCACGTTGCCGCCCAGGCCGGCTGCGAGGACGGCCTTTTTCACGGGTGCCTCGTTGGTGCCGAGCAGCGCGTCGAACATGATGTCCGCGGCGATGAGGCGTTTGCGATCGGAGGCGTCGCCCAGCACATAGGCCATGCCCACGAGTGCGTTATCTGGCGTGGTGGGCATCTCGACCCGTGCATAATCGCAGGTCAGCGGGGTTTGGCGGGTAAGGGGGTTGGGCGCGCCCACGGCTGTGGCCATGAGGGCGCGGGCGCGAGCGGCCTCGTCGCGAAGCCGCGGCTCGTCACCCAGGTAGCGCTCGTCCAAAAACGCGAGCTCGCGCTCGATGGCCATGTCTCCGTAAAGCACGATGTAGCTGTTCGCGAGGTTGTAGTGACGCGCGTGCGTGTCGAGGAAGTGCTCGTAGGTGAGCTGCGGGATGGCGCGCGGGTCGCCGCCGGACTCACAGGCGTAGGCGGTGGTGGGGAACAGCTCGCGATTGACGGCGTCGTCGAGCACGCTCATCGGGTCGGACAGGGCGCCCCTCATCTCGTTGAAGACCACGCCGTTGTAGCGCAAGGTGCCCTGCTTGAGTGGCGCGCCCTCGGGCACGTCGAGCTCGTAGTGCCAGCCCTCCTGCTCAAAGATCGCGCGCTTGGCGTAGATAGCCGGGTTGAGTACCGCGTCCATGTAGACGTCCATCAGGTTGAGCAGGTCCTGCTCATTGGTTGTGGCGACGGGGTACACGGTTTTGTCGGGATAGGTCATGGCGTTGAGGAACGTCTGCATGGAGCTCTTGATGAGATCCACGAACGGCTCCTTCACGGGGAATTTTGCCGATCCGCACAGAACCGAATGCTCGAGGATGTGGAATACGCCGGTGTCATCGGTTGGCGGGGTTTTGAACGCGATGGAGAACGCCTTGTTCTCGTCCTCGCATGCCAGGTAGAGTAGGCGGGCGCCCGAGGCTGCATGGTGCATGACGTAGGCGTCAGCGTCGAACTCGGCGAGTTCTTTGCAGGAGGTGACGGTGAATCCGGAGACGGTGGTGCCGGGCGCGAGCAGCTGGGAGGCATGGTCGCGGGCGGAGAAGGACTGGTTCATATGGGCTCCTTTATGGAGGTTGATTGCTTCGCCCAGTATACCCACTCATCGCGGGGCACGTAGCGCCCCTCGATTTCCCGTTTGCCGGCGCTTATGGGCCCTCAGAATCAAAGCATGCGGTATGGTTGTTGGGGAAGTTGATTTGATGGGGGAGTGCATGGAAAACGAGCACCTTGAATCCTGCGAAAACGGTGTCGCGAACTGCGATGAGCATGGGCGCGTGGGACTGGCGTCGTCGATTAAGCCGGGTACCGATGCCGACGCGGCGTCGCGCGCGCAGCGCCGCACGATGCGCGAACGCCTGAACGACCGCGATTCTCGTCGACTGCTTGTTGGCGTGGTTGCCACGCTGCTTGGCGGAATCTTCTGGGGTTTTTCCGGGACGTCTGCCAGCTATCTGTTTGCCAACTACCAGATTGACACCCTCTGGCTGCTGAGCATTCGCCAGCTGCTTGCGGGCGCCATGTTCATGGTGGTCATCCTGCTGTTCGATCGCGCTCGATTTGTCCAGCTGCTCAAGACCCCGCATCATCTCGCCATCATGGCGGTGTTCACCGTGTTCGGCGTGTTTGGCAACTCGTTTTTCTACTTGCTTGCGGTTCGCATGACAAACGCGGGGACCGCGACCGTCATGCAGTGTCTGCAGCTCGTGCTCATCATGGTGTATACCTGCATCATCACGCGCCGGCTCCCCCGTCGTCGCGAGCTCGCGGGTGTGGTGCTGGCGTTTGTCGGCGCGTTTCTCATCGCAACCGGCGGTGACCCCTCCACGCTGGTGATTCCTCCCGAGGGCCTGGCCGTTGGTCTCATCTCGGCGGTGGGCGCCGCCTGCATGTCGATCGTCCCTACCAAGATTCTCCCGATCTACGGCTCGTCCATCGTCACCGGATCCGCGATGTTTGCGTCGGGCCTTGCGATATCCCTGTTTGTGCAGCCCTGGCAGAACATGCCGGCGTTTGATTCGGCGGGTTGGCTTGCGCTTGCGGTGCTCATCGTGGTCGGGTCTTTCCTGGCGTACAACCTGTATATGCAGGGCGTGAAGGACATCGGCGGCGTGCGGGCAAGCCTTATCGGCACGGTCGAGCCGGTGTCGGCCACGGTCACGAGCGCGCTGATACTCGGTACCGTTTTCGCCCCTACGGACATCATCGGTTTTGCGTGCATTATCGTGATGGTGTTCCTTACCGTTTAGTCGGCTTGGACAAGCGCTTACCAAAAAGGCTCCGACACTGCGCCGGAGCCTTTTTCAGTTGCTGGATGTCAGGGTCTACAGCGCGTACAGCTCGCTGAACTTCTTCGACAGATAATCGCAGTAGAACGTGGCGTCGAACGGCGCACTGCAGGCGGCCTCGACCAGCTCGCCGGCATCCTTGCCGCGGCCCCACTGCCAGATGTTCTCGCGCAGCCAGCCGCGCACGGGGGCAAGGTCGCCAGAGGAGTAGATCGCATCGAGGTCCAGGCCGGCGCGCTCCATGGCGGGCACGTACTGTGCGTCGTACGCGGAGCCGAGCGCATAGGTGGGAAAGTAACCAAAGCTTCCGCCGCTCCAGTGCGTGTCCTGCAGCGCCCCCATCGTGTCGTTGGGAACGTCGAGCCCCAGGTATTGCTTGGTGAGCTTGGCCCACAGGGCGGGAACGTCCTTGGCCGTGGCCTCGCCCGCAAATAGCATGCGCTCGATGTCATAGCGAATCATGATGTGCAGCGGGTAGGTGAGCTCGTCGGCTTCGGTGCGAACGAGCGAAGGCATGGCGATGTTGACCGCGCGGTAGAGCTCATCTTCGCTCACGCCGTTGTAGATCTCGGGAACATGGCGACGCAGCAGGGCGAGAAGCGGCGTCATGAAGGCGCGGCTGCGCCCCGCCGTGTTCTCGAAGAAGCGGCTCTGGCTCTCGTGGATGCCCAGCGAGGTTCCGCCCTCAAGGCACGTGCGCGCGTACGCCGGATTGACTCCGAGCTCGTAGGACGCGTGGCCCGCCTCATGGATGATGGAGTACACGTTGGATAGCAGGTTGTCCTCGTAGATATGCGTGGCAACGCGCGCGTCGCCCACGGCGAAGCCCTCGGAGAAGGGGTGCTCCGTGAAGGCGAGGCAGGTGTCGGCGAGGTCGAGGCCCACGAGCCTCATGAGGTCGAAGGACAGGGCGCGCTGGGTGGCGTCGGGCACGTGGGCGGTGAGGAACGGGGCCTCGGGCTGCGTGCCGCGCTCGCTGATGGCGTGGACGAGCGGCACCACGGTCTCGCGCACCCGATCGAAGAAGCGGTCATAGGAGGCGGCGTTCATGCCGCGCTCGTACTGATCGAGCCAGACGTCATACGGGTCGCGCGTGGGGTCCATGTAGCCTGCGTGCCGCTTGAGGGTTTCGACGATGCGGTCGACGTACGGCTCGAAGCTCGCCCAGTCGTTGGCGTTCTTCGCCTTGTGCCATACGGCGTCTGCCTCGCAGGTGAGGCGGCTCCACGCCTCGACCTCGTCGGTGGGCAGGGCGATGGCCTCGCGCTGGTCGCGCGCGAGCGTGCGGATCTCGGCGACGGCTTGGGGGTCGGTGAGGGTGCCGTCGGCAACGGCGGCCTCGAGCTCGGCCATGAGGGCGCGGGCGTCTTCGCTCGTCAGCAGTTCGTGGTGCTCGCCGGCGAGCGCGCCCATCGCATCGCCGCGCGCCGCGGCGCCGTTTTCGGGAGCGATGGTCGCGCCGTCGAACTCGGCGATTTTCATGAGGTACTCGCGGGTCCACAGCTTGCCTTCGAGCGCGCGCAGGCGGCTGGTGAGCTGATCGGTGTCGGTGGTGGGCATGGGGCCTCCTCCTACATATATGATGACATTGACGTTGAGTGTACCCACTCGACCATGTGTAATTTGGGGACGGGTGCAGAATTGCACATCTCGGGAGGGCGCGTGCGTGCGCAACGTGCAATTTGGGCAATTTGGGGACGGGTGCAGAATTACACATTTGGGCGGGCTTGCGTGCGGGCGTGCGGGTGCGCGTTGACGGGTCAACATGGTCGAGCACTCGCCCAGATGCCGATGCGGGTGGCCTGCCTACGGTGCTTCGTGCGCGTTCCGAACCGCCTAGCTGCCGCATCTCGCTGCATGTGCTATCATCTTGACCACTGCGTTGACGGAGAGGTCGGGCCTCACCGCATCGCCGCCTGAGAGAGGGAGGGCCACCGGCTGAGAGCCCACCTGCGGCGACGAGCCCCGAGTTCACTCCCGAGCTGCGACCTGAACGGCCGTCTTGCGACGAGGGCTCGCCCCCGCGCCGCGCGGCATTGGGGCACAATGTGCAATTTTGCACCCGTCCCCATGTTATACATGCTGAGTAGGGGAGCCGCGCGCCCGCGCGACATCGGGCAAAAGAGGGTTCGCCGGATGGACAGCCGGCGGCCAAACAAGGTGGTACCGCGGATACATCCGTCCTTGGGAGTGCGAGCGATCGCACGAACCCGAGGACGGATTTTTCTATGGAACAACACGTCGTCGCAACGCGGCGTCGTTTGAAAGGAGAGGGGATACGATGAGTCTGATCGACGAGCTTGAGGAGCTCGAACAGCGCGCTCGCGAGATGATTGAGAGCGCCGAGACGGCCGAGAAACTCGAGGCCGCCCGCGTGGCGCTCATGGGACGCAAGGGCGAGATCACGGGCCTCATGCGCATGATGGGCAAGATCGAGCCGGGGGAGCGCCCGGTGCTCGGCAAGCGCGCCAACGAGATGCGCCGCATGGCCGAGACCCTGCTCGATGGCCGCATGAAGGAGCTCAAGCGCGCCGCCGTGCGCGAGCTCATGGCGACCGAGGCCGTGGACATCACCCTGCCCGGCGCCCGCCCGCAGATTGGCCACGCCCATCTCATCAACCAGATCATCGAGGAGATCGAGGACGTGTTCTGCGGTATCGGCTACACCGTCGAGGCCGGCCCGCAGGTCGAATCGAGCTGGTACAACTTCACTGCGCTCAATGCGCCGCTCGACCACCCGAGCCGTTCCGCCCGCGATACCTTCTACGTGCGCGACAACGCCCCGGGCACCGCTGCGCACCCCGAGGAGCACGCGCACGGCGAGTCCGACGTGCTGCTGCGCACGCAGACTTCGGGCGTGCAGATCCACACCATGGAGACCCAGGAACCGCCCATCTACATGATCGCTCCCGGTCGCGTGTATCGCCCCGACACGGCCGACGCCTGCCACCTGCCCCAGTTCCACCAGATCGAGGGCCTCGTCGTGGACCGCGGCATCACCTTTGGCGACCTCAAGGGCACGCTCGACTACTTCGTCAAGTGCATGTTCGGCGAGGACCGCGCCACGCGCTACCGTCCGCACTTCTTCCCCTTCACGGAGCCTTCCTGCGAGGTCGACGTGAGCTGCGGCGTGTGCGGCGGCGAGGGCTGCCCCTTCTGCAAGCACTCCGGCTGGATCGAGATCCTGGGCTGCGGCATGGTCGACCCCAACGTCCTGCGCAACTGCGGCATCGACCCGGACGTGTACTCGGGCTTCGCCTTTGGCGCGGGCGTCGAGCGCATCGCCGCGCTCCGCTACGACCTGCCCGACCTGCGCACGCTCGTCACCGGCGACATGCGTTTCCTGAATCAGTTCTAAGAAGAGGTTTGAGATGAAAGTTTCTTACGACTGGCTTTCTGAGATGATCGAGTTGCCGGCGGACCCTTCCGAGCTCGCTCGCGAGTTCATCCGCACCGGCACCGAGGTTGAGTCCATCGACACGGTGGGCGAGGCGTTTGACAACATCGTCACGGGCAAGATCGTCTCCAAGGAGGCGCACCCCGATTCCGATCACCTGTGGGTCACCCTGGTCGATGTGGGCGAGGCCAACGTCGACGCCGACGGCAACCCCCAGCCGCTGCAGATTGTGTGCGGTGCTCAGAACTTCAACGAGGGCGACCACATCGTGACCGCCATGATCGGCGCCGAGCTGCCGGGCGACATTAAGATCAAGAAGGGCAAGCTGCGCGGCGTCGTGTCGTGCGGCATGAACTGCTCCGCGCGTGAGCTCGGGCTCTCCAGCGACCATTCCGGCATCTGGATTTTGCCTGAGGACGCTCCGGTGGGTATGCCGCTCTCCCAGTATCTCGGCAGCTCCGACACGGTACTCGACTGCGAGATCACGCCCAACCGCCCCGACTGCCTGTCGATGATTGGCATCGCCCGCGAGGTCGGTGCCATCTACGACCGCGATTTCCATGTGGAGCTTCCGCAGGTCAAGGCCGAGGTGGGCGTTCCTTCCGCGGACACGGTCTCGGTGGAGCTCATCGACGAGGGCCTGTGCGACCGCTACGTGGCGCGCGTGGTGCGCAACGTGAAGGTCGGCCCCTCGCCCGACTGGCTCGTCCAGCGCCTGAACGCGGCGGGCGTGCGCACGCACAACAACGTGGTCGACATCACCAACTATGTGATGATGCTCACCGGCCAGCCTCTGCACGCCTTCGACCTGTCGGCTTTTGTGGAGCGCGACGGCAAGCGAACCGTGGCCGTTCGCGCCGCGCTCGAGGGCGAGCAGTTCCGCACGCTCGATGACGTCGAGCGCACGCTTTCCGCTGGTATGGGTCTTATCGCCACCGGCGAGGCCGGCGCTGCCCCGGTTGCCCTCGCGGGCGTCATGGGCGGCATGGACTCCGAGGTCACCGACGCGACCGTCGACGTGCTCGTGGAGAGCGCCTGCTTCAACGCGGGCCGCACGTCGCACACGAGCCGCGACCTTTCGCTCATCTCCGACGCGTCCATCCGCTTTGAGCGCCAGGTCGACGAGACCGGTTGCGTCGACGTCGCGAATCTCACCTGCGCCCTCATCGAGGAGCTCGCCGGCGGCGAGGTTGCCCCTGGCTGCGTCGACGTGTATCCGTCTCCGCGCGAGGTCGCGCCGGTGCAGCTGAGGCTTGCACGCGTGCACGCCATGTGCGGCGCCCCCATCGAGCCCGATTTCATCGAGCGCGCGCTCATCCGCCTGGGCTGCAGCGTCACCGCTTCCGGCGAGGGCGAGAACCTGGTCTATACCGTTGTGCCCCCGACCTTCCGCCCCGACCTTCCGCGTGAGATCGACCTTATCGAGGAGGTTCTGCGCCTGTGGGGTATGGGTCGTGTCGAGGCAACCATTCCGGCGGCGAAGAACCACATCGGCGGTCTCACGCGCGAGCAGCGGCTTACCCGCAAGGTCGGGCAGATCCTGCGTTCGTGCGGCCTCAACGAGACGATGAACTTCTCGTTTGCCGCTCCCGGCGACCTCGAGCGCATCGGCATGACGAGCGAGGGCCGCGGCTGCCCGGTCGAGCTCATGAACCCGCTGGTCGCCGAGCAGACGGAGATGCGCCGCTCGCTCATTCCCGGCCTTCTGCAGTCCGTTGAGTTCAACATCAAGCACAGCACCGCAAACGTACAGCTCTACGAGATTGGCACCCTGTTCTTTGGCCGTGAAAACGCCAGCGCGCCCAAGGAGCGCGAGGCGGTCGCCGGCGTCCTGTCCGGCTCGATGGGCGATGTGACCTGGAATTACAAGCCCATGCCGCTGCGCTTCTTCGACGGCAAGGGCGTTGTTGAGGAGCTGCTCGACCAGCTGCGCATCCCTAGGGTCCGCTTCCGCGCCGCTGAGGGTGAGGACTACGCGTTCCTGCAGCCCGGCCGCTGCGCCGAGGTGCTTTCGGGCGGCACCGTGCTTGGTTGGGTTGGCGAGATTCACCCCGACGCCCGTGACGTGTACGGCATCGACATCCCTGTCGTCGCATTCGAATTGAACCTCGAGGCCCTGCTCAAGAGCGCGGGCGCCCAGGAGGCCTACCGCGAGTTCTCGCAGTTCCCGAGTGTTGAGCACGACCTCGCGATCGTGGTTGACGACTCCGTCACCTGCGAGGACCTCGAGCGTCGCCTGCGCTCCGCCGGCGGCAAGCTTCTCGTGGGCGTCCGCCTGTTTGACGTCTACCGCGACCCGGTGCGCGTGGGCGCGGGCAAGAAGTCCATGGCATTTGCGCTCACCTACCGCGCCGACGACCACACGCTCACGAGCGAGGAGGTCGAGCGCGCCCACTCCAAGCTGGTGACCAAGGTGTGCAAGGCCACCGGCGGCGAGGTCCGGTCTTAAGCCAACACGCCCCCGGCACCCCTTCTCGTCCTTTGATCGTACGTGCCCGCACGTAGGGCATGTACCTTTTCATTCAGGGCGATTCGGGGCACTCGGGGGCGTTGCATTCCGTTGGGGCGTCCCCTCTCCAGCGGACCCGGTGGCTTGTGCGCTCTCGTGCATCGTGCCTCCCCGCTCGCTTGGATTTGGGATGCCCATGGCGGGTTTTGAAGATGGATCGGTTTGGGGATCCGAGGGAAAAGGTGGGGTATGCCCAGCTGGAACATTCACATCGCTCATGCCGAGGGGCTGCTTGCAGACGGCGGCCCTGTGGCGGACATCGTGTGCGACCGTAACGCGTTCCTGTTTGGCAACCTCATTCCCGACGTGTACGTGGGTTACATGGTGCCCTGCGTGGTGCACCCCATCCCGTACCGTGTGACGCATTTCGCCGCGCCCGAGCACATCCCCAAGCCGCGCGAAGGGGAGTTTTGGGATACGTACGTGGCGCCCATGGTGCGTGAGCTGGGAATATCGTTCAACAGCGATGCGGTTGTCGGCCGGGTTCGCCCTGCTGCTGAGCAGCAGTCTCCTGCTGTCGAGCAACATGTCTCCGCCGCTGGTCAGGACCGACCTGTGGCTGAGGGCGGCGTTGTCGCGCAGGCCTCGGCCGCCATTGCTGCACTGGCCTCGGCCGCCGCTGGCAGTTCCGTGTTCGGTCAGGTGGGTTCCCTCAAGCGCGAAGTCGCACATGTCTCCCCAGCTCATACGCCTACGTACGAGCTTGAATTTCCGCCTGAGCAGTCCGCCCAATTCCAGATCGAGGCGTTTGAGGCAGCCCGACCCGCTAGCACGCATGAGACCGCTCGTCCCGACAGCGCGTGCGTGGCGGTCCGCCCCGCCAGTGCGCTTGATGCGGCCTGCCCCGCCGGTGCGCCGGCCGATGAACGCCGCGCCCTGTTCGACTTGGTGCTGGGATCATGGGTGCACCTGCTGGCAGACACCATCTGGAACCAGCGCGTGAACGACTACCTTGACGAGCTCGGTGAGGTGCCGAGCAAGGATTTCCGCATCAAAAAGCAGGGGGATTTCGATCAGTTTGGCAAGTCGCTCCCGCTCGATGCGTTTCCGGTGCCAAACCCGCAGCTCATCAATACGGCGGCGCGGTTTCCGCAGTATGCAATTGACGAGCGTTCGGTGTACTTCTCCTGCGCCATCGCCCATGAGATCGTGCGCACGAATAGCCTGACCGCCCCGCCAGCCTACCGCCTGCTCACCCAGGATTTCTTCACCGCGACGTTTGGCGAGGTGCAGCGCTCCGCCGCGTGGCTCATGCACGAGCGCCTGTAGGGGGCGCGATTCCTGCGGCGTGGGCTTTCCGCTCTCCGCGCGAACCGACGTCGGCCGCGCCCTACCCCCCCTCAGTCTCTCTTGTTGCGCCTGCGCCCGCGGCGAACAAAATCGCGCTGACGGTTGGCCAACGTACTCATAATAAGGGGCGCCCGCTGGATCATTCCAGCGGGCGCCCCAAAATACAGGCAGCTATCGAAGCAAGTGTGATCGCTGCGAACTGCGTGCCTTAGCGAACCTGAGCGACGTAGGCGAGGTTGGTGGAGGAAACCTTGCCCTCGAGTTCGACGGAGAGGCGAGCATCGCCGGCGGTGGCAACGGTGAGGTCGCCCTTCTCGACAAAGCCGAGCTCCTTGGCGGTCTCGACAGCCTTGACGATGGTACCGTTGACGGTGCCCTGGGTGATCTCGGCCTGGCGCGGGATGACGCCCCAGTACATGATCATCTGCTGAACGGCCCAGTCGTGGCGAGAAAACGCGCAGATGGGCATGTTCGGACGGAAGTGAGAGATCAGGCGGGCAGTGCGACCGGTGGTGGTGGGCACGGTGATGCACTTGGCGCCCACAGCGGTTGCCATCTGAACGGCGGACATACCCACGACGTTGTTGACGATGCGGGTGCCGCTGGCGCCCTCGGGCATGGTGAGCTCAGCGTGAGCAGCCATGTGCTTCTCGGTCTCGATAGCGATGCTGGCCTGCATCTTGACGGCCTCGACCGGGTACTGGCCGGCAGCGGTCTCACCGGAGAGCATCACGGCGTCGGTGCCATCGAGGATGGCGTTGGCGACGTCGGTGACCTCGGCGCGCGTCGGGCGCGGGTTGTGCTGCATGGAGTCGAGCATCTGCGTAGCGGTGATGACGGGCTTGTAGGCCGCGTTGCACTTGCGGATGATCTCCTTCTGGATGTGCGGCACGAGCTCGGCTGGGATCTCGATGCCGAGGTCGCCACGGGCGACCATGATGCCGTCGGACGCCTCGAGGATCTCGTCGAACTTCTCAACTGCCAGGCCGCACTCGATCTTGGGGAAGATGGTGACGTGCTCGCCGCCGTTCTCGCGGCAGAGCTGGCGAATGTCCTCGACGGCCTTGCCGTTGCGGATGAAGGAAGCGGCGATGTAGTCGATGTTCTGGGTCAGGCCAAACAGGATGTCCTGACGGTCGCGCTCGGTGACGGCGGGCAGGGAGATGTCGACGTTGGGGATGTTGACGCCCTTGCGCTCGCCGATCAGGCCGTTGTTGAGGACGACGCAGTGCATATCCTGGCCGTCGATGGACTCAACCTCGAGGCCAACCAGGCCGTCGTCGATCAGGATGATGGAGCCCTTCTCGGCCTCGGAGGGAAGCTCGAGGTAGTCCAAGGAGATATGGGAGGAGTTGCCCAGCCAGTCCTCGGACGTGGGCTGCGCGGTGACGATGATCTTGTCGCCAGCGTGGACTTCGACCTTGGCGTGGCCCTCGAGCAGGCCGGTGCGGACCTCGGGGCCCTTGGTGTCGAGCAGAATACCGACGGGCTTGCCGACCTTGGCGGCGCAGCGACGCACACGCTCGATACGGGCCTGGTGCTCCTCATAGGAGCCATGGGAGAAGTTGAAACGAGCAACGTTCATGCCCGCCTTGAGCATTTCGCAGATCGTCTCATCGTTGTCACAGGCAGGACCCATGGTGCAAACGATTTTGGTGCGCTTAAGTTTCTGCTGCATTCAGACCTCCATCTGATGTCATTAACAAGCGTCGAGGGTGAACAGATATTCATGGAGACATTATAGGAAACAAAGTGCCGCCCATCGCTGTGAATCGACCGTATGTCGATTCATTCCACATTGCCCTTGCATTGGCTGAATCGATTAGTATGCGGGATGTGGACATTGGGGACCGCAGCCAGTTTTATCTGCAATTTGAGTCCGCCGTTGGGTACCATATCGACCATTGACAAGCCCTTGCCCAGGTTCCGGGAATTATAATCGGGTGTCAGACTGTTGGATTGGGGCGCAGTGCGCCTGTGTCCCGCTTGGCATACTCCGGGAGGGGTTAGATTGAAAGAGTACTTGGCTTCGGCTGAGGAGGTTCTCGAGGAGCAGTCCACGAGCACCGCTCAGGGTCTTTCAGCCGCCGAGGCGCAGTCGCGCCTGGCGAGCGTGGGCCCGAACAAATTGGATGAAGAAGAGAAGACGCCCATGTGGAAGCGCTTCTTCGAGCAGATGGCCGACCCGATGGTCATCATGCTGCTCGTCGCGGCTGCGATCTCCGTCATCACGGGCTTCATTCAGGGCGAGCCCGAGTGGGCCGACGCCGCCATCATCCTGTCTGTCGTTATCTTGAACTCCGTTCTCGGCGTGGTCCAGGAGGCCAAGTCCGAGCAGGCTCTCGAGGCCCTGCAGGAGATGTCCGCCGCGCAGTCCAAGGTGATCCGCGACGGCAAGCTGATCCACATGGCTAGCTCCGAGCTCGTTCCCGGCGACGTCGTGCTGCTCGAGGCGGGCGACTCCGTCCCCGCAGACTGCCGCGTGCTCGAGAGCGCTTCCATGAAGATCGAGGAGGCCGCCCTTACCGGCGAGTCCGTCCCGGTCGAGAAGCACGCTAACGCCATCGAGCTCGGCGAGGGCATGGACGATGTGCCGCTCGGCGATCGCAAGAACATGTGCTACATGGGCTCCACCGTCGTGTACGGTCGCGGCCGCGCCGTCGTGGTGGGCACCGGGATGAACACCGAGATGGGCAAGATCGCCACGGCCCTCACCCAGGCCAAGAAGGAGCTCACCCCGCTTCAGATGAAGCTCAACGAGCTTTCCGGCATCCTCACCAAGCTCGTGCTCGCCATCTGCGTCATCATCTTTGCCGTGGACATCGTCCGTCACTTCGGTGAACTCGGTTCCAACCCGTCCATGATGCTCGACACCTTCATGGTCGCCGTGTCCCTGGCTGTCGCTGCCATCCCCGAGGGCCTCGTGGCCGTCGTCACCATCGTCCTGTCCATGGGCGTCACCAAGATGTCCAAGCGTCAGGCCATCATCCGCAAGATGACCGCCGTCGAGACCCTCGGCTGCACCCAGATCATCTGCTCCGACAAGACCGGTACCCTCACCCAGAACAAGATGACCGTCGTCAAGCACGAGCTCGCCGCTTCCGAGGAGAAGTTCCTCGCCGGCATGGCCCTGTGCTCCGACGCCAAGTGGGACGAGGACAAGGGCGAGGCCGTGGGCGAGCCCACCGAGTGCGCGCTTGTGAACGACGCCGCCAAGGCTGGCATGAAGGGTCTCGATGTCGAGCACCCGCGCGTGGGCGAGGCCCCGTTCGACTCCGGCCGCAAGATGATGTCCGTCGTGGTCGAGGAGGCCGACGGCACCTTCGAGCAGTACACCAAGGGCGGCCCCGACGTGGTCCTGTCCCGCTGCACCCACGTGTACGACAACGGCGAGATCATCCCCATGACCGATGAGCGCCGCGAGCAGATTCTCGCCGCCAACAAGGCCATGGCCGACCAGGCGCTGCGCGTCCTGGCCCTTTCCAGCCGCACCTACACCGAGAAGCCTTCCGATTTCAGCCCTGAGGCGCTCGAGCACGACCTTGTGTTCTGCGGCCTCTCCGGCATGATCGACCCGGTTCGCCCCGAGGTCACCGCGGCCATCGTTGAGGCCAAGGAGGCCGGCATCCGCCCGGTCATGATTACCGGCGACCACATCGACACCGCTGTGGCCATCGCTCGCGACCTCGGCATTGTCGAGGACGCTTCCCAGGCCATCACCGGCGCCGAGCTCGATAAGATCTCCGACGAGGACTTCAAGACCCGCGTCACCGAGATTTCCGTCTACGCCCGCGTCCAGCCCGAGCACAAGGCCCGCATCGTCGACGCCTGGAAGAGCCTCGGCAACATCGTCGCCATGACCGGCGACGGCGTGAACGACGCCCCGTCCATCAAACGCGCCGACATCGGCGTGGGCATGGGTATCACCGGCACCGACGTCACCAAGAACGTCGCCGACATGGTGCTCGCCGATGACAACTTCGCCACCATCATCAACGCGGTGGAGGAAGGTCGTCGTATCTATGACAACATCCGTAAGGTCATCCAGTTCCTGCTGTCCGCTAACATCGCCGAGGTCCTCTCGGTGTTCGTGGCGACGCTCATCGGCTTCACCATCTTCCAGCCGGTTCAGCTGCTGTGGATCAACCTCATCACCGACTCTCTGCCGGCGCTCGCACTCGGCATGGAGGAGGCCGAGGGCGACGTCATGAAGCGCAAGCCCCGTAACGCCTCCGACGGCGTTTTCGCCGACGGCATGGGTCTCGACATCGCCTTCCAGGGCGTCATCATCACCGCGCTGGTGCTCGCCTCCTTCTTCGTGGGCATGTTCCTGCACAACGGCTCCATCAACATGGGCATGCTGCTCGATGGTGTGCCGGACGCCGAAGGCGTGACCATGTCCTTCATCACCCTGTCCATGGTTGAGATCTTCCACTCCTTCAACATGCGCAGCCGCCGCGCCTCCATCTTCTCCATGAAGACGCAGAACAAGTGGCTGTGGGGCGCCGCCGCCCTCGCGCTGGTGCTGACGGTCATCCCGGTCGAGGTCGACTTCCTCGCTGAGGTCTTCGGCTTCATGACCCTGGATCCGATGGCGCTGCTCGCCGCTCTGGGTCTCGCTTTCCTGATCATTCCGATCATGGAGGTCTACAAGGCCGTCATGCGTGGCATCGAGAAGAACAAGGCGTAAAGGAAAGGACCGAGGCGGAAGCGTGGCTGACGTTTTGGAACATATTCCGAGCTTTGGGGACCTGCGTGCTTCTGGCGCGCAGGTCTCTGCGTTTGAAGAGGCGCGCTCGGAGCTGGCGGCTGGCGGCGATATTCCCGCTGGGCAGATAGAGCTCGGCGCCGTGGTTCGCCTGGACCGCGGGTTTCCCATGATCGCGACGGCGTCGGGCGAGTTGATGCGCGCCGAGCACGCCGTGGATTTTGCCAAGGGCAAGCGCCCGAAGCGCGGTGGGCGCAAAGGCAGCGCCCGTGCTGATCGCCCCGCTCGCGACGGCGAGGCGAAGGGCGCATCTGCGCCGATGCTGCCCGGCGTGGGCGACATGGTCGCGGTGCGCGTGACCCCCGAGCACGACATGGGCGTGATCTTGCGCGTGCTGCCGCGCAGGACGGCGTTTGAGCGGTGGCGCGGCAAGAACCGCGGCGACCGTCAGGTCCTCGCCGCCAACGTTGACGTGATCTTTATCGTGCAGCCTCTCGGCGCCGAGCGCGACACCCTGCCGCTCATGCGCGACCGTGTGGCGCGTTCGCTGGTCCTTGCCCGCGATTGCGGCGCCGAACCGGTGGTTGTGCTCACGAAGGTCGACCGATGCGATGAGGCGCACGTGTGCTGCGTCGTCGAGGATTTGGGCCGGTTGGCGGGAGAGGGCGTGCGTGTGATTGCGACGTCTTCCCGCGAGGGGCGCGGGCTTGACGAGGTGCGCGCGTGCATCCCGCGCGGCACCGTCGGCATGATCTTGGGGGAGTCCGGGGCGGGCAAATCGACCCTGCTCAACGCGCTGCTGGGCGCAGATGCCCTCGAGACGAACGAGGTGCGCGAGCGCGACGACGCCGGTCGCCACACCACCGTGGCGCGCATCATGGTCGCCCTGCCCGCGCCGTGTGGCGTTATCGCCGACTGCCCCGGCCTGCGGTCGTTGCCGCTCGTTGGTCACGAGCGCGGCCTTGCGCGAACGTTCCCCGAGATCGTGGAGGCGTCGCATGCGTGCCGGTTCAACGATTGCTCGCATGTACATGAGCCTGGGTGCGCTGTGCTCGCAGGCGTCGAGGATGGCTCGATTGAGCGTGTGAGACTTGATGCATTCCTGGCGCTTGCCTCCGAGATGCGCGTCAGTGCTCAGAGCCTCGACCCGGATGTCCATCTGTAGCTGTGGGGGCGCCTGCGGGCTTTGGCCGATTCGTCACCGCAGGTAGTCGCTGCGTCTGTGGAACATAACGAATACGCGTCCTTTGCGGGCCGCTTGCGTATCATGCGCGGGCGGCCCGCTTTTTGTTGCGCCGCCCGCGCGGACTTTTGGGGTTTCCCCAGGTAGAGGCTTGTGCAAAAACAATGGTTCGATTTGGGCAAGAGCCCTGCACAGGTCGGTGTCGACTTTCTTGATTTGATGCCGGAGGGGCCTGCGCCCGCTTGCACAATCAAGGTGCAGGGTGCCGCGAGGAAGGGGGTGCGCATGAAACGCAGAACGAGATTGATCTTGAGTGCCGTGGCCGGCGTGGTCGCCGCCTTGCTGTCGCTTACCGCGATTCGGGGAGCTCATGCCGAGGCGGAACGAGTGGAGCTGGAGGCGATGGCGAGATACGGGGGCGACCGCGCGAGCGCATGTGTGACGCTGCGCGAGATAGAGCCTGGCGAGGAAATCGACGAGGGAAACACCGAGGTGGTCGAGTGGGTCTCGACGCTGTTGCCCGAAGACGCCATCACGAGCCTTTCAGACGTTGCCGGCCGTACCGCGACCTCGCGGATACCCGCGCATGCGCCATTGTCGGAAAGCCATTTTGTCCGCTCTGAGCAGTCAGTTGAGGTTCCGCGTGGTCGCGTGGCAGTTTCTGTCGCGAGCGACCCGGAGCACGCGGTGGGTGGATTGGCGCGCGCCGGTGACAAAGTCGACGTGTACGCCTCTGCGGATGCGGTCGCGCACAAGCTCACCACCGCAGAGGTGATCGACTCGAGCGCCGGTCAAGATGGCGCAAAAGTCCAGTGGGTGACGCTTGCGGTGAGGCCCTCTGCGGTGAAAGAGCTGCTTGCGGCGACATCGCAGGGAATGGTGACGCTGGTGATGCCGGGTGCGGGGAGCGCCGGCGCTGACGAATGAGGGCGATGCCGCGGGGCATGCAAAGGAGGAACGATGCAGGAGTCGGTTTGGATTCAGCTGTCAGAGGTTGACCTTGAGGATATCACGCGCATATTGGGGATCGAATCATCGCAGGTCATCGCGGGGGACGGGAATGGCGCGGCAATGGCGCCTTCTTGTTTTCGAGCGTCACAGGAGAAATGCATGGAACGCAGTGCCTGCCGGCAAGCCGCGGGCCAAACCGGGGATCTTCGCGATGACCTTGTGCCCCTCGAGGAGCTTTGGCCTCCGTTGGACGAGCCTGAGGAAGAAGGGGCGCCCAGTCCGCCCGGGGTGCCCGATCCGTCTGGGACGCCTGAACAGCAAGGAGGTCATCGCGCCCCGTTGATTGCCGTTGTGTCTGGTCGCGGGGGCGTTGGCAAAACGACGCTGGTCGCCTCCATGGCGGCATGTGCCGCCCGTGCCGGCTTGCGCGCCGCCGTTCTCGATTTGGATCTGATGTTTGGAGACTTGCCTACCGTGTTGGGCGTGGAGGCGTTTCGCGGGCTGGAAACCGTGGCGGCACATGCCAGCGGCGGCGCCCTGATGGAGGAGGACATCGAGGCGGCGGCCATGCGCATCGGGCCGGGGCTGACACTGTGGGGTCCGCTTGAGGCGGGCGAGTGCGCCGAGCTGCACGGGACGACGGTGGAGCAGCTTCTTGCCGTGCTTCGGGGTGCGGCCGATGTCATCTTCGCCGATACCTCGGTGTTTTGGGGCGATGCCGTGGCTGTCGCAGTGGGGGCGTGCGATCGTTGCCTGGTCGTGGGTACCGGTGGCGAGCCCGCCGGCGCCGCCGCGAAGCATGTGGTGCAGCTTGCCGGGCGACTGGGGGTTCCCGCGACGCGCATGACGAGCGTGTTCAACCGCATGGGAGAGCGTGGTGCCGGGGAAGAGGAGGCGATGCGGTTCGAGATGGCGACGTCGCTGCACTCGCGCTTTCGCATCGCTGCGGGCGGTGAGGAGGTCACGGGGATGTCTTCATTTGGAAAGCTGGATGCGCTTATCACCGAGGACAGCGCCTTTGCGAAGAGCGTCAGAACGAGCACCGCCGAGATTTTGGGGGAGCTTGGTTGCAGCTTTGATGCGCGCCTGCTCGATAGCCCGACGGCTGCGGAGAAGGATGGTCCCAAGCTGCGCTTGCCCTGGCGTCGTAAGGCGGGTGCGGCGCGATGAGTCTGCTTCAGCGAGTGCTCGCGGCGCGGTCGGATGATGGGCGCACCGCGATTGCCGAAAAGGCGCGGGCCCATGCATGGGGAGTATCTGCGTATGCAAACGACGAGCGGCTGCGGGCCGCAGGCGAGGCCGCCAAGCGCGCGATGATGGAGCGCGTGGGCTTTGAGGAGGTTGCGCGGCTCGCCCGATGTGGCGATGTCGACGCAGCCCGGCGTGAATTGCGCCCTGCTCTTGAGGCAGTCTTGCACATTGAGGCGGGCACACGTCTCACGGCTCCGGAGCGCGCACGCGTGATTGAGGACGTCCTCAACGATGTCGTTGGCTTGGGGCCGCTGCAGCCCCTGCTTGATGACGACGAGGTGACCGAGATCATGGTCAATGGATATGCGAGCACGTATATCGAACGCAAGGGAACGCTGTGCTGCCTGGGTCGCATCTTCGATTCGGACGAGCAAATACGCATCGCAATCGACCGGGTCATCTCTCCGCTCGGCAGGCGTGTTGACGAGCGGAGCCCGATGGTCAACGCTCGCTTGCCCAACGGGTATCGCGTCAACGCGATCATTCCTCCCGTGGCAATCGACGGCCCCACCCTGACCATCCGGAAGTTCTCGGATCGCATAGCCACGCTGGGGCATCTGGTGCAACTCGGCTCCATTCCCCCGTGGTATGCGCAGCTCCTTTCGTTTGCCGTGAAGCTGCGTCAGGACTTGGCCATCGCCGGTGGCACGGGGTCGGGAAAGACCACACTGCTCAACGCGCTTTCCTGTGAGATCCCGCAGGAGGAGCGCATCGTGACGATCGAGGATTCGGCCGAGTTGAAGTTTTCTCAGCATCCCCATGTGGTGCGGCTGGAGGCGCGCGACGCCTCGATCGAGGGGGCGGGCGCGGTGTCGATACACGACTTGCTGGTGAACGCGCTGCGCATGCGCCCCGATCGCATCGTTGTCGGAGAGGTGCGCAACCGGGAGGCGATTGACATGCTGGAGGCCATGAACACCGGGCACGATGGCTCGCTCACCACGCTGCATGCGGGCAGCGCCGAGGAAGCGGTGGTGCGCCTTACGTTGCTGGCGCGATATGGCATCGACCTGTCGAGCGATTTGATCGAGGAACAGATCGCGATGGCGCTCGATGGGATTGTGATGTCGGTGAGGTTGCCCTCGGGAGGGCGATTCGTGTCGTCCTACACCGGTGTGGCGCGTGCGCCGGGAGGTGGTGTCGAGCTGCGGGAATTCGTGTCGTTCGATGCATCGCGGCGGTGTTGGAGCCTGGTGGACGAACCGCCGTTTATCGAATGGGCGAAGGTGTCGGGGGCGCTGGACGGGGAGGAGGTCGAGCGATGGAGGCGGTCGTGTCGGGATGCGTTGGTGTCCTCGCGGCAGGCTGCGTAGCGGGGCTGTGCGCGTCGATCGATGTTCCAAGAGGCAGGCTGTCGCCTATCGATCTTGCTCGTGAAGCGACGGCGTTGTGGGGCGGGCTGGCGGCCCGTGCACGCGAGGCCAGACGGGATGTCGAGACGCGGCTGGAGCGTCTTGGCGTGAGCACACGCTATGCGCGCAAGGAGCGAGAGCTCGTTGAGCGAGAGATGCCCGAGGCCTTTGCGGCGCTCGCGATTTCCCTGGGGTCGGGCCTGTCTCTCGAACAGGCGATGCGCTACGTGGGCTCCCGTTCGCGAGAGCCCGTGCGCACGGAGTTCATGCGCGTGTCGGTGCTCATGGCCTGCGGGGTATCGGCGAGCACGGCGTTGGACGAAATGCTCGGCCGTATCCAGGCGCCGGGCCTTGGCCTGGTTGCGCTTGCCCTCAAGGTGTCGCAGCGCACGGGGGCGCCCCTGGCCGACTTGCTGCTCGAAGCGGCGGCGCTTGTGGGGCAGCGCATCGAGCTCGCGCGGCAGCTTGATGTCAAGACGGCACAAGTACGTATGTCGGCACGACTGGTGGCGGCGATGCCTGCGGTCATGATCGCGTTTCTCGTGATGACGTCGGCGGATTTCAGGCGCGGGATGGCGGCGCCGATGGGCGCCGGGGCACTGCTGCTGGCGCTTGCGATGAACCTGGTTGCATGGAAGATCATGCGCTCGGTGATGCGGGTGGGGCTGTAATGAGCGAAGGAGCATGGCAGACGGAGAGCATCGCGGTCGCGTGTCTCGTTGGGGCGCTCGCGGGCATCTCGGTGTTTCTCATCTCCGCCATGGGCGGCGGGGATATACGTCGCGTTGGAGAGCTGTGTTGGAAGAGGGTCATTCGCGCGTCTTCGCGGGCGGAGGATTTGCTGCTCGATCTGCGACGTCGGTTGCGCGGTGCATGTGGCGTGCGCGGGAACGAGGGACGAGGGGTGAGTTTGGGCGAGGTGTCTGAGATGGTCGACATCGTGCGGCTGGGTTTGCTGGCCGGTCTTTCGTTTGACGCTGCGTTGGGGCTGTATTGCGAGGGCTCGCAAGGCGTTTTGTCGAGGCGACTGGAGCAGGCGCTGTTGTCGTGGCAAACGGGGCTCGAGAGCCGAGCGGAGGGGCTGCTCAACGCCGCGCATGATGTGGGCGTGCGGGAGCTGGAATCGTTTGCGGTGGCAGTTTCCCAGGCGATTGAGCTCGGGGCTCCGTTGGCGGAGACGCTGGAAGGCCAGGGCCGCGAAATGCGGCGCGCTCACAGGGCCATGGTGGAGCGCCAAATCGAGCGGGCTCCGGTAAAGCTGCTGATCCCTGTTGGGACGCTCATCTTACCGGCGCTGCTCTTGTCCATATTGGGCCCGCTGCTTGCTGCAGGCGGGATGGTATAGGGAGGTAGAACCATGAAACGGCTGGAGGAGTACGTACGGGAGCTGATGGACGAGCTTCATTGCGCGGTGATACGGGCCGCCGGTGGAGGAGGGTGCGTGATGGCTGCGCTGCGCGAGGAGCGCGCTCAGGGCACGACCGAATACGCGATCCTCGTGGGGGTTCTCGTCGTCATTGCAATATTGGCCATCATCACGTTCAGGGAGCGAGTGAGCGAGCTATGGGGAGAGATAGCGGATGGCATCAACAGCCTATGAGGCGGAAGACCTCGAGCATCTTGGTGCGCGCTCTGCCCGTGGCGTGTGGGGCGATTGCTTTGTGCATCCTTGCGGGTGCGTTGCGCCTGACCGGTGAAGGTCGAGAGCCGACTGTCGCGTTGGACGAGGGCGCGCGGCGCCAAGAGCAGGCGCAGAAGGAACAGGGCGCGGATGCGGATCGCAAGGGGGAAGACGCGGGTGCCGATGAAGGACCGGCTGGTGATGAGGACGAGTGGGCCGACGGAGCGCAGGCGGCCATAGACCGAGCGCGCGAACTCGTGGAAGGGGAAGCGCGAACAAGCACGCCTGAATCGTTTTTGGATGATTTGAATCAGGGAGCCCCCGCCGACGGCGATCGCGATGACCGCACGGGTCTGGTGGGCGTGTTGTCGGTGCAGTGGAAGGTTCGAGAGGACATCCCAAAGGCGACGGAGCCAGTGCTCAATGCGTATGCAGAGCGCGGAGGGGCCCATTTGCTAGCAAGCGGGTATCTCGACTTGCGTGGAAACATATGGGGAGCCGTGATTCGCGCCGACGTGGCGCAAGGGGCAAACTCGGCTTCGGGCGAGGCGGCGACGGGCGGCTCCCGCGATTCCGGCTCTCTTGATGCCTGGTGCGATGTGGTGCTTGTGAGCACCGATGACGGGGTCGAAAGCACAGTGCGAATTGCGCGTATGCACGCTTGAGTCGCCTGCATGCGCGCGCGGATGGCGGAAGGATGTTGGACGGGGGAGAGCATGTATGAACGGACGACGAGCGCAGCCGGGGCACGCGGGGGTGTTCGTGCACGTTGCGGGCGTGTTGCAAGAGGGTGCATTTTGTGCGGGGAGGATGCGCAGGCAACGCTGGAATACGCGTTGGTGGCCTCTGCGTGCCTTGCGATCGCGGTGGGACTTGCAGCATTGTGGCATGCGGGTGCGGATGGCGTGCTTGCGCGTCTGGCAGAGCGTGCGGCATCGCATGCCCTGTCCATGTGGGGAGCGGTTGATATCGCGCTGTATTGAAGACCGGGCGCAGGCAACCGTCGAGGCGGCCGTGCTCCTGCCGAGCTTTTTGCTTGTGCTGCTGCTGGCGTTGCAGCCGATATGCCTGCTCTACACGCGTGCGGTGATGGAGTCCACGGCATCTGAGGTCGCCCGGCTCATGGCGACGGGCAATGCGGACGACGACGCATATCGATCGTTTGCCCTGCGGCGCCTCTCCGCCGTTCCCGACATTTCGATATTCCACGCAGGGGGACCTCAGGCTTGGGAGATGGCGTTCGAGCGCGCGGGGCACACGGGAGGGAACGTGCGGGTTTCCATCGAAGGGGCAATACGTCCGCTGCCGGTCTTGGGGGCATTTGCCCCGGCATTTGCTGAGGTCAACGCTTTGGGAGATGCAGTGGTGCGGGTTGAAGTCTCGTATGAGGCGCAACCCGATTGGTTGGAGGGCGAGTATGAGGATTGGGTTGGCACTTGGGGCGCATAGTGGGACGCTCGCGCCGCGAGCGAAGGGCGGAGCGCGCGGGGATCGTTGGTGCGGTGCGCGCGATAGGCGCAGGCGTGGTGAGTGTGGCGGCCCCAGGTGCGGTGCGCGTGGCAGCCCCAGACGTGGTGCGCGTGGACGCCGCACGGGCGACGTGTTGGGAAAACGCGGGCACGGTGTCATGCGATGGGGAGTGGACCTGTTCGTCGAGGACGCCGCATATACGACGGTTACATCGGCGGTGGCGATTCTCGTCGTGTTGGCGCTGCTGTTCTCATCCGCCTCGGTTCTGTGGACTTCGCTGCGTTCGGCGGACGTCCAGGTAAGCGCCGATGCAACGGCACTCGCCGGGGCAAACGTGGTCGCGTCGTATCACACGGCGGCAACGGTGGCGGATGCATCGGTGCTGAGCTTGGGCTTGGCTGGGTTTGTCATGACGGGTGGTGGGCTCGTCGCCACGTTGGTGCCGGGGGCCCAGGGCCAGGCGGCACGCATGGTTGATACGGGAATCGAGATGATACGCATGCGCAACGAGCTCGCCGCATCGGCCTCGCGGGGCTTGCAGACACTCGAGGGGTCGCTGCCTTATCTCATCGCCGCCAACGGAACGCGGGCGTGTTCCGCCCAGACTTCGGGAAGCCTGTCGTATGCGGGCACGGCCCTTGCGGCACCCATGACGTCGGCTTCGGAGTTTCCCTTGCTCGACGGCGAAGGAATCGAGGTCTCTGGCTTGGAGGAGGCGTCTGATGAGCTGGAAGGGGCCGCGAGTGAATTGTCCGAAGCCTCGCGAGAGGCCGCGGCCAAGAAGGAAGCGGCATGGCTGGCGGATTGTGGAGCGGCGGGGTTCAACATGCAGGAACGAGCCGATCGGCTTTCGGGCTTGTCGCCGAGCGAGAACCCCGACTTCGCATCAAGCCTCACGTGGGAACCCAACGTCGCGCTCGACCGGGCGCGTGCATATTACCGATGGCGTTTGGAGCACGAGGCTCCGCAGGCGACGAGCGTCGAGGCGCGGGCGGACTCCGCGGCGCGTCGCGCGTTTTACGAATATGCCGTCGAGCTGCTCAAGGACGCACGTGTGGAGGAGCGCGACGGAAGGGTTGTGTGCGCATTTGAGCTGCTGCCCAAAAACACCGATGAGGTGAGGCAGACCGCTTTGTATTCGAAAGTGATGTGGCCTTCGAGCGTGGATGGGGGCCTGTGCACGTTGCATTTTGGTACGGAGTGTCCGGGTGCACATGGGCAGCTGGGCCCTTTGGTGTCGTTTGCGGATATGGAAGCGGGAAGCGTGGGGGAGTGCCCCGTGTGCAAGTTCGGGGTCGGTGACGTTGGGAAGACGCCCGCCGCGTCGACCTCCATCGACAACGGGTTCGAGTACCACCTGAGAGCATGCATGCTGGCTTTGCGAGAGTACGCCCCGGCGCGTCAGCGCGTGTTGGATGCGGAACGCGCGGCGCGTGGGGAGGCGGCCGATGCGCGCGATGCCTTTGCGCAGGCGGTCGAGGGGCTTCACGGCGTGCGACCGCGCATCGCCCCTCCGGGCAGATTCGGTTGCATCGCCGTTGTCGCCGCACGTGGATCCGATGGGCCGGAGCAGCTCGATTCGAGCTTTGCCGGCACGGCACGCGTCCCCGAGCGCGGGGCGGTGTCGGCGGCGGTGTTGGCGCCTGCCACGGCTACGGAGGAGAGCAACGTCTTAGCCTCGTTTTTCAGCTCTTTGGAGGAACGCGTCGGAGAGGACGGCCCTGTGGGGATTGTGGATGGGGTGATGGATCTGTGGGGCAAGATGTTGATGGCCTACGGAGAGGCGGGTGCCGGTTTTGAAGACGCGTTTTCCGAGGTGACGCAGCGGCTTGATGGCATGGGCGTTGGCCCAATCGCCTCGTGGTTGAAAGACGGCTTGGCGTGCGCGATCGAGGCGCTGGGGATTGAGCCGGTCGACATGCGTTTACGAAAGCCCGTGCTCACCGACACGTCGGTTGTTGCGCAAAAAGCGGGTATGGCCGATGCCGTCGCTTTGCAAGCGCGCATACGCGACATCCCCATGGGCTCAAGCGACCCTCGCGAGTACGTGCGAGCTCTTGGATATGAACTTGAGGAATACGTGATGTCGTTGGAATGCACATTGATGGAAATACCCCTGCCTACGGGCGGATCGATACCGGTGACAATCCGCCTTCGTGACGTGGCCGATTGGGTTTCGGGGGAGGGCTCATGATTGCGCGAGAATCTTATGCGCAGGCGACTGTGGAGATGGCCGTGGTTTTGCCGATTCTTCTGGTGCTCGCCCTCATCGCGTACAACCTCATGATGTTCATATGCGCGACGGCGCGGTTCGACCGCATTGCCCCAGATATCGTCGTCGCCTACGGGGTGGCTCCGTCGGGAAGCGCGACTGGAAGCGAAGCCGGTCAGGCGGTGCAGGGGTCCAATGCTGCAGAGCGGATTCGCCAAGAGCTCGAACAATCGATGGGCTCCTATGGGGTGACGGTGACGGTGGAGGTGGAGAGCGCTGGTCATGTGGCGGAAGGTGGTCTGCTGAGCTTGGTTGCCCCGCTTAAAACGTATCGATGCGCGATGGAATACACTCCCTGGCCGCGCGCCCTATCGATTGCTGGGGTGGAGCTCGATTCGCCTCTTCACCTGCGCCACGAACGTGCGGTGACGGTGGATGCATGGAGGTCGGGGGTGCTCGTATGAGGGGTATGGCGATGAGGGTGGTCGCCCGTAGGGCGATGAAGGAGCTGGGCTGGAGGGGAGATGTCGAGTACGCCGAGTCTTTCGTTCGGAGGCTGGTGGGCATGATGCTTCGAGCTCGGATGTGTGCGGGAGACGTGCCGGCGGCGACGGTTTGCCCAGCCGACGCCGCGGGGGCTTCGCGCATTCTCGTATTTCCGCGATGCAGGTCGATTCACACCTGCTGGATGTCGGTGCCGCTCGATGTCGCGTTCGCGGACGCATCGGGCAAGGTGGTTGCCTGGTATCCCAGACTTGCGCCGTGGTCGGTGCGGTCCTGTCCAAAAGCCGCTTTCGTTTTGGAGCGGGTCTCATCTTCATGAACTGCTGCCAGTGCGCCGCCGCAACAAATTTTTTTCGCCAAATCAAAAAAATCCCTTGCCCAACCTGAATTCTTTGGTATATTAATCACCGCTGTCACCGACAGTGAACATAGTGGCTGGGTAGCTCAGTTGGTAGAGCAGAGGACTGAAAATCCTCGTGTCAGGGGTTCGATTCCCTTCCCCGCCACCCTCTGATTGATATGACCTCCCCATGTGGGAGGTCTTTTTGTATATGGGGTCTTAGGCCCACATTTCGGCCGGGCAAGGGTATCCTTGCATATCAGGTACAACTTCTTTGAGGGGAGAGGCCCGCCCATGTCAGATAGGATTCGCGGTGTGAATCTGGCCGGTTGGTTCATTCTGGAGCCCTGGGTCACGCCCTCCTTGTTTGCCGCGACAGGTGCAACCAACGACGCCGAGCTCCAGCAGATTCTGGGGCCCGCGGCGTATAACGAGCGCATCCGTGAGCACTACGAGACGTTTATTTCCGAAAACGACTTCAAGCGCATCTCGGCCATGGGCCTAAACGCGGTGCGCATTCCGCTTCCGTGGTACGCCTTTGGTGCGCAAAACGAAAACGAGACGTACATTTCCTGCATCGACTACATCGATCGCGCGATTGAGTGGGCATCCAAGTACAACTTGCAGGTGCTGCTCGACTTGGCAACCGTCCCTGGCGGCCAAGGCGATTCGAACAGCTCCCCCTCAACGCCCGAGAGCACTGCCGATTGGCATTCGTCGCGCAACGGTCGCGCCGTCGCGCTCGAGGTGCTCGAGCGTCTCGCGGCGCGTTATGGCGAGTTCGACGCCCTGCTCGGTATCGAATTGCTTGACTCGCCCGTGATGAGCGTCCGCACGGGGCTGTTTGGCACGAGCAGCGGCATCCCCAGCCACTACCTGCGCAATTTCTATCGCGATGCCTACGAGGTCATCCGGCGGCACATGCCCACGCGGAAGATGATCGTGTTCTCAGACTCGGGCCATCCGCGTGCATGGAAGCGCTTCATGGCGGGCGACCAGTATCAAAATGTCGTAATGGACCTGCATCTGTACCATTTCCGCGACGAGACGGCGCAGGATATCACGTCGCCGAAGGGGCTCACGGCGGCGCTCAACCGCAACAAGACCCTCATTCGCGAGGCGACGAGTCTGGGCTTTCCCGTCATCGTCGGTGAGTGGTCGGGCGCGGCGCAGCTGTCGGGCAATTCGGTTACGCCCGAGGGCCGTCGCGCGTATGAGAGGATTTTCGTATCGAGCCAGTTGGCGACCTTCGATGCGACGAGCGGTTGGTTTTTCCAGACATGGAAGACGGAGCGCCGTATCGCGGCATGGGATGCGCGCGTTGCGCTCGCGCCGCTTGAGCGCGCGATGATGGAGTAGGGATGGGCGAATCTACGGTAAAGGAATCCATGCCGTCTTCGGTGCCCCGTTCGCGCGATGGCGGCATGCTGTCCATGGTGGGCACGCCCATCGGCAACCTGGGAGATCTTTCCGCGCGTGCAGCCGAGACGTTTCGCGTGGCCGACCTCATCTGCTGCGAGGATACGCGCGTGACCTCCAAGCTCTTGGCGCACCTCGGCATATCAAAACCCCTCATGCGCTGCGACGACAACGTAATTGAGCGCCGCGCGCCCGAGCTGATAGACCGCATTCTCGCCGGAGAGCGCATCGCGTTCGCATCCGACGCCGGCATGCCGAGCGTGTCCGACCCCGGCCAGGTGCTGGTCGAGGCGGCGCGTCGTGAGGGCGCCCCCGTCGAGGTCATCCCCGGGCCCTCGGCCTGCGTGACGGCGCTCGTGCTTTCGGGCATCCCGAGCGACCAGTTCTTCTTCGAGGGCTTTCTTCCGCGCAAGCACGGTGAGCGCGTGCGCAGGCTTCAGCGCCTGACCGCCGTTCCCGGGGCGTTGATATTCTACGAGTCGCCCCATCGTGCCGAGGCCTCGCTCAAGGCGATCGCCGAGGTGTTCCCGCAGCGTATGGTCGCGTTGTGCCGCGAGCTCACCAAGCTGCACGAAGAGGTGCTGCGCGCGCCGGCGTGCGAGCTGTACGAGCGGCTCGTCGAGCGCGGGGATCTCAAGGGTGAGATGGTCATTGTGGTTGCCCCTCCCACTGAGGAGGAGCTGCAAAGTCTGCAGACAGTCTGCATTTCGGGCGCCGGGGCCGGCACTTGCGACCCCGAGGAGTTGCTCCGGGCGGATATCGCGGAGGCGCTGGCTGCGGGAGAGTCGGCAAACGCCCTGTCCAAAAGGCTCGCGCAGAAGTACTCGCGCAAAAAGCGCGACGTGTACAACATGGTTCTCCATCTGCAGGATCAGGCGTCCGAGCGGTAGAGCCAAGCGTTGGGCGTCGAGCTTACAGGGCCGCCTTGCCCGAGCGGCAGGGTCGCGTTGAGCGACTAACCTGCTAGAATGAAGAATTGCATGAACATCCAGCGAGAGGAAAGCCGCGCATCATGAGCACGAAGCCGTCCTACTACATCACCACGCCCATTTACTACGTGAACGCCGACCCGCACCTGGGCACCGCGTACTCCACCATCATCGCCGACGTTCAGGCGCGGTATCGCCGCGCCGCCGGGTACAGCGTCAAGTTCCTGACCGGCATGGACGAGCACGGCCAGAAGGTCGCCGAGGCGGCGGAGAAGCACGGCATGACCCCCCAGGAGTGGTGTGACTCTCAGGCCCCGCACTTCCACGACCTGTGGCGCGAGCTCGAGATCTCGAACGACGATTTCATCCGTACCACCGAGGATCGCCAGAAGCGCGCCGTCCAGTACCTGTGGGAGCGCATGGAGGAGTCCGGCTACATCTATAAGGGCAGCTACGACGGCTGGTACTGCGTCCCCGACGAGACCTTCTTCACCGAGACGCAGGTCGAGAAGGCCGACGAGGCCCGTGGCACCGAGGGCCAGCACCTCTGCCCCGACTGCGACCGCCCGCTCGAGCGCGTCAAGGAGGAGAGCTGGTTCTTCAAGCTTTCCGCTTTCCAGGACAAACTGCTTGCGCTTTACGATGAGCACCCGGATTTTGTTCAACCCGACTTCCGCATGAACGAGGTGCGCTCCTTTGTCGAGGGCGGCCTGAACGATCTCTCCGTTTCCCGCACGTCGTTCGACTGGGGTATCGAGGTCCCGTTCGATGCCGAGCACGTCACGTACGTGTGGTTCGACGCGCTTACCAACTACATGACCGCCGTGGGGTACGGCGTCGAGGGCGACGAGGCCGCGGCCGACTTCGCCTACCGCTGGCCCGCGCAGACCCATATCGTGGGCAAGGACATCATCCGTTTCCACTGTGTGATTTGGCCGGCCATGCTCATGGCGCTGGGCGAGGCCCTGCCCGAGCACGTTTTTGCCCACGGGTTCCTCACGGTCAAGAACGAGGAGACCGGCAAGGCCGAGAAGATGTCCAAGTCCCGCGGCAACGCCATTGCGCCTCGCGAGGTCATCGAGAAGCTCGGCGTGGAGGGCTACCGCTACTACTTCATGACCGACGTCACCCCCGGCACCGACGGGGCGATCAGCTTTGGCCGCATGGAGCAGGTCTACAACGCTGATCTCGCAAATAGCTGGGGTAACCTGATCTCGCGCTCCACCAATATGTGCATCAAGTACTTTGAGGGCGCAACGCCGGAGCGTGCGGCAGACGCCGCGGGTTATGCGGAGAATCCGCTTGCGGCCGCAGCCGAGGGCATCTTCGAGCGCTACGCCGCCAAGATGGAGGCCTTCGCCTACGGCGACGCCGCCAAGGAGATCATGGATCTCGTGCATGCCGCGAACCACTACATCGAGGATTCCGAGCCCTGGACGCTTGCCAAGGACCCCGCCAAGATCGGTGAGCTCGCGAACGTCATTTGGAACCTGCTCGAGGCGATTCGCATTTCCGCGCACCTGCTTATGCCGCTCATGCCGAGCACGAGCGCCGAGGCCCTGCGTCGCATCGGATGCGAGGCCGAGGCGAGCACCGACGACATGGCCGCAGCTTGCGTGTGGGGCCAGCTTGCCGCTGGTCTGCCGGTCGAGAAGGGCGATGCCTTGTTCCCGCGTCTGGGTTAGGTGCCCGCTTTTGCCCGCTCGCGCCCCATCGAACGGCGTGGGCGGGCTTTTCCGTGATGCGCCCGCATACGATGTATCCGATTCTTTTGACGCCGAAATAACAAACTTTCGGTTTTGGGAAGCAATAATCGGGTTTGCCGAGTAGAGGCTCAAAATCGCCAAGCGCCAACTGGGAAAACACCCCGGAAAAAGGCTGGCTACTCGAGCAAGTCCCGAATTGCTTCCCAAAACCGAAAGTTCGATACGGCCGACCCGTATTCTCGACCTCATGAGGAGGCAAATACCATGACAACATCTCCTCTCGCGAGCTCGACGGCCACGCGTGAGATGCTCGAGGCGTTTGGGCTGGCGACCAAGCACCGCCTCGGCCAGAATTTCCTCATCGACAACCATGTCATCGAGCGGATCATGGACCTGGCGGAGCTCACAGGGGAGGAGCGCGTGCTCGAGGTGGGCCCCGGAATTGGCACGCTCACCCTTGCCCTGGTCCAAGAGGCTGCGCACGTTACCTCGATCGAGATGGATAGCGAGCTCGAGCAGGTGCTTTCTGCTCACGCCATGGACCACGACAACTTCAGCTTTATCATGGGGGACGCGTTGGCCACATCTCCTGAGATGATCGCGGAGGCAAGCGGCGGCGCGCCCACGGTGCTCGTGGCGAACCTTCCATATAATGTCGCGGCGACGATCATCTTGCAGTTTTTCCAGACCATGCCCAGTCTCGAGCGCGCGGTTGTGATGGTGCAAAAGGAAGTCGCCGACCGCATCGCGGCGAAGCCCGGGACCAAGGCTTACGGCGCGTACACGGTCAAGCTTTCCCTGTATGGCGACGTGACCGGCCGTTTTGAAGTTCCGCCGCGCTGCTTTATGCCCGCACCTCATGTCGACTCGGCGGTTGTCCGCATCGATCGTGCCCAGACGCCGGTTGAAGGGGGTGCGGCGAGCGCCGAGGATGTTGTTCGTGTTGTCGACGCCGCATTTGCCCAGCGACGCAAAACGATCCGAAACTCCATGGGGTCGAATGGCTTCGAAAAGGTCGCGCTCGACAGGGCGTTTGAGCTGTGCGGCGTAGCGTCCACCGCGCGCGCCGAAACGCTTACGACGAGCACATTCATCGAGCTCGCGGGTGCCCTTTCCGTTCAGGATCCCTGCCGGCCGTAGGCCTTTGCCGTCCTTATCGCGCGGGGCGCCATCGGGCGCGGCTTGATGGTGCCCAGCGCTGCGCAGGGTTCCGTCGAGTTTAACCAGGTCGCACCCGACGCATTCACCGAATTGGAATTGACGATGCCAATCACCTATACAAAAAAGAACAAGACGTTTACCCTGCCCGCGCCCATCGCGCCGCTGTTCGACACACATGCCCACCTGCGGTCGTTTTGGGGCGAGGACAAAGGCGCTCGCGACGTTCTCGTTCGTGCGTACGAGGCGGGCGTCAGATCGATGGTGACGATCTATGATCCCATCGCCGACCTGAGCGAGGAGACGCCAGATGCGCCTGCGTTTTCGCGCTGGCTTGGCGGGGTTTGCGCCGAGGCGCTGGCCCAAGGCGCCCCGTTGTCCGTGTCATACGTGGTTGGCGTGCACCCGTATGGTGCTCCCGACTATACCGATGCGCTTCATCGGGATATCGAGGCCGCGTTGAATGACCCGCTGTGTGTTGGCGTGGGCGAAATTGGTCTCGACTATCATTTCGACGCCGACGACAACATCGAGGCCGCTCCGCACGAGATGCAGATGGAGGTCATGGCTCGACAGCTGGAGCTTGCCGTTCGTCACAATGTGCCCGTTGAGCTGCATCTTCGCAACGATATCGGGGACGAGTCGCGCGAGGCGCACGCCGATGCCGCCCGCGTGCTCGAGCAGGTGGGCGTACCAGCAGCGGGGTGCGTGCTCCATTGTTTTGGCGAGGACCGTGCCACGATGGAGCGCTTCGTCGGCCTCGGGTGCCATATCGCGTTTGGTGGAGCAGCGACCTTCAAGCGCAATGAGGGTGTGCGCGAGGCGTTTGCCGCGTGCCCGCTCGATCGGCTGCTGCTCGAGACGGATTGCCCCTATATGGCTCCCGAGCCCATCCGCGGCCTGGAGTGCGAGCCCGCCATGATTGCACAAACGGCCGATGTGCTGGCCTACGATCGCTCGGATCGCACCGGCGAGCTGCCGATGGGAATTGTTCAAGCGATATGGGACAACTCGGTCGCGTTGTTTGGGTAGAAGGTCAAACAGCAGATGACGATGACCATGCAAGGAGTGTTGTGGTGAGCAAGAAGAAGAGCAAGATGTCCGAGGAGGCCCGTGCCGAGCGAGCGGAGGAAGACGCGCGCGCGATGGAGGCGGCTCGCGAGCTCCGCGCCCGTCGTGAGGCGGCGCAGGGGCCGGCGCCCATCGACAACGCGCTCCATCGTGAGCTACCGCTTGCCAAGGTCGCCTATGGGCTGCTCGCCGCGACTGTGCTCGCGTATTGCGTCTCGCGCCTTGGTGTCTACCTGGGAAGCTCGCAGCTGGAAATGGTCGCGAGCATTGCCACGACGTTGCTGTTCCTCGTGACGTTCGTAACGTGGTTCATCTCGCGCCATCAGGCAAAAAAGCTTACCAGCGAACGTGAGGAAGCGGCCGAGGAATAGACGATACGTGTCGCGCGGCGTGAAGAGAAACCCTGCTCGCCGCGACACGTGCTTGCCGTCTACGCGGCTCCCCAGGCATCCAGCTTGAGGACGTTGGGGGCTTCGTTGAAGGTGATCGTTTCGGCTGTGAGCGGTTCGCCCTTGAATCGGCGCACCAAACGGTCGAACTGAACCAAGAGCCACTCGAGCGGATTGGGCGCCGCGACGGATTCCGCCGCCACCAGTTCCGCTTGGGCGACCGTGGCATTTTGCTGCTGGAACGAGATGGAGCCCACAGTTGCCCCCTGCTCGACCGCGCCGCTAAGCTCGTCGTAAGAGATCGTCTGCTCAAGCTCGCCGCCCAGGCTGAACACGCTGAAGGTCGCCTCGGGGTCTTTGATCGTGACGGCGGCGGTTCGGTCGCACCAGGCGGAGCACGCGGCCTCGCCAACCAGTGGCACGCCGTTGCGCACGACCGGCGTGTTGATAATGGGCACCTCGACGATATGGCTGTAGTACCAATTGGTGAGTGCAAGGGTGTCCGCAAAGCGCGCGTCGTTGTCCTGTGCGCCAAACACCGCCACGTAGACCTCGCCGCCGTTCTCGCGCGTGAACGCTCCCACAAAGCAATTCCCCGCCTCAAAGGTGGTGCCCGTTTTGCCGCCGATATTGCCGTCTTGCCCCTGAATTTGGTTGCGCACGGTCAACGGCAGCGTGCGCGATGAGCCGTCCGCCGAGGTCACGGTGATCGAGGTCCGGTCACTGTTGTCGATGGCGCGAAAGTCCTCGTTTTTCATGGCAGCGGCATATACCGTGGTGATATCGCGTGTGGTGGAGTGCAGATCGCCCGCCCATGCGTCGAAGTCGAGGCCATGGGGGTTTTCGAACACGGTGTTGGCGCACCCGAGCTCAGCGGCCTTGTCGTTCATCGCCTTGATGAACGTTGCGTAAGGGTCGTTGGTTGTGGGGTCGATCTTGGAACCTGCGGCGATGGCGATTGCCGTCGCCGCGTCGTTGCCGCTCATGACCATGAGTCCCGTGAGCGCGTCCTCCATGGTGAGGGTGTCGCCCTCCAGGAGGCCCAAGCTGGATTCACCCACCGTCGCGGCGACATGGTCGACCGTGACGGTGTCCAAAAGGTTGCAGTTTTCGAGCGCCACGAGCGCCGTCATGACCTTGGTGACCGAGGCGACCTTGATTGCTTCGTCCGCGCTGCGCTCGTAGTAGGCCGTGCCGTCCTGGCTCAAAACCATGGCGTGAGGAGCGGAGATGTCGGGAAGCTCGCCGGCGTCGATGCCGCGCGCATCGGCCGATGCACCGAGGATGATGTCGCTGGTGAGCGCCTGCGCAAAGGAGGTGGACGGATAGGCGGCGAACATGAGGGCAAAGGCCATGAACGCGCAGCACATTGCCGGTATCTGACGCCTTGCTTGCGTCGAGCCGGGGCGGGTGATCTTTCGTGAAAGGTGGGGCACGACGATCTCCAAATACCAAGGAAAGGGGACTCATTTGAATTGCTCTCATGAGTATATCTTTTACAGCCCCGGTGGTGCGATGCGATGATGCGGCGGAGCGGTCGAAATGCGGTGGTGCGCTGCGCTCGCGTCGCCATTGCGAACTTAAGCCTCGCTTAAAGTGCAACGCCCCCTGCCGCAGATCGCCGACCTCGTCCATAATGGGAACGTACGAAAGGAGCAGTCTGTGGATACGCCGCGCATCCTCGTTGTTGACGACGAGAAAACCATTACCGATCTCGTGGGTATTTACCTGCGGAATGAGGGATTTGATGTCACGCTGGCATACACCGGCGCCGACGCCGCCCGTCTCATCCTCGAGCGGGAGTTTGACCTCGCGGTGCTCGACATCATGCTTCCCGATGTCGATGGTTTCGAGCTGCTCCGAACCATTCGCACCGAGCGCACGTACCCGGTCATCATGCTCACGGCGCGCGACAGCCAGGCCGACAAGATCGAGGGGCTCACGCTGGGCGCCGACGATTATATGGTCAAGCCGTTTCGTCCGTTGGAGCTGGTGGCGCGCTGCAAGGCGCAGCTGCGCCGATACACGCGCTACGGCACGCGCGAGCAGGCGGGTACGGCCGAGGATGCGGGCCCGATCATCTCCTTTAACGGCCTGGAGATCAACAAGGACGCCCGCACGGTCAAGGTTGACGAGCGCGCCGTTCGGTGCACGCCGTTGGAATACTCCATCCTGCTGTATCTTGCCGAGCACCGCGGCAGCGTGGTGCCGGTCGAGGAACTGTTCCGCGCGGTGTGGGACGAGGAGTTCATGGCGGGCTCCAATAACACCGTGATGGTGCACATCCGCCACCTGCGCGAGAAGCTGGGCGACGACGCACAGAACCCGCGTTTCATTCGGAATATCTGGGGCGTCGGTTACACCATCGAGAAGTAGCGGGCAGAAGCGGGTGTTTTAGCCTTTATGCAGAGAGGTGTTGCACCGACGCCGGGATGCTCGTGCAGCTCGGTATGGTTTACTGACCTGCTAGCATATACAGGAATTGTCTCGTATCGCCCCCTTACCCGATTCGCCAGCCTTTTACGGTTGTTTGCATGATGTCGAGAATATCGCGACGAATGTTAGGCGGGCATGAGCGGAATAATTTAACCGCAGTGAGCTCTTCATGCGAGAGCGCCTCGTAGCGCTCCGGGAGCTCTTCGGAGGGCTCGACGTATCCAAGGATGTCGTTGGGCGTGCAGCACAGGCGGTCGGCAAGCGCGATGATGCGCTGTGCGCCGAGCTCGATGCGCCCGCTTTCCCATGAACTGTAGGTGGCCTTGCTTACGCCAAGGTCATAGGCGATTTCTGTCTGCGTTAAGCCGCGCGCTTGGCGAAGCTGTGCGAGTTTAGTTTTGTTTCGCTCAATCATCTACCACCTCAACAGTTAGCGTTGAGAAATAAGGTGGCAGGCTTTGTGAGTGGATTTTACTAATAGTAGAAATTAAGTTTCGTTTAGATAAATATGTCTAGTCATAGTAAACTTCAGATACTCAGACGCGGCGGGGGTTTGATTAGTCCCCTTCGTGCCTGATGGAGTCGCAGTGAGCGGCTCGTTGTTCATACCCGCTTGTCGACGTGGTGCCAAGAGCAGACCTCGATGGGCTGGGGAATGCATAGAGACTCAAAAACCGGCCGCAAGGCCGGTTGGCGTAGCCATCGAAATGCTCCCAGCCCGCTCGATAGGAATGTTCTAAAGGTGGTGATGCACGTGAAGTGGTATGTGATTCAGGTCATGAAGGGCCGCGAGGACAATATGGCCTCGCTTATTGGGCGCGTGGTGCCCAAGGCCCTGCTGCAAGAAGTGTTTTCACCTAAATACGAGACCGAGATCAAGGTCCGTGGTCGTTGGGTTCCCGTGCAAAAGACGCTGCTGCCGGGCTACCTCATCGCAATCACGAGCGATCCCGAGGGGCTTGAGGCAATGCTGAGCGACATGCCCGAGTTCGCTCGCCTGCTGGCTCAGGGCAATGAATTTGTGCCCCTGGCTCCTGCCGAAGTCGAGGTGATAGGGTCGTTTACCGCTCCTGGCAAACGCGTAGTGCCCATGAGCATCGGTGTAAAAGACGGCGACCGCGTGGTGATTACCGCAGGCCCGCTGGTTGGCCACGAAGCCATGGTCAAGGAGATCTGGCGTCGTAAGAGCATTGCGATTCTCGAGGTCAACATGTGTGGTCGCGTGGTGACCACACGCGTTGGCCTGGGCGTTCTTACCAAGGAGAAGTGGCTCATGCGAGATATGGGCATCGAGCCTGTCGATGCTTCAGAAAAAGGTGTCGCGTGATTCAGGGGGGGGGTCTTCCCTCAATGCGGATAAGAAGCTTAGGGAAGGCGAAAGCTTGATGCGCGGCCAGGTCGGTTTTGAGAAGACCGATGAGGCGCGTTTGCAGATGGAATCTATCGACGCTGTTTATTTGGATGCAGTGGAGAAGATTCGATTTAAGCGCGGGGAGTTCCGCTGCCCGCCACCAGACGATACCGTGCCTGCTCCCAGGCCGGGAGGTGCGGGCTACCGCTTCCTAAAGCGGGCGTTCGACGTGTGCTTCTCGGCGGGCGTCTGCGCCGTGCTGGCTATCCCGGTGGCAGCGTTGTGCGCCGCGATCTGCATCGACAGCCCCGGCGCGCCCTTCTTCCGCCAGGAGCGCGTGGGCAGGGGAGGCAGGAGGATCTACATCTGGAAGCTGCGCAGCATGGTCCCCGACGCGCACTCCAACCCCGGGCGCTACATGACGACCGAGCAGCTCGAGACTTGGAGGCGCGAGCAGAAGCTCGACGACGACCCGCGCGTGACGCGCGTGGGTCGCCTCCTGCGCCGGACGAGCCTGGACGAGCTGCCGCAGTTCATCAACGTGCTCACGGGCGACCTGTCCGTGATCGGCCCCAGGCCCGTGACGCTCGAGGAGACATACGAGTTCGGCAACGGGCGAGACGAGTTCCTCTCCTGCAGGCCCGGCATCACCGGCTGGTGGCAGGTGACCGAGCGCAACGACGCCACGTGGGAGAACGGGCGCAGGCAGCTGCTCGAGATCTTCTACGTGCGCCACGCGAGCCTGGCGCTCGACCTGCGGATCTTCGTGCGCACGTTTAAAACTATGTTTGTTGAGAGGTCGGGGAAATGACGGGTTGTTTGCCTTTGGTCTCGGTGATCATTCCTTGTTTTAATAGCGAAAAACACATCGTTGAAACTGTGAGAAGCGTTCAGGCACAGACCTTTAAGGATTTGGAAATCCTGGTAGTGGATGACTGCTCTTCAGATGAAAGCGGGATATTAGTTCGAGATCTTGCGGAAAGTGACAACCGGATACGCCTTCTTTTCCAAGATGAGAATAAAGGCGTTGCCGCTGCCCGCAATCGCGCTCTGGCGGAATCAAGAGGCAGGTACATTGCGTATCTAGATTCCGATGATCTTTGGATGCAGGGAAAGCTGAGAAGACAATTAGATTTTATGGCAGAGAATCGAATCGGGGCGTGCTTCACCTCATATGAAACGATTGAAGAGGATGGAGCGTACCGAAACACAGTCCATGTGCCATCGGTCATTACCTATGACGAGTTTCTTAAAAATACAATTACTTGTAGCCATACCCTGGTGTTTGATACGGAGCTCGTAGATAAGAAGCTTCTTGTTATGCCCGACATCAGAAGAGGCCAGGATTTTGCAACCTGGCTGTGCATTTTGAGGTCCGGGCATCGGATATACGGCTTGGACGAGCCGCTTGCAAAATACAGGAAGTGCTCGGGCTCCCTGTCGAGTGACCCGATCAAATCGGTTAAGCGAACTTGGAACATCTATAGGAATGTCGAACATTTGCCGTTCCTTTATTCGGTTTATTGCCAATTTTGGCAGTTATACCATGCTGCGCTGAAGAGAATGGGAGAAAAGCAGTGAGCATTTACAGAGAGCTAATTGAAGGAAAGACCAAGTTGTCTCTCGTTGGATTAGGGTATGTGGGCATGCCGATTGCCGTTGAGTTTGCAAAGCATGTCAATGTTGTCGGGTTTGATATCAACGAAGCAAAAGTCGAGCAGTATAAGTTGGGATGTGATCCGACTAACGAGGTTGGCGATAAGGCAATAGCCGAAACGACTGTCGAATTTACAAGCGATCCATCAGTGCTGGAAGAAGCACGTTTTCATATTGTCGCGGTTCCCACTCCGGTGAATCAGGATAAGACACCGGATCTCTCACCCGTCATCGGTGCCTCTAGGACTCTTGGAAAGCACTTGATGCCTGGCTCAATTGTGGTATATGAGTCTACGGTTTATCCGGGTGTTACCGAGGACGTGTGTGTTCCTATTCTGGAGGAAGAATCTGGTTTGAGATGTGGTCGAGACTTTAAAGTCGGCTACAGCCCCGAGCGCATAAATCCTGGTGACAAGGTGCACACGCTCACCACCATTCGTAAAATTGTTTCGGGCATGGATGAGGAATCGCTCGATGAAATAAAGAGAATCTACGATATTGTCATTGAGGCGGGTACTTTTCCGGTATCTACAATCAAAACTGCTGAAGCAATAAAGGTCGTTGAGAACTCTCAGCGCGACATCAACATCGCTTTCATGAACGAGCTTGCGATGGTCTTTGACCGCATGGGCATCGATACATCTGAGGTCGTTGACGGCATGAACACGAAGTGGAATGCCCTTGGCTTCCGGCCTGGCCTCGTTGGCGGCCACTGCATCGGCGTCGATCCCTACTACTTTACCTATGAAGCGGAGAAACTCGGTTACCACAGCCAAATCATCCTCGCCGGCCGTAAGGTTAACGACAGTATGGGTGAGTTTGTTGCGGATGCTGCTATTCGCCTGATGGTTCAGGCTGGGCTTGCTCCTGCGAAAGCTCGTGTTGGAGTTCTCGGCGTCACTTTCAAAGAGGATTGTCCTGATGTACGCAATTCAAAAGTTGAGGATATTCTTAAGCGGTTTACGCAATATGGTATCGAGCCAGTTGTTTGTGATCCGTGGGCGGATGCACAAGATGCGAAACGTTCCTACAACGTTGATCTTATTCCAACGGAAGAGATGATCAAGCTCGATTGCTTGATTCTTGCCGTTGCGCACAAGCAGTTTAAGGAACTGCCCGTTGATGCGATCAAAGCGATGTTTGCAGAGGGAGCCGATTCCGAGAAAGTGCTTATTGATGTGAAGAGCATTCTCGATGCGCGGGAGTTTACCGGCTATCACTACTGGAGGCTGTAATCAAAATGGAGCAACATAATGTGCTTCAGATTTGTTCGTACTATGGCAGCGGCTTCTATCGATTGTTGTTTGAATCGCTGTCGCACTTGGGCTATAGACAAAAAGTCTTTTATTTTGCCCCAAAGAGAACGAAGGAGCCCAAGGATTCGGAAGATGTTGTGTTTGCTCCATGTTACAGCCAGCTTGAAAGGTTAGCATTTAGGCATAAAGAAGCCGTTGTGATTAAGAGTCTCGAGTCCTCTGGCCTGCTGCGTACTGGATATGATCTGGTTCATGCTCACAGCTTGTTTTCTAACGGATACGTTGCCTTTGAATTGAATCGAAGATTTGGGATTCCGTATCTTGTTGCCGTTCGTAACACCGATCTGAATGTTTTTCTAAAAAAGCGCCCGCATTTACACAGTCTTGGAATGAAGATACTTAGTAATGCTCATCAGATTGTATTTTTGTCAGAAGCCTATAGAGAAGAAGTGATAGGTGGATATGTCGATGCCGGTTTAAGGGATGCTATTCTAGAAAAGAGCCATGTGATTCCCAATGGCATCAACCCACTATTTCATCAAAATACACCCAAGGCAAACCTCAGAAAGAGTAATGATCTCAAGGTTATTCAAGTTGGAGATATTAATAGAAACAAGAACCAACTGACTGTCGCAAAAGCTTGCGAGCAACTCATATCTGAGGGGATTCCTGTTCGCTTCACTGTGATAGGGACAATAAAAGATTCGCGAGTTGTTAAGTTTCTTCAAAAAAAGGAGTTTGTCACGGTTAAATCCCGACTTTCTCAAGATGAATTGCTCAGTGAGTATCGTGATGCAGACGTGTTTGCAATGCCGTCACGATGTGAGACGTTTGGCATATCATATGTTGAGGCCATGTCTCAGGGTCTGCCCATCATTTTTTCAAGGGGTCAGGGGTTTGACGGGCGTTATCCCGATGGGCTTATTGGGTACGCGGTAGACCCTGTTGATTCAGAAGAAATCGCGAGGCGAATAAAGATTCTTGCAGAACGCAAAGAAGCTATGTTTGGTACTTGTATCCAGGAAGCAAGAAAATTCGACTGGAGTGAAATTGCTTCTGAGTACGACCGACTATACAAGGCGGCCATTAATGGATAGACGGGATGGCGGCTCCTCCGAGCTGCGTCGAACCAACGACTCGGAGTGTAAATTAGTAAGAAGATTAGTTGACTACGGGTGTATTGTTCTTTTGCGAATAATGCTTGACTGGGCATACTTAACTTACGCTGTTCCCAGGTTCTCGTATCAGTATCACTTCGTTTCAAACCAGAATTTTGATGCACTTCTGCTGTCATGGCTCGTATTGATTGCATCGGTACCTTTTGCATTCAGATATGACGAAAGGAACAGATGTACCAATATGCTCATTGCAGTCCTTTACTGCGTTTCATTCGTTCCTGGAACAATGATGATAGCGTATGGCTCTGTTAGTTGGGGTTATACCGCATGCTATCTGGTTTTCTGGGTCACAATGCTATATGCATGCTATTTCGTGCCTCAGGTAAGGATTGATTACTCATCTGGTCGACTGTCGAATTTCATGACGGTAGCTGCAACAGTCGTGCTTGCGTTTAGCGTGATTTATGTTTCCTGGAAGTACACGGGCTTTCGTTTCACGGTAAGTTTGGCGAATGTATATGACTTGAGATTGGAAGCCCGTGAATTTGATCTTCCATGGCCTCTCAGCTACTTGTTTTATGTGTAAAAATTTTGATTATCCCGAAAAACCCTTGAAATACAAGCACATTCGCAGGATTTCAGATTGATTTTACTACCAATTTACTACTTTTAACGGATTGCGCCTTGATATGCCGGAACATCTTGCGAGCATGAAACAACCCAATACAAACGCGACGCACTGGCGGCGCGGCACGTCGGCAATCACACAATTTCATATAGCACCGCACTGGCGGCGTTACCTTATCCCAACCGGGAAACAAGGAACGCCGCTATTTTTTTACCCTCATGTTACGCAGTAGGGGCAAAAAGAGTCTTGCTACACAAGGCTTTGCGGGTACGGTTTTCACAGGGTAAGGGATTGATACCTAAACCCTTAAAATCGCTGTTCTACCGCGTAACAAATATGCAGCAAAGGAGTTGATGAAGCTATGGCAGTTTTCCGCGTGGAGAGAAACACAGGATATACGGTTATGAGCAACCACCATTTACGCAACAAAGAACTTTCCCTAAAGGCAAAAGGGCTGTTATCGCAAATGCTGTCCTTGCCGGAGGATTGGGACTATACCCTTGCGGGACTGTCCTATATCAACCGGGAAAAAATCGACGCTATCCGCGAAGCTGTCCGGGAGCTTGAAAGAGCCGGATATATTCAGCGTTCAAGGGAGCGCGACGAGAAAGGACGCTTGCGGGGAACTGATTACATCATCTATGAGCAGCCGCCTAACTTGGATTTACCTACATTGGAAAATCCAACATTGGAAAATCCTACGCAGGAAAAACCTACGTTGGAAAATCCAATGCAATTAAATAAAGATATACAAAAGACTGACTTACCAAAAAAAGAAAAATCAAATACGGATTTATCAAGTAACCATTCCATTCCTATCCTTTCCCCTAACCCCTCTCCTTTGAGGGAAGAAACGGCAGAGCCGGAACGGAAAGGAACGGAAGCGGCAGACGCATACAGCGTGTATGAGGAAATCATCAAGGACAATATCGAGTATGAGCATTTTATCAAGCATACCAACATTGACAGGGAACGCTTGGACGAGATTGTGTCCCTTATCCTTGAAACTGTCTGCACCAAACGAAAGACAATTCGTATCGCCGGGGACGATTATCCGGCAGAGCTTGTCAAAGCAAAGTTTATGAAGCTGAACAGCAGCCACATTGAATTTGTCTTTGACTGCATGAAAGAGAACACCACGAAAATCCGTAACATCAAGCAATATCTGAAAGCGGTACTTTTCAACGCGCCCAACACCATTGACAGCTATTACACCGCCCTTGTCAACCACGATATGTACGGCGGCTATTAAAAAACAGGAGGATTTTAATATGACACAGAAAACAGGAGCTTTGATTTTTGATGAAACGGCAGACCGTTACGACATTCGCTTTGACCTTAACGACTACTACGGAGGATTGCATTGTGGGGATTGCCTTGAAGTGTTTGTACGCGGCAAATGGAAGCCGACCCGCATGGAGTACGGGGACAACTGGTATCTTGTCGGTGTGAGGGCTTCGGATTTGAACGGGCTGCGGGTGCGTATCTAAAGGCGGCATGAAAAATGTACGCCTTATTTTTATGCCCCGAAGCGGCACACCACCCTAACCAAACTATGAAAGGAGGGATTTCATGCAAGATGAAGTCAATGAAAAAGTCGTGTCTTTAGCAATCAAAACATCTAAGCTGACCGCCGAAGTGCTGCAAAAGGCTATGAAAGCCCTGCTTGCCAAAGGCAAAGGGCAGCTAACCAAAGCCCCGCATGGGAAAATCACTATGCGGCAGCTTATGAAGCAGGGAGAAAAGGTTTCCAACATTGAGATTACCGACCAAAATATCAAAGCCTTTGACCCTATCGCAAGGAAAAGCGGGCTTGATTACAACGTCAAGAAGATTGAGAACGGCAAGCCGCCGACCTATCTTGTGTCTTTTAAGGGCAAGGATATTGACGTTATGACCGAAGCGTTCCGGGAATTTACCGCAAAGAAATTAGGCAGGGATAAAAAGCCCTCTATCCGCAAGCTGCTTTCCACTCTGAAAGACAAGGCGGCAGCTCTGAACGCACAGAAGGACAAAGTGAAGAAAAAGGACAGGGAGGTATCGCTATGAAGCCGGAACTTAAAAAGCTGCTTATCCTAAATGCCCCCTATCTGCTCTTTGTCTATCTCTTTGACAAAATCGGACAAGCGGTACGCCTTGCGCCGGGGGCTGACCTTTCCGGCAAGGTGCTTTCCCTTGCAGACGGCTTTTCCGCTGCCTTTGCAACCCCGCTTCCGAGCCTTGCCCCTATGGATTTGCTTATCGGTATTGTGGGGGCTGTCCTTATCCGGCTTATGGTGTACTTCAAAGGCAAGAACGCGAAGAAATACCGAAAAGGTATCGAATACGGTTCAGCCCGTTGGGGCAACGCCGAAGATATAAAGCCCTATACCGACCCGGTATTTCAAAATAACGTGCTTCTGACACAGACGGAACGGCTTACCATGAACAGCCGCCCGAAGCAGCCGAAGTATGCAAGGAATAAAAATATCCTTGTTATCGGGGGAAGCGGCAGCGGCAAGACGAGATTTTTTGTGAAGCCCAACTTAATGCAAATGCACTCAAGCTACGTTGTAACTGACCCGAAAGGTACGGTTTTAGTCGAGTGTGGGAAGCTCTTACAGCGCGGCGGGTATCGGATAAAGGTGCTGAACACGATAAATTTTAAGAAATCCATGCGTTATAATCCCTTTGCCTATATCCGCAGCGAAAAAGACATTTTGAAACTGGTAAATACCTTGATTGCCAACACCAAAGGGGACGGGGAAAAAGCCGGGGAGGATTTTTGGGTAAAATCGGAACGGCTCTTTTACTGCGCCCTTATCGGCTACATTTGGTACGAAGCCCCGGAGGAAGAAAAGAACTTCACGACGCTGCTTGAAATGATAAATGCCAGTGAAGCCCGCGAGGACGACCCGGAATTTC
>ERZ838839.114-NODE-114-length-106424-cov-8.557437_pt1 | contig 106424 bp, 95 predicted proteins | sample MGYA00519909_ERZ838839 | MGnify/ENA primary metagenome ERZ838839 (study PRJEB31850, sample SAMEA3708843) | human gut metagenome | biome: human gut; feature: human-associated habitat; material: faeces | place: China | collected 2014 ...
CGCCGCCGGCGGCCCGGCGGCGGCCGCCCGGCTGGCGGCGCTCCCTCACTCGGATGCTCCCTCGCCCGGCGACATCGTCCCCCCCTGGTCGAGTGTGCGCCTTTCCTACGTTTCAAGAACCCAGACGTAGGAAAAGCGCACACTCAGCAAAAAGCGGAGTGCGGGGCGACGCTGCGGCAGCGGCGAGCTGCGGCTGCGGCTGCAGCTACGGCTGCGACCGTTTACTTGACCTCGAAGCGCTGTTGGCTGCGAAGGGTCTTGAGGATGTGCTTGGGGACGGCGTGGAACTCACAGCGGCCGATCGTGGCGCCCGCTGCCTCCTTGGCCGCACCGCTGCCGTTTGCCGTGGCGTACGAATGACGGAACCTGCGCAGCATCTCGAGGTCGTTGCCGCCGTCGCCATATACCGCGATCTCGTCCTCCTCGATGCCGTAGTAGCGGCCCAGCCACGCCACCGACTCGCCCTTGTTGCACGCCTTGTCGGTGATCTCGAACATCACCGGGTTGAACGGCGCGTTGACCACCGTGTCGACATGGTCAGCCAAAAAGGCCTTGAGTTCGCGGTCGAGCTCATCGGACGTCACGCGGCAATTGATCTTGCACACCTCGTGCGAAAGGATGGACGAAAGCGACTGCCCAAAGAACTGCTCCTCGTGCGCACCGCCGCGGGCCCTCATGCCGCGCATGATGATCCGGCGCATGAGGCCGTCGCGCTTAAAGCCCTCCTGATGCATCTCGTAGCTGCCGCTGGAAAACATCCCGTCGGGCGTGCAGCAGTCGAAGCAAATCTGCGGAAACGCGCGCAGCAGCTCCTCGACAAACGCTGGGTCGACGGCGAACGTCTTGAGCACCTCGCCGTTGCGCCCGCGCACGATGGAACCGTTGGCGCACACCGCGTCGACGGACAGGCCGGTGAACCCGCGGTCCCCGATGGGAAGCACCGAGCGCCCCGTCGCCGGCACCACGTGGGCGCCGAGCTCGATCGCACGGGCGATTGCTCCGCGAATCGTGCGGTCCGTCTCGTGCAGGCCGTTGAGCAGGGTTCCATCCAAATCGCTGGCAAATAGCTTAATCACGCGCGTCTCCTCACTTTGAAGTTGTCCGCGCACCATTCTACGCTTCGTCAACCCTCCGCAACATCCAGTGCGTCGCGACACTCAATCAGCGCAGCGGCGAGATCGCCCACAAGCGCGCGGTTCGCCTCCGAATCGGGCATGCCCGTGAGGATGGACATGATATAGGTCTTGCCGTCGATCTCGATGAGCCCTGCGTCGCTCACGCTGTTGTACGCAGGGTCCGAGTCGGTGCACCATCCGGCCTTGTCGCGCACCACGGCGCCCGTACCCTCCAGGCCGTCGCGTATGAACGACACCGTGGTCTGGCCGGTCAGGTCGCCCAGCCATTGGGCCGTCTCGGTTCCGGTGGAGGTGTAGGCGAGCATCTCGGCCCACAGCCGCGCCGAGCTGCGCGCGCAATACGTGGGAAACCACGAGTCCGCGCGACACACGGCGTCCTTGGCGCCAAGCGACGTGACCCACTCGTCAAAACCCTGGGAGTCGAAAGCGTTGCGCAGGGCACCGAAGGCATTGTTGCTCGACTGGGTGATGGCGCCCTCGATGAGCGACTCAATCGAGTAGGAGCTCCCCGCGGCATATCCGTCGAGCCCGGCCGAATAGTTCACCATGCGGTACGTATCCAGCGACTCCGCCCCCGGCTCGACAAACTCCTCGCACACGTACAGCGAGTACAGGGCCTTGAAGGAGCTCGCCCCGTACACCACGAGGTCGGGCTGATACGCGATCCCCCGCCCCGTCTCGGCGTCAACAAAAACGACCGACGCGGCGCCGCGCTCCTCGATGGCCGCGATCGCCTGATTCACACCGGACACATCCTGCGTCGAGGCCTCGGGTGCCTTGAGGCCGGAGAGCGAGAATTGCAAAAGCCCCTCGTCGGTGGGGATGTCGTCAAACAATGCCGGCGTGAGCTCGAAGTCGATCTGCGCGAGCTGCTCCTCCTCGGACACGACCTCGGTCTTGGCCGCCTTCGCCTTGGCCTCGGCCTGCTCCGCCGCTTCCTTTGCGGCAGCCTCCGCGGCGTTGGACGCGTTGCGCGCAATCGCGCTCGGCACGATCACGACGAGCGCCAGCACGCATACGAGCGCGGCGTACACCGGAATCGGGACGGCGCGAAGCGTCTGCCCCACCCGGTCGAACATGCCCTGCTCGCCATATCGATACAGGGATTCATCTGCCGAGTATCCGGCGCGAGCGTAGTCGCCGTCAATGCCAGCATCGAAGCCATCATAGTCGGCTGAGGAGTAGTAGTCGCTGCGGGCACCATAGTCGCCATGGGCAGCATACCCAACGCGGTCGCCGTAATCGCCGCGGTCTCCCCGGGCATCGTAGTCGCCCCGGACACCATAGCCGCCCCGAGAGCCGTAACCGACACGAGCATCGCCACCGGCGCGCCCGTACTCCGACGAACGCGACCCCGAGACTGCAGCACGCCCCGGCTCGTCATGCCGCTGTCGCGCCGATGCGAGTTGCACCCCCGCGACCCTTGGCCTGCCGTCGGCATACCCGCCATACGAGGCCACACCCTCGCGCGACCCGCCGCGCCCGGCGTCGGCACCCTGCGACATGTCCCGCGCATCCGCCCAGACATCCGAATGACGCCTCGAGGGGCCCCGGTCAGATGCGTACCCCATGCCAGTAACCGCCTATCTTGTACGTGACTATTTCGTCACAATATAGTACCCTCGCCGCAATTCACTCCATCCAAACCGCGACGAAGGCACGTAGTTTTCACGGAACGCGTCTATTGCGACGCAGGCACCTCGCCTGTCGCCACGCGAAACGCTCCTATTGCGCAGGTACCTCGCCCGTTGCGAGAATCTGCTCCAGCGCCTCCTCGTCCAGCACGGGCACGCCCAGGCTCTCCGCCTTGGTGAGCTTCGAGCCCGCCTTGGGGCCCGCCACCAGATAGCTCGTCTTCTTCGAGACCGAGCCCGAAACTTTGGCGCCGAGCAGCTTGAGGGCCGCGCCCGCCTCGTCGCGCGTGCGGTTGACGAGCGTGCCGGTGAGGACGAACGTGAGCCCCGCCAGCGGCTGGGCCTCGGCGAGGTCGGCGGCGACCCCGGTCTCCTGCGAGGCCTGCGCCATGGCCGCGCCCAGATTCTCCTCCAACGTGAGGCCCGCCTCGCGGAGGCGCTGCAGCACCTCGAGGTTCTCGGGCACGGAGAGGAACTCGCGCACGGACGCCGCGATCTTGGGGCCAATGCCCTCGCATCCCGCGATGTCCTCCTCGGAGGCTGCGGCGAGCGCGTCGATGGTGAGGAACCGCTGCGCAAGCACCTCGGCCACGGACTTGCCTACGTGGCGAATGCCAAGTGCAAACAGCACGCGGGAGAGCGGCTGAGCCTTGGAGCGCACGAGCTCGTCCATCACCTTGTTCGCGATGGTGGTTCCCACCTTGATCGAATCGCCCGCGGCAACGCCCTTCTTCTTATCGTCCTTGGCATAGGTGCGTCCCGTGTCGAGGGCGGCCACCGCGTCGACCGTAAGGTTGTAGAAGTCTGCCACGTCGCGGAGCAGACCGGCGTCGATCATCTTGTCGATGAGCTCGTCGCCCAGGCCATCGACGTCCATGCAGCCGCGGCTCACCCAATGGATGAGGCGCTCCTTGAGCTGGGCCGGGCAGTCGAGCGACACGCAGCGGAACGCCACTTCGTCGCCCTCGTGCACCACGGGGCTGCCGCAGGCGGGGCAGGCATCGGGCATCTCCCACTCGACCGCATCCTCGGGGCGCTTCTCCAACACCGGCCCCACGACCTCGGGGATCACGTCGCCCGCCTTGTGAACGATGATCGTGTCGCCCACGCGCACGTCCTTGCGGCGGATCTCGTCGAGGTTGTGCAGCGTGGCGCGGGCGATGGTCGAGCCGGCCACGGTGACGGGGTCGAACTCGGCCACCGGGGTGAGCACGCCGGTGCGCCCCACCTGAATGCGAATCTCGCGCAGGACGGTGGTCTTCTCCTCCGGCGGGAACTTGAAGGCGATGGCCCAGCGCGGGGCGCGGGCGGTAAAGCCGAGGTCTGACTGTTGGTCAAAGCCGTCGACCTTCACCACCACGCCGTCGATGTCGTAGTCGAGGTCGCCGCGGTGCGCGAGCGCATCGGCGCAGAAGGCATGCACCTCAGCCGGTGAGGTGCAACGGGCAACGTTGGGGTTGACGGAGAAGCCCGCCTCGCGCAGCCAGTCGAGGAAGGCATGCTGCGAGTCCACGTGCAGAGGCGCGGTGTCGGCGGTCGAATAGATGAACGTCGCCAGATGGCGCGTCGCCGTAACCTTGGGGTCCTTCTGGCGCAAGCTGCCGGCGGCGGCGTTGCGCGGGTTGGCGAAGGGTTCGCGGCCCTCGGCGTCCGCCTCGGCGTTGAGGCGGGCGAAGCTGCCCTTGGGCATGTAGACCTCGCCGCGGACCTCGACGGGAGTCCCACGGTCAGCCCCCATATGTGCGAGTGCGGCCTCGGAGAGGTGCATGGGCACGTCGCGGATGGTGCGCACGTTGAGCGAGACGTCCTCGCCGGTAGTGCCGTCGCCGCGCGTGGCCGCGCGCACAAAGGCGCCGTTTTGGTATGTGATCGCCACGCCCAGACCGTCGATCTTGAGCTCGCAGGTGTAAGCCACGTGCCCGGCGCCAAGCGCGTCCTCCGTGCGGGCGAGCCACTCGTCAAGTTCCTCGAGGTCCATAGCGTCGTCCATGGAGTACATGCGGGCCATGTGCGTGACGGGCGCAAACTGCTCCGACACATAGCCGCCCACGCGCTGGGTGTAGGAGTCGGGGGTGACGAGCTCGGGGTGAGCCGCCTCGATCTGCTGGAGCTCGACCAGCAGCTTGTCAAAAGCCGCATCCGTGATCTCGGGCGCGTCGAGGGCGTAGTACCGATAGGCGTGGTAATCGAGCAGATGGCGCAGCTCAGCCGCGCGCGCAGCGGCACTTGGACGAGCATCGCCCTCCCCTGCTGCCGCCATATCCTCGAACAAGCTGTCCTGCTCCGCCACGTCTGCCTCCTTGGTGCCCAATTTCAACTGTTACAGAGTACCATTTCTCCCAGACGCTCACCCCCACCCCGCCCCAGCAGCTTGGGATGTGCAATTTGGGGACGGGTGCAGTTTTAGTCATTGCGAGAATTTGGGGACGGGTGCAGTTTTAGTCATTAGAAAAAAGGGGTGTGGACGAGCATATCGTCCACACCCCCCAACGGAGATCTGTAGGCAGCCGGCGAAAGGCTACTCCTCGGCAGTCACGGCCTCGACGGCGGAAGCCTCGTCGCCCTCCTCGGCGGCAAGGGCTGCCTTGTACTCGCGCCACTCGGCGTACTTGTGCACGCCCGCGCACAGGGACAGCACCAGCACGGACGGAACGGCCACGGCACCAACGACGATCATCGGCGCCACAGTGTAGAACACGGATTCGAACATCGATCAAACCCCCTTACACGAACAGGCCGCCGGCGATACCAGCGACACCGGTGAACGCCAGCGCCATGAGAGACGCGGTCACGAGCGTGATGGGCAGGCCGCGCAGAGCAGCGGGCACCAGGCGCTCGTCGATGCGGTCGCGCACAAAGGCGAACAGCACCACGGCGAGGAACACGCCCAGGCCGGCGCCAAGCGAGCTGCCGAGGGCGGCGTCCCAGGTCATGGTCTCGGCCACGACGGCATTGCCAAGGGCGACGGCGAGCACTGCCGCGTTGCAGGCGATAATCGGGCATGCGTGGAGCAGGCGCTCACGCTCGGCAACGGACTTACCGGCGCCGAGAACCGTGGCAACGACCACAATGGCGACCCAGCTCACGAGCACATACGCGAGCGGAGCCAGATAGGCGACGCCCCAGGGCTGCATCAGCTGGGTGCAGAGCGGCCAGCCCAGAGCGCCGGCGATCGCGGTGGCGACGGCGATCAAGCCGCCGAAACGGAAGGAGTCCTGCGGGCGCGCAGCGACCAAAACGACAGACACCATGCCGATGAGCTGGGCGAACACCAGGTTGTTATCGAGAGCGGCGGTAAAAAGCGCATTGAGGAACGCCATTAGCGCTCACCCCCTTCTGCATCAGCGCCATCGGCGGCGGCACCCTTGGCACACGCCTGCTCGACGGACTGCACGAACACGGCCACCAGCGCCAGCACCAGCAGCGAGCCCGTGGGTTTGCCAAAGGCGGCGATCGGCGAGGCGGCGAGCTCGCCCATGGTGAGCCCGAAGACCTGGCCGGTGGTGAACATCCCGTTGATGAAGCCGACAAACGCGAGCGTGGCAAACACGCACACGGCGGTAAAGGCCGCGGTGGCAAGCGGAGTCTTGGCCGGAGCAACCACCAGGCCGTCACCGGCGATCCACGCCACGACGATGGCGTTCACGGCAACGAGCGGCAGGTAGATGCCAAGCGTCTCGAACACCACGGGGTTCGCGACGCGCACCGCATAGCCGAGCAGCGTCGCGACGGTCACGCTCACCATGAGCATGACCGGGACGCGCGACCACGTACCCGTAAACGCACGGAGCGCGGGCGCGACGAGCGCCATCACCAGGACCGCGGCGGCGGTGACGGCACCGATAGCCACGCCGTTCTCAAGCGAGGTGGCCGCGAAAAGCCCAGGCAGGGCGCCGGCCATGACCAAAAACGTAGGCGTGTGGACCATCTTGGAGATGCGAGCGTCCTGCTCGCGCACGATATTCTCGTTCAGAGCCATTAGTTGCCTCCCATCTGGGCGAAGGCGGCAAAGGCGATGTTCAGGCAGTCGACCACGGCGCGCGAGGTGAACGTTGCGCCGGAGACGGCGTCGACGTGGGTCTGGCCCGTGCCGGCCTCCTCGACCGTGAGCTCACCCGCGGCGGCGACGCCGGCAAAACCGCCGAAGTACTCATCGGTGAACGCGTTGGTGCCGATGCCGTCGGTCTCGTCCTCGGCGACAACCTGCAGGCCGGCGACGGTGCCGTCGGCGTTGATGCCCACCATGAGCTCCACGTCACCGTGGTAGCCCTGCGAGGAGGTCACATCGAAGACCCACTCGCCGGTGTCGGCGCGGTAAACGGAGTTCAGGCCGTCGACCGCGGGAGCGGCCATGGACTCAAACGAGCCGGCCTCGGGGAACAGGGCCTTGCGCTGGGCACCGCCCTTCGCCTCGTCAAGCGCCACATCGGAGGCGGTGAAGGCGCCGGTAAGACCGTAATGCGTGCCCGCCAGCACACCCGCGCACACGAGCGCGACGATGAGGACAGTAAACGCGGAGAAGATGGCGCCGTTGCGATGACGGACCAAAGGACACTTGTTAGACGAGGGCATGCTTCACACCTCCAGCGGGCTGAGGACGCGTGTAGCGGTCGATCAGCGGGGTGAACATGTTCATGAACAGGATGGAGAACGCCACGCCCTCGGGGGCGGCGGCGAACAGACGCACGAGCGCGGTGATGACGCCGCAGCCGATGCCGAAGATGATCTTGCCCTTCGGCGTCATGGGCGTGGTGGTGTAGTCGGTCGCCATGTAGAAAGCGCCGAGGGCAAGGCCGCCGGAGAGCATCTGGTAGATGGCGTCCTGGCCGGCGAAGCCCGTGATGATGGCAACCGTGGCGATAAACGGCACGGTAGCCCAGGCGTCGACCACGCGCAGCACAAGCAGGAAGACGTAGCCCGCGAGCAGCGTGATGATGCAAGTCTCGCCCAGCGCGCCGGCGTGCAGGCCAAACATCATGTCCATGTAGCTGTAAGGCTCGGAGCCCGCGGCGTTCATGGCCAGCGGGGTGGCGCCGGTGATGGCGTCGAGCGGGGTGCCCATGACGTCCGGGTAGGAGCCCAGGGCGATGGGCATGGCGAGCATGACGAACACGCGGCCGGCCACCGCCGGGTTGGCGAAGTTGCAGCCGATGCCGCCAAAGAGCATCTTGGCCACGGCGACGGCGAACACGGTGCCGAGGATGGCGGGGAAATACCCGCAGTTCGCAGGCAGGGTGAAGGCGAACAGCATGGCGGTGACCACGCAGGACAGGTCGCCGGCGGTGCTCTCGCGATGCATGATGCGGCAGCACACGTCCTCGGTTACGAGGGCCGTGGCGACGCACACCAACACGAGCAGCGGCGCACCCAGGCCGTACAGGAACACGGACGCCACAAGCGTGGGTAGAAGCGACAGGGCGACCATGCCCATGATCCACTGCGTGGACCCTTTGCCGTGAAAGTGAGGCGAGGCCTCGTTGATGAGGTTCATGACGTTACGCCTCCTTCTTCTCGGATGGAGCGGTCAGGCGCGCGACCTCGCCGCGGTACACGGCCTTGCCCTCGCGGATGGCCGCGGTGATGCGACGGTGAGCCGGGCACACATACGCGCATGAACCGCACTCCATGCAGTTCATGACGGCGAGCTCGTCGAGCGCGATCACGTCGTGGCTGCGGGATGCGCCGTCCAGCGCGAAGGGCGACAGCGACAGCGGGCAGGCGCGCACGCAGCGGCCGCAGCGGATGCAGGCCGTCTCATCGGGCAGGACGGCGGCGTCGTGCAGGGCCACGATGGCGTTGTTGGCCTTGATGACCGGGCAATCGATGTCGGTGAGGGTGCGACCCATCATCGGACCGCCCATGATGATCTTCTTGGGCTCCTTGACCATGCCGCCCGTGGCCTCGATGACGTCGCGGACGCTCATGCCGACGGGGATGCGGTAGTTGCCCGGCTTGGCGATGCAGTCACCCGTGACCGTGACGGTCTTGCAGGTGAGGGGCATGCCGTAGCGGAAGTACTGCTCCACGCGGGAGATGGTGGTGACGTTGACCACCAGGCAGCCCACGTCGATGGGCAGGCCACCGGCGGGAACATCGCGGCCGGTCGTGGCCTTGATGAGGACCTTCTCGCCGCCGGCGGGGTACTTGGTGGGGATCGACATGACCTCGATGCGGTCCTCGTGCCCCTTCTCCCTGACCACGCGCTGGAGCTCGAGGATAGCCTCGGGCTTGTTGTCCTCGACGCCGATGACGGCGGCCGGGATCTCGAGCGCCTCGATGGCGCGGAACACGCCGTCGATCACGCGCTCGGAATGCTCCATCATCTGGCGATAGTCGCTCGTGATGTAGGGCTCGCACTCCATGCCGTTGACCACGAGGAACTCGAAGCTCTTGCCCTCAGGGGCGCGCATCTTGAACCACGTGGGGAACGAGGCGCCGCCCAGGCCCACCATGCCGGAGTCGCGCACGCAGGAGATGAACTCCTCCTTGGTGCTGTACTCAGGCGCCTTGAGCGTAGGGTCGGCCTCCATCTTGCCGTCGGAAGCGATCTCCACGACGGGCGCCATGGCACCCGTGGGCAACTGCTCGGTCGCAACCTTGGTAACGGTGCCGGAAATGCTCGCGTGAATCGGGGCGCCCAGGCCCTCGACCTCGCCGATCAACGTACCGACATATACATGGTCGCCTTCGCTCACCACCGGGCGCGCCGGGGCGCCGATGTGCATGTTCAGCGGGATGAGCACCTTATCGGGCGACGCGATAGACGTGCAGGCGAAATCCCGCATGTCCTTGCACTGGGGCGGATGCACGCCACCCCTCGTCTTGTGCAGAGAGAACATTAGCTTCCCTTCCATATCTCCCCCAACAGCAGTGCGCGGCAATACATTGATGCACCGCCACGGCGCATATCAAATCAAAATTGTAACGGGTTTCGTTGAGATATGGACTGCCAATGAGCAGTTTTTGCAGCTAAAAGCGTTTTAGCAGAGAGGGACGGCCCGACAGGCGCGGGCGCGCAGCGGCAGAGCGACGCGGCGTTCCCAGCGCTCTGCAAACTCAGCGGCCAAAACGCAAAAGGCCCCGACGGCATGATGCCGACGAGGCCGCAATCAATCAAGCCGTATGTGACGAGCTGCTCTTGTGGCTACAGGCCAATGCCGGAGCCACTGTAGACGCCGTACAGGATGATGGCCGTGGCGACGATGAACACCACACCCTGGACGAGGGCGTTGCGGGTTGCGCGCTGGAACGTGATGACCGCCAGGTTCTCGTCGTCGCGATAGCTCTTGGCGTTCTTGATGCCCATAGCGATCGTGGCGCCCGAAAGCATGAAACCAAAGGCGGGAATGAGCATGAGCTCCCACTTGGAGCCCCAGCGTAGCACCTCACCCGCGGAGCTGACCTTCATGGGAACTTGCTCGCCAAGCTGCGGGAAGATCATGAGAACGGCCATCAGCGGAATGAAGGCGAGCACGAGCGCCACCATGGCCCTCATGCCGTTTTCCTTGCCAAACGAAAACATTGCGTACCCCTCTTGCTACACGTTGAAACGGAAATGCACCACGTCGCCGTCGTGCATGACGTACTCTTTGCCCTCCATGCGCAGACGGCCCGCGGCCTTGGCGCCCTGCTCGCCGCCGAGCTCGACGTAATCGTCGTATGCGATGGTCTCAGCCTTGATGAAGCCGCGCTCGAAATCGGTGTGGATCACGCCGGCGGCCTGCGGGGCCGTGGCGCCCTGGCGAACCGTCCAGGCCTTGACCTCCATCTCGCCTGCCGTGAAGAAGCTCTGCAGGCCGAGCAGCTTGTACGCCGCCTGAGCGAGCGTCTCCAGGCCGGAGCGCTCGAGGCCCAGGTCGGCCAGGAAGATCTGCGCCTCCTCGGGGTCGAGCTCGGTCAGCTCGGCCTCGACCTTGGCGCAAATCGGGATAGGCGTCACGCCGTCGATGGGGTCCAGGTCCTCGCCCAGCATGTCCTCGTCCACGTTTGCGACGTAGAGCATGGGCTTCATGGTGAGCAGGAACAGGCCCTTGGCCGCGGCGCGCTCGGCGTCGCTCATCTCGAGCGTGATGGCTCGGTTGCCCTCGTTGAGCCACTCGACCAGGCGCTTCGCGACCTCGAGTTTGGGGGCGAGCTCCTTGTCGCGCTTCGCCTCCTTCTCCAGCTTGGGAAGCTGCTTCTCGAGCGTCTGGATATCGGCGAGGATCAGCTCGGTCATGATGGTCTCGGCGTCGCTCGCCGGGTCGACGAAGTCTCCGGTGTGGTTGGCCTCGCGCATGACGTCCGGGTCCTTGAAGTAGCGCACGACCTGGCAGATGGCGTCGCACTCGCGGATATTCGCAAGGAACTGGTTGCCCAGGCCCGCGCCCTCGGCGGCTGCGCCTTTGACCAGGCCTGCAATGTCGACAAACTCGACCGTGGCAGGCACGATGCGACCCGGGTGCACGATGTCGGCGAGCGCCTGCAGGCGGTCGTCGGGCACGTCGACAATGCCGACGTTGGGGTCGATGGTGGCAAATGGGTAGTTTGCGGCAAGGCCGCCCTTCTTGGTGAGCGCGGTGAACAGCGTGGACTTGCCCACGTTGGGCAGGCCGACGATGCCGATGGAGAGTGCCATGGGATTCCTTTACTCAACGCGGCGCGGCAGGCGCCGTTTATACGTAAACCTTGCTATTATAGCCCGTCTTGCCTGCAAGGTGCCCAAGTGCAGGATCTTGCCCCCGAGGCCCGCCAGAACGGCAGCGGCGCCGACATGGAAGCGACGACGACCGTCTCAGCTAGTGGGCGGCCTAGCGCTCGCGCTCCCCTCTCGCCCGCAGCCCCGCCGTCCTGCCGAATTCGAGGGTACTTTTGTAGAAAAACCGGGCGGAATCGAGCAGAAAAATCGACAAAGATACCCTCACAACGAGGTGGGCGGGCGCCACGGAGGTGCTGGCACCCAAGGAAGCGGGTGGCGGCACGGGCGGCATGGGCACCAGATGAGGCGGACGACGGCAGTGGGGGCGCGGGCACGCAGGCTATTTGCCGTAAAGGTTACTCGGCGAACTTTTCCACGCTGTCGAGCACTTTGTCCATGGTCTTTTTGACCTGCGCCTTGGCCTCGGCGTACTCGGCCTTCGCCTCCGCCGCAAGTTTGGCCTTGCGCTCGGCCTCCGGATCGGGAACCACCAGCTCGGCACCGTCGCGCTCCACCATGGTGAGCGCGCGGTCGCCGCACACCTCGGCGCACAGGCCACAGCCGATGCAATACGTGGGCTCAATGCGGAGCGTGCCGTTGCCGAGCAAATCGCAGGCGAACACCGGGCACGCCTCGACGCAATCGCCGCACATGGTGCACTTGTCGTGATCGCACGCGGGAACCTGCACGCGCACATTCTCTGCAAGCTCCGGGTGCTGCTGCAGCGTCGAGAGCATGAGCTGACGGCCCTGCGTAAGGACGCGGCGACGCTTTTGCGTCGTGGTGCCGCACGCCGTGTTGAGAGTCTTCTCGAGGGCGCTCACGCGACTCGAATGTTCGCGAATGCGCTGCGTCACACTCGCGACCGCGGCAGTCGCGGGCGTGAGCTTGGACACCGTGAGGCCCGTCTGGCGAACGATGTTGTCCACGAACTCCTTGCGCTCATATTCGCGGCGCTTCGTGCACGTGAGTTCGCGGGGCTCCACCTCGAGGCCCATGCCGCGACCGGCCCACTCCTCCGCCTCGGCGATCGCCTCGCCGAGCATCTCCTCGCCCGCCGCGTTGCGGCAGTTGGTGCAGATGTCAAGCGGCAGGTAAACGCTCACGTTGGGGAAGTCGGTGAGAATCGAAAACCACGTCTCGCGCGTGACGTCGCCCACGCACGCCACGAGGACCTCGTTCTCGCGCGGGATGCGCTTGAGGGCGCGCGTGCACGTGACATAGGCGGTCTCATGCGCGGTGGCGGCGCGGGCCACGGCGTCATAGAGCTTCTTGGGCTGCAGGCGCGGGCTCACGAAGGCCTCCGTGGGACATGACGCCACGCACAGGCCGCACTTACGGCAGCTGTCGAGCACGTCGATGGCGCCGTCTTCAATCTCGATGGCGTCCACCGGGCACACATCCAGACAGGCGCGGCAGCTGCTCTTGTCGGACTTGCAAGCCAGGCAGGGGATGCAGTTGACGCGCGGGCGCTCCTTGTAATCCGCGGGGTTCCAATGCGGCTTGGAGTCGTCCACCGTTCCGATGAGCGCATCGGTGATGCCGCCAAATGGGTTTTTAAGCGCATCGATACCCTTGCTGATATCGATGATGTCGTCGAACATATCGCGCTGCTGAGCCATGTGCATCCCCTTGTGCTCGGTGGCATGAAAAACGCGCCCGCATACCGCGGACGCGCGCAGTTTTTCCATTGTACCCAGCAACTCGTCGCTTCGCGAGAGTTCCAAATGAAGCATGGGCGCAGCGGCCAGCTCCTACGCCGCGCTCTTGCGGCCGGCGGCAAGCTCCTCAACCGTGAGCAGCAGCGGCTACGCCCCTAAGCGCAGGCCGGCGGCGAAGCAAATCGCCGCGAGGACGAGCACGGCAATCGAGACGGACAGGTCCACGAGCACACCGCCGGCCCCGCGTGAAGACTGCCAGTCGGCCAGGCCATCAGCCCCGCGACGCCAGGTGCGCCACAGCAGCACCGCCATGGCGACGACGCCCGCCATGCTCTTCAACAGCATCTCGGCACACAGCAGCGCGATGAGGTTCGCCACCACCTGCCCGGTGTCCCCCGCCTCATAGCGACGGTGCAGTATCCGCAGCACATAGGCGATGAACGCCTGGGCGCAACCGGCGAGCAGCACGAGCGCAGACGCGGGGTTTTGCGCAAACGATTCGGACAGCGCCTCCTGCGACAGACCTCCCCCGCTCAGGGAGAGCGAGGCGAAGGTGGCGACCATCACCAAACACAGCACAACCTCAACGGTGGCAAAAATCCGCTTCGTGGTCTGCTCTCGCGTCAGGCTTGCCATGGAACACGTCCTCTCATCTGCGCCGGAGCGCACGCCCCCGGCCTCAACCGCGCGGGCAGGCCGCCCGCCGCCGTCCCAATGCGGATGCCCGGCACCCGTCTGCGCTCCCCGCGCGGGCACCGGACATCCGCGGTCTCGCACTCAAACGGTGCCAAACACCTTACTTGAGCTCGGGCCAGTAGTCCTTGTTGGCCTCAATGAGGTCGTCGAGGATCTGCTTGGCGACCTTGGCGGAGGGGATGGTGGCGGAAAGCGTCAGCGCCTGCCACAGCTTCTGGTAGCTGCCCTCGACCCAAGCCTGGACCACGAGCTTCTCAACGGAGACCTGCTGCTCGAGCATGCCCTTCTGCCACTGCGGGACCTTGCCCTGGCAGATCTTCTCGTAGCCGTTGGAACCCACGATGCAGGGGACCTCGACCATGGCGGTCTCGTCGAAGTTGGAGACGGCGCCGTCGTTCGGGACGATGAGCAGGAAGCGCTCGCCGGTGTTCTCGGCCAGGGCGCACGCGAGGTCGACGATGTAGGTCGCGTGGGCGTCAGCCTCAAAGCCCGCACCCTCGGCGGTACCGGTCTCGATCACCTTGCGGCATGCGCCGAAGACCTTCTTCTCGCGGCCGTCCATGACCTCGTTCGCACGGGTGTACTCGGGGTTGGACTCCTCCACCACGTAATCGGGGAAGGTGTAGTACTTGAGGTAGGTGTTGGGGATGGTCTCCGGGTCGATGGCGTAGACGTCCTTGGCCTTGCCGAACGTGTGGACCCAGCTCTCCTCGACATGCTGCTCCTTGCCCGGCTCGTGCACGATGCCGTCGAGGTAGCCGTTCTTGGCCATGTGCTCCTTGATCTGGGGCATGAGGTCGTTGCCCTCGCGGTCAAAGATCTTGGTGAACCAGCCGTAGTGGTTCAGGCCGTAATAGCTGTACTGCAGGTCGCGGTGGTCCTCAAGACCGCACATGACGGCCATCTTGTCCATGAGGTCGATGGGCATGTCGCAGATGTTGATGATGCGGGAGTTCGGGCGCAGCACGCGGCAGGCCTCGGCCACGATGGCCGCGGGGTTGGAGTAGTTGAGCATCCAGGCGTTGGGGCTGTACTTCTCCATGTAGTCGAGGATCTCGATGACGCCGCCGATGGAGCGCATGCCGTAGGCGATGCCGCCGGCACCGCAGGTCTCCTGGCCCACGCAGCCGTACTTCAGCGGGATCTTCTCGTCGAGCTCACGCATGGCGTACTTGCCCACGCGGATGTGCGCGAGGACGAAGTCGATGCCGGTGAAGGCCTCCTCGGGATCGGTGGTGTAGGAGAAGTCGAGCTCGGGGGCGTTCTCCTTGAAGTAGATCTCGCAGGCCTTGGCCACGATCTCCTGACGCTCGGCGTCGTTGTCGTAGAAGATGACCTTGTCCACCGGGAAGCGGTCGTGCTCCTTGAGAAGCATGAGGGCGATGCCGGGGGTGAACGTGGAGCCGCCGCCGGCGATGGTTACTGCGTAGCTGGTCTTGGACATGGTGCAACCTTTCTCTTGTGGCCATACGTGTTCGTGGTGGCGCCGCCTCGGCCGAGGGCGGCGCCGCTGTTACCGTGATTAGAGGAGCGCCTCGAAACGCTCGCGGACCTTGGGCACCTTCAGGCCTATGATGACCTGCATGGCCTTGCCGTTCTTGGCGATACCGCTGGTGCCGACGGACTTGAAGTCGGGGTCGTCGGCGACGAGCGTCTCATCGCGGACGTTGACGCGCAGGCGGGTCACGCAGTTGGTCACGTCGACGATGTTCTCGGCGCCGCCGAGCAGCTCGAGCACCGCGGCGGCCGTGACCGCGTACGGGTCGGACTCGTCCACATCGACACCGGCCGCGGGCTCGCCGTTCTTGGCGGCGCGATACTCGGCCTTGCTGCGGAACTTGATCTCTTCGTCGTCCTCGCGACCCGGGGTCTTGAAGTCAAACTTGACGATGAGGAAGCGGAAGACCACAAACCAGATCACCGTGAAGATGAGGCCGACGCCGAGGGTCATCAGGTACTGCTGCCAGTGATTGGCCATAAGCGGGATGAAGTTCAGCGAGCTGATCTCGATGAGGCCGCCGGCGAACACGCCCACGCAACCAACCAGGTTGATCGCCATGGCGAGGAACGCGGTGAGGACGCAGTGGACCAAGAACAGCGGCGGGGCGACGAAGAGGAACGTGAACTCGATGGGCTCGGTCACGCCGCAGAAGATAGCCGTGAGCGTGATGGGGATGAGCAGGGAGAGCAGTTCCTTCTTCTTTTCGGGCTTGGCGGTGGCGTAGAAGGCCAGCGCGATGCCCGGGCAACCGAAAAGCTTCGACCAGCTGGAGCAGGTGAACGCGGCGTAGGGCGCGAGCTCCTTCAGCGACTCGGTGGAAGCGGCGATCTGGGGCAGGGCGGTCGCGAAGGCGGTGTAGATGCCACCATCGACGACGGCGTTGTCGTAGTAGAACGGGCTATACATGAGGTGATGCAGGCCAAACGGGATCAAAGCGCGCTCCAGGAAGGCGAACACGCCCACGCCGAGCGTGCCCGTGGTGGCGACGAAGCCTTGGAAGGCGCGGATGCCGTCCTGGACATGGGGCCAGCCAAGGCAAGCCGCAAACGCCACGGGGAGCATCACGAAGAAGGAGATGATGTAGACGAACGTGGAGCCGGAGAACACACCGAGCCACTCGGGAAGCTCGACATCGTAGAACTTGTTGTGGATGGCGATGACGATACCGGAGACCGCCAGGGCGCCGATCATGCCCATGTCGAGCGTCTTGATGGACGCGATCATGGCCAGACCGGAGGTGCCGCCCACCTCAGCGGCGAAGTCCACGCCAAAGAAGCCGCCCCACTGGGAAAGCATGGTGGAGACGAAGTATTGGAACGTGAGGTAACCGACGAGCGCCTCCATGCAGCAACGGGCATTCTGCTTGTTGGCGAGGCCGATGGGCAGCGAAACGGCGAACAGCAGCGGAAGCTGGTTGAAGACCGTCCAACCGCCCTGGAGGATGACGTTCCAGATGCCATACCACATGGTGCCGGGCTCGGCGAGAGGCCCCATAATGACCTCGGTGGTGAAGAGCGTGCCAAAGCCAATCACGACGCCCGCAAACGCGAACAGCATGACCGGCGTGAACATCGCACCTCCAAACTTTTGAATCTTCTGCATCATGGCAGGAGTTCCTTTCTCCCCTCGTAACGCCCTGCGTTTGCGGAGCGTCCTTTCGCCTTGCACGGTCGGCCCTGGCGCCTCATAGTCGACTTGTTCGTACAAGTTACACATCAGCATAATGCACTGCTTGTTCGTACAAGTCAAATCCGAGTGTGTCGGTTTGCCGCGAACGGTACTTCATCGTCCGTGAACGGTATTGCGTTGTTGTCGAGCATGCGCCGCAGAGAGGGGCGCGCCGTTCGTGACCACATCATCTTCGCCCTTTTGCACAAACAATGGGTATCATGTACGAACAAGCATTATCAGCCTCGGAGGATCGTATGCCCAAAGCCGTATATCAAGAGATTTATGCAGACCTCAAGCGCCGGATCGAGGACGGCAAGTTCGCCTATGGCGAGTTCTTGCCCTCCGAAAACGAGCTCACCACTTCGTACGGCTGCTCGCGTAGCTCCATCAGGCGCGCGCTGTCCCAACTCGCCTCCGACGGCTACATCCAATCACAGCAGGGCAAGGGCGTGCGCGTCATTCGCGACCCCGCCCTCGACGTAACGCATGGCTACGACGGGCTGGAGACGTTTTCCGAGATGGCCCGGCGTCTCGGGTTTACCCCAAAAACACGGTGCCTGCTGCTCGAACGGGTCGTTGCCGATGAGGGGCTCTCAAAGAAGACCGGCTTCCCCGTGGGCACCGAGCTCGTGCGGGCGCTGCGGTCGCGCTGCGCTAACGACCTCGCCGTCTCGACCGACGACAGTTATCTCCCGGTGCACCTTGCCTCCAGCCTCACGCCGCAGATCGTGGAGCGCGGCATTTACACGCATCTCGAGGGGGAGCTCGGCATGGGCATCGCCACGAGCCGGCGCATCCTCACCGTGGAGCGAGCCACCGATGAGGACGAGCGGTATATTGACCTCGAGGGCTTCAATGCGGTCGCCGTCATGCGCAGTCACACCTTCGACACCGAAGGCACCATGGTCGAGTTCACCGAATCGCGCCAGCGTCCCGAGTTTTTCTCGCAATACGCAACGGTCGTGCGCCCGCACTAACGCCGACCACCAGGACGTTGTGCAATTCGGGGACGGGCGCAAAACTACACATCCGTGCCACAGCAGACCAGACAAAGAGCCCGATGTGTAATTCTGCACCCGTCCCCGAATTGCACAACGCAAAAATCCCCCGGCGAACCCCTGCGCGCAGCTTGTGAGCGCGCAGGGTCGCCGGGGGATACAAGTGGGTCAGCTAGGCCTTACGGCTTAGTACATGCCGCCACCCTGGGCGCCAGCGGTGGCAGCCGCGATGGCATCCTCAAGCTGGGTGTTCTTGGGCACGTCGGAGACGGTGGCCTCGGTGATGAGGATGAGGGAGGCCACGGACGCAGCGTTCTGCAGGGTGGTGCGGGTGACCTTGACCGGATCGAGCACGCCCATATCGATCATGTTGCCCCACTCGCCGTTGGCGGAGTTCAGGCCCTCGCCCGCGGGGAGCTCGGAGACCTTGTCCACGATGACGGCGCCCTCAAAGCCAGCGTTCTTGGCGATGGTGGCCACAGGAGCAGTCAGGGCCTTCTTGATGATGTCGACGCCGATCTGCTCCTCGGGATCGGAGATCTCGATGTTGTCGAGCGCGGGCAGAGCGTCCATGAAGGCGACACCGCCGCCGGCGACAATGCCCTCCTCAACAGCAGCGCGGGTGGCCTGCAGGGCGTCCTCGACGCGGTGCTTGATCTCCTTGAGCTCGGTCTCGGTAGCGGCACCGACCTTGATGACGGCAACGCCGCCGGAGAGCTTGGCCAGGCGCTCCTGGAGCTTCTCGCGGTCAAACTCGGACTCGGTGTGCTCCATCTCGCCCTTGATGGCGGCAACGCGGTCGGCGATGGCCTCCTTGGAACCAGCGCCATCGACGATGGTGGTGTTGTCCTTGGTGATGGTCACGCTCTTGGCGGTGCCGAGCATGTCGGCGGTGATGTCGGCGACCTTGATGCCGAGCTCGTCGAGCGCAGCCTGGCCACCGGTGAGAACGGCGATGTCCTCGAGGAGGCGCTTGCGGCGATCGCCGTAGCCGGGAGCCTTCACGGCGCAGACGTTGAGGGCGCCGCGGATCTTGTTGAGGACGAGGGTGGGCAGAGCCTCGCCGTCGATGTCCTCAGCGATGATGAGCAGGCCCTTGCCGGCGCGGGAGACGGCCTCGAGCACAGGCATGATGTCCTGAACATTGGAGATCTTCTGGTCGGTGATGAGGATGTAGGGATCCTTCATCACGGCCTCCATGCGGTCGTTGTCCGTGACGAAGTACGCGGAGACGTAGCCCTTGTCGAACTGCATGCCCTCGACGGTGTCGATCTGGATATCGAAAGTCTGGGAGTCCTCGACGGTGATGACGCCATCCTTGCCCACGACGTCCATGGCGTCAGCGATCTTGTTGCCGACCTCGGCGTCGCCAGCGGAGATGGTGCCGACGGAAGCGATCTGCTCCTTAGTCTCGACCGGCTTGGCGAGATTCTTCATCTCGGCCACGGCGGCGTTGACGGCCTTGTCGATACCACGGCGGATGGCCAGCGGGTTGGCGCCGGCGGCGACGTTCTTGAGGCCGTCGTTGACGATGGCCTGGGCAAGCAACGTGGCGGTGGTGGTGCCGTCACCCACGGTGTCGTTGGTCTTGGTGGCGACCTCCTTCACCAGCTGGGCGCCCATGTTCTCGATGTTGTCCTCGAGCTCGATCTCCTTGGCGACGGAAACGCCGTCGTTGGTGATCATGGGAGCGCCAAAGGAGCGCTGCAGGGCGACGTAGCGGCCCTTGGGGCCCATGGTGACGGTAACGGCGTCGGCCAGAGTGTTGACGCCCTTCGCGAGCTTGGCGCGGGCATCGGTATCGAACGTGATGTTCTTAGCCATAATTCAATCCTCCAAAAATGACTAATTTGGGGACGGGTGCAAAATTGCACATCCGTCGAATTCGCCACCTGCGGCTGAGTCGCACGCCGCGCCTCGATGTGGGAGAGCCCAACCTGAGGTTGAGTGGCGGGTGGGGACCAGAAACGCTACTCGACGACGGCGTAGATGTCGTCGGCGCGCATGAGGAGGTAATCCTCGCCGTCGACCTTGATCTCGTTGCCACCGAACTTGCCGTAGATGACAACGTCGCCCTCGTGGACGTCGAGCGGCATGCGCTCGCCCTTGTCGTTGAGCTTGCCGGCGCCGACGGCGACGACGGTGCCGCGCTGCGGCTTCTCCTGGGCGTTGCTGGCAATGTACAGACCGGAAGCGGTCTTCTGCTCGGCGGCGTCGGGCTTGATCAGAACGCGATCTGCAAGCGGCTTCAAAGACATATGTGTCTCCTCCTTTTGCCGGGCCTCCGGTCGCCCCGGAGCCCATGCGGTTTGTGTACGCGATGAATAGTACCCAGCTTCGCGAAGTTATACAACGCAACTACAAAAAATCTTATAAAAGGGCACTTAGATTTCCTGAGCGCAATCAAATGCAGGCGCAATTCGCCCGACATCAGTCGTCAAGCAGCCATTTCCACGCTGGAACGACGTGCACGGTCCCCGACTTCGTCTCTACCTTCTCCTCGGAATCCATCGTCACGACCGTCGATTCATCGATTCCGTACTTTTCCATAGCCGCCTCGAGGGCCGAAAGCTCACGCTGGCGCGTCTTGGGATTCGACAGATCGACGCTCACCTGAACCAGCCGAAACACATCGCCAAGCAAAGCATCGCCCATGACAAAATCGACCTCGTGCGAGCCGCCTTTGTGCTCAAAAGTCAGTCGAGCGAGCGACCCCGAACGAACCTGCGGAGCGAAACGCCGCAGCTTGTTGAACACCGCGGTTTCCAGGCGCTGCCCTTCCTCTTTACTGGCCGCACGAGAGAAGGCCGCAAGCATACCGGGATCAACAGCGTAAACCTTTGAACTGGAACGAGGGTTGTCGGCAAGTGAGCGGTTCAAATCACCCAGAGAGAAAACCAGGTACGCCTCCTCATAATACGAAAGCAAATTGGAAAGCGTCTCGCGCGAGGTAGAGGCACCTCGGCTCTTGTATTCATTGACAACTTTATTTACGGACAGCTCACGCCCGGACGAGGCGATGCACCTATTCAAGAAACTCGCGGCGATTTGCGGGGTCCGCAGGTTGTAGCGTTCCACAATGTCCATGGCGACTGTTCGATACGCGTATTCCTGCATCAACATCATGCCATCCGGTGTGGGGAGATCGAGCGTGGCCACATAGCCGCCCCGCAAGAGATAGTCCCCCAGCGCCCCGCGCAGCGCCGCGGCATCGGAGGAAGAAAGCCCCTTTGCCACCGAGAGCTGCCCGCCGTTCATGCGACGGAAAAACTCCGAAAAACTCAAGGGGAAAAGCTCTCTCGACAGCGAACGCCCCCTGAACTCGCTGGACAGCTCCGATGAAAGCATCTTTGACGATGAGCCCGTGACATAAACGGTGGCCCTGGTCGAGTCGATTACCCGGCGAAGAAACAGTCCCCAATCGGGCACCTCTTGGATCTCATCGAAAAAAAGGAAGGACCCCTCCTCGCGCGCCTTGGGGCGCATCATGAAAAACGTGTCGATAACATCGGAAAGCAACGACGTTGAATAGGGCTTGAGTCGCTCGTCCTCAAAGTTGAAGTACAGAATGGTCGCAGGGTCGTAGCCCGCCCGAACGATGTCGCGCATCTCCTGGAACAAGCGATAGGTTTTTCCGCAACGACGCGTACCGACGATCACCTGCGCCAGATTATTCCGCTCGGGCTTTTGAATGGGTGCAAGACGCAAGTCACGGTCGAAAACCTCGGGAATACCTAACGCTTCGAAGTCGAGGATCTTCTCTTGCACAAGCGCGTTGAAAGACATGTCAACTCCAAATCTTGCAAAGTAGAACTGCAAGATATCGTAAATCTTGCAAAGTAGAACTGCAAGATTTGACAATATGAATATCACGGGTGCGACGCCTGCTCGAGAATGCCGACGCGATAGAGGTCCTCAGCAATATCGAGAGCTTTCGCAGCCCGAACGACGACATCGAGACCGTCATCAACAAGTCCGAGCACGTCAAGAAGGAGGGCGGGAAGCTCACCCCGAAGGAGGAGAAGGACTTCGAGGATATGACGCGCATGGTGCGGGCGGCCGTCAACCGTATGCCTATGAAATGCAGAACGCCGCGTACAACAGGACGCTCTTGCAAGCAGCGTCTTGGGACGTAGCGCCTACCGCTTAAACACCTGCTCACCGCCCACGTAAGTGGCCATGACACGCGCGCCTTGAAGCTCTTGCGGGTCGCACGTGGTGATGTCGCGGTCGAGAACCACAAAGTCCGCGAGCATGCCCGGCGCGATTCTGCCCAGCTCGTCCTCGCGCCCCGCCGCCGCGGCGCTTCCGGCAGTGTAGATGCGCAGGGCCTCGGCGGCCGTGATGTGCTCGCTCGGCAGCCAGCCGCCCGCGGGCTCATGCGTGAACGGATCCTGGCGCGTCACGGCGCAATACAGCACATCCATGCTGGTCGGCGCCGTGATGGGCGAATCGGTGCCAAACGCCTGGTCCACGCCACGCTCCTCGTAGGTTGCAAACGGCCACATAATTTGGCTGCGCTCGGGCCCCAGGTCGCGCTCGGGACCGCCCGGGTCGAGCGTGATGTGACCCGGCTGGGAGCTCGCCAAAATACCCAGATCGGCCAGACGGTCGATATCCTCGGGCAGCAGGTTCTCGAGGTGCTCGAGCGTATTACGGCCCTGCATGGGCGCCCCGTACCAGGCCTGAGCCTCTCCGAAGATGTCGAGCGCCTCGTGGATGGCGCGGTCGCCGATGGCGTGGATGCGCACGGAATGCCCGCGCTCGGCGGCGGCGAGCACCAGCTCGCGCATGCGGTCGGCCGGCACCGTCGGGCGGCCGCAGTCATCGGGCGTGCGGGCGTTGGTGTAGGGCTCGGTGAGCCACGCGGTGTGCTGGCTGCTCACCCCATCGAAGAACTGCTTGAAGCCCGGAGCGCGCAGCAGCGGAAACTCATCGTCCGCGTAGCGATCCTGCAGGTCCTCGAGGCGCGATTGGTCGTCGAGCAGCGTGGGGTACATGTGCACGCGCAAGGTGAGCTTGCCCTCGCGCGAGAGCTTCTCGTACACGTCGTCGCGGATGAAGTCGCATCCCGGATGCGGCATGAGGGCCATGTCGCAGATCGACGTGATGCCCTGCTCGGCCATGCGGCCCATCTGGTCCTCGTAGGCGCAAGCGATGTCCTCCTCGGTAAGCCACTCAAGGCAGCGGGGCAAGAGCTCCATCGCGGCGGCCTCGCGAACAATACCCGTGAGCTCGCCGTTCTCGTCGCGATCGTAGCTGCCGCCCTGCGGGGGCACAGAATCGCGCGTCACACCGAGGGCGTCGAGGGCGCAGGTGTTCATCCACAGCGTATGGCCGTCGCCGGAGTACATGACGCAGGGGCGATCGGGGAACGCCTCATCGAGCGAGCGCTTGGTGGGCGGCACCGGCGGGTTCCAGCGATAATCGCGCCAACCTTGAGTGACCACCCACGCGTGCTCGGGCAGCCCTTTTGCAAATTCGAGCGTTGCCGCCACGAGCTCGGCCTCGCTTTCGCCCATATGCATGAGCAGGTAGGGCGAAGCGCCAAGCGCAGTATGGAAGAAGTGCAGGTGGGCGTCGTGAAAACCGGGGCAGATGAAAGCGTCGCCGTAGTCGATCACCGGCGTGTCGGCGGGGCACGAGCCGATGAGGTCTTCTGGGGTGCCCACACTCACGAACCGGTCGCCCACCACGGCACATGCCAGCGGACGTGGCGCGCTCTCCCCCATCTCGCTTGTAAACACGCGCTTGGACGTAACGATGTAGTCGACTTGCCCGGATATCATCTTGAGCTCCCATCGAAAGCGATTTCCAACCACAGAAATTGTCGAACCAGCGGGCGGAAAACTCAAGGTGTAGCTTTTCTTGGGGGGGTCGGGGCATCACACGCGCATGGTTTGACGAGCAGCATGGGACAACTTTTGCTGCAAAATTCCCTTGGACTAAAATGCTATTATTCTTGACGCATCTTCTGTGCCATAACGAGCTTTTGCGACCTGCGGTTTTCTCACCGCAAACCTCGTTTTTATATGGAGTGCTTGAGTCACAATTTATACCAAGGGATTTTTGCAGCAACAGCGCTGCGAACGATCTAGTTCACCAATTGCAAAAATGGTGCGCGAAATAAAGCTATACATACAGCTATACCGGACAATGGTCTACATGACACGGGATACATGCTGGCGAGGCTCCCGACACGGAAGCAAACCTCGGGACCCCGACCTTCTGCGTGCGATCGGGATTCCTTTGTGACGGGAGCGAGACGCAGCGAGCGGCGTTCCGACCAACTCGAAAGGGCGGCAAGATGATTCCGTGCAACGGAATCCACATCTTGCCAGCCCATCGGGATGGCGAACGGAGGGCCCTTGCGGATCCCATGGCAACCGGGAAGTTCGGCCCCATGGACTCGGCCGACCCGGTCTCTGCGTCCGTGGGGGTGATCGGGCCCGTGGACAGGGCCCAGGCAAGACCGCCCAACGCTACGACGCCCAGAGCGGCCGCCCCGGCGGCGCCCTTGTGCTCCGAGATTGCCTCGATGATCTTACTAAAATCCATCCTCATCCTCTCCCCCGCCGTCCAGGCCGGGCCACGCCCCGGCAGGACGGCATGCAAGGGCCCAATGAGCAGGCCATCCACTCAACGCGCGCGGCATGGCTCTCCAGCGCCCTCCGATGAGCCCGCCGGGCGGGCCTCAACGGCTCACCCCTCGACGATCTTGGACGCCATCTCCGGGGGAAGGCTGGGGGCAAAGCAAGCGGGAAGTCCCGGCGGGTTGCTGTAGATGCTCGGAACGAATCGATTCCGCCTCACCGCGATGGTCTTGTACTCGTACTTCCGGATCTCGCGCCCGGAGCCGGCCCCGAACGTCTCCGCCGACGTGAGGCACCCGCCCTCATCGAACCTCAGGAAGTCCGTCGTGCCCCACGGGTACGTATATGCGTAAACGTGGTTTCCCATATCGGATTTCTCCTCGGAAAGGAAGATGCCCATGGGTCCGGGCTCCGAAGCGACGACCTTGAGGAGGGCGCCCGAATCCGCGTACTCGAATGAAACCTCGTAGCGGGTGAAGTCGTTGGGGTTGACGTAGTCGTCCACAGACGCCGAGACGATCCTCCCGTCATCGCCCCTCCTGTAGAAGCACTCCCTCTTCCCAGAGCCCTGCGAAACGACCTCGGAGGCGAAGAAGACGCAGTCGCCGGCATCGTCGTACTCGAATGTCTCGGTGCCCGCCACGTCCCAGTCGAGATGGGCGAATGAAATCGCGGTAGATACCAGCCTGCCGTCCCCGTCGTATTTGAAGTCCGTCCTTGAAACTGCGCCCTCGGATTCCGAAAGCGGGCCGGAGGTCTCCTCGACATGGGTCAGGAGCCCCTGGTCGTCGTAGGAATACTGGCTGCAGCTCCGGTAGAGCCCGTCATCCCGATAGTCGACGAGATCCCTGTCGACGACGCGGACCTCGATGTACTCGCCTTCCTGATCGGAGGGCCTCGGCCCCTCATCGGACCCACCGGGGGCAGCGGGCGCGCAGCCGCACAGCAAACCCAATGGAGGAAGGACCAGACCGGAGAGAAGCGCCCTCCGGGTAAGACTCTGTGCCATAAACCAACCACCCAACGTCAGAAGATCTGAGGCCTTTTGGCCTCAAGGAGATTGTTGGGCATACGGGGGCGGTTTTCAACCCTTCCCACAGCCTGCGAGCGAGTTGCAGGGCCCTCCGGCGTGGGAAGCGTCGAAAACCGCCCCCGCACCGCAGGGTCTCTTGCAAGGCTGGGATGCACAGTTATTTGCGACGGCTATCCACGTTCCGATCCGACCCCGTCGAGCAGGGCCGACAGGGTGACACCGAGGCCGTCGGCAATCTTCTTCATGTTCATCAGCGTGACGTTGCGCCTACCGACCTCGATGGACGCGTAGTAGGACCGGTCCATCTCGATCAGATGCGCAAAGTTCTCCTGGCTCAGGCCCATCTCGGACCTCAGCTCCTTGCAGCGCATGCCAAATTGGAGGCTCAACTCATTCTTCATCCCCCTAAGGTCATGCTATGGTGTATAAATCACAACGGACTTTGTACAACAATCGAAAGCAGGTGCCCCATGATAGAAGAAGAGCTTCCCCAAGCCGAGCGCGCCACCGACGGCGAAACATCGGCCAACCGTCAGAAAGCGAGGGAGATAGTCCACACCGTCGGCCAGGCCGCCGCCGCATCTCTCGCCTACAACTTTGTGCTCTGCCTGCTGCTCCAAAAATTCGACATGTTTCTGGCGGGCACCCTTCTTCTCATCGGACCTTTCCAGCTCATCATCTATTTCAGCGATGGCCGCCTGAGCATGCCCACCATCTTCTTTACAGGTGTGATAGGCTGCTCATTCACCGCCTTACTTTACCTCTGCCTATTACTTCTGCCCGCTCTCATACTCGGAGTTTCGCTTCTTATCCCCGGCCTGTCCGTGGTCCTGATTCTCTGGCCCGCCTTTCGGTTGCTGCAGGCTCTTCTGCTCTACATAAGCGGGTAGCCCCGGAAGAGGCAACCGCGACAGGTGTGAACGCGCCGTCACGTGGAAACGGATCGCCTCACAACGATGCATCTTCCTCGAAGAAATCCTTGTCGGGCTCTTTGATCTCGAACGTCGCCTTGGTGCTGACGCCCACTCCGTAATCGATCATGAGCTCGGCGAGGTCGTGACCGTCGACGAGGACGATCTTTTGAGTGTGGATGCCTCTCGCGTACTCCCTTGCCCCCGAGGAGAATTTGGCGGTGGTGATGAACAGGCCGCGCGAGGCGCCCTTGCCGGAGAGCGCGCCGACGAACGCCTGGATGTCGGGCCTGGTGACGGTGCGCGACGGCTCCCATCTCTTCGCCTGATAGTAGATGGTGTCGAAGCCGAACCTGTCCTCCCTGACCGTGCCGTCGATCCCCTCGTCGCTGCTCTTCGGGGTGACGGTCACGGACTCCTCGCGCTCGCCGTAGCCCATGGCGAGGAGGATCCTTCCGACGAGGTATTCGAAGAAGTACGGGCTCTTGTTCATGATCATGGAGAGAAGATCCTCGATAAGCGCCTCACGCATCTCACCATAAGAGGCCTCCATCGTTTCCATGGGGGACATCTGCTCCTGGGCCGTGTCGTCCGGGCAGCTGCCCTTGTCGGCGTTTTTCTTTTTGGAGGCGTAGCCGTTCTTCCACGCCCGGAATGCCTCACACTCCTTCATGAGCTCTTTCGCGGTGAACGGACCGTCGTGATTGGACAGGAAAACCCGCCCGGAATCGGTGATGAGGTAGGTCCCCTTCTTCTCTCCATATTCGACGAGCTTGGCCTTTTCGAGATCGGTGATGGCCCAGTAGAGGCGGTTGTAGAAGCGCAGCTGACCGCTCGACAGCCGCTCGGCCTGCTCCTCCTCGGTGAGCGAGAAGTGCTCGATCATGTCCGCCTGGATCTCCTTGGAGGAGACGAGCCCATTGCGCTTACTGAGTGAAACGAGGACGGGCTGCATGAACTCGTGCCATTTAGGCATCGCCATGGCTATTCACCGACTTTCTCCGCATAAAGCTTGAACAGGTGCGCGACGATCCTTTCCTCGTCGCCCTTGAAGTCGACCCCGTAGGCGGCCTCCACGGCCGCATCGAGGGCCCTGTGGGCGCGCATCAAGTCGGGGAAGAACGTCTCGTTGTCAGGGTCGTACATGTCGGCCAGCGTGGCCCCATCTTGATTCGAGCGGGCATCGAGAACAGCTTGGGCGCAGCGCTCGATTTCGGATTTCTGGGCATCCGTCGGGTCGGGCCAGACAAAGTTGTTGTAGACCACGCCGCCCGAATAGCGGTAGTCGCTCTTGAGGCGACCTGCAACGGTTCTAATCCATGCGTTGTGGAACTGTGAGTGAAGGACGCCGAATTGGTAAATCGACGCCTCTGGCAGCATGGTGTTCGCGTCGCCACACAGCACATCAGGCCCGATAAAGCCAAGGGGCAGGTACTTGCGGCGCTCAGAGCTGTGCCTTGGGAAGACGATCGAGTTTCCCTCCGGCATGTTCTCGACATGGAAACGGGCGGGGATCTCCGCCAGTTTGCGCGTCGGGGCGCTCTTACTCGCGAGACGGTAATCGCGAACGGATTCTATGCGCTCGCGGCAACGCGGCAGACCCTTCAGCTCGGAAAAGGTCGCGTTTCCGAGGTAGAGGCACCAGCGGCTCTCCCCATGCAGGAACTCCCTTGCTCCGATCCACTTGCGGAAGTAAGGCTCCGCCCCTGGCTCGGACTTGAGGAAATCCGCCTTCTCATCATCGCTGAACAGGTAGAAGCCGCCGTCGATGGGCTTGTTGCCGATTCCGATCTTCGGCACGTCGCATATCGGCGCGCTGCGGTTCCAAACGAACGCATCCGGCGCGTCTGCCAGGTAGGCGTTGATGTTCCTCGGGTGCCTCAGCTCCTCAGGTGCATCGGGGGTATCGTGCAGGTACAGCCGCCTCTCCGAGACCTCTCGGGAGAAACCCACGATGACGCAGAACACATGGGCCTTGTCCATGGCCTCGTTGTCCCAGCGGAAGGTGTTGTGGGCGAAGTCGATGTGGATCCCCATGTCGTGCAGGGGCTTCCAAAGGTTCGCCACCTGCTCGCCTTGGCAGATGGAGTTGGTGGAGACCAGGGCGCATCTGGTGTGCTTGCCCTGCGTGAACCTCGCGGCCTTCATATACCATGCACCGCAGAAGTCGATGTTGCCCGCGTTCTTCGCGCCGTCGAACACCGCCAGAAGGTCCGCCTTCTGCTCCTTGGACTGGTTGCGCGCCCCCAGGAACGGCGGATTGCCGACAAGATAGGTGAGGTCCGTGGGGAAAACCTCGGCCCAGTCGGTCGTGAGGGCGTTGCCCTCACGCAGGTTGTCGAGGTTGCGCAGCGGCAGGAAGTCGAACTGGTATCCCGGCAGGATCTCCTGCGTCTTGCGCAGCATCTGCTCCTCGGTGATCCACAGCGCGGTCTTGGCGACCGACACGGCAAAGTCGTTGATCTCGATGCCGTAGAACTGGTCGAGGGAGACGCGGATGGGGTTGTCCAGCACGCCGAAGAGCGCCGTCTGGTCGCCGTGCTCGTCCTCGATGATGCGGTTCTCGATCGTGCGCAGCTGGCGGTACGCCTCGGTGAGGAAGTTGCCGGAGCCGCAGGCGGGGTCGCCGACCGTGATCTTCGAGATCTTGTCGTGCAGCGCCTCGAGCATCTGCTGGCGCTTTGCCCCTGACCTCTCGCCCTCCGCCGCGTGGAGCTCGGCCCACAGCTCGTCGAGGAACAGCGGCCTCAGGCAGCGCTCGATGTTCTCGACGCTCGTGTAGTGCATCCCGCCCGCATGACGGGTCTCGGGGTTCAGGGTGCCCTCGAACACGCCGCCGAAGATGACGCCCGAGATCTCACGCCAGTCGAAACCGCGCGATGCGTCCTCAATCGCGTTGGCGATCTCCTCGGTCATCTGGGGGATGACGATGGACTGGTCGGAGAACAGGCCGCCGTTGACGTAGGGGAAGGCCGCTACGTCGTCGTCCGCGTACTCATCGCGCTCCTCATAGGGAGTGTCGATGGTTTCGAACAGAGTGGCAAGCTTGCGGCGCAGCTTGCTCGGGTCGCCCTTGCAGAAGTCGCCGAAGGCGAAGTGCGATTGCAGCAGGTCGGCGTCCTCGGCGTAGAGCAGGAAGATGATGCGGGTGATGAGGACGTTGAGGGAGCGCTGCTCCTCCTCGTCGGTGTCGATGTGGTGGTACTGCTTGCTGATGGCGTCGTAGAGGCGCGAGACGTGCCGCCCAGCCTCGACGGACAGCTCCTGCTCCTTGTGGAGGCGGCTAGACGCCTTGGAGGTGAGGAAGCCCAGGAGGTAGAGGTGGTCGGGCAGCTCCTCGAGGGTGAACTCCTGAACGTTGTCTTCGGGGCGCTCCTCGTCGAGGTCGTAGAGGCGGAGCGTCTCGAAGTTGCACGTCATGAGCCAACGGGGACGCTCGGAGTACGGCAGGTGCTGGGCGTACCACGTCGCCTGCTGGTAGGGGGTCTCGAGGCCGCCGTTTCGCGGCTCGGGCTTGTCGAGGTCGACGCCCACGGATTTTTGCTCGCACAGGAAGTGATGGTCGCTCACGAACACGTCGATGCGGCGTCCGCGCACCTTGCGCTCGAAGTCGACGAACGTGGCCATGGCGCTCGACGGCACGCCGAGGACATTCACGAGCAGGTCCTGCCAGAACTTGGCGGTGTCCTGCTGCTCGTTGTTCTTGCCATCGGGGACCTGGTCGAGAATCGACCGCCAACGTTGCACAAATTCCTTGGCGTCAGATTTGGTGCCAGCCATGAAGACCTCCATCAAGATGATTCCCATCAATTCTAAGGCAACTGACACCCTAAGCGGTTTTCAACCCTTCCCACAGCCTGCGGACGAGTCGTAGAGTCCTCCGACTATGGAAAGCGTTGAAAACCGCTCCGCAGAGATGGAGGGCATGTGAATCCACGAATTCCCGAAAAATTGTTCTAAAAAAATATTCCACCCCATTTTCACCCCTTTCGGGATGAAAGAGGAAGGATGAATACAAAAACAGGCCAGAGGAATAACACCTCTGACCTGCAAATTTCGATGGAGCCAGCGACCGGGCTCGAACCGGTGACCCCCGCTTTACGAGAGCGGTGCTCTGCCAACTGAGCTACGCTGGCGGTTCCATGGACAGCACGGCGGTGCCGTGCCGACGATTGTTTATAGTACGTGGAAATCGCCAGTGACGCAAGTACCTAGCGACTTCCAGCCAAAAAATCTTCTATGTCTGCCTGCCAGCTAGCGCCCCATGCGACGAATGATACCCAAGGCCACGGCCTGCATCGCCTCGGCAGCGGCATCGGCCGCCTCGAGCACCTCGGCATGGCTCTCCCCCGGGCAACCCGCCTTGTTCGTGACGAGCGTCAGCCCCAGCAGTTCCATGCCCAAAGCGCGCGCCATAATCGCCTCGCACACCGTGGACATTCCTACATAGTCGGCCCCAAGCAGGCCGAGCATGCGAATCTCGGCGGGCGTCTCGTAGCTCGGACCCAACAACCCGGCGTACACGCCCTCGGCAAGCTCCATTCCCAGCTCATCGGCCGCCTCGCGCGCGAGCGCAGACAGATACGGCGAGTACGCGCCGGCCATGGACACGAACGGCAAATCGAGTTCGGCGGCGGTCACCCCGGCGGGCGTTGCCAGAGGATTGCATCCGGTAAGGTTTAGCTGGTCGGTGATGATGCCGACGGTCCCGGGCTTGATCTCCCCCACCGCGCCCGTGGCGCAGCTCAACATGATGCTGCGACAACCGAGCTTATGCGCATGGCGCACGAGCGACGTGACCTGCAGCGCGTTGTAGCCCTGGTACATGTGGACGCGACCGGGGTACACCACGACGGGCACGCCCTCGAGCTCGCCCACGAGCACCGTGAACTTATGCCCCTCGACCGGAATCGCCTCGACGGGGAATCCGTCGATGTCGGCATAGGGGATATGGCGCACCACGCGCACGCGCTCCCCCAGGGAACCCAGGCCACTTCCAAGCACGATCGCAAGCGGATGCTCCATGGTCGGCTTGTACTGCGCGGCGATTGCCTCACACGTCTCGTCCATGATGACGTCCCTTCTCGTTACGCGGCGGGCACGTGCGCCCGTCTCAAAGCACGTCCTCAGCATAGCAAGATGCCCGCCGGCCGCCCGGACAATCCCGTGAGCGGCGCGCCGGGCATCCGGGCGGTGTATGTGGTGGGGTGCGCGTCGGGTCGCGTGGTCGCCCGTACGGTGCTCGTGCGTCGGCGCGTCCCAGCTCGTGCGTCGGCGCATCCCAGCTTGCGCGGCGGCTTTCGCGCGCCAAACCCCTCGCGAACGGAGCCGATCAAAACCTACGCAAACAGTCCGTACATCTCGATATCGGCATTGGCGAAGAGCTTGTTCACGTATTCCGTCCACTTCGCGTTCGCGCTCGTGGCCTCGTTAGCGTACGCCTGATACGCCGCGGCATACGCCTTCTGGGCCTGCGCAAACGTAGCGGACGTCCCGTCAAACTCCTCATTGGCGAGCGCGGACGCGATCATGCCCTCGGCATCCTTCCAAGCGGTGGCGTCCTTATCCCACTCCTCGCCCGCAAGGTCGACGATATAGGCGGCGTACTCGGCGGTCGCGGCGTCCTCGGCGCCCTCGGCGGGCTCCTCGGGAGCCGTCGGAACGGTGGCAGAAACCTCAACGACCTGCTGGTACAGCCTCTGAATCATCGTCTGCTCGCGCACGATCTCCTTGGCCTGATCCTCATCAACCTGATACTGCGAGGCGATGAGCTCAAAATCGGAGGTGCCGAGCGACTCCTCGGCGGCCTGCTCAAGCTCATCGTCGCTCACCATGATGCCCTGCTTTTCGGCCTCTTTGATGAGCACCTGGTTGCGCGCGTAGGACAAGATCATGTCTGCAGACGGCGCGGGGTAGTTGCCGTCCTCATCCTTCACGCTGTCGAGGCTGTACTGGCTCTCGATGGCCTCGCGCGCCGAGATGTTCTCGCGGGCGCCGTTGTAGCTCCACGTCGCCACGGTGGCGTCGAGCTCGTTTTCGGAAAAGACGGGCGCGCCGACGCCCTTTGCGCCCAGGCCGCCGGAGCCCAGGGCGTATCCGGCGATTCCCGCGATGACAATCGCCACGGCGGCGCCTGCGACATACAGCTTGTGCTTCCCGGCGAACATGCGGGAGAAGGTGCCCTTCTTGGCCGAGCGGGGAGCGTCTGCGTGCGTGGCGGATGCGGGCTCGTCTTCGGTCTCGAGCTCGTCCTCGGCCACAGGCTCGCCGTCGCTCACGTCGTCGCCCTCGGGCTCGTCCTCGTCCACGGGCTCGAGCAGCTCAGGGTCGGCCTCGAGCTCGCGCTCCGCCTCGGCGGCGGCGGTCTTGCCGGAAATGTCCTCGGCAGTTAGACCCTCGTGGATCTCGACCTCCGCCTCGTCGTCCCCGTCCGGACCCTCGCCGCGGCCGATGACCTCGATGCCGTCGATGTACTCGTTGTCCTCGGAGTCGTCCTTCTTCATGATCAGACCCATACGGCCCGCTCCTCTCATATGCGCACATTCATCCATGCGCCTGCATTGCGCTCGGTTATGTCCAGCGGATACGATACCCGCTCATAAGCAAAAGGATACGCCGAGCCTCGACGTATCCTCGTTAAGGTTTGCTTAAACGTGCGCCTGGCTGGGCCCCGGATGACAAATGTTACACCCGTCCCCGAATTGCACACGTCGGGGCCGAATGACAAATTTTGCACCCGTCCCCGGATTGCACATCTTAGGCGGTGAGGTGCGCGATGACAGCGTCGGCGTACTCCTGCGTGCCTGCCGCGTCCTCGGCGCTCCCGGTGAGCGCGCGCTTCACGTCGCCCGTCACGCAAGTGCCCTCGGCGAGCGTCGCGCGGACGGCGGCGCGAATCCTCTCCGCGGCTTCGCCCTCGCCCAGGTGGTCGAGCATCATCGCGGCAGACAGGATCTCGGCCGTGGGGTTGGCGATGTCCTTGCCCGCGATGTCGGGGGCGCTGCCATGCGTCGGCTCGAAGATGGCGGCGTCCGCGCCGATGTTCGCGCCCGGGGCCATGCCAAGGCCGCCCACGAGGCCCGCGCACAGATCGCTCACGATGTCGCCGTACAGGTTGAGGCACACGAGCACATCGAAGTCGCGCGGGTTCTGGACGAGCCCCATGCACGTGGCGTCGACGATCTTGTCGTTGAACTCGATATCCGGGTAGCGCTCGGCAACTTCGCGCGCGATGCGCAGGTACAGGCCGTCGGTCGCCTTCATGATGTTGGCCTTGTGCACGCACGTGACCTTCTTGCGGCCGCAGCGACGGGCGTACTCAAACGCGTACTCGACAATGCGGCGAGAGCGCGCGACGGAGATAGGCTTGATGGAGATGGCGGAGTCGGCGGCGAAGGTCTTTTGGCCCGATGCCTCGACCAGCTCGCTCAGGCGCACGACCTCGGGGGCACCTTCGTCGAACTCGATGCCCGCGTAGAGGTCCTCGGTGTTCTCGCGCACGATGACGAGGTCGATATCGCGATAACGCGAGCCGTCCCCAGGCTGAGACAGGCAGGGGCGCACACACGCATACAGGTCGAACTCCTTGCGCAGGGCGACGTTAACACTGCGGAAGCCCGTGCCCACGGGCGTGGTGATGGGGCCCTTGATGGCGACCTTGGTGGCACGCACGGCGTCGAGCACATGCTCGGGCAGCGGCGTGCCGTACTCGTCCATCACGCCGGCACCGGCATCCTGCACGTTCCAGGCGATCTCCACGCCCGTGGCCTCCACCACGCGGCGCATCGCGCTCGTGATCTCGGGGCCGATTCCGTCACCGGGAATCAAGACAACATCATGTGCCATGGTCTACTCCTCGTCGTCGGTGTCGCTCTTCTTGGCGCGCACGCGCTTTTGCGGATTGTCGAGTTTGAAGCGCTTGACGAGCGCCTCGTAGATCTCACGGGAACGAACGCGCAGGTAGCTGCCCTTGCCGTTCTCGGCGTCGAAGTGCAGACGGCCGGCGAGCTCGGCGGCGACGGAACCGGAGATCTGGCCGTGGGCGAACGTGAAGAGCAGCGCGAGCATATCGCGGTACTCGAGGTCGCCGTGGTAGCACTGGATCGCCTCGTCGACGATGGGCCAGACCTTCTCGGAGCGGCGACGCTCGGTGGCGCCCCACACGGTGAGGAAACGGAAGGCAGACAGACGCAGCGGCGCGGAGATCTCATCGAACAGCGCGGCCTCGGCACCCTCATACGCGGCGCCACACTCCTTGGCGTTGTCGGGCGCGAGCAGCGTCAGCGCGTCGAGAATCTCCCAGCGCGTCTGAGCCTCGGGGCGATACAGGGCGTCGATGAGCTGCTCGATGTAGGGCACGAGCAACGCCGGCTCGCGCTGGGCGAACAGGTTGACCACGCGCGCGGCCATCTGGCGAGAGCGGCGGCTCGAGCTCGAAAGGTCCTCGATGAGCGCCGAAAGGGCATCTGCGCTGTTCTCGACGCTTGCGAGACGGGAGGCCTCCTCAGGGCTCAGCTCAACTGCGGTTTCTTCTGCCATGTCTTAGTACCTCTTACCTTTCCAGTAGTAGTTGCCGTGGATTCGCTACGAGCGATGCGAGCGTTCGTGCGTTGAGGAGCCCTGCTCGTCGACGGAGATCAGGTCGGGGCCGGCCTCGCCCGTCTTGCGACGGCGGCGATACGCCTCGCCCGTCCCCTTTTGCGCCACCTTGCGCTGGCGACGATTGATGTCCATGAAATTGTCGAGCCACTTCCAAGGGCCCACGGACTCGCCAAAGCCCATCTTGATGCCGGCGATGCCGCCCGCAAGCACGCCCATGGCGCTCACCTGGAGAAACGCCGAGCGCACGATGCTCACGAACAGGATGACGGCCACCAGGGCGGCAAGGTTGCTCAACCAGTATTGCCGCGTCGTGACGATGCGCTTGCCCTGCGCGTCGCCCAGCAAGAAGCCGATGTAGACGGCAAAGCCGAACACCATCACGTAGACGATGGCGAAAGCCCAATCTGCCGGCATGCCCTACTCCTCGTGGTGGCCGCCGCAGCAGCACTCGTGGTCGTGATCGTGGCCGTGGCCGCCGCAGCACTCGTGATCCTCGCCATGGTCGTGACCGCAGGCACACTCGTGGTCGTGGCCCTCGTGGTTGTGGTCGCAACCGCAATCGCACTCGTCATCGTGCTCGTGCGCCGCGGTGTACAGCGACCAGTCGAGACCCGCGGCCACCGCCTCGGCCTCCTCCTGATACAGCAGCGTGATGGCCTGCGTGCCCATGCGGCCGCCGCCGATGGCCTCGAGCATGTCGTACAGCGTGAAAGCGGTGTCGGCGCCCGGAAGGGCAAGCTCCTTCTCCTCGGCGACCGCAAGGGCCAGGCCCAGGTCCTTGAGGAAGTGCTCAACCAGGAATCCGGGCTTGTAGTCGCCGTCGAGGGCCTTGGGCGCGAGCACGTTCATGGCGCCCGTGCTTCCCGTGCCGGAGCAGATCATCTCGCGAACCTCCGCCACGTCGAGGTCGTTTTGCTGGGCGAAGGAGAGGGCGTCGGCCATGCCCACCATGGAGCTGGCGAGCGCGACCTGGTTTGCGAGCTTCGCGGCCTGGCCCTTGCCGGCGCCGCCGAAGCAGAAAATCTTGGAGGTGAAGGTCTCGAGCACCTCGCGCACGGGCTCGATATCGCGCTCGGTGCCGCCCACGATGGCCGTGAGGGTGCCGGCGATGGCCCCGCCCTCGCCGCCCGTCACGGGGCAGTCGAAGGCGTGCTTGCCGCTCACCTCGGCCGCACCGGCGATATCGCGCGCGAGCTCGGGCGCGCTCGTGGTGAGGTCGATGAGGTAGGCGCCTTCCTTGGCGCGGGCGAGCAGGCCGTCACCTGCGAGGTAGATCTCCTCGACATCGGTGGGGAACCCGACCATGGTGAAGACGACGTCGGCGTCACGGGCGGCCTCGGCCGGGGAGTCGGCCCAGGTAGCGCCCTTGGCGACCAGGGAGTCGGCCTTGGACTTCGTGCGGTTGAAAACGGTGAGCGGATAGCCCGCGTCGAGGATGTGGCCGGCGATGGGGGCGCCCATGATGCCGGTGCCGATGAACGCGACCTTGAGGGTTTTGGTGGTCATATGTGTACTCCTAATCGTCGGGTTGAGATGCAATCTTACCAATGGGCCGCCGGCGCCGCAGGCAGACGGCGCAGATGGGCCATCGGTGCCAAGGGCGCATGACGCACCGGAGGGGCGAAGGGCTCTGCTACTCCCCGCGCACGCGGTTGGCGATGCGGTCGGTGAGCGAGATCTTGTCCGCGCGGTTGTTGCCCCAGAAGACGATGGCGACCATGCCCGGACCGACATGCGCGCCGATGGTCGGCCCCACCGAGCCGCGCAAAATGGTGAGGTCCTCGCAACCAGGCTCCTTGCGCACGGCGGCCTCCAGCCAATCCGCGTCCTTCTCGGCATCGGCCGAGACGATCGCGAGCGGCAGCTGCGGGTCGAGCTCGTAGTTCTCCTTAAAGGATTTGACGAGCGACTTGAGTGCCTTCTTGCGCCCGCGGTTCACGCCGATGAGCGACAGCGAGCCAGAGAGATCGAACGAGAGCTCGGGCTTGATGTCGAGCTTTGAGGACAGCGACGCCGCCGCAGGCGGGATGCGGCCGCCCGCCGCGAGCGCATCGAGCCCGTCGAGCGTGAAGTAGCCGTGCACGTAGGTCTTCGCCTCGTTTGCCCAGTCGGCAAGCTGGCGCGCCGTGAGGCCCGCCGCACGCTGACGCACGGCCTCCATCGCCAGCAGGGCGCCACACGAGCAGGGCAGGGAGTTGTCGACCACGTACAGCTCGAAGCCGGGGTAGTCGGCGCGGACCTGCTGGGCGGCGTTGCACGCGGAGTTGTAGCTGGAAGACAGGGCGCTGGTAAAGCACAGGTAGACCGTCGGGGTACCTTCTTCGGCGCACTTGGTGAAGAACTCCAGATACGTGCCGAGGGAGACCGCCGAGGTGGAGGCTTTCGAGCCCGCACGAAGCTTGTCGTAAAACTCCTTGGGCGTCACGCTGGACCATATGTCGTCGACGAATTCCTCGCCGTCGATGATGTACGGGAACCCCAGGATATCGACGTCGAGCGTGGCGGCGATTTCGGGCGTGAAGTCGGAGCAGGTGTCGACGACGATACGGCACGGGCCCAGACTGTCCGTCGAGGCATGTGCAGTGTCCATAGACAATCCCTTCGTACGAAAGTGGCGGCCACCCACATGGGATGACCGCCATCCAAATCATGCAATGGAAGCTATTTTACTCGCCCTCTACCTCAAGTTTAGGCCTGATGATGCCGTATCCACCATTCTTACGGTGATACACCACATTGATGAGGCCCGTCGTGCTGTTCTCGAAGACGTAGAAGTCATGGCCGAGGAGGTCGGTTTGGATGAGCGCCTGCTCGTCGGTCATCGGGGTGAGGTCGATTTCCTTCACGCGGACGAGCTGGTCGTCTTCATCCTCGGGAATAAGCAGGTCCGCGAGGTCTGCCACGGGCTCGACCGGGGCGACATCGGCAGCGGACGGGCCGCCCTGGCGGCCGTCGACCACGCGTGTCTTGAACTTGCGCAGCTGACGCATCGCCTTGTCGGCGGCGAGGTCGATGGCGGCGTACATATCGGCGCCGTGCTCGGCAACGCGAATCACAGAACCGCGTGCGCGAACCGTTACCTCAACGATTGCGGGATTGGGGTTTGAAGGGTTCTTCTCATAGCGTAAAACGACGTCGGCGGTCATGGGCTCGATGTCGAATACCTTGAGGGCTTCGCCGATCTTGTCATCGACGTGGGCACGCAGAGCGTCGGTAACCGTAGTCTTGCGACCGGAGACCTTGATATCCATACGTGACTCCAATCTATCCGGGGATAGGACCATGTCCTTGTTGTACCCAAGAACAACCGGTCCACACGTTAAGATATCGTGCTCCCGTTGACTGGAGTAAACGCGCGCGTCCGCCGAATTCTCGTGGCATAAGCGCGCGAAGACGGTTAGCCCATGGAGTTGATGTCGCCTTCGATGGTGAACTGGTCGGATTCTCCCTGGTCGGCGGGCTCCTCCACCGCATCTTCATCGGTGACGTTCCCATCGCTGAGCCCCTGGAGGCGCATGCTGCTCAAGCTCATCGGAAGCGATCCGTACCAGCTGCGGAAGATGGTGTCGAGCACGCCCTCGTTCGCAAGGGCGGTCAGCGCGTTTTCGACCTCCTCGGCGACGGCGGTCGAGGCCTCGAGGACACCGACGCCGTACGTGGTGACATCCCCGATCGTCGCCACGAACGTCGCGTCGGGGTAGGCGCGGGCGAGATAAGCGCCGGCGGTGGCGTCGCAGGCGACATAGGACGCCTGGCCGGCGGCGAGCGCCTCGAAGCACTCGTTCACGTTGGCGCACGTCTTGAGCGTCGCGTTGATGCCGCCGCGGACGAGCGCATCCTGGGCGGCCGAGCCGCTTTGCACCGCGATGACGACACCGGAGAGGGCGGCGGCGTCCAGCGAGGTCGAGATGGAGGAGCCCTTCTCGACGATGGTGAAGATGGACGAGGCGTTCTCCATGATGGAGTCGCTCACCTCAATCGTGTCGTCGGCATCCGCCGTCTTCATGCCGATATACATATCGGCCTCGCGGTCGGCAAGGGCGCCATCGGCGTTCGCCGTGGAAACGATGGCAAGGTCGAGACCCATGCGCTCGGCGAGCGCGCGGGCGATATCGGCGTAGTACCCGGCGGCGAGCCCATCGGCATCGGTCATCGCCTGGGGGGCGTCGGTGGTGTCCATCGCGACCGTGAGCACGCCCTCATTCACCAGGTCGGCCGCTCCCAGCTTGGCCTCGACGCGCGGACGCTCGACCTCGGCGATGGAGGGGGTGGTGAGGGCGCAGCCCGAAAGCCCGAGCGCCAGCGCGCACGCACATGCTCCCGCAGCGACCTTCTTGAGCCAAGGAGCCCAACCGACCTGAGCGTTGCAAACCATCATCTTTCCCCCGAACGACACGCCCGATTGTTCGCCCGCACCGATGCGTGCGGGCGCTCGATATCAATGTCCCTCCAGCTGACCTGGTTTTTGACCCCACACCTGCGCACCGGGGCGTTTGCTCGGCCACCGCAGTGACTTCACGACTAACCCGCTCGCCCGCGAGACACCTATTGCCTCAAAAGAATAAGACGGACGGTGCGACTGACCTCTAGGACGCGCCATGATCGCCTCTGCGCGCACGCATTGGCTTACGTGGATCCCTTTGACCGCGTCTGTCCTGGACTAAGGAGCCTGGGCGCGCCGCCCAACAGCCCCCGCAACCACAGCCTGGAAGGAACTGCGGGGCATTATACCGCAGGTTGCAAGGGGTGTGAGCAAAGAGGGGCCAAAAGCGGCGCGGGGCGCGGGGCTCGCAGTGCGCGAGATCCGCCTCGAAACCCGCTCGGTGGCAGGTGCGCAGGGCGGGATGCCTTACGCCCACACCCGCGCGAAGGCCAGGGCATCCACATGCTCCGCGCCCGCATCGACAAGCGCCGAGGCGGCCGCATTGAGCGTCGAGCCGGTGGTGATGACGTCATCGATGAGCAGCAGCCGCATGTCTCCCACGGGCTCGACCACCTCATACGCGCCTCGGCCCGCAGCCCACCGCTCCTCCCGCGTGAACACACGTTGGTCGGCGGCACCATGCTTTACCAGGGCGTCGTGCACGGGCAAGCCCACCATCTCCGCAAGCTCGCGCGCAATCGCCTCCATATGGTCGAACCCTCGGCGGCGATACGCCTGCGCCGTGACAGGGACGAACACGATGGCGTCGGTTGAGGTCAGCAGCCCTCCATACCGATCGGGAGCGCAGCGCTCGGCATCGATTGCGGCCCGCGCTAACACCGACGCGATCTCGCGGGCCAACCTACGCTCCCCGCCATCCTTGTATGCGCGCACGATCCGCGCGGGCGGGCCCTCAAACACCGTCGCCGCCAAACAGCGGTCGTGCGCGCCAGGCTCCATGTCGCATTCCGTGCAGACAAGCCTTCCCGCGGGCGCGCCACAGTACCTGCACGATTCGCGCGGGTCGATGCGCACCATCGCGTCGAGACAGGCATCGCATATGAGCCTGCCGGGCCTTTCGCACGCGGCACAGCGCGTGGGACTCAGCAACTCGAGCACATGGTGGGCGCAGGCGCGCGCAAGGCGTCGCGCGGCGAGATGAACCTCGGGGCGTAGGTTCGATGCCCCGGGCACGGCGCGCTCAGGCAGGTCCGAGCCGCCGTGTGCGGCGTGAGCCGGCAAAGCACCCCCTGTTGGCGGAGGCGCGCAGCCTTCCGCTTGGTCGTCGAACGGAAACCTATCATGTTTCTGACACGGTATGAAAAAGCCCTCCCCCGTCGAAGCGAGGGAGGGCGATGTGACATCTTGGTCGCATGCGCCTGACACGAAGGCGCGCATGGCTATTCCGCCGAAGGCGTTGCGGGGGCCGAGCCCTCACCGCCGTCCTGCTTGGGCTTGCGGCGGGTGCGGCGACGGCGCTTTTTGGGGGCGTCCTCGCCAGAGGCCTGGGCGTCCTGCGCGGGGCGCGCCTGAGCGCCTCCCCCATCGCCCGGACGGCGGCGCTGCACCTTAACCTCGCCATCCACGAGCTGCTCGGCAACCGACTTCACCTCGGGCTTGCGCGTGCGACGACGACGCGAGGAGGAACCCTCCCCGGCAGGCTGCGCGGCGTCGGTACCGGAGCTCGCCACGTGCTTGCGGCGGCTGCGGCCGGATGCTGCGTCGGCATTGGAAGCGGAGCGCTCATCGGCGCGTGGGGCACCTGCCGCAGCCTCGCTGGCGCGATGGCGGCGACGGCGGGACGGCGCGGAGGATTCCTGAGCCTGCCCCTGCTCAGCCTGGGAAGTCACGCTGCACTCCTCGCCCGCAGCGGAACGACGGCGACGACGGCGCGAGCTGCCGGCGCCTCCCTCGCCCGCGTTCGCGTCCTTACCCTTGGTAGGAGCCGTGGCTCCAGAGCCCTTCTTAGAGCGGGAGACTCCCTTGCCGCCCTGGTCGAACTTGGCGGCCTCCTCCTCGCGCATGCGGCGGCGACGGGGAGTGGGGCCAGAGGCGACGATGCGGTCGGCGCGATCGAGGCCATCGCCCACGTCGACGCCGTTTTGACGGTCGAGCTCCATCAGGGCGAGGGCGAGCTCGGGCGACTCGAGGCGCTCGAGCACATCGCGGGTCACGCAGTCGGGGCGGCAGGAGCAGCCCTGCGTCTCGCAGCGCTTCTTGTTCTCGTCCGTGCAGGTCATGTCGGCGAGGTCCACGCGAAACACCTTGCCGTTCTCAAGCCTCAGCACCAGCTGCTCGCGCGGCGTGTTGTACTCCATGATGCGGGCCTTGCCGAGCGGGGTGTCGATGAGCGTCTTCTTTTTGGGGGCGCGGGACTTGAAGTCCTTGTACGCCTCGAACTCGTAGCGCAGGCAACACATGAGACGGCCGCACACGCCCGAGATCTTGGCGGAGTTGAGCGGGAGGTCCTGCTCCTTGGCCATGCGGATGGACACGGGCTCGAACTGGCCGCCAAAACGGGTGCAGCACAGCTCCTGGCCGCACGTGGCGTAGCCGCCCTGCAGGCGGGTCTCATCGCGCACGCCGATTTGGCGCATGTCAACGCGCACGTGGAAATGGGCGGAGAGGTCTTTCACAAGTTGGCGAAAGTCGACGCGATCCTCGGCCGCGAAGTAAAAGACGGCCTTCTCCCCGCCGAACAGGTACTCGACACCGACGGGCTTCATGTCCAGGTCGTTTTTCTCCACCAGGCGGCGGAAGTCGAACATGGCGTCCTCACCAGCATCGGCCAGGTCGTCTGCGCGGTCGAGGTCGGCGTCGGTCGCGACGCGCACCACGGGCTTGAGCGGCGCGGCGAGCTCGGAGGTGTCGACCTGATAAGGGTCGGCCGTGACGAGGCCGATCTCGGTGCCGCGCTCGGTGGTGCAGATGGCGTGATCGCCCTCGAGGATGTCGAGGTCGCGCGGATCGAACCACAGCTCGCGCGCGGCGAACGCAAATTTAACGGGAACAACTACGGGCATTGGAGCGCCTTCCTGATATCGAAGAGCATGACCTCGATGGCCAGCTGGGGAGTTACGTTGCGGGCGATGCGGTGCTCGGTGGCGGCAACCGCGTCGAGCGCGGCGGTGACACCGGGAGTCGATGTGCGCGCGGCGAGGCGCTCGACCACGTCCGTCACGTCCTCGTTGACGGGCGAGGCAGGCGCACCCTCAAGAGCGATGAGGACGTCGCGCAACAGCGAACGGATGCTCGCCAGCGCCTCCATGATACCCGAACGCTCGCGGGCATTGAGTTCACGCTTGTTGCGGTCTTCCAGCTGCTTTAAAGCACCACGGGAGAGATAGTCCTGATTTTGCTCGAGCATCTTCTTCTGCGCCTGCTCGACCTGCTGAAGCGGGGCCTTGGCCGCGAGCGTCAAGCCCTTGGCGGAGGCGAGTATGTCGGCCTCGTCGGCACGGGCGAGCGCGTCGATCGCCCGCACGGCCTCGCGGCGGGCGGCCTGGCGCTCCGCCGACTTGAGGAACTCCACGGCGCGGGCGGGGCTCCCCGCAACCGACACCGCCATCCGGCAGCGGGCGGCGGGCAGGCCGGTCGCGCGCTCCACGAAGGCGGCGGACTCATCGGGGGAAAGCGGGCGAAACGGCACACACTGGCAACGCGAGACGATGGTGGAGAGCATGACGTCGGGGCTGGTGCCCAGCAGGATGAACGTCACGTTCGCCGGTGGCTCCTCGAGGGTCTTGAGCAGCGCGTTTGCGGTGTTGGCGCGCAGTTGTTCGGCGCGGTCGATGATGTAGACCTTGGAGCGGGCGCGGATGGGCGCGAGCGCCACGTCCTCGAGCAGCTCGCGCGTCTGCGCGATGAGGTAGCCCGTCGCGGACTCGGGGGCGTAATAGTGCACATCCGGGTGGGTGCGGCGAGCGACACGCGAGCAGTCGTCGCACGCCCCGCACGCGCCGGGGTTGGCGACGACCGCCAGGTGCCCGGATGAGGGCGAACTGATAGCACAGCTGGAAAAACTTTGCGATTCCTCGAAGTTTTTCCCGTTGTGCGACGCATTGGACGAACCCTCGGCGGCAACGGGCGCGGTGTCGGCAGCGGGCGCACTTGAGCACAGGAGCGCTTGGGCCAGCGCCCAGGCGGCGTCGAGCTTACCCGAGCCGGGCGCGCCCAAAAAGAGATAGGCATGGCTCGCACGGCCGCTCGCGACCGCACGGGCAAGGAAATCCCGCACGCGCGGCTGCGTGTCGAGCTTGGCGAGCAGGCTGTTGGAGGCGAGGCGGTCGGGCATGGCTAGCTCACTTCCCCGCCGGTCGTTGCCAGCGCAGCGGCGACGGCCTCCTGGGGCAAGTCGAGCCGCGCGACGCGCAGCTCATGCACGACGCTCGCGAACACCTCGGCGACGGGATGCTCGGCGTCGATGAGCTTCACGCGGGCGGGCTCCTCGGCGGCGACGGCGCGGAACCCCGCGGCGACCTTGCGTTGGAAATCCAGCCCCTTGAGCTCGAGGCGGTCGGCAGCTCCCTCGCGGCCCGCACGGCGGCGCAGGGCCTCCTCGACGGGAAGGTCAAAGACGAAGGTGAGATTGGGGCGGCAGCCATCAACCGCGAGTTCATTGGCCTGGGCGACCATACCTCGGTCAAGACCATCCGCAAACGCCTGGTACGCCGTGGTGGAATCGTAGAAACGGTCGCAGATCACCGTCTTGCCGGCGGCGAGGGCGGGCTTGATCACCTGATGCACGAGTTGCGCGCGGGCAGCCTCGTAGAGCAGCAGCTCGCAGACATCGCCCATCTCGTCGTGAGTTGGGTCGAGCAGAATTGCCCGTATCTTCTCGGAGATCACCACGCCGCCCGGCTCGCGCAGGCGAAGCACGTCCAGGCCGGCGGCTTCCAGCGCAGCGGCGATCAGCTCCGCCTGCGTCGACTTGCCGCAGCCATCGATGCCCTCGACGGTTATGAATAGACCCTCGCGCATCAATCACGCCTTCTTTGCAGCTGTCTTCTTGGCTGGAGCCTTCTTGGCAGCTGTTTTCTTGGCGCCGGCGGCCGTCTTCTTGGCCGGGGCCTTCTTCGCGGCGGCCTTGCCGCGGGCGGGCTTCTTCTCCTTGCTCGGGCAATCCATGTTCACGCAGATGCGCCACGGGCCGCGCGCGGTCTCGACCACTACCACGGGCGCGCCGCAGTGCTCGCACACCTCACCGGTGGCGGAGAGCTTGCCGCGTGCGGGCAGCGGGTAGCTCACGCCGCATTCCTCGTAGTTCTCGCAGCGAATGAAGCGCTTGCCGGTCTTCTCGCTCTTATGGGCGATCAGGTCGCCGTGACGGCCGGCCTCGGCGCACACAGAGCACTCGCCCACCTTGAGGTCGGGCTCGAAATTCGTGGGGCACTTGGGGTTCACGCACTGCTCGTAGGCTTTTTGGCGGAACGGCTGGCACTTGATGCGCGGCGCCCCGCACTCGGGGCACACGGCGGCCTCGCCCTCAAGCGGGCTCACCTTCACGCCGGAGGGCACCGGGTAGGTCACGTCGCAGTCGGGCCAGCCCATGCACCCGATGAAGCTGCCGCGCGTCTTGGCGCTCGTCTTCATGACGAGGTCTTTGCCGCACGTGGGACAGGCGCCCACGCGGGCATCGGCCGTGACGGCGTCGGAGATCGCCTCGCCCAGGTCGTCCTTGTGCTCAATCAGCGCGTCGAGCATGCCGGCGAGCAGGGCGCGCGAGTGGTCCACGACGTGATCCTGCGTGTCCTTGCCCTCGGCCACCTTGGTCATGTCGGCGTCGAGCTCGGCGGTCATGTCGGGCGTGGTCACGCGCGGCGCGAACTCCGAGAGGGCGTCGATAATGGCGATGCCGAGCTGGCTGGGCTCGATCGGGTCGTTCTTGAGGTAACGCACCGTGTAGAGGCGCTCGATGATGCTCGCGCGCGTGGACTTGGTGCCCAGGCCCCGCTTCTCCATCTCCTGGACGAGCTTGCCCTGGCTGTAGCGCGCGGGCGGCTCGGTCTGCTTGGCCTCGAGCTTGATATCGTGCACGTCGATGACGTCGCCCTCGGCGAGCGCGGGCAGCTGCTCATCGCGCTTGAGGCCGTAGGGGTACGCCTCGCGGAAGCCGGGCTCCACCAGCACGTCTCCGCTCGCGGCGAACGGCTCGCCGCCCACATCGATGGAGAGCTTCGTGTTCTCGATGGTCGCAGGACCCATGAGGGTCGCCAGGAAGCGGCGGGCGATGAGGTTGTAGAGTTTGAGCTGGCCGCCGTCGAGCATGGTGGGGTCGCCCTGGCCGGTGGGATGGATGGGCGGGTGGTCGGTGGTCTCGACCTTGCCACGCGTAGGCGTGAGCGGACCGGCGAGCACCTTTTTGCACACAGGGGCGAGCGCGGGCGTGCCACTAGCCAGGCCCTTCACGATGCCCTCGATATCGAGGCTCTTGGGGTACACCGTGTTGTCAACACGGGGGTAGGAGATGTAGCCGCTCATGTAGAGGGACTCGGCAATGCGCATGGTGCGCGCAGGGCTGATGCCCTCGGCGGCAGCGGCGGCCTGCAGGGCCGTGGTGTTGAACGGCACCGGAGGGTGCTGTTTACGGCTGCGCTTCGCCACGGCGATGATGGTGCCCGTGGTGGCGCCGTCGACGTGGGCGAAAGCCGCCTCGGCAGCCGCGTGGTCGGTAAAGCGCGCCGAGGTGTGCGCGATCTTGAACTCCTGGCCAGACGCCTCGCCCAGCCCGCGAATCTGCCAGTAATCCTCAGGCACAAACGCCATGCGCTCGCGCTCGCGCTCTACCACCAGGGCAAGCGTGGGCGTCTGCACGCGGCCGGCCGAGCGCACGTTGCCAAAGCCGCCGAACTTCGCCAGCGTGAGATAGCGCGTGAGCACGGCACCCCAGATGAGGTCGATGTACTGACGGGACTCGCCGGCGTCGGCCAGGTCCTGGTCGAGCTCGACGAGGTTCGCGAAGGCCTCGGTCACCTCGCCCTTGATGAGGGCGGAGTAGCGCGCGCGGCGGGCGGGCAGCTCGGGCGCAACCTCACGCACCATGTTAAGGGCGTCGGAGCCGATGAGCTCGCCCTCGCGGTCGAAGTCCGTGGCGATAATGACCTCGTCCGCCTTTTTGGCGAGGTTCTTGAGGACGCGGATGATCTCCTTCTCGGCGGGCAGCTTGACGATGGGAGCCCACGTGAGATACGGCAGGCTCTCGACCTTCCAGCCCTTGATGGAAATGCCGTTGGCGAGATAGGGCTTGCGCTTGGTGTCGTACGGCGGGCGCGCCAGGATGCTGGGCACCTCGGCGGGCAGTACCTCCCCATCGGGCGACACACCGTACCAGCCCATCTTCTTATCGTAGAGGATCTCGTCGGGGAAGTCGGGGGCCAGGATGTGGCCCGCCAGGCCCATCGAGACCCAGTCCTCGCCATCGACCTTGAAGCGATAGACCTGCGTGTTGTATACCTTGTCGGCCTTAGGTGCGCCGGCATCGGCCAACAGCTGCGCGATCTTCTGCGCGGCGATGTTTTTCTCTGCAACGACGAGCTTCACGTCAAGCTCCTCCTCGTACGGCGCAAGCGCGCCAGGCGTATTTATATATAGTGTGCGTCAGTGTACACGAGTTCGGGCAGAAGCGCGAAAAGTGCACGTAGAGCGGCTGGCGCTCCCAAGGATAGAAAAACATGGCGCCCGAGGTGAGATACCCCGGGCGCCAACGATTTGAATCGCATTGTGCGCAAGCTGGACATTCGACAGATAAGACGGCAGCGAGCGGATACTAATCGTCGTCCTCGTCGTCTCCGAACAGGCCCAGGCGGCTCTCGGTGAGGCCCACCTTGCCATCGCGCGCGACCACCACGAAACGGGTGATCATGAGCGAGACCTCATACAGCGACAGCATGACCGCGTACATGAAGATGAGCGTCACCGGCGAGGCGTCGGGCGTGATGGACGCCGAGACAACCAGCATAACCACGTAGACGTAACGCCAGGCGGCACGGAAGCTGGCATAGGGCACGATGTGGAAGACAGCGAGGTAGAACACGATGAGCGGAAGCTCAAACGACACGCCGAATCCGATCATGAGCAGCAACTCGGTGTTGATGAAGTCCTCGAGCTGCGGCATGGCGGCGCCGATGGTGCGCGTCTCCTGCAGCAGCCAGTCAAACGCGGCGGGGGCGATGAAGGCGTAGCAGAAGATGACGCCCGCGAAGAACAGCACCGTGGCGACCAGCACCGTGGGGACCACCCACTTGCGCTCGTTGGGGCGAAGCGCCGGCAGGAAGAACGCCAAGATCTGCCAGATGATCATGGGCGTGCACATGGCCAGTGCGACCTTGACGGCGATGTTGAACTTGATGGAGAAGCCGCCGAGCGACGTCATGACCGCGAGCTGCTCGCCGGGCTGCAGCGAACCGTTGATCGGGTCCTTCAAGATATCGACGAGCGTGGGCGCGGCGAAATACATAAAGACGGTGGCGGCGATGACGGACACCACCACGATGGTGAGGCGGCGGCGCAGCTCACCAAGATGATCCATGAGCGGCATGCGCGCTGGTCCGATGGGCATTACTGCTCGCCTCCCTTCGCCTGGTCTGCGGAATCGGATACAGCGGCCTCCTCGGCAGGCGCGCTCTCGGGAGCGGCCTTGCGCTTGCGGGGACGGCGCGCGTACAGGTCTTCGGTCGTCAGCTCGGCGGGCTCCTCTGCAGGGGCCTCGGCCTCGACGGCGGGCTCGTCGGCAGATGCGGCCTGCTCGCCGGCAGCAGTGGCGTTCGCGTCGAGCGCGGGTGCCTCAGACGCATCGGACGCCTTCTCGGCAGCGCCCTCGGCAGCGTCGGCAGCGGCCTTGGCAACCTCGGCCTCGGCACGCTCGGCCGCCAGGCGCGCGCGGCGCTCGGCGAAGGTCTCTTTGCGAGCCGGAGCCGCGTCCTGCGCGACGGGAGCATCGACGTCGTCGTCATCGTCTGCCGCGGCGGCGCTCATGGCGACCACGGGCTTCTTCGCGGCGGCGGCCATCGGGTCGACCACCTCGGTTTGGACCACGGCGGTCAACTTCTCCTGCGTCTCCCTAAACTGACGCAGCGCGCGGCCGATGGTGCGACCCATCTGCGGCAGCTTGTCGGGCCCAAACAGCAAAAAGCCGAAGACCAGAATAATGACCAGCTCGGTCGAGCCAATTCCTAGCACGGGATACCTCCCAGGGCAATCCATGGACATGCGCGCCACACCCGAGGCGCGCATGCGATTGTCGACAATTGTTTTAGTATACCCCCGCGCGAGCCGCCCGAAAGCGAGGGGTCGCGCAAACGGCTGTATGCCTTACGCAGCGCTGATATCGATGTCCTTGTCGACCCCGAGCAGCTGCGCCACGCGCAGCACGTTAGGCTGCGCACCGGTGATGGCAAGGCCGCGGCTGCGCTCGGAAGCGCGGTGGGCCGCCCCAACCAGCACGCCGATACCCGTGGAATCGATGTAGGGCACCTGGGCGAAGTCGAGCTCGACGCACTCGGTAGGCTGCTCGAGCGCGAGGTCGATCGCGCTACGGAGCCTGTCCGCGTTGGAGATGTCGATCTCGCCCGCGACCGACACGACGTAGCGCTGCGGGTTGGGGTTCGTGGTGATGGTGAGTTCCATAAGAAGCCTCTCCTATTTTTTGAGTGCGTCAAGGTGCTGTTGCGCGTAGTCCTTGACGCCATACGTATCGTCCTTCTCGGCGGCGGCGATGGCCTTCTCGTAGGCATCGACCGCCTGGTGCGCATCGCCATGCGACTCGTAGAACATGCCGAGGTTCGCCCAGGCAGGGGCGAACGTGGTGTCGTGCTTGGTGAACGCCTCGAGGTCGGCGATGGCCCCCTCGTGATCGCCCGCGTAAAAGACGCAGATGGCACGGTCGACCTCCGCGGAAGCGGACACGTGCTCGGCTAGGTACTCGTCGTAGTGGGCGATCGCCTGCGTAAAGAGCTCGGCAGCCTGAGATTGACCCTCGGCGTCGGTCGCGCTCGTCATGGCGCTCATGCCCATGTCGAAGTAGTTGTTCGCGAGCGTCAGCGGGTCGCTCGTCGTGGTCGTACCACCCTCGGAGACAACCGCGTTGCCGTCCTCGTCGACCTCGACCTGGGGATGGCCCTCGGGCATGGAGACGGAGCCGTCCTGCGTGGCCTCGCCTTGGCTGGCGTTTTGCTCCGCCGTGGCCTCGAGCTCGGCGATGGTCGCCGAGGTTCCGGCGAGATAGCCGATCACGACGCCCAGCGCGAGCGAGACGCCGGCGATCGCCAGGACCATCCAAAACGGCGGTGCCTTGCGCTCCGGCGTGGCAGGCGCGGCGGCACCGGGCGCGCTTGCGCTGGCGGTACCCCCTTCCAGCACGGCGCCGGGAGCGATTCCCCCTGTGCCTGCTTTCTTCGCGGCCACGCCGTCGGCCGCCGCGTCACGGCTGGCCGTCGCCTCAGCTGGAGCAGCGACCTCTGCGTTCGGGGCCTTTTCGGCCTGGGTCGCCACGGATGCCTCGGCCTCAGGCTCTACCCCAGCCTCTGCCTGAGCGGCAAGCTCCTGCTCGTCATCGAAAAACTCGTCGAAAGAATCGGCCATCTACGCGCGCTCCTCCATTGCCAGCTCGGCGCTCACCAGCTTCACCGCGAGCACCAGCACGTCGAGCGCGGCGGCGAGCTCGTCGACCGTCGGGTAGCTCGGGGCGATACGGATGTTCGTGTCGAGCGGGTCCTTGCCATACGGCCACGTGGCGCCGGCCGGGGTCATGACGACGCCCATCTCGCGGCACAGGGCGCCCACACGCTTGGCGGAGCCCACGAGGCCGTCGAAGCTCACGAAGTAGCCGCCGTTGGGGTGCGTCCACGTGGCGCAGCCGGTGCCGCCCAGGCCCTCCTCGAGCTTGGCCTGCACGCACTCGAAGCGCGGGCGCAAGAACTCGGCGTGCTTGGACATGTGCTCGCGAACGACGTCGAGCGTGGGCAGGAAGCGCACGTGCATGAGCTGATTGAGCTTGTTGGCGGAGATCAGGCCGACCATGAGGGTGCTGGCGATCTCGGCAACGTTCGACGGGGAGGAGCCGAAGAAGGCGATGCCCGCGCCGGGGAAGGTGATCTTTGAGGTGGAGGCTACGGCGAGGATGCGGTCCTCGTTGCCGACCTCGCGCGCCAGGTCGAAGATGTTCGCGAGCCTCTCGGGCTGTTCGCCAAAGTCGTGCACGGCATAGGCGTTGTCCCACACAATGCGGAAGTCGGGGGCGGCGCACTCCATGGTGGCCAGGCGGCGGACGGTCTCATCGGAGTAGGTCACGCCGGTGGGGTTGGAGTACTTGGGGACGCAGAACATACCCTTGATGGAGGGGTCGGTGGCCACGAGACGCTCGACCTCATCCATGTCGGGGCCGGTCTCGGTCATGCGCACCGGGATGTTCTCGATGCCGAGGTCCTCGGTGAGGCCGAAGTGGCGATCGTAGCCGGGCGACGGGCAGAGCCACTTCACGTTATCGAGCTTGTGCCACGGGGTGTGGCCGGGGACGCCCTTCTCCCAGTAGTGCACGATGACGTCCTGCATGATGTTGAGGCTTGAGGAGCCGAGCACGATGGTCTGCTCGGCCGGCACGCCCAGAAACTCTCCGGCGAGACGGCGCGCCGAGGGGATGCCCTCGAAGCAACCGTAGTTGGAGCAGTCCACGCCTTCGTCGGTGAGATCGGCGGTGGAGCTCAGGAGGTCAAGCATGGGGCGGGAGATGTCGACCTGGGCGGGCGAGGGCTTGCCGCGCGCCATATCGAGTTTGAGGCCGCGGGCCTTGACCTCGGCGACCTGAGCCTTGAGATCGGCGAGAGCCTCCGCCAGTTCGGCATCGCTCATGTTCTGATACATCGTCTGCATAACGACCCCTTTCTTGGAGGCGAGATATTACAGGAGCCCAAGGGGCTTATTCGTACAGCGCGGGTAACGCTTCGCTTCGGAACAGTATACGTGGTTTTCCGTGCATATCTCCTTTGACCCATATGGAGCCTTCACACTTCCCCAACAGACCCTGCACACATCCATCATGGTAAACGGTCGGTTTCTTAAGGCATACGTAACGTTGTGTGGGGGCTAACGTGGCGACAACCGCTGTTTTTTGCCGTTTAGCTGGGGGTTCATCGCTCAGGCAAAGACCGTTAAGTGTTTCTTATGGCACGATTGGGCCCGCAGGTGGCAATAATGAAGACAGCACCCGGGGCCAAAGCAGCGAGGCCCCGCGTGGCTTTTGGTGGTAGACGAGGAGGTCCGAGCATGCATTCTTCCAACGATGCCAGGCGTGCCCGGTCTCTCCGGTCGCAGCTCACATGTGCGAACCATTTCTCCTTCCCCCCGACACAGAGAATGGGCCTCCTCGACCCCACCGCGCCTACGCGTTCGACCGATCAGCACGCAAATTTGCAACGGTCGTACCAAAACCTGCTGAGCGCCCTAAACGTGGCACCCATGCAGCACACCGCAGCTTAAGCGCATCACCAACATAGCGACTCACCGAACGGGCCCCGGATAACCGGGGCCCGTTCGGTATGGATTGCACGCTGCAATTCCTCTTGCCGGCGCGGCGTCCCGGCACGCCACGCGATCTGTGCTCGACGGCGGGAACAATATGAACGCTTGAGAACAGAGGCGACAACAACTCCAGCAGCAACGCCCGGCAATCGCATCAGGCACAAGCGCTCGGCAGCAATGTCCGGCAATCGCACTCGAGGACAACTCTATCGCGCCCGATTTGCGGCACATACAGAAGGGAGGACGGCCAAAAGCCGCCCTCCCCTATGCTCGCAGCAGCACACCGCCGCCGCATGTGCGTTATCGCTTAGGCGCGACCGCAGGAACCGAGGTTCTCCATGCGGATCTTGACGATCTTGGTGATCTCGTCGGCGCCGGCCTTGCCCGGGTTCTTGGGATCGAAGTTGTTCGGGTTCTCGGCCATGTAAGCCATATAGCCCTTGGTGTAAGCCTGACGCAGCTCGGTGGCGTAGTTCACCTTGCAGATGCCGTTCTTCACGGCCTCGGCGACCTGCTCGTCCGGCACGCCGGAGGTGCCGTGCAGGACCAGCGGCACGTCGACGGCGGCGCGAATGGCCTTAACGACGTCCTGGTCGATGTGGGGCTCCTCGGTGTACACACCGTGAGCGGTGCCGACGCCGATGGCGAGGCTGGTGCAGCCGGTACGCTCGACGAACTCCTTGGCCTCGACCGGGTCGGTGTAGGGGGACTCGCCCTCGACCTCGACGTCGTCCTCCTTGCCGCCAACCTTGCCGAGCTCGGCCTCGACCGGCACGCCCATGCAGGCGCCGGCGTCGGCAACGGACTTGGTGAGGGCGATGTTGTCCTCGAAAGACTCGTGGGAGCCGTCGATCATGACGGAGGTGTAGCCGGTGCGGAGGGCCTTCATGCAGCGATCGTAGCCGTCACCGTGATCGAGGTGCAGGGCCACGGGCACGGAAGCGCGCTCAGCGGCGGCCTTAACCATGCCGTAGAAGTAATCCAGGCCGGTCTTCTTGATGGTGCCAGAGGTGGTCTGCATGATGACGGGGGACTTGGTCTCCTCGGCGGCGGCCAGGACGGCCATGACGAACTCGAGGTTCTCGACGTTGAAGGCGCCGACGGCGTAGTGGTTCTTCTGCGCGTCGAGCAGCATCTCCTTGGTGGTTACGAGCATGAGCGATCGCTCCCTTCTCCACGGGCGGGATGGCCCCCGCGCCGCTTGGCAATGCGTCGGCCCCATCGCCGACGTACTTGATGGCTCTATTGTACGAAAAAGGGCAGGCACACGCCTGCGCCAACACGCGCCTCCCCCGCAGATGGCAGCGGGGCTTTGATAAGAAAACACAACAGCCCGCCCAGGCGATTCGGACGCGCGGCACGTCCCTCGCGGCCCTTCGCATTTGCGTTCATGGCAAAACGAAAGAGTTAGAAACTTCTATTACTTCTTTAAAAGAAAATATAAGAAAATAGAGTCTGCACAATTCGTCCACGATTCGAACGGAGGCCACGTTGTCCGCCTCAACATCGCGCACCTTTGCCGAAGAGCGCCGCGCCGCCATCATGGACATGCTCGACCGTACGTCCTCGGTGCAGGTCGCCGGCATCGCCGAGACGTTCGGCGTGTCGTCGGTAACCGCCCGCGCCGACCTCGACGCCCTGGCCAGCGCCGGCAAGCTGCGCCGCACGCACGGCGGGGCAGTCTCGCTGCACAAGAAGCTCACCGTCTCCGTGCAAGACCAGCGAATCAACGTCAACGTCGACGCCAAGCAGGCCATCGCGCGGGCGGCCATCGAGCTCGTCCACGATGGCGACACGATCTTCGTCGACTCGGGCACTACCGCACTCGAATTTGTCCGCATGCTCGACATGCGCAGCGGCGCGACGGTCATCACGGCCGACATCACCATCGCGGACTTCATCGACGAGAGCCTTCCCGGCGTTACCGCCATCATGCTCGGCGGCGAGCTGCGCCAGGGGCACCGCTACCTCTTTGGCCCGCTCACCATGGCGTCCCTCGGCGCCCTGCATGCGGACCTGGCCATCATCTGCCCGGGGGCGTTTGTCGCCAACCGCGGTTTCATGACCGACTTCCCCCAAATGGCGGAGATCAAAACGGCCGCGATCGAGGTCGCGACCCACAGTGCCGCCCTCATGGACGCCAGCAAGCTCGAGGCGCGGGGCACATACTGTTTCGCCCCGTTACACGCCGTGGACCACATCGTCATCGACCGCGACGAAAAGGGCATCCTCACGGACGCCCTTGACGCGTTGCCCGAGGGCTCCACGCGCCCTCAGCTTATGGTCGCGAACTGATAGCGCCCATCACTGCACGCTCCGAGCGCAAGACGGTAGCACAGCTGGAAAAACTTCGAGATTGGGGGAAGTTTTTTCCAGTTGTGCTACCGTCCGCGTGCCTGTGGAAAACCGCTACAGCTCGGTGACCTCGACGGCGTTGTAGACCTCGTCCCAACGCTCGATGACCAGATGGCCCGTCTGAGGATCCATCGCGTTGAGCTTGCCGCAGGTGTTGGCGGTCTTGAGCACGGTGACGTCGTCGGCACCGGCGGCGATGGCGTGAGCGAAGCCGGCGATGGTGGAGTCGCCGGAACCGGTGGCGTTCACGGCCGGAATCGGCGGGGTGACGGCGCGGTAGATCTTGTCGCCGTGGAAGGCAAAGGAACCAGCAGCGCCCATGGACACGACAACCCACGGAATGCCGGCGAAGCGCTCGTCGGCCTTGAGGGCGGCGGCGAGGTCGGCGACCTGCTCAGGGGTGTAGCTGGTGCCCAGCAGCGCGTTGATCTCGGTGAGGTTGGGCTTCACGAGCGTGGGCTTGACCTCGGCCTCGAGGGCGGCGTCCAGGGAAGCGCCCGAGGTGTCGAGCAGCACGGGGACGTTGTGCTTGGCTGCCTCGGCGACCATGCCGGCGTAGAAGTCGGCGGGAACGCCCTTGGGCAGGGAGCCGGAGATGGTCACGCAGTCGGCCTTGGCAACGAGCTCGGCAAACTTGGCGGAGAAGGAGGCGAGCTCCTCAGCGGAGATCTCGGGGCCGCTCTCGAGCAGCTCGGTCTGGTTGCCCTCGTGCAGAATGTTCAGGCAGATGCGGGTCTCGCCGGCGATGGGCGTGAATTCGTGGTTGATGCCGTCGGCGTCCATGAGGGAGCCCATGTAGGCGCCCATGTGACCGCCGAGCAGACCGGTGGCGACCACGTCGTCGCCCAGCTGGCAGAGCACGCGGCTGACGTTCAGACCCTTGCCGCCAGCCGTCTTCTTGGGCGAAACGCGGTTGACGTCGTCGATGATCAGCTTGTCGAGCTGATAGGCGGTGTCGATGGCGGGGTTCATGGTTACGGTCAGGATCATGTTCACTCCATTTCTCGGGCCCTTTGCGGCAGGTCCCGGTTCAACACGATTCGGTGCGTGCAAGACAACGGCCGGACGCGCGGGCGGCCCGCCGTCCCCTCGCCTCTAGAGAATCTCGATCGAGAAGCTGCGGATCACGGTCTGCCCGGGCTTGGCAACCAGGCAGCCGCGCTTGTCCTCAAAGACGTCGCCCTCGTCGGAGCAGGTGGACAGGCCGCCCCACGGCTCGATTGCGACGAAATCGGCCATCGCCTTCTCCTAACCGCACGATACGACGTGCGACAACGAAGGAATACATGCACACGTGATGCGCCTTAGATTGTACCGCTCACGGGTACCTTGAGGTCGCATCGCCCGCTCACCGCAAAGCGCGGGGGCGTGCGCAAAGCAAACTAAAGAAAAGCCCACGCCCCGAAACACGAGAGAGCGCGGGCTATGGAAGCTTTGTTGCGGATGCGTCGCGCGGCGAGGGGAGCCGCAGGCAGCGCCCGCAGGGTTGATTGAAAGAACACATTCCCGCCACTCGCCCACCGCACAAAAAAAGCCGCCGAGAGCAATCTCTCGGCGGCGCCTACCATTGGTGCCAGGAACACATGACCGGTGCCAATGGGCACGCGGGCAAAAGCGGCGATTTGCGGCCAGAGGCTACTTAAGCGCGGCCTCCAGAGCCTTTTCGGCGCGACCCGCGTACTCCTTGGACTTCTCCGAGTCGCCGCGATTCTCGTACTGCAGCGAGAGCAGGTGATACAGGCGGGCCTGGTCCATCTTGGACGCGTCCTTGAGCTCGCGCTCCATCTCGTCCACGTAAGCCGAGGAGCCGCACAGGAAGATGTCGAACGTCTGACGGCTCGCCCGGGCGACCCCCTCGCCCCCATCTTCCTCAAGGATGGCGAGCATGCGCTCAGCCTTCGGCTTGTCCTCGACCTCGACGAAGAAGCTGAAACCCTTGATTGCCAAGGCGAGCTTTTGCTCCTTGCTCATGCGCAGCGTCATCATCTTGTCGAGCACGCGTGCGGTGTTTTCGTTGTCGTCCATGCCCAGATAGGCGTTGAGGCGCAGGAACAAGCGGTTGTACTCGGGGTACAGGATGTTCGTCACGGGGCGATCGAGCACCGCAAGGTAGTTGTCAAAATCCCGCTCGGCCATATAATGCTCGAGCTTCGCGAACGTGGAGCGCTTTTGCACCTCCACGTAAATGAGGGCTGCAAAAGCAGCAACCAGTACGATGATGCCAATCGTCTTCATATCCATAGCGTCCCCTAACGCGACCTGCTACGCACCACGCGGGTGCTCAAGAACAACCGCGGGCTCGCGGCCGACAACTAGCTTACCATCTTCCACGTAGCCCTCTTCGCGACCTTCGAGCTCGGCATGTCACCGAGGATGATGCCGACACGGCCCTACCGTGCAGGCTCACTCCGAACCCCTCTTGCCCGGAGCTTGGTACCAATCCTTAGTAATGTCTCCAGGCTCTTCTCGGCGGTAAGACCAAGGGCGGCCACATCGTTTTGCTTGCCCGCGATCATTTCGACGGCACCGAGGGCAGCGCGTGCAAACTCTCCGTGGCTTGCGAGGATGACGCCAATTCGCATGTGCTTTCCTTCCTGTTGACTTCTGTTCGGTTTTACAACAACTATGTCCGTAGATGTTTGAATACATGTCAAGTTTTGTTTAAGTTTTATCGACGAAAGTCGTCTCTGTCCTGTGTTTTTCTCTGATTTTTTCCGTAAACGTGCGTTTTTTGACGATGAACAGTTGTTTGTTGTTCTTTGTTACCTCTATGTTTAATAATGTTGTTCGTTTGGTTATTTCCAGATGTGAGTTCCCAGCACAGTTTGTACGGAGGCACCATGAAATCCGAGCGTCAGCAAGTAATTCTCGACTTGCTCCAACAGCGCCAGACGGTCACGGTCAAGATGATTGCCGACACCCTGCGCGTCTCCGATATGACCGTTCGTCGCGACCTTGCGGAGATGGCCGAGGACGGGCTCGTCGTGCGCGTTCACGGTGGGGCTCAGCTCCCCCGCAGCGCCCGCGGCAACTCCCTTCTACGCGTGCGCTCCCATGAAGAGAAGAAGCTTCGATCCGTCGAGCAGAAGCGCGCGGCCGCGCAGGCTGCCGCCAAGGTGATCAAGCCCGGCGACACCATCTTCCTCGGCGGCGGCACGACCCTTGAGCTCATGTGCGACTACCTGCCCAAGGCCGATATCCGCGTCGTCACCAACAGCATGCCCGTGCTCAACCTGCTTGCCGACAACCCGCATGTCGACCTCTTTTTGGTTGGCGGCACGCTACGACAGGACACTCGCGTCTTCACCACCCCCTACGGTGTGAGCTCGTTTCATGGCCTCAGCACCAACAAGGCGTTCGTCTCCGCGACGGGCGTGTTCGACAACGAAGTGTTCGGCTCTCATCCCGACGCCGCCGTGCTTCTCGGCGAGGCTTGCTCGCGCTCGAACGAAGCCTACCTCGTGCTCGACGCCGACAAGGTCGGCGTGCGCGACTTCTGCTCGTTCACCACGCTCGACCGCATCGCCGCCGCTTTTATCAACCCCGAGGCCAGCGCCGAGGCAATTCAGGCGCTTGAGGTCTACACCACCGTTATCACCGAATAGTCCAGGGAGCCGATAGCCATGCTTAAATCTCAACGCCATGAGCAGCTGATGGACCTGTGCTCCCAGCGCGGCGTGATTTCCGTACGACAGGCCGCCAAGATCTTCGGCATCTCCGAGATGACCGTCCGCCGCGATTTTGACGAGCTCGCCTCCACCGGTGCCGTCGTTCGCGAACACGGCGGCATTCGCCTGCCGGAGGTGGCGCAGTCCGTTCCGTCCGAAATCCCCTACTTCGACAAACTCGCCGTGCGCCAGAGCGAGAAGCAGCGCATCGCCCAAGCGGCATGCGCGCTCATCGAGCCCGACGACACCGTCTTCCTGGGGCCCGGCTCCACCTGCGCCGCCATCGCCCGCGCGCTGCCGCCCGTGCGCCTGCGCATCGTGACCAACAGCATCATCGCGCTCAACATGCTGCAGATTCACCCCGGGCTCGAGGTGTGCTGTCTCGGCGGGCAGTACCGCCGCCGCTCCGGGTCGTTCATCGGCCCGGTTGCCGAGGACTCGCTCGCGCCGCTGGGCATCGACAAGTGCTTCATCGGCACCAACGGCGTCATGTCGGGTGTCATCTCATGCTCGAATCTCGAGGAGGGCCGCCTGCAGGCGCTCGCGTGCGACCGCGCCGCTTCCCGCTTCCTCGTCTGCGACTCGAGCAAGCTCGACCAGCTCGACTTCTACAATTTCTATAACCTCGATCGTATCGACGCGGTAATTACCGACGCGGGCGCCAGCGACGAGCAGCGCTTCGCCATCGAAAGCGCAACCAGCCTCATCGTCGCCGACTAGCGCCCCCTCGGTGCCCCCTCGACTCCTCACCGCCCTTGCCGAGTGTGCGCTTTTCCCACGTTTGATGTGTTGAAACGTAGGTAAGGCGCACACTCGAGTGAATGGCACAGGGACGGGTGCTGGGCGGGGAAGCCGCAGAGGAGCGATGAGCGACGGCGTCGAGGACGAAATTCGAGTAGGGACGTCGCCTGAGCGCGAGTGGAATCGCTGCACGAAAAAGCGCCCCGGGAATCCCGAGGCGCTTTGTTTGCCGAAAACCAAGCGTTCCACACGTCCTTATGTGTGGTGCCGCGCAGACGCGTATTACGCCTTGTAGACGCTCTCGCCGCCGAGATACGTCTCGACCAGCGTGAGGTCGGGGTTCAGCACGACGAAGTCGGCGTTGCGGCCGGGGCGAATGGAGCCGCACTCGTCGGCGATGTCGTTGGCCTCGGCGGGAGCCTGAGTTGCCATGAAAATGGCCTCGGCCTTGGTGGCGATACCCCAATCGAAAACGTTCTTCACGCCGTCCTTCATGTTGAGGATGGAGCCCGCGAGAGAGCCGCCGTCCTTGAGGCGCGCGGTGCCGCCGGCAACCACAACGGGCAGCTCACCGAGGAAGTAGTCGCCGTCGGGCATACCACCCGCGCACATGCAGTCGGTGATGAGGGCGACGTGCTCGTGACCCTTGGCGTGCATCACGATGCCCGCGGAAATGGGGTTGACGTGATGCCCGTCGCAGATGAGCTCGGAGTAGGACTTGTCCTGGCTGGACAGGGCGGCGCCCACCATACCGGGCTCGCGGTGGTGCAGGCCGCTCATGCCGTTGTAGGTGTGGACAAAGACCTTGGCGCCCGCGTCCAGACACGCCTGAGCCTGCTCGCATGTCGCAGCGGAGTGGCCAAGGGCGACCACGACGCCGGACTTAACGGCCTCGGCGGTGAACTCGACAGCACCCTCGTACTCAGGAGCGACGGCGATTTTCTTCACGAGGCCATGGGCGGCGTTCTGCCATGCGTCGAGCTTGTCCATGGTCGGGGCGGAAAGGTACGCGGGGTTTTGCGCGCCCTTGTACTTCTCGGTGAAGAAGGGGCCCTCGAGGAAGATGCCCTGGATGCGGGCGTGCGGCTGATCGTCGCCGGCCTCGACATACTCGGCAACGCTGGCGCAGGCGGCCTCAAGCTGCTCGGTGCTTGCGGTGAGGGTGGTGGGCAAGTAGCTGGTCACGCCGTTGCGCAGGATGCCGCGGGACACGGCGGCCACGCTCTCGGCCTTGCAGTCCATGATGTCGTGGTTGTCAAAACCGTGGATATGGGTGTCGACAAAACCGGGAGCGATCTCGTGACCCGTGTAGTCGAGGATCTCGCAGGAAGGGGCCTCAGCGACATGCTCGCCAAAGACGCCGTCCTCAACCATGAGATACCCGCCGCGAGCGACGCGAGTGGGAAGGTAGAAAGCATCGGCCTTTATTGCATAGGTGCTCATGTGTTCTCCTAACACGAGTTGTCTGCACTTATTGTGCATGGTACCCAATATGAAAGCGCCCGCTCCGTCCAAGGACAGGGCGGGCGCCACATGGGAGCAAATATCCGGGGCGGTATGTTAGATGTGCAATTATGCACCCGTCCCCAAATTACCCAAATTACACCTGGGGTGGGATGTCAAATGTGCAATTTTGCACCCGTCCCCAAATTGGTTATTAGGCCTCGAAGGGGTGGATCGTCACGCCCTTGACAACGCGGTTCACGGTGCCGGAAGGAGACGGGGTGTCGGGGGTGTTGCCCACGCGGACGGAGTTGAGCAGGGAGATGACCTGCGCAACCATCACGAACGGCAGAGCGAGGTAGCCCTCGGGCAGCGCGTCGAAGCCAGCGAAGGTGAAAGCGGTGCCGTCAAACTTGGTGGCGCCGTCCTGCTGGATCGCGATCGTCTTGGCGGCGATCTGGTCACCGTTGATCTCGTTGAGGATGTCGAGGTCGTACTGACGGGTGTACTCGTCGTTGTTCATGTACACGAACACGAGGGTCTTGTCGTCGACGAAGGACTTCGGCCCATGACGATAGCCCATGCAAGAGTCCCAAGAGGTGGCGACGAGGCCGTGGGCGAGCTCGAGGATCTTGAGCTGAGCCTCCTGAGCCAGACCCACGAAGGAGCCGGAACCCAGGTAGGTCACGCGGTTGAAGTCACCGGAGAGGAACTCGGCAATCTCGGCCTCGCGGGCGACGACGTCCTCGCCCATCTTGGCGGCCTGCTCGACCCAAGCGGTCTTCTGCTCGAGGGAAGCGGAGTCGAAGATGAGGGTGGACAGGAGCGTCATGCAGCTGTAGGAGCCGGTCATGGCGAAGCCCTTGTCGTTGGCGCGAGGGATGAGGATGGTCAGCGCGTTGGGGTCATCGGCGGACTCGACGGCGAGCTTGCCTTCAGGCGCGCAGGTGATGTTGATGAACTTGACATTCTTCACGAAGGTCTTGGCGACTTGGACGGCAGCCAGGGACTCGGGGCTGTTGCCGGAACGAGCGAAGGAGACCAGCACGGTGGGCTCGTCGGGGTTCAAGAAGTCGCGAGGAGCGGAGACGATATCGGTGGTCGCGATGGGCTTGAAGTCGTAAAGCTTGGTGTCGCCAGCGTGGCGCAGGTAGGGAGCGCAGGTGTCGCCAACGTAATCGGAGGTGCCGGCGCCGGTGAACACAACGGACAGACGGCCCTCGCCCATGGCGCGAGCATCAGCCAGGAACGCCTCGATGGCCTCGAGGTTCTCGCGGTAGATGTTCAGCGTGTCGAGCCAAAGCTCAGGCTGCTGCTTGATCTCGACGGTGGTGTTGTAGCCGCCGATCTCGTGGAGTTCTTCCGTCGTCTTCTCGAACATGGATGATACCTCTCTTTCTGGCTGACGCCTTTACAAGCTGTTTTCATTATAAACTGGTTAGCTGGTTGTAACCAGTTGTTCCAGAATTGCACGTGTTTGACACATACGCGCCACGCATGTCCCAAACGGTGAAACCAGGTCTGGCAACGGGAAGGCGTTGACTTCTCGCACGCGGCACGACGCCGCGATGAGAGGCCAATGCTCTCCAATTGACAGGCCCAAGCCTGCACTGCACATCGAGCGGGCCACCCAGACCGCGCTCGAACCCGCTCACCAAGATCATGCCCTCGAGCACGCCCCGTGCGCAACCTCGCCTTCCTCGGGCAAGCCCTACTCTCCCCTGCGGTGCGAAACCTTGTACTTGAACTGGTCGGCGCGAGCGACGGACAACGTGTACTCCACAACTTCGTTGGAGGTGTTGAAGGTCGTGCGGACCAGATCGAGAACGGGTGCCCCTTCGGTGATGCCCAGCAGGTGCGCGTCGGCGGGACGGGCGATGCTGGCGAAAAACTCCTCTTCGGCGACGACGATCTTCTCGCGATACTCCTTCTCGATGATGTCGTACAGCGGCATCGACTCGAGCAGCGGGCGCTTCAAGGAGAGGAACTTGCGAACGGGAAGGTAGGAACGCTCGACCATCATGGGCATACCATCGGCGGAGCGAAGGCGCTTGATCTTATACAGCTTTTCGCCCAGACGCACGCCCATGTGCTCGGCGAGGTTCTTGTCTGCCTCGAAGTCACTGAACTCCAAGATGGTGGTGCGGGGTTCGCGTCCCATCGAGCGCATCTGCTCGGTGAAGCTATACGCCTGCATGAGGTTGGCGGTTTGCGCCGAGCGGTCGGCCACAAACGTGCCGCGCCCGTGCTGGCGCACGACCAGGCCAAGTCGCTCGAGCTCCTGCAGGGCAAGGCGAACGGTGGTGCGAGAAAGACCGTAGCGCTCGGACAGCTCGCGCTCGGAGGGGATCATGTCGCCAGCGCGATATTCGTGCTCAATCTTATCCGTGAGGATGTCAACGAGCTGGTCATACAGGGGCTGCCTGCGCGCTGCGATCGCCATGAGTAATGCCTCCGACTGAACGGTCAACTGGGCACGCGGGCGATTCCGGCGCGGCCATGTGCCGGCGGAGGTCGCCGTTACCCAGATTAGGGAACGAATGAAAATACCCGGCGTGGGCGCGAGACCCACGCCGGGCAAGAAGGCGCATCTGGGGGAGATAGGCCCTCAGCAGGCCGCTGGAATTACCAGAGACCGGTCCACCAAGTGATGCCGAGCCACTCGTTGAGCGGAAGGGCGCCAATGATGCCGATGATCAGCATGAGAACGATGCCCTTGATGGGGGTGAAGTTCTTCTTGGCGAACAGGAAGTAGAGCATCAGCACGAGCGCGAGCGGCACGAGCTTAGGCATAACGGTGTCGAGCGTCTCGGCCACGGAGAAGGAAACCGGAGTCTCGGTAACCTCAGCGTAGGTGACGGTGCTCATGCCGTTGCCCATGTCGACGATGCCGGTCTCAACAGCGTTGCCATCAGCGTCGGCAGCGGTGAGGGCGGAGCCGTCCTCGGCGGTGAGGCCAAGGGTGCCGGGCTCAGCGGTCTCGGTGTCGATGGCGAGGTCGGCGAAGTTCTCAGCCTCCTCGTTGGAAACCACAACAGTGTGAGCGGCGAGGCCACGGGTGGTGCCGTTCGGGATGTTGAGGTTGATCTGGGTGCCACCCATGTTGACCGTCAGGGCGCCAACCACGAAGCAGCCCATGATGGCGGCAGCGCGGGTGAAGGCCTGCATGTTAGCGGTCAGGGAGTCGATGGCAGAGGTGCCCATCTTGTAAGCCCAGTTCATCAGACCAAAGCGGCAAGCGAAGAGGGCCGCGTGGAAGACGATCAGGAAGATGAGCGGGGCGATGATGTTGCCCTCGATGGCCATGTTCGAGGTGATGCCGGCCGTGATCGGCACGAGCGTCAGCCAGAACAGAGCGTCGCCGATGCCGCCCAGCGGGGAAGCAGCGGAAATACGCACGGAGCGGATGGTCTGGGTGTCAACCTTGTTCTGCTCGAGGGAGAGAACAATACCCATAACGAAGGTGACCAGGAACGGGTGCGTGTTGATGAAGTCCAGGTTGTGGTACATCGACGCAGAGAGGTCGTTCTTGTTGGTGTGAACCTTCTCGAGGCCCGGAACCATGGCGAAGAGCCAGCCACCGGACTGCATGGTCTCGTAGTTGAACGAGGACTGGAGCCAGTAGGAACGCCAGACCATGCGGTTGAGCGTCTTCTTGTCGACGTTCGGTGCAGGAGTCAGGTCCTCGTACTGTGCAGGTACAGTGAACTCATTAGATGCCATCGCTCATATCACCTCCGTCAAAAGCAGCGCCCTTGAGCTCGGTCTGCTGCTGGAAGTCCCAGAAGGCAAGACCGAAGCCAATGATGGCCATGATCAGCAGCTCGGGCTTGGCAAGCGAGGGGATGCCGTGCACGATGGTCGTCAGACCAAAGCCGAGCAGGAAGAAGGCCCACATGTCGCGGGACATCATAATCTTCAGCAGGATCGCGAAGCCGACGAACTTCATCATGCCACCGGCAGCGGACAGACCAGCGTTGAGCCATGCGGGGATGGCGGAGACGACAGCCTGGCCAGCGGTGAGGCCACCCACGAAGAACAGGGTGACGATGGCGGCGAAGATGAGGCCGAGGATGACCTCGGAGATGACGGTCAGCTTGGTGATAGCCTTGGTGTCAGCCTTCACAGCGGCCGCGCGGAAGGACTCCATCATCGGGGCACGCAGGGTGAAGAACAGGGTGACGCCGTACTGGCCCAGCAGAGCGAACGGAATCGCGGTTGCAACGGCAACGTTGGGATCCATCTCGAGGGTGCAGGCGAAGACGGCAGCCATGATGCCACCAATAACAGCGTTCGGCGGCTGAGCACCACCAATCGGCATGTTACCGATGGTCATCAGCTGATAGGTACCACCGACGACGAGGCCGGTCTGCACATCGCCGAGGATGGCGCCGATGATCGGGCCGGTGACGATGGGCTGGTACAGGGACTCAGTGAAGTCGAACTGGTCGATAGCGGCGACGAAGGTCACCAGGAAGACCAAGGCGATCTGAAGGAAATTCACGTCCATCTTATGCTCCTCCTTTCAAATTTACTTTCTCGTACTAAGTGTTACGACCGAAGCGATTGTTCGCCCCGTATACAAACAAACTGCTCGCAATCCCCCACATTACGCAAACAGCTTGTTGGTATCCTCGACGGGCGTGCTGGGCACGCGCTGGATAGAGAGCTCGACACCGTGCTCCTGGAGCTTACGGAAGCACTCGACGTCGTCGTCGTCGACGGCGACGGTCGTGGCGACCTGACGCTTGCCCTCGGCCATGTGCATGTTGCCGATGTTGAGCTTCTTGATCGGCACGCCGCCCTCGACGAGCTTCAGGGCGTCCTGAGGAGAGTCGAGGACGATGAAGATCTTCTGCTTAGGCGAGGCCTTGGAGATGATGTCGATGGTGTGCTGGATGGAGAAGAAGCGGGTGGCAACGCCGGTAGGAGCGGCCATCTTCATGAGATTCTGGCGCATGGTGTTGGTGGACACCTCGTCGTTGGCGACGAGGATGAGGTTGGAGCCCAGGGTGGAGTTCCACTGGGTGGCAACCTGACCATGAATCAGGCGGTTGTCGATACGGGTAAGAAGAATGTTAGGCTCTGCCATTGCGATCCGTTCCTTTCGTATTCGCTGATTAGCCTATGTGCACTGGGGTCTCTGCAATTTGCATGGCGGAGAAGCTCCCATTGATGCCCTGCTGAGCTCGCCTACTTGACGATCTCCTGGATTGCGTAGCGCGAGACGTCGAGGGTTGCGCCGGAGCGAACCTTGACCTCGACGACGTCGCCATTCACGCTCTTCACATCGCCGAAGATGCCGCCGCCGAACATGACGCGCTGGCCAGGGGCGAGGTCGGTGTGAATGTGCTCGAAGTACTTGACCTTCTTCTTCATGTTTGCTTTGGACCAGAAGAAGTACACGAGGCCCATGACCGCCATGATGAGCAGCAGGGCGACGGAGGAAGCGAGGACGTTTTGCCCGAAGTTAGCCATTAAATGCCATCCTCTTCGGTGTCATCCTCGGCAGCGCCCATGACAGAAGCCAGGGACTGGCGGGTGACGGCCTGCTGACCCACGGACACGGCCTGCTCGGCGAGCGCGGTGACGTCGGTGGCGCCGTTGCGGGCGAAGAGGAGCTCGATGATCATAGGCAGGTTGGAGCCGGTGACGATCTCCAGCTTGTCGACATCGTTGGCGATCATCATGGACTGGTTGAACGGAGTGCCGCCCAGCAGGTCGACGAAGACGATGACGCCCTCCTCGCACTCGCCGCGCATCTTAGTGATGGCAGCGCGGAGGTCGTCACCATAGGTGGCAGCCTGAGAGCCCTCAAACGGAACGATCTCGAAGTGCTCCTGATCGCCAGCGACCATGTCGAGCGCGCTCTTGATGCCGTTTGCGAAGTGTCCGTGACCAGTCAAAATGAAACCGACCATCTATCCCTCTTTCTCGCTCTTCGGCTGCACCTCTTGTGCAGCACTGGTAGTAACCACGTGACAAGTTGTTTCCACTATAGCAGTTGTGGATGTTCTGTTCTCGAGTTTTTAATCTTTTCTGGTTTAGGTACCGTTCGCCGTTATTTTTCGACCGTTTATCCGCCGCACGGCCATTCACCTGCATATTATTTGAGAACGCGCACGTTCTCGCCGCGCAATCGGCCAAACGAGGCAAAATTCAGGCAGGATGCGCAGGCCTCAGCACCTTCATGGTGGACAGCTCGAATTTGTGAAGATATTCTCGTATTGGTATGTAATTAGACCAATGGTATTACAAGTGAACAACATGCGTACCACCGGCTGCGAGCATTTGGCGTACTTGGTGGTATCTCCACCGCATTCGCCAGCGCACCTTGCGCGTTTCGCTATGATTACCCCTTAGTACCGCTGTATCTGAAAGGTCGCCCCATGGATCTCAAGACCGTCATCGTGTATCGCTCCAAGCATCACGGCAACACGAAAAAGCTGGTGGACGCCATCGTGGCGGCCCACCCGGACATCGACACGGTCGACGTCGGCGCGCTGGGCAAAAATGAGTATCCCGACCTCTCCCCCTACCACATCATCGTGATGGCCTCCGGGATCTACTACGGCAGCTTCGACAAGGACCTGCTGCGCGTGGCCGACCACTGCCTGCGCGACGGCGACAAGGTCGTCGGCCTCATGACCTACGGTGGCCAGTCCAAATACAACGGGCGCGACCTCGACAGCGCGTGCCGCTTGAAGTTCGCCAACCTGCTGTGCATGTACGGATGCCCGGGCTTCGACACCTACGGACCGTTCAAGTTCGTGGGCGGCATGAACAAGGACCGTCCCAACCAGGAGGACATCGACGGCGCCGTGACGTTTTACGATCGCTTGGTCGACGATTACGGCGAGATCATCATCGAGGAGCGCATCAAGCGCGACAAGCAGGACGCCTTCAACGCCGCGCACCCCGCGGGCGGCTTGCTCACCAATATCAAGCGCACGGCCAAAAAGATCGCCAACCGCGGCAAAAAGAAGGATGGCGCCAATGCGCCTGCCGCCGGCCAGCAAGAAGCGGCCCACGCCCATGACGCCGCGGATAGCGCCCCTTCGCAGGCCCCCAAGGCGGCCCAAAACGGTAATTCTGACCCATCGGGCAGCGCAGAAGAGTAAGCTTTAGGGCATACTAACCCGTTGCGGCGCCAGCGCGCCGCCATCTTGCGAGGCGGATATCATGCCCAAAACAAAGGCTCAGCACATCATGGCCCAAACCGAAGCGCGCTCCGAGACGGAAATCACCCGCGCCATCTTGGATATCGCCGAGGAGTTCGAGCCCTACATCATCCGCCAACGCCGCCATTTTCATAAGCACCCCGAGCTGAGCATGGAGGAGGTCCGCACGACCTCCGACATCGCCGGCCAGCTCGACGCCATGAACATCCCCTACGAGCGCCCCTTGAAGACGGGCCTCGTCGCCACCCTGCGCGGCACGGCACCAGACGCCTACCTCGAGGACGGCACCCCGCGCCGCCGCCTGCTCATGCGCGCCGATATCGACGCCCTGCCCGTGCTCGAGCGCACCAACGAAGAATTTGCGAGCGTCAACGAGGGCTGCATGCACGCATGCGGTCACGACTGCCACATCGCCATGCTTCTCGGCGCTCTGCAAGTGCTGCGCCACATGACCGACGACATCCACGGCGAGATTCGTGTGGTGTTCCAGCCCTCCGAGGAGAACGGCTCGGGGGCGCGCCTGATGTGCGAGACCGGCGTGTGCGAGGGCGTGGACGGCGCGTTTGCCATGCATATCTGGAGCGAGGTTGACGCGGGCACGATCAGCTGCGAGCCCGGGCCGCGCATGGCCAACACCGACTGGTTCCGCGTGGACGTGCACGGCACCTCCTGTCACGGCGCGATGCCCCAGCGCGGCAGCGACGCCGTCATGGTCGCCGCCGAGATTGTCAATGCCCTGCAGACCATCGTGAGCCGCGAGCTGTCCCCGTACGAACCTGCCGTGGTCACCGTCGGCAAGCTGCATGCGGGCACGGCGCGCAACGTCATCGCCGGCGAGGCGAGCTTGGAAGGCACGGTGCGCACGTATTCGGACGCCACCCACGAGCTGATGCCCGCGCTCATCGAGCGCATCGCCGTGCATATCGCCCAGGCCCACGGCGCCGAGGCGGAACTCGCCGACTACACCATCGCCAACTACAAGGTCGACAACGAGCCGCGCGCCAGCGAACGCTGCCGCCAGGCCGTGCTCAAAAGCCTGGGGCCGCAGGGCGAGGGCAGCTACCGCGGCACGATGTCGGGCGAGGATTTCTCCGAATACCTGCGCCGCGTTCCGGGCGTCCTGGCCTTCGTGGGGTGCCGCAACCCCCAGATCGGCGCCACGTTTGCGCAACATTCCTGCTATTTCAAGGTGGACGAGAGCGTGCTCGCCAAGGGATCGGCGGTCGCCGCGCAATACGCCATCGACTTCTTGGCCGAGCCCACGCAGGCGGAGCTTGACGGCCCGCTGGTGAAGCGCGTTGCGGAGACCAACCCCGTGCTGGCGGAGACGCTGCGCGGCGCCAAGACCAAGACGGTCGATGCGCACTATGCTCTGCGCGACGCGCGCGAGGCCCGCATGGCCGCCGCCCGCGAGGTGCGCGATGCCCGGCACTCAAAATAGAAAACGGCGCGGGCTCTCGCGTGGGCCCTCACCAGGTTTTAGCGCCCGAGCCCTCGCGCGGGATCTCGCCAGGCTTTAGCGCCCAGGTCCGAAAAACGCGCGGGTCGTGGCGATAAACTCCGCCAAGTGTGGAGCGAGCCATTTCCGGTTATGCCATAACAGCTGCGACTCCATCTCGACCGCGGGCACGTCGCAGCTCATTTCGACGAGGGTGCCCCGGCTCAGCTCAGCCGCCGCCGAAAACCTGGGAACGAACGTCGCGCCCACGCCGCGCTCCGCCAGATGCACGAGCGTCTCGGTGTTGCCCGCCTCCACAAGCGGCGTGATCGCGAGGTCGCGTTCGGCAAGCAACCGGTCCAGCTCCAAGCGATAGCTCTCACCGCGCTCCGTGAGGACAAACGGCAGCCCGACGAGATTCTCCGGCGAACATGTACGCTCGCTTCCTGCGCCCCCGTTGCGCAACGTCTCCACGAGATGCGGCGCCGCCACAAAGACCACGGGCTCGCGCCGGAGCGCCTCCACGTGAATCCCCGGCTCGCATACCCGCCGCTCCATGGTGAGCAGCAGGTCGAGCGTGTTGTTGCGCAGCCCCTCGACCATGCGCTCGCGGCGCGTGGCGCTCACCACGACCTGCACGTGCGGGCACCGCTCGTGAAACGATATGAGAAGCTCGGGCAAAAGCGCCGTGGAGATCGACTCGGCGCTTCCCAAGCGAATGACTCCCGTGAGTTCGTGCGCGCCCTCCGCCGGTGCCGCAACCGCCCGACAGGCGGAATGCACCGCGCCCGCGATCTCGTTGGCGTGAAAGGCAAACGCCCTCCCCTGCTCGGTGAGGACCACACCACGGGGAATGCGATCGAACAGGCGCACCCCCAGCTCCTGCTCCAGCTGGCGCATCTGGACCGTCACCGCGGACTGCGAATACCCCAAGCGCTCGGCAGCGCGGGAGAATGTTCCGTATTCGACGATGGCGAGGAAGGTCTCGATTTCACGCAGTTCCATGCGCTCTCACTTTCACGCGTTCTACCTTGTGGTATTAGTTTTACTCAATATCTATTTCGAGACTTGAATTATACATATAGGCAGTGCTGTGCCACGATATCGCTCGACAAATCACCGCATACCGATTGGAGAGCCTCATGTACTCACGTGGATCGGCGCAGGAGCAAGACGTCGAGTTAGCGGCCGTCCGCTTTGTCTGCGAGCTGTTCTCGCGCAACCGCCATCTTTCTGAGGGGCCCGTCGCCTGCGAGGCCAGCCCTAAGGTGCTCGAGCAGATTGCCGGGCACACCATCCCCGATCAGGGGCGCCCGCTTGAAGACGTCGTGCGCGAGATGCAGGACAGCATCATCGGGTACGGCTACAACATCGACCACGCGCGCTTTTTAGGTTTTGTCCCCGGCCCGGTCAACGCCGTGTCGTGGCTCGGCGACATGATGGCCTCCGGCTACAACCGCCATGCCGGCAGCTTTGCCAACTACCCCGCCGGATGCATCGCCGAAAACGAGGTCCTCAGGTGGTTGTGCGACAAGGCCGGGTTCCCGGAGGGCGCGGGCGGCGTCTTCGTGAGCGGAGGCTCCATGGCCAACATGACCGCGCTCGTCGCAGCGCGCGACAACAAGCTCGACCTGAGCGACTGGTGCCGTGGCGTCGCCTATCTCTCCGAGCAGACGCACAGCTCGGTGGCCAAGGGCATGCACATGGTGGGAATCGCGCCCGACAACATCCGAACTATTCCCTGCCATGACGACTTCACCATGGATGTCGACGCCCTTGAGCGCGCCATCAAGCAGGACCGCGAGCGCGGTCTCGTCCCCTTCGCCGTAGTCGCCACCGCGGGCAGCACCAACACGGGCGCCATCGACCCGCTGCGCGAGATCGCCGGCGTCTGCCACGCAAACGACCTGTGGATGCATGTGGACGGGGCCATCGGTGCGTCGGTCCTCATCACCAAGCACCGCGACCTGCTCGACGGCGTCGAGCTCGCCGACTCGCTCAGCTGGGATGCGCACAAGTGGCTCTTCCAGACCTACTCGTGCGGCATCATCCTCGTGCGCGACACCCGCACGCTCACCGCAAGCTTCTCCACGCACCCCGAGTACCTCAAGGACCTCGAGGGCGCGCAGATCACCAACCCCTGGGACATGGGGCCGGAGCTCACGCGCCCGGCACGCGGACTCAAACTGTGGTTCACTCTGCAGGTGATGGGCTCCGAGGCGCTCTCAGCGGCCGTCGAGCACGGATTCGACCTCGCCCGCTGGGCCGAGGACGAGATGCGCCGCGAGCCCCTCATCGAGGTGGTCTCCCCCGCGCAAATGGCCATGGTGAACTTCCGTTACAGCCCCGAGGGCATGGACGAGACGGCGAAAGACGCCCTCAACGCCCGCATCTCCCGCCGCATGATCGAAAGCGGTTATGCGGGCGTGTTCACCACCGAGCTCCACGGCAAGAAAGTGCTGCGCATCTGCGCGTTGCACCCCGAGGCGACCGAACTCGACATGCGCGAGACGGTGCGCCGCCTCACCGCGATCTGCCGTGAGGAGATCGCGGCGGGCGCCTAGCTGAGCGCTTGGCGCAGCAGCTCGTTGAACAGCTTCGGGTTGCCCGTGCCGCGGCTCGCCTTCATGCATTGGCCCACCAAGAAGCCGATCACCTTCTGGTTGCCATCGCGGTACTGCTGGGCCTGGTCGGGGCAGTTGGCCAAGACCTCGTCCACGATCGGCTGGAGGGCGCCCGTGTCGCTCACCTGACGCATGCCGCGCTCATCCACGATCTTGGCGGGGTCGTCGCCGCTTTTCGCCATGGCCTCGAACACCTCGTGCGCCTGGTTGCTCGAGATGGCGTCCTCGGCGAGAAGCTTTGCCAGCGACGCCACCTGGCCCGGGGCGATGCCGCTCTCGGCAAGGCCCACACCGGCGCCCTTAAGATAGGCCGTCAGCTCGTTGACCACGAGATTCGCGACCGTCTGGGCCGCCTTGCCAACAAGTCCCGCGGCCGCGGCCTCAAAGAAGGCCGCCGTCTCGGGATCGCCCGCAAGCTGCTCGGCGTCGGCGCGCTTGATGCCGAAATCCTGCTCAAAGCGCTCACGCTTAGCGTCGGGCAGCTCGGGCAGCTCCGCGCGGCAATGCTCGATGAACTCGTCGGATAGGTCGAACGGCGCCAGGTCGGGATCGGGGAACAGGCGATAGTCGTCCGCCGTCTCCTTCACGCGCATCACCACGGTGCGTTTGCGACTGGGCTCCCAATGGCGCGTCTCCTGGTAGATGGTGCCACCGTTTTCCAGCACCTCCGCCTGACGGCAGATCTCGTACGCAAGGCCGTCGTGCAGGGCCTTGAAGGAGTTGAGGTTCTTGAGCTCGGTCTTTGTGCCCAGGCCCGTCTCGCCGCGGCGGCGGATGGACACGTTGCCGTCGCAGCGCATGGAGCCCTTCTCCATCGAGCAGTCCGAGATGCCGATGGTGAGGAAGATGCGGCGGAGCTTCTCCATGAACAGGCGCGCCTCCTCGGGAGTGCGCAGGTCGGGCTCGGTCACCAGCTCGATGAGCGGCGTGCCGCAGCGGTTGTAGTCGATGAGGCTCTCGGCGGCACCTCCGATGCGGCCCTCCTCACCGCCCACGTGCACCATCTTTGCGGCGTCTTCCTCCATGTGGATGCGCAGGATGCGGATGGGCGCCGTGTACGAGCCGTCGTCGTGGCGCACGGGCAGCGCCATCGCGCTGGCGTCGTAGTTCGCCATGGCGGCAAGCGCGCCGCCTGCCTGCTCGGGCAGCCCCTCGGCCATCTGGCGCGACAGGCCCTCGGCGTTCGCGCTGGCAGAAGCCAAGCTCGCGGCCTCACCGTCGCCAAACGCGCACTCCGGGCGCTCGGCGGCTCCGCGGCCGGTCACCTCCAGGTCGAGGTGACCGTGCATGCAAAACGCCACAGGACCCTGCGTCGTCTGGAAGTTCTTGGCCATGTCAGGATAGAAGTAGTGCTTGCGATAGAACATCGAGCGCTTTTGGATCTCGCAGTTGGTGGCGAGACCCGCCTTCACGATGCTCTCGATGGCGCGGCGGTTGGGCACCGGCAGGGCGCCGGGCAACCCCAGGCACACGGGGCACACGTTGGTGTTGGGCGCGTCGTCGTGGCTGAGCTTGCACCCGCAGAACATCTTGGTCTCAAGCGTGGTGAGCTCGGTGTGGATCTCCAGGCCGATGACGGCCTCCCAATCTTTCAGGACCTCGGCAAGCTCCTTCATGAAAGATCGCCTCCCTTCCCGGCAAACGCGGGCGCGACGGCGCACCCGGCCGCCCCGGTGGCCTCGGCGTGGGCGCGCTCCACGGCGCGGGCGAACGTGAGCAGGCGGCGGTCGTCAAACGCGCGGCCCACCAGCTGCACCGCGACGGGCATGCCCGAGGTGGTGCCCAAGCCGCACGGCACCGTGATGCCGCCGTTCCCGGCGATGTTGATCGAAATGGTGAACATGTCGGACAGGTACATCTGTGTCGGGTTGGACAGCTCGCCGTGCCTGAACGCGCAGGTGGGGCTCGCCGGCATGAGAATCACGTCGACCTGCTTGAATGCGCGCTGGTAGTCGGCCGTGATGAGCGAACGGGCTTTCTGGGCGGCATAGTAGTAGCGGTCGTAGACGCCCGAGGACAGCAAGTAGGCACCGAGCATCTGACGGCGCTTCGCCTCAGCGCCAAAGCCGTGGGCGCGCGAGAGGGCGCTTTGGCTTGCGAGATTGGGGCAGTCGGGCTCCTGGTAGCCGTAGCGCACGCCGTCGAAACGCGCGAGGTTGGAGAACGCCTCGGCGGGGCCGATCACGTAGTAGGCGGCGATGGCGGCGTCGAGATGGGGCAGGTCGACATCCACGAGCGTGGCGCCCTGATCCACGAGCGAGCTAGCGGCCTTCTCAACGGTGGCCTTGACCTCGGCATCCAAACCCTCGGCATCCATGAACGCGGGGATGATGCCCACGCGCAGGCCAGCAATGTCATCGTCGAGATGGGCCGCGAAGGCGCCCTCGGCATCCTGGCTCGTGCCGTCAAACGGGTCGCGCCCGCCAGCGGTGAGGGCGTCGAGCGCGAGCGCCGTGTCCTCGACCGTGCGGCCAAACGGGCCCACCTGGTCGAGCGAGGAGCCAAACGCCACCACGCCGTAACGGGAGACCGTGCCATACGAGGGCTTCATGCCCACGACGCCGCAGAACGCGGCGGGCTGGCGAATGGAGCCGCCCGTGTCGGAACCCAGGGCGAGCGTCGCCATGCCGGCAGCCACCGCCGCGGCAGATCCGCCGGAAGAGCCACCGGGCACGCGCTCGAGGTCCCACGGGTTATGCGTAGGCTTGAACGCCGAGGACTCCGTGGAGGAGCCAAAGGCGAACTCGTCCATGTTGACCTTGCCGAGCGGCAGGCAACCCGCATCGAGCATGCGCTGCACGCACGTGGCGGTATAGGGGCTCTCGTAGGTCTCGAGCATGCGCGAGGCGCAGGTGGTGCGCGTGCCCACGAGGTTCATGTTGTCCTTAATGGCAAAAGGCGCGCCCGCGAGCGGCGGCAGGGGCTCGCCCGCAGCGCGGCGCGCATCGATGGCCGCGGCAGCGTCGAGGGCAAGCTCGGGCGTGACCTGCAGGTACGCCTGAACCTCCGCATCGCGCGCATCGATGGCCGACAGCGCGGCGTGCGCGACCTCGGCGGCCGTGAAATCGCCCGCCGCGACGCCCGCTGCAATCTGGGCGGCGGAGAGGGAATCGAGGTTCGCGAGCATTAGCGCTCACCTCCCAAGATGGAGGGCACGCGGAACTGGCCGTCGCGTTGGGCGCCGGCGTTGGCGAGCGCCTCGTTCGTGGACAGGGCACGATTTGCATCAGGCGCATCGGCGCGCATGACGTTGGCCAGCCCACCGATAGGATGGAACGTGGGCGCCACGTCCTCGGCGGCGTATTGGAGAATCGGCTCGAGCATCTCGACCGCATCGTTGAGATATGCGGTCATCTCAGAGAGCTCCTCGGTATCGAGCGCGATGGTCGCGTACTCCGCGATCCCGCGCACATCATCCTCAGTGAGAGCCATGCGGGGCCCCTTTCGATGGTGAACATGCAATTGTTCCATTATAGACACGAAGGGCACTCCATCGTCATGGAGTGCCCCATACACATGATTGAAACGGCCCCGATTGAAACGGATCCGCGCCCGGCGCTCGCCCCTCCCGTCACTCCTGCCGCTCGCCCTCGGAGCCAATGACGCGCCCCGGACGGGCGAGCGGGATCAAGCTTAGAACGTGAAGACCGACCGCATCGCCTCGGCGCAGGCCGCCTCGTCTTCACCCGAGATGCGCACGACGAGCTCATCGCCCTTGCGTCCATCGAGCGCCATGAGCCCCATCAGGTCCGTGGCGCTCGTCTCCGCGCCGCGGCAGGTGATAACGATATCGCTCCCCCATTGATGGGCCTCGGAGCAGATTATCGCAACGGGGCGCGCGTGCAACCCCTGCATATCGAGAATTACATAGGAAAACTCAACCATCGGCGGGCCCTTTCTCACAACAGGTGTCACTCGCCTTGGGCGCCAGTGGACCGGCGGCGGCTTTGCCTTGCCACCACCCAACTGATGCTGGGGGGCGAGTGACGGGCGGCGATATGACAAAGGCGCCGGGCAGCGCGATCGCACCGCCCGGCGCCTCACGCCCCCACTACGAGGGGCACATCATGTAGCAGGCAAACGCTACTTGCGCACGACCTTGACCACGGGGGCGCCGGCGGCAACAGCGGCGTCGGCATCGACGGCCATCTCGACGGCCTCGAACTCGGCGGTGTTGGACACGGCGAGGACGACGCAATCCTTGTAGCCGGCCTCGGCGATCACGGAGCGGTCCATCTTGAGGACGGGCTGACCGGCGACGACGGCGTCACCCTGGCCAACATAGGCGGTGAAGCCCTTGCCCTGGAGGTTGACGGTGTCAACGCCCACGTGCACGAGAACCTCGACGCCGGAGTCGGACATGATACCCACGGCGTGACCCATGGTAACGGTGACCTTGCCGGAAACCGGAGCGTAGACGACCTCGTCCTCGGGCCACACGGCGCAGCCCTTGCCGAGGATCTCGCCGGAGAACACCGGGTCGGGCACGTCGGTCATCGCGATGGCCTTGCCGGAAACCGGGGAGCACAGCACATCGGGGCCTGCCTGAGCATCGATGTTGGCGGGGGCTGCCGGGGCAGCCGGGGCTTCCTTCTTCTTGAACATGTCGAACAGACCCATGAAACTCTCCTTGTTTGTCTGTACTGCGCCTTATCTCCCGCGACACGGCGCCGCGGGAGAAAAGGCTCCCTTCCTTTGCCCCACATTATAGAGCCCGCATTGGCGATTTGGCGTACAAGCAGCAGAAAAGCCAGACGAATTGCACTCGCGTGCAACCCCACCCTCGCCCGCGTGCGGAAAGCCGAGCTAGCTCAAATCCTCGCCGTTGGACTCGATGACCTTCTTGTACCAGTAGAACGAGTCCTTGCGGCTGCGCTCGAGCGTGCCGTTGCCCTCGTTGTCCTTGTCGACGTAGATGAAGCCGTAGCGCTTCTTCATCTCACCCGTGGAAGCCGACACGAGGTCGATGCAGCCCCACATGGTGTAGCCCATGAGGTCGACGCCGTCGGCGATGGCCTCGTCCATCTGCTGGATATGACGACGCAGGTAGTCGATGCGATAGGGGTCGTGAATGGAGCCATCGGCCTCGACCTCGTCCACGGCGCCCAGACCGTTCTCCACAATCATGAGCGGAATCTGGTAACGGTCGTAGACCTCCTCCAAATAGTACTTGAGACCCTCGGGGTCGATCGCCCAGCCCCAGTCGCTCTTCTCGAGATACGGGTTGCCGGCGCCGCCAAAGATGTTGCCGCCCTCGTTTTCCTTGGGGTCGGCGGAGGCAGTGGCGCTCATGTAGTAGCTGAAGGAGTAGAAGTCCACCGTGCCGGCCTTGAGGATCGCGGCGTCCTCGTCGCTGACCTCGATCGTGACGCCCTCGCGCGCCCACACGCTCGGCGCCCACGCGGGATAGGCACCGCGCACCTGGACGTCGCCGCAATAGAAATTGTGCTCGCGCTGCTCACGCTGCGCCTTGAGAACGTCGGCGGGATTGCAGGTGTGCGGATAGGTCGCATTGCCGGCGATCATACAGCCGACCTTGTTCTCGGGATCGATCTCATGCGCCATGACGACGCACTTGGCGCTCGCCAGGAACTGATTGTGCAGGGCGTCGAAGCGCGCCTGAGGATCGTCCCACTCGCAGGCGCCAAACGTCATGGGCACGTCCTCGAGCCCCTCGGGCACCATGCCGCCGCCCATCACGCCGCCGAATCCACCCATGAGCAGGCAGTTGATCTCGTTGAACGTGAGCCAGTACTTCACCAGGCCGCGATACTCGGTCATGACGGTGCGGGCGTAGTTGAGGTAGAACTCGATGAGCGCGGGGTTTTTCCAACCGCCGTAGTTCTTGGACAGGCCGTAGGGCAGCTCGTAGTGGGACAGGGTCACCATGGGCTCGATGCCCTGCTCCCGGCAAGCCTCGAACACGCGGCGATAGAACTCGACGCCCGCGGCGTTGGGCTCGGCCTCGTCGCCTGCGGGGAACAGACGGCTCCAGTTGATGGACATGCGATAGCACTTGAAGCCCATCTCGCCGAACAGCTTGATGTCATCGAGGTAGTGGTGGTACATGTCCACGGCCTCATGGCTGGGGTAATGGTACTCGGGCAAGATGCCGTCGGTGATGTGGCGCGGCTCGCTCACCGTGCCACCGGTCATGATGTCCGGCACGCCGAGGCCCTTGCCGCCCTCATTGTAGCCGCCCTCGCACTGGTTGGCGGCGGTGGCGCCACCCCAGAGGAACCCTTGCGGAAAATGTGCCATGGTCTTCCCCTTTCCGAAATGAGGGCGCACGGACTTGCGCCCATGCGCCCTTGCAGGAATGTATTACTTAGTCTCGGGCTTGTAGGTCGCAAACTCGAGCACAAATCCAACCGCGGCGCCCACGAGGGAGGCCACGATGGCCCAAATCATGTGGGTGATACCGTTGCCAAGCACGCCGGGGTCGATGAAGGACAGCCAGTTGAAGACACCCAGGCCGCCGGAGATGTAGGTCATGGCGCCCGTGAGGCCGATGATGAGACCACCGACCGCGGAACCGATGCTCGCGTTGATGAACGCCTTCTTGTCGGGCAGGGCGACGCCATAGATGGCGGGCTCGGTAACGCCGAAGAAGAACGAGGAGATCATGGCCGGCAGAGCGATGCCGCGGAAATTCTGGTCCTTGTTCTTGAGATACATGGCGAAAACGACCGCGCCGAGGGCGAAGGAGTGGGCAATGACGGAGCCAAGGATGTAGTCGTAGCCCTGGATGGTGAGGTTCATGATCGCGATAGGCGCAAGGCTCCAGTGGAAGCCGAAGATGACAAGAGACATCCAGAAGGCGCCGACGAGGGTGCAGCCGAGAACGGAGCCGACAACGGGCAGGCCGAACAGCGTGCTGAACAGCAAGGCAAGCAGGTTGGTGATGAGCGTGGCGATCGGGCCGATAACCAGATAGCCGAGCACGATGGTAGCGGTCATGGTAAGCAGCGGGGTGAAGAACATCTTGATGGAAGCGGGCATCCACTTCTTGCACCAGTGCTCAACCACAGAGGCAAACCAGATCATCAGCAGAATCGGGATGACGGAGCTCGCGTAACCGGAAGCGGGCATGATAATCGGCAAGCCGAAGAAATCGGCATACCAGGAGAAGGTGCCCGCAAAGCCGAGCTCGACGCTGCCCAGGACCTCGCCGCCGGTGAGGGCGGTCATGGTCGGGTACAGGAGGGCGAAACCGATGGCAAGGCCCGTGAACTCATTCAGCTTGAACTTGCGGGACGCGGTGAGCGCTAGCACGACGGGCAGGAAGTAGAACATGCCGTCGGCGATGGTGTAAAGCAGCGTGTACGCGCCGGAAGCGGCGAACGTACCGCCAAAGAACTGCTGGTCGACAAAGGTGGCGAGCGCGAGCAAGCCCTTCATGATACCGGCGGCGGCAAAGGCGCCGAGCATGGGCTGGAAGATGCCGGAGATGAGGTCGATGGCCTTGGCGGCGATACCCTGGGGCGCATCCTCCTCGCTGTCGATCTGGGCGCCCGCGGAAAGCCCGCCCACGGTGAGAACGGCATCGAACACATCCTCGACCTTGTTGCCCACGACCACCTGATACTGGCCGTTGGCCTGCATGACCTTGATCACACCCTCGAGACCCTCGATGGCCTCGGTGTCGGCCTTCCCTTCATCCTTCAGCTTAAAGCGCACACGCGTGATGCAGTGCGTGACACCGTTAACGTTGGCGGGACCACCCACGAGCTCAACAATGGAGCGAGCGAGATCGTCGTACTTTCCTGCCATGTCTCAGTCCTTTCTCTCCAGAAATCCTGACTGTTGGAACTATGTCCATCGCGCTGCCGGGCCCTTGGCGCACGACGAATCAACAACGGGTGTGCGCGGGCGGCGCGCACGGATGCACTGTGCACGTGGACGGGCTGGTCTCAAGGTGCCGCTCGAAGGACGCCGCATCCGTGCACCAGCGACGAGAGCTAGCCCTGTCGCAGGCGGTTGACGTGCATCATGAGATAGAGCAACTCTTCGTCGGAGCAGCTCCAGTTGTAATCGCGTTTGAGGTATTCATTGATGCCCGCAGCGCAGCGGTAGGCATCGGGAAAATCGCGGGCGGCCTGGCGGAAAAGGCCAGAATTTTCGGTTTCCTTGCACGACCCGCGCATGAGGCGCCGGATAAGAAACCGCAGGTGCGCCACAAAGCGCACGTATGCATAGGAGGTGCGGTCGAGCTCTTGTTTGAGCTGCCCCTCGACGATCTGCGTCGCGCGGTCGAGAATCACGGCGCTCTTCATAACGAGATCCATATCTTGAGCGCTGCCCATACCGTCGACCTCGGCGTTCACGAGGTGCAAGGCGACGGACGTCACCTCGGAGTCGGGAAGATCCACACCCAAGCGTTCGCGCACGACCTCGACGGCGCGACGGCCGATCTCGGTCTCGCGCGGGTAGACGAAGGCGACCTCATGTGAAAGGGGGTTCTCGATGGCGATGCCCTCGCCCGTGCGCTCAACCGCGTATTGGAGATGATCGGCGAGGCCGATGACGAGGTTGCCGGCAAGTTTGCAGTCGAGGGCCTTGTCCGCCATGCCCACGATGTCGGAAGCAACCAGCAGGACCTCGTCTGAGATGCCCTGAAAGCCGTCGATTGCCTTCTCGTCCACATCGCGGAAGATACGCTGAATAACCGACTCGTCCTCGAGCTCGTAGGGCGTCTCGTGGAAGCCCACGCCCTTGCCAAAGACAACGACCTCTTCGCCCGCGTCGGTGGACGCGAGGGCGACGTTGTTGTTGATCTTTTTAAGGATAAGCATGAAAAAACTCCCCGAACCATCTCTGCGCACGAACGGCGGCCGCAAGGCCCCCGGACTTATGTGCGCAAGTGATGCCTCCCGGAGAGTAACAACCTTGCAACGAGTGGAAGTATACGGAAAACTGGCTTCGTAATCCAGTTTTTGGCTGTGGACGGTCGCAAATTCGCTCCGAACGGTCGAAACGAAGCGGCGGGGCACGCGTAGGCTCGCACCCCGTCGCCGGCGACGACCAACGCCTCACCGCCGCCGGGCCCGCTTTGTCCTCGTCGGTGGCCCGCCGCCCGCCGCCGGCGACCGGACGGCTTAGTCGTTGGGGTTAATGGCGTCTATCAATTCGAAGCCGGAATCCCCGTCGAATTCGTAGACGAACATCCCGCAGTTGCCGACGCGCACCCCGCTCCCGAGCTTCTCTCGCAAATCGGTGCCAAACGCGCGAGGGAACTGCGCACATGCGGCGCCGTGGCTCACCATAAGCACCTGCTCGTGATCTGGGCGACGCATCAGCTCGGTGATCGTGGTGAAGAGCCGCTCGCGAAACTCGAGCTCATCCTCGCCACCAAATTGAACGTAGAAATCGCCAAACGGGACGGGAATGTTCAGATCCTCGGTGATGCCCTCGAACTTGCCGAAATTCCACTCCTTGAGGCCCTTCACGCGCTCGTAAGGCGTCCCCGGAACCACCAGCTCCGTGGTGTCGCAGCACCTCTCCGACGTGCTGGAATACACATGGTCAAATGTGATCTCGTGCTCGCGGAGGTACTCGCCGGCGCGCTTCGCCTGCTCGATGCCGAGCTCGGTGAGCGGAGAGTCGCACCACCCCTGCTTGCGCCTGAGCACGTTAAAGAGCGTCTGCCCATGCCTCATCATATACAGCTTCGACATATCGACTTCCCTTCACAAATGACATCTCAATCACAGACATCGTAACCCCTGGAGCACACTCCAGGGCAAGCCGCGAGGCCCCCATGCGACGAGGATGCGCATGGGGGCCTCAAAGTGGTTTCGGCAGTGAGGGTGCAGAAACCGCCCGCCTAAATCAAGCCCAGGTGCTTGAAGGCATTCCACATGCCGTCGTCGTCCACGTCGGTGGTGACCCAATCGGCAGCGGCCTTGGCCTCGTCGCCACCGCTGCCCATGCACACGCTCGTGCCGCAGCACTCGAACATGGGGATGTCGACCTTTGCGTCGCCCACGGCGATGGTGTCTGCTATATCCGCCCCAAGGTGCTCGACGAGCACGTGAATCGCGTGGCCTTTGTCGATGCCCTTCACTCCCAGGTCGCCAAACAGCGCATGCTCGCCCTTGCCGCCCCACGTGCGGGCCACCAGGTCGGGAAACTCCTCGATCGAGTCGAGGTGGTCCTGATAGCTCGACAGGATAAAGCTCACCTTGTTGAGGTCGTCGCGGTACAGCTCGCCGTCGTAGATGAGCGTCTCCATAAACGCGTGCGCCGACGTCTCGGCGTCCTCGTCGCTGGCGCCCTTGCCCTTGGCGTACAGCGTCATGACCGGGCCGGCCGCCTCACGGAAATGTTCGCTCGCGAACAGGCCGTTGTTAGATTCGAGATAGAACTCCAGGCCGCGCTCGTGCAGCCAGTCCACGATATGGCGCCCTTGCTCCGCCGTGATGAGCCGGTGCATCACGACCTCGTCATCGGACTCGACATAGCAGCCATTGCCGCCGATCATGCCGTCAAACCCGATCTCGGTGATCTCGGGCGGGTTCTCGGCCTTGCTGCGGCCCGTGCACATATACACGCGGTGGCCGTTGGCTCGCGCCTGCCTGATGGCGTCCTTCGCGCTCTGCGGCACGTTGTTGTCGTAATCGGTGATGGTGCCGTCCACATCGAGGAAGACGATCTTCGCTTGCGTCATTACTCGATTCCCTCGGCCCCATTGGACTTGATAATCTTCTGGTAGGCGAAGAACGAGTCCTTGCGACGGCGCTCATAGGTGCCCGTGCCGTCGTCGTACTTGTCGACGTGGATGAAGCCGTAACGCTTGCGCATCTCGCCGGTGCCGGCGCTCACCAGGTCAATCGGACCCCACCAGGTGTAGGCGATGAGGTCCACGCCGTCGGCGATGGCCTCGGCCATGGCCTTCACGTGGCTCTTGAGGTAGTCGATGCGGTACTGGTCGTGAATCGAACCGTCCTCTTCAACCTCGTCGTAGGCGCCCATACCGTTTTCGACCACCATCAACGGAATCTCGTAACGGGCATAGATCTGGTTGAGGGCGATGCGCAGGCCCTCGGGGTCGATCTGCCAGCCCCAGTCGGTGCTCTTGAGGTAGGGGTTCTTGCCGCCGAAGGTCATGTTGCCCTCGGTCATCTCGTGGTCGGCGTGCGTGCTCACGGTACCGGACATGTAATAGGAGAAGGTGTAGAAATCCACCTTGCCGGCGGCGATGTCCTCGAGGTCGCCGTCGACCATCTGAAGCTCGATGTCGTTCTCGCGCCAGAAGCGTTTAGCGTAGAACGGATAGGCGCCGCGGACCTGGACGTCGGAGCAATACCAGTTCATACGGTTCATCTCAAGCTCATTCGCGAGCACGTCGGCGGGATCGCAGGTGCCGGGGTAACTGAGGATGAAGCAATCCATGTTGCCCATCTTGAACTGCGGATACTTCTCATGGGCGAGCTTGACCGCGCGCCCGCTCGCGACGAACTGATGGTGCAGAGCCTGGTAGCGCTGCTGCGGCGTGGTTTTGATTGCGGAGGCGGGGCCCTCAAAGCCCTGGATGAGGCCGGTTTCCATCATGGCGCCCATATCCATGGTGCCGCAGTTGATCTCGTTGAAGGTGAGCCAGAACTTCACCTTGTCCTGGTAGCGCTCGAAAACGGTGGCGCAGTAGTTCTCGAAAAAGCCGATGAGCTCGCGGGATGCCCAGCCGTTGTACTTCTCGACCAGGTGGTAGGGCATCTCGTAGTGGGACAGCGTCACGAGCGGCTCGATGCCGTGCTTGGCGCAGCAATCGAAAACGCGATCGTAGAAGGCGAGGCCGGCCTCGTTGGGCTCGGCGTCGTCGCCGTTGGGGAAGATGCGGCTCCAGGAGATGGACATGCGGAACATGTTGAAGCCCATCTCGGCGAACAGCGCGATGTCCTCCTCGTAGTGGTGGTAGAAATCGATGCCGTCATGGTTGGGGTAGAGCACATCGGGCTTGATGTCGATGGTGATCTCGCGCGGCTTTTCGTAGCTGCCGCCGGTGAAGTGGTCGTCAACGGACGGGCCGCGGCCGTCGACATCCCACGCGCCCTCAAACTGATTGGCCGCCGTGGCGCCTCCCCAAAAGAATCCCTCGGGAAACAGCGCGGTTTTCTCCGACATATCGTCCTTCTTTCGATTCGATGTCCCCATATAAGGGGTTGCTAACATGTATGAAGGGGGTTACTAATTAAGATGTGTGGGGTTTTTCTCGAGGGTGCCGAGTAGAAGCCCTTCTGAGACGTACGCAATCTGTGGTTTTGCGCGCATTTCTGCCTCTATACTCGACTCTCCGGAATTAACCACGCACATCTTATTTTGCAACCCCCCTGTCTCTGCCTTTGCGGCAGTTTATAACGCCAGCATGTGTCAAATGAGTGGCCTCGCGCCTGCGGGCGTGCCAAGCCCTTAGGCCAGGTCTTCGCCGTTGGTGGCGATTACCTTCTTATACCAATCGAAGCTCTTCTTCTTGGAACGCTTGAGGGTGCCGTTGCCCGCGTCGTCGCGGTCGACGTAGATAAAGCCGTAGCGCTTGGACATCTCCCCGGTACCCGCGGAAACCAGATCGATCGGGCCCCAGGTGGTGTAACCCAGCAGGTCGACGCCGTCCTCGTTCACCGCGTCGCGCATGACCTGGATATGCTGACGCAGGTAGTCGATGCGGTAGTCGTCGTTGATGGAGCCATCCTCCTCGACGACGTCCTTGGCGCCCAGGCCGTTCTCGACCACGAACAGCGGCTTCTGATAACGGTCGTACAGGTCGTTGAGGGTAATGCGGAAGCCCAGCGGATCGATGGCCCAGCCCCACTGGCTCTCCTGCAGATAGGGATTCTTGGCGCCGGCGAAGGCGTTGCCCTTGGTCTTCTCGACATCGGGGTTATCGGCACCGGCGGAGCAGCGGGTGGAGTAGTAGCTAAAGCTGATGAAGTCGACGGTGTTTTCGGCCAGGATCTCGCGATCCTCGTCGGTCATCCCGACGTCGATGCCCAGGCGCTCGAGCTTCTTGAGCGCGTAGGCCGGGTAGTAGCCGCGGCTCTGGACGTCGACGAAGAAGTAGTTGTCCTGGTTGTCGAGCTGGGCCGCGCGAACGTCCTCGGGGCGGCAGCTGTACGGGTAGTAGCTGCCGGCGGCCAGCATGCAGCCGATCTTCACCTCGGGGTCGATCTCGTGCGCGATCTTGGTTGCCCATGCGCTCGCGACCAGCTCGTTGTGAGCAGCGAGATACTCGACGGCCTTCTTGTCCTCGCCCTCCTCAAAGACCAGGCCGGCGCCCATAAACGGCAGGTGCAGGATCATGTTGATCTCGTTGAAGGTGAGCCAGTACTTCACCAGGCCCTTGTAGCGGGTGAAGATCGTGGTCGCGAGGTTCTTGTAGAAATCGATGAGCTTGCGGTTGCGCCAGCCGCCGTACTCCTTGATGAGGTGGATCGGGCAGTCGAAGTGCGTGATGGTGACGAGCGGCTCGATGCCGTGCGCTTGGCACTCGCGGAACACGTCCTCGTAGAAGGCGAGGCCTGCCTCGTTGGGCTCGGTCTCGTCGCCGTTGGGGAAGATGCGCGTCCAGGCCAGGCTCATGCGGAACGTCTTGAAGCCCATCTCGGCAAAGAGGGCAATGTCCTCCTTGTAGTGATGGTAGAAATCGATGCCGGTCTGCGCGGGGTAGTAATAGCCGTCCTCGAAGTCGAGCATCTTGCGCTGGCCGGAGACCACCGCAAAGCGCTCGGGGCCGTGCGGGGCCACGTCCACGTTGGCCAGGCCGCGACCGTCAACGTTGTACGCGCCCTCGCACTGGTTGGCAGCCGTCGCGCCGCCCCACAGGAAGTCTTTACGGAAAGCCATGCATCAATCCTTTCACACGCTGTTTGTCGTGGCTTCAGTATCCCCGCAAGCAGCGCGCTACTCAACGGCAGCGGCGCAGGCCGACACTTCTTTTCGCGCGCAGACGCTCGGCAGCCGCCCACGTCTGACACTTTTTGATACCCGCCGGCCCAAACCGCCAACCACCACAAAGGGGACAGGCACCTTTGTGGTGGTTTGGGCAGGTTTGTCTTGATCTGTAACAGGTAGACCGTCAAAATCGGGCCTGGTGTTACAGATCGAGATCTTTCGGACAGCCCTCTACGGTTTGTCTAAATCTGTAACAGGTAGAGACGATTTAGCCCGCTAGATGTTACAGATCGAGACAAACAGGAAGCCCCTAGTCGCAGGTGACGTCGAGGTTCTTGCCGACGAGGCCTACGTAGCCGCCCTCGGCAGCTTTGGGGCTGTCGGCGTGGCAGAGGACCCACTTGTCGGCCTTCCAGTAGCAGTAGCTGTCGCCGGCCGCGGGCATGTCGGCCGCCGCCTCGGGGCGCGGGCCGTTGGTGCCAGCGGGAAGCGCCACCATCACCTGGAAGCCGCCGTCGTCGACCATGCAGGGCGTGTAGTGGAGCGTGGTGTTGAAGACCTCGACGACCTTGCCGGCCGGCACGCGGAACGCCTTGACGCACGCGGTGTCGAGCTTGCCGTCCTCGATCTCCCAGCGATGCGCCACGAGCAGGATAAAGTCGCGGGCGCCCAGGTTGAACTCGCTGGCACGGTGATACTCCAGGCAGTTGAGACGCGTGTTGTGCCCGTTGCACCAGCCGAGCTGGAAGGGGCGGCCGCCGTACATGAGAAAGCCCAGTTTATCGGCATCCTTGACGCCCTCGAGCTCCGGCGCGCTTGCTACGTACTTGCTGCCCTCGGGGATGGGCGTAGCCGCGAGCGCCTCGATGAGCGGAGCGGTCAGGTTGGACGGAACGTCGTTCCACACACGGCCATAAGATTTGAACTCGTGATCTGATACAGAGTAGATATGCATGTTCGCTCCTGTTCGTTTATGTGACAGTATGAACATTCTAGAACATCATTCATCCACGACCACGATCAATACCGAAAACATTGCATGACGAAATCACCCGCTCAAAAAGCGACATGCAGCTTCCTAGTCGAGATAATCTTTAAGAAACTCAATAACGCTCATACACCAGTAGTCGGTCTCCGGCGCATGGGGCTTCATCAATGCGTGCCCCCCTTCTGAATACATGACTCCCTCATGGTGTACTCCAGCTGCATCCAGAGCATCGACCATCTTTTCATAATTGTCGGGCGATACAATATCATCGTCGGCGCATTGCCAAAGATATGTCGGAGGATACTGCTCCCACACATGCTGATTAATACAGAAATCATCGAGCGAGTCGCGACCAGCCCCGCCGCACACCGAATCAAGAAATCTATTGTCTGATGCGCTCTCAAAGCCACGAAGATCAATCGGTGCATAACACAGGACCAAGGCTTTGGGTGCCTCGCATCCGTAGGACGCAAATCCCTTGTTGTCCGTCCCCCACTCGGCAGTTAAATGCGCACCAGCAGAAAAGCCGATAACTGCATAACTTTTTGCGACATTAAATTTCGCTGAATTCTCGAAGACAAAACGGACAGCTCGATTTAAATCGTCGATTGGACGCGGCATCAAAGGCTCGACCCTCACCCTGTATGACAGCACGAACACGTTATAGCCCGCATCGTTGAGCTCGGGGGCAACGGGAAAGCCTTCCATTTGATGACAAACGCTCTGATAACCTCCGCCCGAAACCGCAATGATAAAGGGAGCCCCGGGTCTCCCGGGAAAGAAGAACAGTTTCGTGTTGCGTCGAGTCGGATCACGGATGCAGTCGGCTTCATCCCATATATCGTAGGCAACTTGCCTCCCGTCATCCACGAGCTCGACAATCCGATTCAATCCACGCAAAACGCGAGTAGTTTCATATGGATTAGCATCAGAATTCATATGAGACACGATGGGTTTATTCCACATGCGCTCCCAAGTTGAAGGCCGGCAAAGCATAAGGTGCTCGCCAAAGCCAGCGAACTCAGGAAGGAGCGCGATTTCGCCAAACGTCATATCGGCTGTAATTGTCATAGCTAGTCACTCCAAAAATGAGGGTGGGCTCGCGTGAATCAACGGCAAGCCCACCGCATGCAATCTGTCGCGGGGTTTTCGGCAGCTTACATCCCAAATAATTGTCTACTCCACTACTGCCTCTTCATCAGGGCGATACAGGATGTAAACGAGAACGAAGTTAAGAATTAAACCGACGACATTGCAAAGAATTGCGCCGATGAGGCTGCTCATATCACCAGAAGGATCCATATAACCGGGGAAGCTAAAAATGCCGCTCGACGTCATAACGAACGTACAGGTGTTGAAAATCGCCGGGATAACAGCACTGATTGCTCCGGCGACCATGGAAGCGATAATGATCTTCTTGTGCTCCAAGATGATGCCGTACAGCGCCGGTTCCGTAATCCCGAAAAAGCCCGTAATGGCACAGCTGAACCCAAGACTCTTTTCACTCGGGTCCTTCGAGCGGAGGGCAAACGCCAAACAAGCGCCGACAACACCCATGCTGCAGCAGAGAAGTCCAAGGATAGGATCGGAGCCGACGGTCATAATATTGTTGATGGAAAGCACGATCAGGGCCCAATGGAGTCCAAGGGGGATCATAACGAGACCGAATATCGGCCCGAGAATAACGCCGCAAAGGACGGGGCTGAACTGATAGACCGCCAGCACTGCAGTCGCAAGCAAAGAGCTCGCCTGCTGAATAACGGGGCCGATCACAAGGAGCGAGACGGGGGCGGCAACAGCAACCGTCAGGAACGGGACGAGCGCAAATGCCACAACATCGGGAAGAACCGCCCGCAGCCACTTATTAAGAACGGATGCGAACCAAGCCGCCACGATAGCAGGAAACACCGTGGAGGAATAGCTCACCATTGTGAACTTCATGCCGAGCAAATCCAGCGCATCGCCCGCTCCGGCCGCAGCAACGAAAGTCGGATAAATCAGGATTGCACCGAGTACCGCACCGATATATCGATCGGTTCCAAAGAACTGAGCAGCAGATGATCCGACAAGAACGGGCAGAAAATACATGCAGGCATTTCCCATGCCGTACAGCAGAGTGTATATTCCGCTCTCGGCGGAAACAGCACCCGCCGTCGTCAGAATACTAAGGACGGCGTTTATCATTCCGCATGCGATCAAGGCAGGAAGAACGGGCATCATGATGCCGCTGATGAGCTTCATTAGCTTTCCCAGAAAGCCCTTAGTCTCTCCTTCGCTTGCCTCGGAATCTCCGGCATCAATCCCGGTTTCCTTGGCAACGATTTCATAGACCTTATCGACCTTAGGTCCCACAATCACCTGATATTGCCCCGCGGAATGGCGAATGTCGATCACGCCATCAATCGCCTTGACTTTTGCATCGTCTACGATGCTTTCGTCCTTAAGGTTGAACCTTAAACGAGTCATGCAGTGAGCTACAAATGTAACGTTGTCTGCGCCGCCCACCATCTCGAGAATCTCGGCAGCGAGCTTGGTTGTATCTGCCATAAATACCATTTCTCCCATGTTGAGTTTTATATGTAACCATCAGCAAAGCGCGCGCCTTTGCCAACTAATTACCTTGTTTTCGATGCAATTCGATTGATGTGCATCATGAGGTAGAGTCTTTCTTCGTCTATAAGTTCCCGCCCCGTCAGTCGGCTGAGAACAGAAGCAATATCATCGGCGCACATTGATGCCACCGGATATTCTTTTTTGAGCGAGAGGTACATCTTGCGGTTGTCGCTCACGATGCTTTCGCCAGAGTTCAACCTATTGAATAAGTACTGAAGATGGGTTGCGAACCTTGCGTAATCGAAACCTTCCCGATCAACTTGAATGCCAAGCCGATTTTCAACAGCAACGGTTGACTCCTCCAGAACACGATCGTAGATATCCGCGCTAAACTCTTTAACTACTTCGCATGAGTCCGAATCGGCCATGTTATTGATAAACGCCATGGCAATTCCAACTGCCTCATGAGCTGGAAGCCTAACGTTAAGACGTTTCCTGATTATCTTAAGTGCATACTCGCCGATTCTAAATTCGACGGGATATTGTTGGCGGACATCAAACGATAAAGGCATGCGGACAACGATATTTTGCTCTTTGCGCTTAACCGCATACGCGATATGGTCCGCAAGGATAAACGGCAAATTAGGGCTCACCTCATAAGACAGCAAACCTGTCGACATATCAATAACATCCGAGGTAAGCTCGAGAAGCTCGTCGGGGACCTCGTCAACGAGAGCGATGTAGCGAGAGCTAACGTTATAAAACGTTCGTTGAATCTCCGAAAGAGGGACCTCGTCTCCGACATTCTTAAACCCCAGACCACGGCCGAATGCAACCAACTGTCTGCCATTTCCATCGACGCAGAGGACAGCGCTGGTATTAATTCGTTTAACAATTTCCATGTGTCCCCCCCTAAACAGAACAAGGCTCCCGAAGCAGAATCCGACAATCAATGTCGACAGATGCTGCTTCAGGAGCCTTGCCTGAATATCACTCTGAGGACTAGTTTAAGCGAGCTAGTGCTAATGACCTCGAATAAACACTTCTAAACAGTTAAACGGTCGATATCTCCGTGTGAACGGTTTGGAGGCAGAGGGCGGCCCTATGCCTGCTGATAGTGCAGGTGCTTCTCGTCGATATCGGCCAGGTCGCGGTCGAGATAGCGGCGCGCGAGCCAGTTTGCCATGGGGAGGTTCTGGTCCAGGTAGTTTCCTCACTCCTCGGGAGCAGCGCCGGGGATATCGTCCTCAAAGCCAGCAACAAACTCGAACAGCTCACGCACGAGCGGCAAGATTTCCTCGCTCGTCAGCTCACCAAAAAAGACGAAGTAAAAGCCCGTGCGGCAGCCCATTCCAGATCAAGGATCAGCTTCTTGATCGCCATAGTTCTACTCCGCTTCTCCGTCTTGTACCAAATCGTCTAAATCAAACACGCGCTCAACTTCGGCACGCGTGGGAATCGACTGCTGCGCGCCCAGGCGCGACACCGTCACCGCCGAGGCGCGTGCGCCCGCCGCCATGCACTCAAAGAGCGGCAGGCCCTCCAGACGAGCCGCCGCAAGCGCGCCGATAAACGTATCGCCCGCAGCCGTGGTGTCGACCACCTCGCTCGAAAACGCCGGCATGCGCAGCAGCTCACCGTCATCGCCAAGTGCAACTGAGCCGGCACCGCCTAGCGTGATGACCGCAGTCCCGGCGCCCTTGTCGAGCAGCGCCGGCAAGACTGCAAAAAGTATAAGGAACAGTGCGGTGATGGCGCCGGCGACAGCGAAGACGCGGCGGCGGTATGCGCGATGCGATATGCCAACAAGGAATCGCGGCATGGCGAAGAGCCTGCCGCCCCTGGGATCCGCCGCGGGTGCGGGTCGGGCGGCCGCGTGGCCGATATGTCGCTCGCGGGTACCCATAGTGCTTTCAGTGTACCGACAGATGGGTCCAAAAATCGGGCCGCATATCCCAAAATCCGCAGACGGTAAGGCGCCCGGCGGGCATAAGCTGCTCGTCGGGCGCCTTGGTTAGGAAGCTATTGCTGTTGGGAAACCCTAGGCCAGGTCTTCGCCATTGGTGGCGATTACCTTCTTATACCAATCGAAGCTCTTCTTCTTGGAACGCTTGAGGGTGCCGTTGCCCGCGTCGTCGCGGTCGACGTAGATAAAGCCGTAGCGCTTGGACATCTCCCCGGTACCCGCGGAAACCAGATCGATCGGGCCCCAGGTGGTGTAACCCAGCAGGTCGACGCCGTCCTCGTTCACCGCGTCGCGCATGACCTGGATATGCTGACGCAGGTAGTCGATGCGGTAGTCGTCGTTGATGGAGCCATCCTCCTCGACGACGTCCTTGGCGCCCAGGCCGTTCTCGACCACGAACAGCGGCTTCTGATAACGGTCGTACAGGTCGTTGAGGGTAATGCGGAAGCCCAGCGGATCGATGGCCCAGCCCCACTGGCTCTCCTGCAGATAGGGATTCTTGGCGCCGGCGAAGGCGTTGCCCTTGGTCTTCTCGACATCGGGGTTATCGGCACCGGCGGAGCAGCGGGTGGAGTAGTAGCTAAAGCTGATGAAGTCGACGGTGTTTTCGGCCAGGATCTCGCGATCCTCGTCGGTCATCCCGACGTCGATGCCCAGGCGCTCGAGCTTCTTGAGCGCGTAGGCCGGGTAGTAGCCGCGGCTCTGGACGTCGACGAAGAAGTAGTTGTCCTGGTTGTCGAGCTGGGCCGCGCGAACGTCCTCGGGGCGGCAGCTGTACGGGTAGTAGCTGCCGGCGGCCAGCATGCAGCCGATCTTCACCTCGGGGTCGATCTCGTGCGCGATCTTGGTTGCCCATGCGCTCGCGACCAGCTCGTTGTGAGCAGCGAGATACTCGACGGCCTTCTTGTCCTCGCCCTCCTCAAAGACCAGGCCGGCGCCCATAAACGGCAGGTGCAGGATCATGTTGATCTCGTTGAAGGTGAGCCAGTACTTCACCAGGCCCTTGTAGCGGGTGAAGATCGTGGTCGCGAGGTTCTTGTAGAAATCGATGAGCTTGCGGTTGCGCCAGCCGCCGTACTCCTTGATGAGGTGGATCGGGCAGTCGAAGTGCGTGATGGTGACGAGCGGCTCGATGCCGTGCGCTTGGCACTCGCGGAACACGTCCTCGTAGAAGGCGAGGCCTGCCTCGTTGGGCTCGGTCTCGTCGCCGTTGGGGAAGATGCGCGTCCAGGCCAGGCTCATGCGGAACGTCTTGAAGCCCATCTCGGCAAACAGCGCGATGTCCTCTTTGTAGTGGTGGTAGAAATCGATGCCGGATTGGGCGGGATAGTAGTAGCCCTCTTCGAAATCGAGCATCTTGCGGACACCGGCGCCCACGGCAAAGCGCTCCGGGCCGTGCGGCATGACGTCAACGTTCGCAAGGCCGCGACCATCGACGTTGTAGGCGCCCTCGCACTGGTTTGCTGCGGTCGCGCCACCCCACAGGAAGCCCTCGGGGAACTGCTGTACCTGGTTTGCCATGGGAATCCCTCTCTACTCGCCTGGCGCCACGCAGGCCGCATCCAACAGCCCGCACGCCGACTCGATACACCTTGAGTATCGCCCGCGCGAAGGCGGCGCTCAATGGCCCGGCGGCATCGTGATACTTCTTTTCGGCACCAATAACCGCAGGCGACAAGCGCGTTGATATCTTTTGATACTTTTGATGAACACTCGGTCGCCCGTTGATGCGTGCACCGCCGCTCGCATCCCGCGCACCTCCGCTCGCGTCCCCGCGGTGCGGCAAGGCGGCCCTGCGCTACTCAAAGTAGTGCATCTTGTTGGTGGGGAACCCGATGGTCACCGCGAAATACTCGCCCGGCTGCGAGGACGCTCTAACCGTGAGCCCCATCTTGTCGCACAGGCGTTTGACCAGATACAAACCGATTCCAGTCGCCCGTTTGCCGGCACGGCCATTGTCACCCGTAAAGCCGCGGTCGAACACACGAGGAAGATCCGCCTCAGGCACGCCGCACCCGTTATCGCGCACCTCGAGCTCAATGCGCTCGCGCGCCAGCCCCTCGTCGCACAACGTGCTCGAAAACACGATTTCAGCCCCATCGCCCTGGGCGTATTTCACGCTGTTCTGAATGAGCTGACCCAAAATGAACGTCATCCACTTCTCGTCCGTGAACACCGTGTGCTCCAGCCCCCGCCGGTAGGGCGCCACGTGGGCGCCGATAAGCACGCGGGCATTTGCGCGAACCGCATCGCCCACGAGCTTTTGCAGGTCATATGCGCGAATGAGGTAGTCGCGGTCGAGCGACTCAGACCGGGCGAAAAACAGCGCCTGCTCGATGAAGTTCTCGACGCGCTCGAGCTCCTCGCCCATCGCCTCGGTTTTGACGAGCAGCTTCTCCCCCGTCTCATCGGCGGGAGCGGCCTCCATGATGTTTTCCAGCATGAGGTGGGCGGCGGCCAGGGGCGACTTCGCCTCGTGCACCCACGTCTCGATGTACTCGCGGTAATCCTGCGACTGGCGCCGGTACGCGGCGACATCGTCGTTGGCGACCTTGGACACGGCGCACAGCGCCTCGTACGCGAGCCTTCCCTCGGCAAAATTCGGCTCGTCGATCATCTCGCTCACCCACAGCGGGTGCTCGACCTCCTCGACGCACGATTCGAGGGTGGCGTAAAACGAGCGCTTGCGCTGGTATTGAATGAAGATCCCGCCGAGGCTCGCGCAGATGAACAGGCCGGCCACCAGCACGGTCACCACGGTGGACGCCGCACCCACCGCGAGGATGAACGAACTCAGCACCGCTGCGGCACAGGTGAGCGCGATGCCCGGCCACTCGGAGGCGACGAACTCGAAACCCTTCATCGCGCCTCCCTACACCGAGTACCCGCGGCCGCGATGCGTCGCGAGATAGCCCGTCACGCCGATCTTCTCGAGCGTCGAGCGCAGGCGGTTGATGTTCACAGTGAGGGTGTTGTCATCTACGAACGCGTCGGAATCCCACAGGTCGCGCATAATGGCCTCGCGGCTCACAATGGTGCCGGCATGGCTCATGAGCAGCGACAGGATGCGCATCTCGTTTTTGGTGAGCTCGACGGACTTGCCGGTCTCGCGCGAGGTGGCGCAGGAGCGCGACAGGTCGATGGCGAGGCCCTTGTGCTCCAGCGTGCGCGATGCATCCTGAGAGGGCTGCGCACGACGCAGGAGCGCCTGAATGCGCGCTACCAGCACGCGGGCGCTGTAGGGCTTGGAGACAAAGTCGTCGGCGCCCATGGTCATGCTCATGATCTCGTCCACCTCGGTCACGCGCGACGTGAGCACGATCACGGGTATATCCGACTGCTGACGCAGCTCGCGGCAGATGAGCTGGCCGTCCGTTCCGGGCAAGGTGAGGTCGAGCAGGACCAGGTTGGGCTGAGCGGCGAGGATGTCCTCGACGACATGATCGAACGTGAGGCAGTACGAGACCTCGAACCCTTGACGCTCGAGCACCTCGATGACCTCGTTACGAATGGGGGCGTCGTCCTCGACCACGAATATGCGCGCCATGCCATCACTTCCTTCGACCGTCAAGCGCGAGAGGGCGTAATCACCGCGCGCACAACAGGCTGACGTTTTTCATCCTTCCATTATCCTCCGCCAACTCGGCGGAAGGGACTGCGAGCGGAGAGCTTTCATCAATGTAAGGTCAACGCTGGCATTCCGTGGCGTCTGGCGGGCCGCCGGCGCGCTCGGCCCGTGGACGCTTGGCGGGTGGGCGATCGGGTGGGCACTCGGGCGATCGGGTGGGCGGGCACTCGGGTGGGCGCCCGGGCGGGCGCATGCTTCCGCGAGAGTTAACTATCGCGGAGGCATACGAGCGTTTTGCAGCAAAATTGGCCGCGAGAGTCAACTTTCGCGACAGAAAAATGAATATGAGAATGGATATAGAAGGGCACCTGATTGAACGGATGAGAATCTGGCCCTCGTCTGCGTATCGTGGGCTAGGCGAAGAGCTTGCGGACTCCAGCGGCGAGGCCCTCGGCAACGGCGCGGGCGCATGAGCCGGTTGCGGGGGCTTGGGCAGAGGCTTGGGCGGAAGCCTGCCCATCGCACGCGGGCTCGGGGTCCTCGACCACCACGCCATGCTCGTCCGAGATGAGCACCACTGCGGCGCCCTCGCCGGCGGCGGCAACGACCCCCTCGATCGTCGGGGTGCCCTCAAGCGCGCAGCTCACCTCGTGCCCGCGCGTGGCGGCGAGCTGCTCCACCAGGGTGGCGGCCCCGCAAAGCGCCTCGCCGGGGGCGGCGGCGATCAGCACACGGCCGTCGGCGGTAATTGCGCCGAGCAGCTCGGGCGCCACCCCCGTGCTCGCTGCCTCCGCGCGGGCGGCGGAGGCGCGGGACATGAGCGCCGCGCGCGACGTGCAGGCAAGTCGCTCGTAGGGGCCCACGCTCATGAGGGCATCTCCGTTGACGTCGATCACCAACATGAGCACGCCGTTGGGATCTTGATACTCCCCCGCCGCGAGCGACCACTCGACGTGCTGCTTTGCCCACGAGAGCATGTTTGTGGTGAGGGGCGCACCGTTGACCACGCGCTGTGAAAGCGCCCGGATGTGGCGGTTGAGCAGTGGCACCGCTCGGCGCGCCATGCGCCAGCGGCACACCAGCGCCGGCTCTGCCAGCTCGAACTTCTCGAGCCCGCGCTCCTGCTCCGCGCAAAACGTCTCGTACGCGGCGCATTCCTCCGCAGAATTGAAATACGGCTCAAGCTCGCTCACGACGACTTCCTCCACATCTCGTAGTGTGCAATTTGGGGACGGGTGCAAAATTGCACATTTTGCACCGAAGGGGGCGCGGGCCACCGCAGCACGGGCGTCGCGGGCCCACCGCAATACGCGCCGCGGTTGCGCGGCAGCCGCGGCCAGTTGCGGCGGGTGCACAGCGGGCGCACGATAAGCGCACCCACGCGCCGCGCGGCACACAGATACCCTAGGCGCGCCCTCATGCACAAGGGGCGCACGCACATGCGCACGCCCCCGTCTTGCTGTATCGCGCCGCGCCGTCTAGTGGCGGAAGTGGCGGGTGCCCGTGAAGACCATCGCGATGCCGTGCTCGTTGCAGGCATCGATGGACTCCTCGTCGCGCACGGAACCGCCGGGCTGGATGATGGCGGTCACACCGTGAGCGGCAAGCGTGTCCACGTTGTCGCGGAACGGGAAGAAGGCGTCGGAAGCGCAAGCGTAGCCGCCGGCCTCCTGGCCAAGGCGCTCGCAGACCTCGTCCGCACGCTGGCAAGCCAGCAGCGCAGAGTCGACGCGGTTGGGCTGACCAGGACCCATGCCGATGCCCATCTCGTTCTTGGCGATCAGGATGGCGTTGGACTTGACGGTCTTGCAGACCTTCCAGGCAAACATAAGGTCGCGCATCTCGGCGTCCGTGGGCTTGCGCTCCGTGGGGAAGGTGAAGGTCGCCGGATCCTCGTCGACGGTGTCGACGCGCTGGACGAGCATGCCGCCGTCGACGGTGCGCATCTCAAGCTTGGCGTGGCCGGACGCGGCGCCCGTGGCGAGCACGCGCAGGTTGGGACGCTTGGAGAGGCGCTCGAGGGCCTCAGGAGTGAAGCTCGGAGCGATGAGGACCTCGACGAACAGCTTGTCGCGGTCGGCGAAGTGCTCGACAAGCGACAGGGGCACCTCGCGGTTGACGGCGACGATGCCGCCGAAAGCGCTCTTGGGATCACATGCGAACGCGCGGTCGTATGCCTCGGTGACATCGTCCGCCACGGCGGAGCCGCAGGGGTTCTGATGCTTGAGGATGATCACGCCGGGCTCGTCGAACTCGCGCACGGCGTTCCAAGCGGCCTCGGCGTCGAGGAAGTTGTTGTAAGACAGAGGCTTGCCCTGCAGCTGCTCGGCACCCACGAGCGGAGCGTCGGAGGAGAAGAGCGGGGCGTTGGCGGCGTCGAAGCGATAGACCGCGGCGGCCTGCTGCGGGTTCTCGCCATAGCGCAGGTCCTGGGTCTTCTCGAGCTTCATGCCCATGGTCGCCGGGGCGGCGAACTCGCCATCGGCAGTGAGCGGGGCGCATGCCGCGCCATCGACCTGAGCGGCGAGCCACGTGGAGATGGCAGTGTCGTACGCGGCGGTGGTGGTGTAGACCTTCACCTGCAGGCGGCGGCGCGTCTCAAGCGTGGTGGCGCCGTCGTTGGCGCGCATCTCCTCGAGGATGGCGTCGTAGTCGGCGGGATCGGAGACCACGGTGACCGCGGCGGCGTTCTTGGCGGCGGAGCGCAGCATCGAGGGACCGCCGATATCGATGTGCTCGATGGCGTCGGCGAAGGTGACGCCTGGGTTGGCGACGGTCTTCTCGAACTCATAGAGGTTCACGCAGACGAGGTCGATCATGCCGATTCCGTGCTCAGCGGCCTCGGCCATGTGCTGCTCAGAATCGCGGCGGGCAAGCAGGCCGCCATGGACCTTGGGATGCAGCGTCTTGACGCGGCCCTCCATCATCTCGGGGAAGCCGGTGTACTCCTCGATCGGGACCACGGGGACACCCGCCTCGACCAGGACCTTGGCGGTGCCGCCGGTGGAGATGATCTCAACACCGAACTCTTCCGCCAGCGCATGCGCGAACTCAACCACACCGGTTTTGTCCGTAACAGAAATTAACGCGCGCGAGACCTTCCCTAGGTCAGCCATGTGCCCTCCTTCGCACGGGTGACGCACCGCGACAGACCGCGGAGACGTCCGATTCCAACATCTCCCTACTGTACCGCAGGGAGTAAACGGGGGTGCGCCTCAACGCCGGCGATTTGAAGAACTTGCCGAGAAACCATGACGTTTGCGCGTAAAAAATGCGGTGAATGGCAGGCTTCACGAACGCACCACAACACGTTTGCATTTGGGTGGTAGAAACGAAGGGAATGACAGGAGGAAACATGGTCTCGCGCGTAACGTATAGACCTTTCGAAGAGGAAGACTTCGAGGAGCTCGCCGCCATTTTGCAGGAGACGTGGCACACCGAAGTCCCCTCGCCCGAATACGGCTTTCTCGAGGCCTGCAACGACCTCTCCTATTCGCTTTCCATCTCCACGTTTTCGCAGGTGGCGCTTGTGGACGACAAGCCCTGCGGCATCGTTTTGGCGTGCCCGGACACCTCGCGTGTGAGGGCACACAAGCGCTGGTTCGTCATTTCCAAGGAATACTTCCGTCGCATGCGCGAGCTCGAGCCCGAGGCGGCCGCCGCGTACTGGAGGGGTATTCAGCTCACCGAGGCGAAAAACGACCAGCTCCTGCACGACAGCGGCTACGCCGGGTCGACCGAAATCACGCTCCTCGCCGTAAGCTCCTCGGCGCGCGGCATGGGCATTGGAAGCGTGCTGATCGACGCCGCGACCACATACCTCACCGAGGCCGGCGCGAACCGGGCGTTCCTCTACACCGACACCGATTGCACGTGGCAGTTCTACGAGAGCCACGGGTTCAAGCGCGCGAGCACGTACCGCAGCACCCGCGAGGAACGGCACCTGCTGCCGCGCGAGCTGTACGTCTATGGGCTCGACCTGAGCGCATAGGGCACGCCGCATCTCGTCCGGGGCGGCTTTAGGTACCCGACCCCGGCGCCCCACCTTTAGCTGAACAATCACATGGCAGTTTGCCGTCGCCACTTTTTGGCACGAAAAGGCCGCCGCACGCCTAACGTGCGGCGGCCAGCGATTAAGTGCCGAGGTGCGGTGCCAGGGGAAGCGTCAGAATGTGCCGCCGCCTCCGCCGCCCACTCCCCCGCCGCCTCCGCCGGAGAAGCCGCCGCCAAAACCGCTGTCCGAACTGTCGGAGCTCGAAGCCAACTCGGCAACGGTCGCCTGATACGCATCGTGCATCTCACTCATCGGCGAATGCAGGCGGCCGTGCGAGTAGTACCACCAGTAGCTGGGATAGTAGTAGGAGCCGTTCTCATCCTCGCGCAGCTCGACGGGCACGGCATCCGCAAGCTGACGCAGCACCTCATCGCTCACGCCAAACGCCACCGCGAGCACGAGCATTTTGTTCCACAGAATAAGGTCGTCGGGCACGGCTTCATCCAGATTGGTGAAATCCTCAAGCCAGCGCTCGAGCGCCTGACAGCGGTTAAGCAGCTCGATCGTCTCGGACGAATAATGCTTGGCGGTCGCCGCGAGCACCGCCGACGCGATGGAGCACCCGAGCCCCGCTAGCACGAACGGGAGAGTGATGCCGTCGGTGAACACGATGAAGAGGATCGCGGCGAGCCCCAAGACGATGCCCACGGTGCCCACAAGCACCTTGAACCCGACGGGAGCGAGGTTGACGAGATTGCGCCGCTCGAGTTCCGCCGTGACCTGATCCGTGAAGTCCTGCATCAACTCGCCCGCATCATCTCGATCCCTAAGGGCATCGAAACGCACCGTGTCGCCGTTTGCGGCATCCGACCCGAAGTACAGGTCGATCGCCGCAAGGTCGATGGGGTCGACGACGCGCTCACGCGCCACGAGCTCGATCGAATACTCCTCGACCTCCTTCTCGCCCAAACCGAGGAACCTGTCTTCGGTTCGCGTCTCGTGCGCGATTTTGATCACGCGGTCGTCCGTGAGCTTCATGAGGGTCGCCACAAAGGCGCAGTCCTGCACCGTCCCGCTATACACCAGGGCGGAGAGAACCGCGGGGTGATCGTTTGAAGGCAGATCGCGGAAATAGGTCTCGTCGAATACGGGGCGGGGGCTCGCGTACTTGGTCTTGCGCAGGTAGATGACGACGCCGAGCATGACGGCGGGCAGCACGGTGAGCACGCCGGTGCCCACCACGGCGATCGTGCGGGCGCGCTCGCGCTCGGCGTTGGCCTGCTCGGCCCACTGCGTTTCCTCGGAGAAGATCGTCTCGAGACGAGGCTCGCCCGTGGGGGCGAGGCTCGGCACCCACGCGTTGGGGAACGCGACGCGGACCTCGGCAAACTGGCCGGCATGCACCCGGGGCGCCGTCAGCGTCACGCGCGGGTCGGCGGGATCTGCCGCATCGAGGGAAACTTCGCCGTCGAGCGGGCCGTGGCCCCATGCGCGGAAGTTGGCGTCGGACGTGCCCGTGATCGCCGCCGCGTCCTGAGAGGCGCCCGCGAACATAACGTTGAGCTCGACGTTCTCGGCGTCCTCCTCCCACTCCGACCCGACGAACTGCCAGTACAGCTCTGCCGTGTCGGGCCACGCCATGACCGCGCCCTCGATCATGTAGGACACCCAAATCGTCACCTCGTCGCCATCGACGCGCGGAACGAACACCTTGAGCTTGAGGGCATCCCCCTCCTGCTCGGTCGTGTAAACGTGCTCGTCGCCCGACGACGCGTCCGCGACCTCTTGCATAGGCTCGGCGGCGCGGCGGGCCTCGGCCTCGTTTTCGACGGCGCCATCATGCTCGTACACCGTGAAAACCGTGACCGCCGACTTCGCCCCCTGCTCGTTTTGGGCAAAGGGGATGGTCCAGTACACGCCGTTGACCGTGTCCTCAAACGCAAAGGTGCGCGCCTCCGTGACATGCAGATCGCCGTTTTCCATGACCTGCGCCTGGATGTTCACGCGCGGCAGGGAATACGTGTCCGCATGCGCACGCACGGGACGGGCAACCAGTAGCGCCAAAGCGACGATGGCGAGCATCAGCGCCCATGCAAACGCGCGAGGTGCGGGCGCAGTTCGAGCGGTGCGCTCGTCGTGGCGGCGACACGAGAAGGCTGGGGAGGCGTGCATGGGAGCACCTTTCTCTCGGGCAAATATGCGCCCATTGTACCCATCTTGCGCGTACCACAGATTGGCGGGCACGGCGAGCGGGCACCCCAATCGGGCGTATACTAAACCCAGAATTGACCCCTCACGGGAAAGGATCGCCGATGGCCATGAACGAGAACGTCGCGAAGGTGCTGGAGGAACAAATCAACAAAGAGCTGTACTCCGCGTATCTCTACCTCACGTTTGCCGACTATTACGAAGACCGGGGCCTCAAGGGCTTTGCCAACTGGTACGAAATCCAGGTCAAAGAAGAGGTCGACCACGCCATGGCCATCCGTCGTTACCTGCTCGACAACGACTACAAACCCACGATGCTCGCCATCGAGCAGCCCACGATGCGCTTTGACAACGACCTCGCCCCGCTCGAGGCCGGATTGGCGCACGAGGAGTACGTGACCAGTCTGATTCACCACTGTTACGAGGTTGCGCAGGAGGCGCACGACATCCGCGCGCTGCAGATGCTCGATTACTTCGTGAAAGAGCAGGGCGAGGAGGAGTCCAACGCCCGCGACATGGTCAACAACATGAAGCTCTTCGGCTGCGATCCCAAGGGACTGTACGATCTCGACCGCGAGTACCAGGCACGCACGTACACGCAGATGACCGCGCTGCCGCTGTAATCCGCCCCGCGCCGCCCATCTCGAAACCCCGCCACCTGGACCGCCTCCCATGTCTCGGACACGAGACATGGGAGGTTTTTGATGCCAAAACCCCATCTACCTGCGTAAACCCTACTGACATGAATACGCCCCGCCTCGTGGACTTTTACCTACACGCCTGTCTCATGCCCCTCCTTTTTCCGCAATCAGAATCGAACGGCTCAAACTTTCGTTTTTGGGAAGCAATATTGGATCTAGCCGAGTACAACCGCGTTTTCAGCTTACGTGACCTGCGCTTTTAATGGTAAAATTCCTTGTCTACTCGAGGTGATGCGATATTGCTTCCCAAATCCGAAAGTTTCGACATCCGGCTATTTGCACACCTCCTTTGTGGAGGGGCCTCCCCATGCCTCCTGGAGTACCCGCGGGCATCCGTTTTGCGAGGCGGCAACAAAAAAAGCGAGTCCTGGCGGGCTCGCTTCTCAATTCATACTGGCGGAGAGCTGGGGATTCGAACCCCAGATGGGCTTGTGGCCCATACTCGCTTAGCAGGCGAGCACCTTCGGCCTCTCGGTCAGCTCTCCGGAACAGCTAGTCGATAATAACGCACTTCCGCAAGCTTGAACAGGGCACCGGGCCAATAATTCAAAAGTAGCCCAGAAACCCCCGCAGCGAAGCCGCAAAGGCCCCGGCCTGGTTTGGGGATGGGCGACTCGAGGGTCTCATCCCAAGAAACCAGGGACAACGACCATGTTATCCCGATGCTCGCGCACCCAATCCCAGGTAAAGCCCTCGGCAAGACGCTCGGCCGAGCACGGCATCGCATCCGGGCGCAGGCCCAGACCGCACGCGAGGCGGCCGAGCAGCTCCTCCGGCGTATCGAACCGCGAACGCAACTCCCCCATATCGAGGTCGCGGTCGCGCTTGGAAAGGCGCCTGCCGTCGGGCGCAACGAGCAGCGGCACGTGCGCGTACGTGGGATGCCTATAGCCGAGCACATCCTGCAGGTAAATCTGGCGGGCGGTCGACCCCAGCAAATCGCAACCGCGCACCACCTCCGTGATACCCATCGCGGCATCGTCCACCACGACCGCAAGCTGATACGCAAACACGCCATCACTACGCCGCACAAGAAAGTCGCCGCATTCGCGAGCCAAAACCTCGCGATACGTGCCATACGTGCGATCCTCAAAGCGAATCTCGCCCTCGCAGTCGTACTCAAAGGGCGCAGCGCCCTCCGCGAGAGGTAACTCTCGCGGCTTCAAATCGTCAAAAACAGGCGACTGCGGCTCCGAAAGTAAACTCTCGCGGACGTTGGCGCCAAAGCGGGACGAGATGCCCGCAGCGGGAACACGCAATCTCAAGGCAGGAGGCCGCAATTTTGAACGTTCAGCAACCTCAGCAGCCGTCAAGGTGCGACACGTCCCCGCGTATACGGGCGTCCCGTCGCTGGCATGGGGCGCGCTCGCGGCATGAAGCTCCGCGCGCGTACAAAAACAGGGGTAGAGCAAGCCGAGCGCATCGAGCCTGCGCAAGGCGTCCTCATACAGGTCGAGGCGCTCGGTCTGGTAGTACGGCCCTTCGTCCCAGTCGAGGCCCAGCCAGCGGAGATCGTCCATGAGCAGATCCGCCCACGGGCCGCTGCGCGCGCGGTCGTCCAAGTCCTCGATGCGCAACACGAGCGTGCCGCCCTGGCTGCGCACCGACAGCCATGCCAACAGGGAAGCCATGACGTTGCCCAGGTGCATGCGGCCGGTGGGCGACGGGGCGAACCGGCCCACAACGGGGCGCGGATCTCCCGCCGCCACGGGATCGCCCCCTTGGTGGACGGTAGGCGCGGAGGGCGAGGCCTTCCCGGCGCCGTGCCGCGCTTCCGAACTCATCTCAACCACCTTGGTCGCAGCGGGCGCCGCTACGCCCACGGGTCGCGCTCAAACAGCGGCTCGGGGTCGGGCCGACGGTCGGAATACGGGTCGTAGCCGTCGTCGTCCTCGTTTTCCGCGCGGATGCACGGGTCGTCGTATTCGGGAGCGCGCTGCTCCCCGGTCGCCTTCTTCGTCTCGTCCATGGTGTCTCCCCAAAACAGGGCTCGGCCTCCCGCGAGCTTGCCAGCGGAAGGCCGAGCAGCCGATTTATTCGCTGTCTAGCAGCATATACGAGTTTCATCCATACGAAAACGGCGAGGCTAGGGACAGGACGCGGCTCGCATTGGCGCCGCACGAAGCTGGCACGCCATGTGCAGCGATGTGCAATTTTGCACCCGTCCCCAAATTTGTCATTAGGCGACGATGAACGCGCCGTCCTCGTCAACGTCGACGCAAACCGTATCGCCCTCGTGGACGCGGCCGTCGATGATGGCGCGCGCAATGGCGTCGACCACCTCGCGCTGAATGAGGCGCTTGAGCGGGCGGGCGCCAAACACCGGGTCCAGGCCGCCCACCGCGAGCATCTGCTTTGCTGCGGGTGCGATCGTGAGCGTCATGCGCTCCTTGGCCAGGCGCGCACGCACGTCGGCGAGCTGGATGTCCACGATCTTCTCGATCTCGGCCATGCCGAGCGGATGGAACACCACGATGTCGTCGATGCGGTTCAAGAACTCAGGCCTGAACGTGTGGCTCATGGCCTCATCCACCAGACGGCGCATCTCGGCGTCGTCGCGGCCCGCGAACTCGGCGATCGCGCTCGAACCGACGTTGCTCGTCATGATGATGATCGTGTTCTTGAAGCTCACCTGGCGGCCTTGGCCGTCGGTGAGGCGACCGTCATCGAGCACCTGGAGCAGCACGTTGAACACATCCGGGTGCGCCTTCTCCATCTCGTCCAGCAGGATGACGGAGTACGGGCGCCGACGCACGGCCTCGGTGAGCTGGCCTCCCTCGTCGTAACCCACATATCCGGGAGGGGCTCCGATAAGGCGCTGCACGCTGAACTTCTCCATGTACTCCGACATGTCGATGCGCACGAGCGCGCGCTCGTCGTCGAACAGGCACTCGGCGAGCGCCTTGGCGAGCTCGGTCTTGCCCACGCCGGTGGGGCCGAGGAAGAAGAAGCTGCCGATGGGGCGATCGGGATCGGAGAGGCCGGCGCGACTGCGGCGCACGGCTGCGGCGACGGCGCTCACGGCCTCGTCTTGGCCGATGACGCGGCGATGCAGCTCGTCCTCGAGGCCTTGCAGCTTCTCGAGCTCGCCCTGCATCATCTTCGCTACGGGCACGCCGGTCCACGAGCTCACGACCTCGGCGATCTCGTCTGAGGTGACCTCCTCCTTGAGGGCGCCCTCGCCCTCCTTTTGGGCCGCGAGCTGCTCCTCGCCCTCGCGCACCTGGGCCTCCAAACCCGGAATCACGCTAAAGCGCAGCTCGGACGCACGAGCAAGGTCGCCGTCGCGCGTCGCGCGCTCCTCTTCGCCGCGAGCCTCGTCCAGCTGGCTTTTGAGCTCCTGGACGCGGTCGATGGCGTTCTTCTGGTTGAGCCAGCCGGCCTTCGCCACGTTGAGGCGCTCCTGCACCTCGGCGATGTCCTGGCGCAGTGCCTCGAGACGCTCGGCCGAAGCCTCGTCCGTCTCCTTCATGAGGGCCTGCTCCTCGATCTGCATCCGCGTGAGCTGACGCGTGATGGCGTCGATCTCCACAGGCATGGAATCGAGCTCCATGCGCAGGCGGCTGGCGGCCTCATCCACGAGGTCGATGGCCTTGTCGGGCAGGAATCGATCGGCGATGTAGCGGCTCGAGAGGTCGGCGGCGGCCACGAGCGCGCCGTCGGTGATGCGCACTCCGTGGAAGATCTCGTACTTCTCCTTCAGGCCGCGCAGGATGGAGATGGTGTCCTCGACGCTGGGCTCGCCCACAAACACCTGCTGGAAGCGACGGGCGAGCGCGGCGTCCTTCTCGATGTACTTGCGGTACTCGTCGAGCGTGGTGGCGCCGATGGCGTGCAGGTCGCCGCGGGCGAGGGCGGGCTTCAGGATGTTGCCGGCATCCATCGACCCTTCCGTCGCGCCGGCGCCCACGATGGTGTGGAGCTCGTCGATGAACAGAATCACGCGGCCCTCGGCCTTCTCGACCTCCTTGAGCACTGCCTTGAGGCGGTCCTCGAACTCGCCACGGTATTTGGCACCGGCGACCAGCGCGCTCATGTCGAGCTCGATGAGGTCGCGGTCGCGCAGGGTGCTCGGCACGTCGCCGGCCACGATACGCTGAGCGATACCCTCGACGATGGCCGTCTTGCCGACGCCCGGCTCGCCGATGAGCACGGGGTTGTTCTTAGTGCGACGGGACAGGACCTGAATGGTACGACGGATCTCGTCGGTACGGCCGATGACAGGGTCGAGCTTGCCGGCGCGGGCAAGGTCACAGATGTTGCGTCCGTACTGCTCGAGGGCCTCGAACTCGGGTTTTGAATCCGCGGAGGTTACGCGGTCATCGCCGCGCAGCTCCTCGTAGACCTGCTCGATACGCTCCTTGGTGACGCCGGCGTCGCGCAGGACGCGGCCGGCCTCGCCCTTGTCCTCGGCAAGCGCCATCAGCAGATGCTCGGTCACCACAAAGCTGTCACCCATCTTGGCGGCCTTCTTCTCGGCGCGCTCAAGAACCCGCGTGAGATCCCCGCTAAGCTGCTGCTGGGAGCCCTCGACCTTGGGGGCGCGCTCGATGGCGGCCTGCGTGGAGCTTGCAAGCAGCGCTGGATCGGCCCCGATGCGCTCGATGATGACGGAGATGTTGCGCTCGCCGCCGGTGAGCAGCGCCGCGAGCAGGTGGATGGGCTCCACCGCTCCGGCCTGCGCGTCGGACGCGATGCCGATGGCGTTTTGCAGCGCCTCGCGCGAGGTCATGGCAAGCTTGTCGATTCTCATGGAATCACCCTCTCTCGCAATGTGCACTATGGGGACAGGCACCAAATTGCACATCGCTTTCGGCCGCCCTACGGGGCGGCGCGTTGTTCGTTCGAGAGATATTGTTGCCGAGTCACGGTTGTTCTATTCAATAATCTAAGTCTTAACACATAAGATTTTCTTAGTGTGACTATTGAAGAATCCCCGGGTGTCGCGACGTACCGCCGTTGAAACATTGTTGGCGAGGGTAAAAATGTCGAAAATCAGGCCGAATGGGACTGCGGACGTTTTCCTGTACATCCTACACCGGGTAGCCGAGGGACAGCCGG
>ERZ838839.119-NODE-119-length-103923-cov-8.764749_pt1 | contig 103923 bp, 89 predicted proteins | sample MGYA00519909_ERZ838839 | MGnify/ENA primary metagenome ERZ838839 (study PRJEB31850, sample SAMEA3708843) | human gut metagenome | biome: human gut; feature: human-associated habitat; material: faeces | place: China | collected 2014 ...
GGCGTAGGTCAGCTTGTCGAGCACGGTCACGTGGACGCCCGGGTGCTCGCGCACGACGTGGTGGACGAAGTTGGAGCCGATGAAGCCGCAGCCGCCGGTGACGATTATGCGACGGGGCTCGAAGGTGGTGTCGGGCATTGCGCCTCCCTAGTAGTCGAGGTTCCGGTTGACGAACTCGCCGGCGGCGACGCGCTTCAGGTGCCTGCCGTACTCGGACTTGCCGTAGCGCTCGGCGCAGGCGGAGAGCGTCCCGCGGTCGATCCAGCCGTTCTCGTAGGCGATCTCCTCCAGCACGGACACGGGCATGTCCTGGGAGCGCTCGACGGCGCGGACGAACTCGCCCGCCTCGTGGAGGCTCTCCATGGTGCCGGTGTCGAGCCACGCGTAGCCGCGGCCGAGGGTCACGACGGACAGCAGCCCGTCCTCCAGGTACATGCGGTTGAGGTCGGTGATCTCGAGCTCGCCGCGGGCGGACGGCGTGACCCGCTTCGCGCGGGAGCACACGTCGCCCGGGTAGAAGTACAGGCCGGTGACGGCGTAGCTGGACTTCGGGTGCTCGGGCTTCTCCTCGATGGAGACGGCGTTGAAGTCGCCGTCGAACTCCACGACGCCGAAGCGCTCGGGGTCGTCGACGTGGTAGCCGAACACGGTGGCGAGCCCGCGGGTCTCGGCGTTCTCCACCGCGCGGCGCAGGTGCCGGCCCAGGCCGTTGCCGTAGAAGATGTTGTCCCCCAGCACCAGTGCGCAGGGCTCGCCGCCGGCGAACCGCTCGCCGATGACGAAGGCCTGGGCCAGGCCGTCCGGGCTGGGCTGGACGGCGTAGGACAGGTTCACGCCGTAGTCGGACCCGTCGCGCAGCAGGCGCTCGAAGTTCGGCAGGTCGGCCGGGGTCGAGATGATCAGGATGTCGCGGATGCCCGCCATCATGAGGACGGACAGCGGGTAGTAGATCATCGGCTTGTCGTAGACCGGCAGCAGCTGCTTGCTGGTGACGGTGGTCAGCGGGTACAGGCGGGTGCCGGAACCGCCGGCGAGAATGATGCCCTTCATGACTTTGCCCCTCATTCAAATCTCTTTACAAAAACGCCACGCTTCTTCTTGGTCAAATATGCCCCAACCAAACTTAAGCCGTGCACTCATCCACAATGCGCAGGAGCAACCCCTCTGGATAGGCCTTCCTTTTGCTTGCGTAGAATGCACGGGCGGGATCAGTCGCCAGTATTTCCCTCCACATGGATTGTTCGAAATCAAACCCTGGGAGAGTGTTTATTTCGCAGATATACACCTGATTATTTGTGATCATGAGGTCAAAACCGAAATAATCCAGGGATGAAAGATAGCTGCAAACATCATCGACGCATTTTTTGACAGCATCAAACTGCGGGATTTTCAAACCCTTAAAAGCTATACCTGTATTGGGATGTTCGCGTACATTCCAGTTTACACTCCCGCTTGCCCCCTCAGTCCAGCCACGGTCCCAAAGCGTTCCGTCTTCATAATCAAACGGAACAGCCACCCCCCCCTGAGATAGGTTGGAAGTCACACCTGAAGTTGACGCCCCAAATCGAGCATATGAGATAATATTGTCGAATGTTGCTGGAGCATACATATCGTTTTGTGGACACTTCGCCATAACGACGCGCAAACTGCATTCACTGCTCGGCCATATCTTTGCAAATTCATCGCACTGAGAGATATATTCAGTAACTATGTATCCGTTGAGTTTCTTCTCGACCTGAGCAAAATCAGCCTCGCTAATTAACTCACCATTCACCGAAATGAGATCATCCTCATTCATTTCAAGACGGATAAAGCCCGCTCCCCCCTCACCGTGATTCGGCTTCATAGCCAGAATTCGCTCACGCCTGAGAAGGTCGAGGAGGCAGCTTCGAGAACGTCTCACATCATCCGGCATGTCCATGAGATACGTATAGCGCCCGTCATTCTCAATGTAAAGATAGTACTTTGGCATCAGATGACCCAAGCTGGATGTGGAGAGCATATATTTAAGCGTTAGCTTGTCATTAACCCATATTTTAAAGTGATTATTAAGTGGGTGCATCATATGGTAGTCAAAATCGGAGAGAAACAGGTCGTAATTCCCATCATTCAAACCGAAAGCGTCCACCTTGTCGGGCACAAACCCGTGATACATCGCCTTTCGAGACTCAGCAGTATCAAAGGGAACCATTGTTTCAGCCATCTTCATTCTCTTTACAAATGCCTTCGCCCTACCAGACTCCATTCCGTTTGCCTGAAGTTTTGCCAAAAAGAGTTCGTAATCGATTTTCATCTTTCCCCCATGCTCGTGTTAAAAAACAAAGCTACCGCCAATGCTCATTTTTGAGCATTCCTGATAAATCCAGTTTGCAACCGCCACGTCAATTATTGACATTCCTATTGCGTTGAAATAAATCAGACCATCACTCGGCTCCCGAGGCGAAATCACCCCAGAAACCAAATCACCGAGGTTGCCAGAAATATCGTCATCGGCAAGGAGCCCCCTCTCGTACATCCGAGCAATCGTCGGAGACCCCCTGTGCTTCAGTGAATTCCAGTCATCACAAATTATCTTTGAAGCAGACTGTGCCACCGCATCCTCGTCCTCAAGACCACCAACGTGACAATACAAAACTCTTTCTCCAAGCCAACGCCGCTTCAAAAGAGCCTCTTGCCCACTAATAGCGGTAACCACAATGTCAGCACCACCGACTGCAGCAGCGTAATCCCCGTCATAAGAAGCCGCCGGAACACCTTGGCGCACAAGATCTGACGCTAGCGCGCGTACGTGCGCAGGATTTCTCCCCGCAATGCGAACCTCACCGATCTCCTCGAATAGAGCATTGAATATTATTGCATGCGAACGAGCCTGCCTGCCCGTCCCCAAAACCGCCATCACCCGAGTGTCATTTGGCTTCAGGTATGAAGCGGCGAGCGCGTCAACTATCGCGGTTCGCAATTCCGTCAAGCTAGAGGCATCCATCACGCATATTGCCCTGCCATCCTGTAAGTTTGAGAGAATCAGCAAGCCACCCACGTTCGGTATTCCCATTTTTGGGTTTTCAGGAAAGACGGAGACCCATTTGACACCGGCGACCTGTTGGGCCGGCAGACCAGATGGCATACAATTTATCCTGCTCTGAGTTACATCATCAAAAATCAGAGAAGTTTTCTGCGGCGAGACCACGCGGCCAGCATGCCAATCGCGAAACGCACTCTCCACCACAGAGAGAAGCTCCGATTCATGCCCCGCAGCAGCAGCTTCAACGTCTTTGCCTGAAAGCAGGATGCAATCTTGCAACATGGGCAGCACCCCTTTCTCACCTTCTTATTTCACGAATATGGATGAAGACCTATTTTGACCCAACTAACTGATCCCCGCTAAACACTTCGTACTTCATCTCTTTCCCGGCAATATCTCTGATACTCAACCTCTCGTTCACTTGGTTAATCCTATCCGCGAGATTCTGTAGACTGTCAGCCAAAATATCCACCTCGCATGCGCGTTGATTTACATCATATGTCCAGCAAATTTCATCCCCTTGCTCAACACGGGGAATAACTGATACAACTCCCGCCATTCTCGAAATCAACTCGAAGCTCTCCGTATTGCCAACTATTCCAGACTTGATAGTCGGAAACAAAATGGCAGCTGAGGAACCTTTTAGCAATACGCCATTCTCAGGCAAGCTGCTACATTCCAATTCCCCCGTAAGAGAGAGCTCGACAAGCATCTCTGCAAGGTCGATTCCAAATACCCGATCGTAGATACGTTCGTAGTCAACTCCAGGGAATCTCAAACCGGGATCGAAGAAACGAAAGGCCTCTCCATCATAAAAACCCTGCATAAATGCCGGTCCATTCTTCAATCCGAGAACCTCCAACATGTGCGCCACTGCGCCATGGGCTTTTTCCAGATAGACACCGGTGAATCTCGACGGCGATATTGCCCCAAGCACAACCTTTTCCAGGCCCGATCTTTCGTCACCTGTGAAACTGTCTGCAGTTCTCACGAGATGGGGGGTGCCGTTGACAACAAAGTATGTCGCTTGAAACTCCTGGGCCCCTTCTACATACTTTTCAATAATGTACTGCCCGTTAGACGATTCTATCCTTGCATTATCAACGGCAGCTTCCACCTCTTCTAATGTCCTACAAACCGCTTGTCCACGTGAACCGCGGCTATCCACCGGCTTGACAAAAACTGGAAATACGGAAGATGCCTCCTCAAGCTCTTCCAATCGGTATTCCGGAATTACATCGACTCCGCAGGATCGGCATAGCTCCTTAAATTCCAACTTATCCGTCATTTTTTGGAACTGCTCGCGGGTACCATAGCAATGAACGCCGAGCCTTTCACAGAGCTCTTGGTATGGCCTTTGACACGGATCGATGTATCCGCAGGCCACTCCATCAATTGATTCAGAGTGCGCCAAGGCCTCAAGCATGTTCACATCCTTGATGTCAATGCAATAGGACGCATCTGCAATCATCTTTGCCGGGGATTCAGGCAGGTAATCTGCAACCGCGCACCATACCCCTCGCCTCTTAGCGGCCTCGACGATTTTAACCTGCTGACCTGTACCTCCCAATACGAGAAGACGCTTGCCTCTCAAATCGATCATCGAGAACCTCCGCGGATGATGTCACAAATCTCAACCACTTTTTCAAATGAAAGATCAGCATACATGGGAAGTGTTAGGATTCGATCGGATACCCAGCGAGCAATGGGCGTTGCGACGCTGTTGTACACCGAACGATAGCAAGCATAATCGCTCACCAATGGATAGAAGTACTTTCGCGCGCAAAATCCCCTTTCCGCCAATCGATTAAAGACTTCGTCTCTCGTCGTCCCACACACGCTTTCATCGAAGAGAATGGGCATATACGCATGGTTGTGCCTTACGCCTTTTTGATAATCCACGAAGCGAATGCCCTCAATCCCATTAAGGCTCGCCCTGTAAAGCTCTTCAATTTTTTCCCTCTTGGCAATCTCCTCGTCAATATGTCTTAGATTGCATACACCCATTGCCGCACAAAACTCATTCATTTTGGCGTTGCCGCCAATATACTCGACATTTTCAGCATCGACGATGCCGAAGTTTTTCCAATGATTTAGAAGACTCATCAGATGCTCGTCAGAGAAGCAAACAGCGCCTCCCTCAATCGTGTTAAAAACTTTTGTCGCATGGAAAGAGAACATGGAGGCATCTCCAAAGGCCGCGGAGGAGATACCGTCTCTTTCGACTCCAAACGCATGGGCGGCGTCATAAATGACTTTCAAACCGTGAGCATTGGCTACATCGGCTATCGCATCCACATCGCACAAATTTCCGTAGACGTGCACGGGAACTATTGCCGAAGTCCTCGGAGTAATCAATCTTTCAATTGAAGCTGGGTCAATCGTGTAATCATCCGGCTTGATGTCGGCGAAGACTGGTGTAAGCCCAACTCTCTTTATGGCGTGAACTGTACTAGCAAATGTGAAGGGCGTCGTAATCACCTCGCCCGTCAGGTGCATTGCCTCCAGAGCGCACTCCAACGCAAGATGCCCATTGCAGAAAAGAGCAACGTTTTGCACCTTAAGATATTCCCTCAAACCCGCCTCGAGCTTTTCGTGTTCTACACCCATATTGGTCAGCCAATGACTATCCCATAAGGGGGCAATCTCCTCCATATACTCGCCAAGTCGAGGCATCGACGAGCGTGTAACCAGTATTTTTTCTTTGCTCATAATTTATGACACTCCTCAAGGATATCCTCAGCGACAGGTTCTCACCCCTATGGGCAGAAAGCTACTCACTGCCCTTCGTTGATAAAAACAGATTCACCAAGCTTCTAGCCGCAATTAAACCCAAGGGTAAACAGACTGCCCCCCAGATTCCCCATTCGGAAAATACATTCCAATAATGGTTTCCCTTCAATCAGCTATAGGCGAGCAACCGCTTTAACTTATTAAAAGGGTTAATTTAGCTCTCTGGCTAAAAGTACATCTCAACCACTTTATTTAAGCTCTCTTTTATTCCATCCCATCATCGCTCGCTTTTATCGTCGGACCATCGCGGCTGAACCTTGCAGTCCCATTCATTCCACCCGCTCAATCCTCCACCCCAGCAACCCGTTCCATCCAACCCTAACAACTTGAAATCCGAGCCTATCGATAGCCCAGGTCATTGCTGTTTTAATTTTCTGCTTTGTAGTTAACTTTTCAAAACACTCTAAGAGGAGGGGGGATTCCTCGATTTGCTTTCTCGAAAGGCATTTTATTTGAATTGCATAGTAAGCCGCATGGTCAACGATATCCAGGTGGTACTTGCCAAAAGTCGAACTATCAATTTCCGACAACATGTTCAACCATCTGTACGCATTCTCCACCTTTCTGCTTCGGCTATGCTTAACGCTCGTTGTCCATGAATTGGGCACGGAAAAACGGTATGTAGTGTCCACTGATGAAGAATAGAAAATATAGCCACGATCAGCCAGATATACAGCTCGAGGAAAATCACCGACGGGCTTTTCGAAGGTCCAGTGTTTCACATATTCAATTGCATCTTTTTTTCTATACAGGGTGCTAGCTGTCGGTATCTCCCATCTCTTGAGGAGGTCGACCACGCCGAGTCGGCAATCTTTCTCTCCATATCCAAAGAATCCTAGATTCTTTTCGCTAACGCCATCAACAACACGAGCCCGAGAACACACCATAGTGCAATCCGGGTGCCCCTCCATGTATTCAACCTGCCTCTTCAGCTTCCCGGGATCCAGCCAGCAGTCGTCCCCTTCACAAGACGCGAGGTATTTTCCCTCCGCACGGGGCAGAAAATAGTCTCTAAAGTAACTAATATTTGGATTGTTGTATTGATTCTCGTTCTCAGTAATTAGCTTGATTCTATTATCGTGCTCACACAAACGTTTTAACAGTTCCGTCGTTCCATCCGTCGAGGCGTCGTCATGAATTATCAACTCGAACGGAAAATCAGTTTCTTGCCTAAGAATCCCGTTGACAGCCTCTTCAACATAATCTACCTGGTTGTATGTTATGCAAAATATGGATACCAGGGGTTTTTCTTTTATTTCGCACACAGCACTCGTCCTTCTAACTTTGACAAAAACTAGCGCCTAATGAAATGCAGGCGTATAAGGCACCACTTCATGCTGCCTGAGTAAGACAAAATAAACTAGGTAAAAAACAATGATTAGAACATAAAACAGCAAGAGGCATTTCTTTTCATTCATGCCAATGCGGGTGAACGCCCTTTGGAAGTCGTTTTTTATCGGCTGTAAAACATTGCGCTCGAGGCCGCCGAAGCCCGCCAACAGGCCGGGCGCAAGTACTATGGGAGCTATAAGATACAAGGCAACGCGATACAAATCCATCGCATGAAATGCCAGTAGGTACATTATGCAGCCGTTGGCAATGGTGCCTGCAACCCATATTTCCTGATCGGTCATTTCACCAGGATCTTCACCGGGCAGCAGCATAGTCACCAACAATAATCCAACCGTTGCAGAAACCAGCACTGCGCTCATACCCAGAGACAGGCCCGTATCACCATATTTCGCAAAGTAGTCAGAAATAGCCGAAAGCACCGGAAGCACGACTGGATACGCCAACAGAACCAATGCTATAACCACGAAGCAGCCGACATACGGATACAGTCGCCTGGCTTTTCCACATTTCATTTGAATTAAATACAGAGCCATTGGGAGGATGGAAATCAGTGCAGAATAGTGCGAGAAAAATGCGAGTACCAATGTCATGGCAGCTGCTTTACTTTTGCCATTTATCAACATTGAAAATGCAAGCAGCGAGAATGCTATTGCCATCGATTGTCGAATTAAATTCAGGGATATGGGAAATAAAAGCAATCCGTATAGAAGGACTCCAAGGTCTCTCCTCCCTCGCCCCGCGAACCAAATCGCCGCAATCGCCGGCAGGGCGATCGGAATCTGAAGAATGAAAAAATAGCACTGTATTGATGGTGCTATTCGAGCCATGCCCCACGAGAGAATGGCGAATAGCGGTGCAAACGAATTAAAGTGGATGCAAAACTCTTCGAAAGTAAAATCGCGTGCGATGTGGTACATGTCAATTCCATATACCTTTAAATCGGTACCGACTGTCGACGCTCTTAAGCCGGCAATCACACAATAAGCCAACGTTACAACAATAATCGCCACAACGCCGTGGATATTTACCGAATCGGAACCTGCTCTATAATTAGTTCTTTCAGTTTTTTCACTCTTAGAAAAAATCCAGCGTGTAGCGAACGCAAGGATCAGATAGACCATTCAAACAACCAGCCTCTCAACCGCCGAACCCAACATCGCCCAAACTAAACCGCAGGCAATCTTTAACGTCGGCGTACCTCTTGCAGCCTGCGCAGCAGGCTGCAAGCCATCAGAAATCGATCGGAGAGCATCTCAATTGCACCCTTGTGCGTCATCTTCGATGCGTTGTCTCCATGTCTCCTATACTGAATTAGACAATCATCAATAAACATTGGATCGCTATTCAAGCATGAGGCCAATCCAATCCACCAGTCATGCATCGCGATGTGCCTGGGGAATGGAAGGCATAGCGGCAGAATCTCCCTACGAAACGCCATGCAGCACCCGATAAAAGAGTTGCGCTTCAGGTTCTTTATTAATCCCGGGCCGGACTTCCTCCATTCGAAAGTAGTAAAGCCCAATGATGTTAAATCGGAATCAACAATCTCCGCATTATGCACAATTAAGTCAGGTTCCACGGCTCCAAAGGCAGCCATAACCCTTTCTACTTTTTGAGGATTCCACACATCGTCTTGATCGGAGAGGAAGATGTAATCTCCACCGGCGTTTGAAATTGCGTTCTCAAAATTTGCAACAACGCCCAAATGAGGCCCTTCCACAATCTTGATGCTAGGGCACCTTCGCTGGAACGACTCGAGTATATGCACTGTCGCATCAGTTGATCCATCATCGGACACAACCAGCTCATCACCCTCATGAAGCTGAGAAACTATCGATTCAATCTGCCTCTCAAGATACTTCTCACCATTGTATGTTGCCATGCAGACGGAAATCATGATCGCAAGTGCCTTCCCATCCGATTACCGAGCAATCTCGCAACGCAGTCACCCGCGAATGCGATCATATCCCGATATTCCCCATTCGCTTGTAAACCCTTGAATACGTATTCGAGCAGTCTAAATCCCTCTTCCTTTTCCGAGGAATCCGCCAGTTCGTCTGAGTGACATTTCAAAAATGATCCAATTGCAATATTGCGAGCGAACTGTTGTCTAAACGTCAGATTATGCGAATGGAAGACACAGGCTTCAGCAACATAACAAACGATCATGCCAGATCTCAGGCAACGAGCAGCAGCGAGCATGTCCTCATTTGTGGAGCATGGAGCGGGGATTCCACCGATAATGCTAAGGGATGAGCGGCGATACATACAGCAGACATCAGAAGAGAAGAATGCCTTGATTCCGAGACGAGCGATATCTTTTTCGGTTCGCTTGTTTGACTGATCTGGATAGTTGAATTCCCTCACCAACCTCTCGAAGGGTCGCGCATCCTCCTTGGGGAGCTGGCGGGCGGACGCAATGGCTACATCCCGATCTTCAAAGGGGAGCAGCAACTTCTCAATCAAGAATTCATCAGTCGGAACGGCATCCTGCGTCATTAATAATATGAAATCACCAGCTGACTCGCTAAAGCCCAAATTTCTAGTTGCTCCGTGATCGAAATCATCTCTCTTGATCTCAATCACACGAACGAGAGGATGCGCGCTCGCAATCTCGACCGTACGGTCATCGGAGCTCGAATCTATCACGATAATCTCGCTTGGAGCAACGGTCTGGCTCTCCAGAAGAACCAGCAAGTCTTCGATTAACGACTCGGCATTAAGCGTCGGTATAATCACGGAAACACAATTGCTTTCCCTCACTGTCCGCTTCCCATCGCTTTGAAGGTCCTGACAAAAATTCGCAGGTCCAGCGCCAAACTCGCGTGCCTCACGTAGAACAGCTCAAGCATCTGCCTATCGCCGTTTTCCCACGTTGCGTTATTGCGCTCGGTCACCTGCCACCAGCCGGTAATACCGGGCTTCACTGACAAAAACTCGTCGCGGGCGTTGCCGAACTCGTAGGTCTCCTCCTCCGTCACGGGCCTGGGGCCGATCACCGACAACTCTCCGGTGAGCACGTTGAGAAACTGGGGCAGCTCATCCAGGCTGGTGTTGCGCAGGAATCTGCCAATGCGCGTGATGCGCGGATCGTCATCGACCTTCTGCTCACGCTCCCACTGCTCCAGCTGTTCGGGAGTCATATACCGCTCGGGATTGGTGTGCGCATCCGTCACCATGGAGCGAATCTTCCAAATGCGGATCTTCTTGCCATTCAGGCCAATGCGCTCCTGGCGAAAAAACGGAACGCCAGGGGAATCGACCATCACGAGCAGGCACAAAACCGCGACGGGCAGGGTGAGAATCGCACAAACCATGGCACTAAACACAATGTCGAACAAGCGCTTTATAAAACGATATCCCGCGCCACCAGGCTTGGGCGCGGGGACCGTATCGTCCGGTGGCGGGACGCGGAAATCTCCCCGCTTTGCCACACGAGAGCGAGTAGCCTGTTCTTCACTCATGACCTCATCCTTCGTGAGATCTCTCGGCTCGGCCACGGGCCCTTCCCCCTTTGGTCAATTCGAGCCTTATTTCTTGGACACAATCTCCAGCCCAACTCGAATCGTTTTACGTCGTCCGAACATTTCCATATCCACCCATGCCAGGCGCTTGTGACGATCGATGCGCGCAATGCTCGCCTCCTGACCCTTCAGGGGCCCAGAGGTCACCACCACGCGATCACCCTCGATGACGCCCTCGCTCATCTCCACAACATGCGTTTCCGCGTTTGTATGAACGTTGATCCAAGTGACCTCATCGCTGGTAAGGGGCAAGAATGTATCGCCTGCAGACCCAAGAATCCGGGTAAACGTCGGCACCGCCCGAAGCAGCTGCCACACCTCCAACGGATCATCGGTTTGCACAAACACATAACCGGGGAAGAGCCGTTCGCACTTCTTTTCCCAGGCGCCGTCTTTACGCCGCATAACCTCGCGACGGGGGACAAAACAATCCTCCACAACGCTCCGAGCAAGCTTCGCAATCATGCTGGCAGCCTTGGTCTCTTGACCACCGACCACCTGAACAACGTAAATGCCCACGGCACCTCATACCTTTCCGCATGGCTTCGCCAATACTCACTTGCACATGAGTTAGCTTCGCCATACAAAAGCGATACATATTCAAACCCCCAACCGCTCTTCCGCAACGCGCACTCAGCGACGATTACCGGCAATCGGGATATGTAACCAACACTATAGCGCAAGGAGGGCACCCCCCAACTTAGTCATATGTTGATAGTCTGCAGACAATTTTCTTCACTTGTTACCCATGTATGCCATTGCAGCCCATTTTGGGTACCATGAGAGTTCACTTCCCATAACCCCTCGCGTACGTTTGAAGGATTCCCATGGTCCGCGTTGATATTGAAAGCATTGTGATGGCCACAGGGCCGGTGCCCTCCGTTGTTGTCCTGCGCGAACGCAGGCCGTCGAGCGAATCCGATGCGCCGCTCCGCGCGCTCAGCATTCAAACCGGCTCCTATGAAGCGGCCGCCATTGGCGGCGGGATGGACCAGGCAAAATCCCCCGCGCGCCCCATCGCGCACGATCTGCTTCTCACCACCGTCCAGCAGCTTGGTGCCAAGGTCGAACGCGTGGAGATACGCCACTGGGACGCGCCGGTGTTCTATGCCGACGTTGTTTTGGGGCGCGACGGTATCAACTGCCCTGATGAACGCGAAGACGCAGAGGGCGGTGATCGCGAGGCGCTGCTCGACAGTGCAACCGCTGGCGACGCATCGGGCGGACGTGTGGGCGAGGCCGGCCATCCCAGCACCGATGTCCGTCGCCCGGACCAGCCCAAATCGACTCACAGCGAAATCAGGATCGATGCCCGACCGAGCGACGCTATCGCCCTGGCCGCGCGCTCAAACGCGCCCATTTATGTTGAAGACGACGTCATGAACCGCGCAGGCAGCATCTCGCTGCAATCCAACGCCAGCGAAGGTGCCGCCGAGAAGGAAATCGAGCGGTTCGACGAGTTTGTCCAGAACCTTTCGCCCGACGACTTCTAAATCGCTGCTAACGGGTCGAGGAAATCGCGCGGGTGAGCTCACGCACAACCCGTGCAAAACCCGTGAGGTAGTGCCCATTGAGCATGCCCACGAAACCCTCGACCGCCCCCAGCGGGACGCCGCTCGTGGTGAGCGAACGCAGCGGCATGTCCGCCGCCATCTCCCTCATCATCGTCCTCTGAATGTGGTCCATCTTGCTGGCGGGTTCCGCCACAACCCAATCGATGATGCGGAACATTCGGCGACCAAACCAGCTCGCCGCCATGTCCTCAACCGTAGAATCAACGGTGAAGGGAACGACGGAACGGGGTCCAGGTAGTTCCGATCCATAGAGCTGCGTAAACGCAGACTCCGCCTCGGGCTCGGCAAAACAGCCGGCATGCGGCTTCTCATATATCGACGGGACCGCGATGGGGCGGTTGTGCTGCGGGAAATCCGAAGCAGCCCGGGGCGGTTCGCGACGAGCGACCTCGACTACTCCGTCCTCCGACACCTCAAGCTGCAGGCGCAGGCGCACGTCGCGACTGGACGCAGAAGCCCGAAGCTCGTATGCCCCCGCACACACAACCCACTCATGAGCCGAAGCATCCCAGCTCCGCACGGCCTCCACCCCCAAAGAGAACTCAACCGCCCGTTCCTCGCCGGGTTCCACATGCACCTTGCGAAACGCGACGAGCTTTTGTGGTGGACGAGGAGGCGGCATCACTCCGGCCGAGGGTGCCATGTACAGCTGCACGACGTCGGCACCGGCGCGAACACCGGTGTTTTTTACCAGCAACCTCACGCGCCCATGATTCACCTCCAGGTTGCGGTACTCAAACTGCGTGTACGACAAGCCAAACCCAAACGGAAATGCAGGGTCGACACCCACCGCATCGTAATAGCGATATCCCACGAACACGCTCTCGCGGTAATGCACCTCGCGGTCCATATCGGGGAACGTAGAACCGAGCGCCGTGTCTGCCAGGCGCTGGGGCCAAGTTTCGGCAAGCTTTCCACTGGGATTCACATCACCCGCGAGCACGTCGACCGCCGCGCCGCCACCCTGGCAACCGGAGAGATACATCAACAGGATCGCAGCGGGCTTATCGTGCCAGGGCATCTCCATGGGCGCGCCGCCCTGCAGCACCACAACAGTTCGCGGATTGGCGGCGCACACGCGCTCGATGAGCTCCACGTGCCCTCGAGGCATCACCATGAGCTTGCGGTCGAATCCCTCCGATTCGTAGCGGGCGGGCAAACCCGCCACCACAACGGCAACGTCTGCATCGGAGGCAACGCGCTCCGCCTCAGCCAGCAGCTGCTCGTTGGTCTCTCCCATCTGGGGTTCGTAACCATCGGCGTACGTGGCGGCAAACCCACGTTGTTCGATGCGATACCAGATGTTGTCCAGAAACTTTGGGTTGATACGCGACGACCCCGAACCCTGGTACCGCGGCAGGCGGGCAAACGCCCCGATAACCGCCACCGTTTGCGTTGTGTTCAGCGGGAGCGTTCCCTCATTTTTAAGCAGCACTGCACTTTGTGCCGCGGCGCGGCGGGCGAGGTCTGCATGGGATCGATAAAACGTCTCTTTGTCCGCCGTGGCCACGGGTGGGCACTTGGGCTTGATCCGCGAGGTCAAGCGGGCAAGAGCCTCCACGCGCTCATCAGGGTCCTCCTCGCCCAACTCGCCAGACCGCACCGCCTCCGCGATGGCCGAGGCGTGATCGCGGCGCGGGCCAGGCATGCACAAGTCGAGACCCGCGTGAACCGACGCCACACTTGAACTCATGGCTCCCCAGTCGCTGACCGCAGCCCCGTCGAACCCCCACTCGTCGCGCAGCACGTCCTGCAGCAGCCAGCGATTCTGAGAACAATACTCACCATTGAGGCGGTTGTACGCTGTCATGATGGTACAGGGATGCGCCGACTTCACCACGTACTCGAAAGGGGCAAGATACAGCTCCCGCAACGCGCGCTCATCTATGACGGAGTCCGCCACCATGCGGGCGTGCTCCTGGCTGTTACCTGCGAAATGCTTGAGGCAGGCACCCACGCCGCGGCTCTGAATGCCACGAACCATTGCAGCGCCCATCTCGCCGGAGACGACGGGGTCCTCGCTGAAATACTCAAAATTGCGTCCGCACAGCGGATGTCGCTTTATGTTGACTCCTGGGCCAAGAACGACATCGACACCCTGGTTGGCAGCCTCCTCGCCGAGGGCGGCGCCGACTTCTTCGATGAGATCGGGATCAAACGAACACGCGAGCGCGGCGGCAGAGGGGAAACATGTTGCCGGTACGCTCTCGGCAATGCCCAAATGGTCGCTGGATCCCTCCTGCTTGCGCAGGCCATGCGGTCCATCCGAAAGCGTTAGGGCTGCCACCCCGAGCCGCTCGTCACCATAGGTGCGCCAGTGGGAGGCGCCGGCGAGCAGGCGCGCCTTATCCTCTATCGAAACACGCTCCATCGCGGTACCCCTCACAGCGGCGACACTTTGCACAGCAGGCAATCATTTTTGTTTTATACCCATGCGGCTGAGTTGGGGAGCGACGAAACTAACTCTGTGCGGGGCCAGGGCAAAACCACCGCGCAGCGGCCGCGAGCAGACGGTGGGGCTGCCTCGGTAAAATCCACCACATGTGGACGTCTCAACTGAGACACGGCGAAACCCGCCCGTCGCAGGCGGCTGCAAATTGGCCACACGAGGTGTTCACCAATGCCGATTACGATATAACAGGGTGTTGTTAATTAATATGTGCGGGGTTTATCGAACTGGGTCGAGTAGACATGTTTTTCCGCCAACAAATTCGAGGAATTATCCCTTGATTGGGCCCTCAAAACGAGTGCATACTCACGAGCTTTGAATAAACCCCACACATATTAATTACTGACCCCCCTCCTTGCAGAGAATCCAATCAATTTGCAAGTGCGGAGCCCGGAATCGAGCTTTTTCGAACGTAGGAACGGGCTCCAAAAGCGGGTGCGGGGCACCGGGATTAGATCTGCATCAAAAAGCGGGGGTGCGCGCGGCGCACCCCCGCTTATCAAACCTCGCGTCGAACGCGAGGAAAAATGTCGAACCCCGCATCGCAGTTCTTGGACCGCGAAAAGAGCCCTCGCCGAGAATTACGACCTCTTCCACCAGGAAGGCTCCCACCCCTCGGTCGGGAGCCTCCACCCCTCGGGAAGGCCCCATCTCCGGGCGAGCTCTTACTCCTCGAGCAGGTCCTCCAGCGCCTCGTCACCAGAGCCGATGTCGACGTGGTCGTCATCGGCCGGGGCTTCCATCGCACCGGCGGCCAGCAGGTCGAGCGACTCCTGGCCCTCGGCAACGGCCGGAGCCTTGGCCTTCTTCTTGGCACTCGTCATGCGAGCCACGGCGGTGACGCGGTCGCCATCGCCCACGCTCATCATCTTCACACCCTGGGTCGCGCGACCGGTCTGGGAAATCTCAGTGGTCTTCACGCGGATAACCGTGGCACCCTCGGTGATGATGAACAGCTCGTGCTGCGGCCCCACGACCTTCATGGCTGCCAGAGCGCCCTTGCGCTCGGTCATCTGAATCGTGTAGACGCCCTGACCACCACGATTCTGCTCGGGGTAGTCGGCAACCGGGGTGCGCTTGCCGTAGCCACGCTCGGTCACCACGAACAGCTCGCCGCGGCCGTTGGTGATCTCCATGCCCAGCACCTCGGCGTCACCCTTCATGGTGATGCCGCGGACGCCACTCGTGTCGCGACCGGTGGCGCGGACCTGGTCCTCGGCGAACATGATGGCCTTGCCGGCGGTGGTGGCCATGATGATCTTGTCGCCCGGCTTCACACGGCGGACGCCCAGCAGGCGGTCGCCGTTCTTAATGTTGATGGCGATGATACCATCGCGGCGCGAACGGTCGTAAGCGGCCATGGCCGTCTTCTTCACCATGCCGCTCGCCGTCGCGAACATGAGGTACTCGTCCTCGGGGAACTCGCGGCAAGAAATGACGGACGCGATCTTCTCTCCCTCCTCAAACGGAAGCAGATTGACGATCGCGGTGCCGCGGGCCTGGCGGGTGCCCACGGGCAGCTCATGCACCTTGAGGCGGTACACCTTGCCGCGCGTCGAGAAGAACAGCACATATTCATGGGTGCTGGCGATGAACATCTCGTCGATGACGTCGTCTTCCTTGAGGCTCACGCCGGAGACGCCCTTGCCGCCGCGCTTCTGGGCGCGGTAGGCGGCCACCGGGATGCGCTTCACGTAGCCGGTGTGAGTGATGGTCACGACCATGTCCTCGTCGGCGATGAGGTCCTCGACGTCGAGGTCCTTTTCGGCGTGGGTGATCTCGGTGCGGCGCTTGTCGCCAAACTTGCGGGCGATCTCGCGCATCTCCTCCTTGATCACGCCGAGGATCTTCTCCTCGTGCGCAAGCAGATCCTCGTAGTAGGCGATGGCGCGGCGCAGGCCGTCGAGCTCCTCCTCGATCTTGTCGCGCTCCAGGCCGGTGAGGCGGCGGAGCTTCATCTCGAGGATGGCCGTGGTCTGCTCGGGCGTGAACCCAAAGCGCTCGATGAGGCGCGCGGAAGCCTCGGCATCCGTCTGCGAGGAGCGGATAATGGAAATGACCTCGTCGATGTGGTCGAGGGCGATGAGGTAACCCTCGAGGATGTGCGCGCGGGCCTGGGCCTTCTTGAGGTCGAAGCGGGTGCGGCGGGTCACGACGTCGACCTGGTGATCGATGTAGTGCTGCAACATCTCGCGCAGGGACAGGCGCTTGGGGATGCCGTTGACCAGGGCGAGGTTGTTGGCGCCGAAGGTCGTCTGCAGGGAGGTGTACTTATAGAGGTTGTTGAGCACGACCTGCGGAATGACACCCTTCTTGAGTTCGATGACGAGGCGCAGGCCCTTTTGGGTCGACTCATCGCGCATGTCGGAGATGCCCTCGATGCGCTTCTCGTTGACGAGGCTCGCGATCTTCTCCTGCAGGGTGCCCTTGTTCACCATGTACGGGATCTCGGTGAACACGAGGCGGTTGCGGCCGGTCTTGGTGGACTCGACGTGCGCCTTGGCGCGCACGGTGATGGAGCCGCGGCCGGTCTCGTAGGACTGACGGATGCCATCGGTGCCCATGATGAGGGCGCCCGTGGGGAAGTCGGGGCCGGGCATGATCTGCATGAGCTCGTCGACCGTCGCGTCGGGGTGGTCGATGAGGTAGCAGGTCGCCTCAATGGCCTCACCCATGTTGTGCGGGGCGATGTTGGTCGCCATGCCGACGGCGATGCCCTGGCTGCCGTTGACCAGCAGGTTGGGGAAGCGCGCGGGCAGGGCGATGGGCTCGGCGAGCGACTCGTCGTAGTTGGGCTGCCAGTCGACTGTGTCCTTTTGGAGGTCGCGCAGGAGCTCCATGGCGGGCTTGGCCAGGCGGGACTCGGTGTAACGCATGGCCGCCGCGCCGTCGCCGTCGATGTTGCCGAAGTTGCCGTGACCGTCCACGAGCGGGGTGCGCATGGAGAACCACTGGGCCATGCGGACCATGGTCTCGTACACGGCGAAGTCGCCGTGCGGGTGGTACTTGCCGATAACTTCGCCGACCGTCCATGCAGACTTCTTGTGCGGGCGGTTGGGGAAGATGCCACTTTCGTTCATCGCATACAGGATACGGCGGTGGACGGGCTTGAGGCCGTCGCGGACATCGGGCAGGGCGCGGGCGGTGATGACCGACATCGAGTACTCGATGAAGGACTGCTTCATCTCGCGGCCGAATTCGCTGACCTGCAGCGTGCCGCCGTTGACGTCAGTGCCGGCGTCCTCGCCGCGGTCGTTGGCGCCGAAGCTCTCCTCGAGCTCCTCGTCGTCATTCTCTTCCTCGTCGGACTCGGCGTCGGGGTCGTACCCGCCGTCCTCGTCCTCCGTGGCGCGGGCGAGCAGGCGCTTGAGGTCCTCGGGCATGCCCTCGGATGCACCATCGAGCTCGCGCTCGTCGTTGTTCATATCGTCAGCCACGTGTTCTCCTTACCGGTCGTGGTTGCATGTGTAATTTGGGGACGGGTGCGCTTTTGCACATCGCCCGGGCGCGTGCCGAGCGATGTGCGCCTCTGTACCGATGTGTAAAAGCGCACCCGTCCCCAAATTACACATCGGGCGACGCCTGTTAGGCGTCCAGGAAGCGCGCGTCGTGCGCGTGCTTCTCGATATACTCGCGGCGATACCCAACCTCGGAGCCCATGAGCTCACGCACGGCGCGGTCGGCCACGACGGCGTCCTCGATGGTGACGCGCTGCAGGATGCGCGTCTTGGGGTCCATCGTGGTGCTCGCCAGCTGCTTGGGGTCCATCTCGCCCAAACCCTTATAGCGCTGGACGGTGTAGCCCTTGCGCTTCTTGGTGACCTTGCCGTTGGTCTGCTCCTCATCACCCTCGTCAGGGTTGAGGCCGAGGGAGGCGATGGACTCGCGCAAGATCTCGTCCTCGGACTGGCGGCCGTTGGGGTACACGTAGTGGATCTTGTTGCGCACCTTGATGCCAAAGATGGGCGGGCAGGCAACGTACACGTAGCCGGCGTCGATGAGCGGGCGCATGTACTTGTAGAAGAACGTGAGCAGCAGGATGCGGATATGGGCGCCGTCGACGTCAGCATCGGTCATGATGATGATCTTGTGGTAGCGTGCCTTGGTGATGTCGAAGTCGCCGCCGTCGCCGTTGCCGGTCGTCACGCCACAGCCAATGGCGGTGATGAGCGACTGGATGGTCTCGGAGGAGAAGGCGCGGTGGTCTCCCACGCGCTCGACGTTCAAAATCTTGCCGCGCAGGGGCAGAATCGCCTGGATGTCTCGGCGACGGCCGTCCTTTGCAGAACCGCCTGCCGAGTCGCCCTCGACGATGAACAGCTCGGTCATCTCGGCGTCGCGGACCGAGCAGTCGGCCAGCTTACCGGGAAGGCTCGCGGTCTCGAGCAGGGACTTGCGGCGGGTCGCCTCGCGCGCCTTGCGGGCGGCGTTGCGAGCCTTGGATGCCTGCTGGGCCTTCTTGATGATCTCGCGGGCCTGCTTGGGGTGCTCCTCGAGATAGTCGGTGAGGCCCTCGGACACGACCTTGCGGGTGAGGGTGCGCATGAAGGAGCTGCCAAGCTTGGCCTTGGTCTGACCCTCGAACTGCGGGTCGGCCAGTTTGACGGAGACGACCGCGGTGAGACCCTCGCGGATGTCATCGCCGGTGAGGTTGCCGTCCTTCTCCTTCAGGATGTTGTTCTTGCGCGCGTAATCGTTGATCACGCTGGTAAGGGCGGTGCGGAAGCCCTCCATGTGCATGCCGCCCTCGATGGTGCGGATGTCGTTGGCAAAGGAGACCACGTTCTCAGAATACGAGGTGTTCCACTGAATGGCGACCTCGACCTCGCCGGTCTTCTCCACCGGGGCGCCCTCTTCGGAGGCACCGGTCAGGTAGATGGGGCGCTTGAGGCCGTCGGGCACGGTTTTGCCCTCGTTGAGGAACTTGACAAAGTCGATGATGCCACCGGCATAGCAGAACTCCTCAACGCGCGGGGCGAGTTCGCGCTCGTCGCGCAGGACGATCTTGAGGTTCTTGTTGAGGAACGCCGTCTGCTGGAGGCGGTCGCGCAGGATGTCGTAATCGTAGACGGTGGTCTCGAAGATCTCGTCATCCGGCCAGAAGGTGGTAGTGGTACCCGTGGTCTTGGAGGTGCCAATCTCCTTCATCTTCTGGGTGGTCTTGCCGCGGGAGAACTCCATCTCGTAAATCTTGCCGTCGCGGCGGACCTGGACGTTCATCTTCTTGGACAGCGCGTTGACGACCGAGACGCCGACGCCGTGCAGGCCGCCGGAGACCTTGTACGCCGAGTTGTCGAACTTACCGCCGGCGTGGAGAATCGTCATGACGACCTCGAGGGTCGGGATCTTCTTCACCGGGTGCTTGTCGACCGGGATGCCACGGCCGTTGTCCACGACGGTGATGGAGTTGTCCGGGTGTACCGTCACCTCAATCTTGGAGCAGAAGCCGGCCATGGCCTCGTCAACGGAGTTGTCGACGATCTCCCACACGAGGTGGTGCAGACCGGTCGAGCTCGTGGAGCCAATATACATGCCGGGGCGGACGCGAACGGCCTCGAGGCCCTCGAGGACCTTGATCTCGCTTCCGCCGTATTCGTTCTTATTCGCCACGTAGTTCTCCCTTTATCATGCGAAGTATGGCTAACCTTTATAGTTTATCGTATGGGTTGACGGTAAAACACGGCACTCGAAATATCACAAATACCCCCAGAAGGCCCTGAGGTACGATTTGCGGGGCTGATACGGTCGGGTGGGTGGTCTTACACCAATCTAACCGACAGGCGTTGAGGACAGGTTCGTTGGCCTCGGCGACGGGCGGTGGGCCAGCCGTTCCACTGGCTGGCGGGACGGAGTTATTTGCGATCAAAGCCAGGGCGACTCGTCTTGACCACAATGTTGCTCACAGCACCGCCCAAGCGCTCCATCCGGGCGCGGATGATCTCGCGCATCATGGTGAGCTCCTGCGTCCACGAAGCACCGTCGGTGTACACCACCAGCTCATCGCGCTCGGGAACGTAGTGCAAGCCGGTGACGTGCTTGCCCTCACGCGTGTTGGCGCAGATCTGATTCCAGGCGTGATACACCTCGTGCCGGCGCTCGGCCTGTCGGAACTGCTGACGGCGCTCGGGCGAGGCACCGTCGAACAGGCGGCTGCGCTCGGAATTGATGAAGTCGCCCAATCCAGCCGTGCCGTTCAGGCGCCCCCTCTCGGTCACGCGACCCATTACCCTCACCTTTCCTTCCTCCGTCGATCAACCTACACCGCCCAGCCCAGCGCCCGCGCCGCTCACCCAACGCATCGGCGCCGGCGCAGAGAGGGGCGCAGATGCGGGCGGCGCATCCTAAGCCCCAACGTGTACGACCTTCGCGCGCTCAAGCACTTCCTCTGAGAAATACCCGAGGTTGGTCGTGGTGATCACCGTTTGGATCTCGTCCGCCACAAACCCCATGATTGCCTCGCGACGCACGGCATCCAGCTCGCTCATCACGTCGTCGAGTAACAGTAGTGGTGGGCGCCCGAGAATATCGCGCGTGACCTGCACCTCCGCGATCTTCCACGCGAGCACAATCGAACGCTGCTGTCCCTGGCTGCCAAAATCGCGGGCGGAGCGGCCGTCGATGGTGAAGAAGATCTCGTCGCGATGCGGCCCTACCAGCGTGAGCCCGCGGCGAAGCTCATCCTCCCTGCGCTCGATGAGCGCGGCGGCAAACTGCTTGGCGATCCCCTCGCGGGTCGACGCGAGCGGCCCCACCGTGGGGACGTAGGCCACATCCGGCTCCTCGTGCGGCGCGATTGCGCGGTATACCTCGATGAAATGCCCGCGAATGCGCTCGAGCAGCGCCACGCGGTGCATGAGCAGCTGCGCGCCCGTGGACGCGAGCGACTCGTCCCACACCTCGAGCAGGCTCGGCTGCGGCGCCTCTCTCAGCAGGTTGTTTCGCTGTTCAACCGTTCGCTCATAGGCCGAGAGCAGCTTGGCGTATTGCGCGTTGAGTTGCACGCCAAAAGAGTCCAGCGCGGCGCGGCGCGCCGAGGCCGACCGTTTGACCATGTCGAGGTCGTCCGGGCAAAACAGCACGCTCGGCAGCACGCCGCGCACGCCCGCGGCGGTTGTGCGCTTGCCATTGCGGGTAAAGGCGCGCTTGCCGTCAGCGAGGTTGAGTCCCATCTGCAGCAAACGGCCCTCCCCCTTGAGCGTGAGCTGTGCTCGGCCGCGCGGGCACCCCTCACGCAGCAGCTCGGATGCAGCGGGCTTGCGGAACGACGCGCCCGAGGTGAGCAGCTGCAACGCCTCCACAAGGTTGGTCTTGCCCACGGCGTTGCGACCCACCAAGACCGTCACGCGCGGGGCTAGATCGAGCTCGTACGCAGGAAAGCTGCGCCAAGAGTTCACCTCGAGGCGCGTCGCCACGATGCCAGTCACTAGATGCGCACAGGCATGACAAGATACAGGTAGTTGATCTTGTCGTAGGATTTGAATACGCCCGCCTGGCTGTAGCTCTGCAGCTCGAGGGTGATCTCCTTCTCGCGGGAGAGCACGTTCAGGCAACCGAAGATGTAATGGTAGTTGAAGGCGATGACGCCCGAGGCGCCCTCGGCCTCGACCTCGACCGTCGCCGTGGCGGCGTCCTGGTCGTTGGAGATGGCGGAGAGCACCATGGTCCCCGTCTCGGTGGAGATGTCGAACTTCACCGCGGAGTTCGCCTGGGCGACCGTGGACACGCGCTTGAGCGCCGAAGCGAGCGCGGAGACGTCGATCTTGACCGTGGTGGCGCACGCCGCCGGCAGCAGCGCCTTGTAGTTGGGGTAGATGCCCTCGATGCGGCGGGCGACGTACGTGGTGTTGCCAGACACGAACACAACCTGCGTGTCGGTGGAGCCGATGAGGATGGATCCCTGGCCGCCCGTGATGGCAAGGGCGTCGTTGAAAGCTTCGGCGGGGACGTTCAGCTCAAAGCTGCCCTCCAGCGTGGAGGTCTCGACCTGGGTGTCGCACACGGCCAGGCGGTAGGAGTCGGTGGCCACGAGGCGGATCGTGTTGTTCTCGACCGTCATGTACACACCGTTGAGCACCAGGCGATTCTTGTCGGTCGAGGTGACGCGCCACACGCGCGCGACCATCTCGGAGAGGATGTTGGCCGGCAGCTCGACGGAGCGCTCGAGGGCGAACGTGGGAAACTCGGGGAAGTCGCTTGCTGCCAGCGTGTTGAGGCGGAACGTGGAGCGTTCACAGGTGATGGTGACCTGGCGCTCGACGAGCTCGAAGGACACGGGAGCGTCGGGCAGAGTCTTCACGATGTTGGAGAGCATCTTGCAGGGAATGACGACCTGGCCCTCTTCCTCGACCCGCGCGGCGATGCGGTGGCGAATGGAGATCGTGTAGTTGGAGGTCTGGAACTCCAGGACGCCATCGGCTGCGCGAACGAGGACACCCGAGAGGATCGGGAGAGTCGATGAGGGCGCGATGCCCTTCATCACGACGGCGATGGCATCGGAAAGGGCCGACTGGCTGACCGTGAACTTCATCTCTTTTTATTCCTCTCTTAAATATATATAAGTAATAACAGTAATAACCCAGTGGACGATGTGGACTACTTTCGTTTGCCCAGATACAGACCGCGATTTCTTTCAACAATCCATTGTAGACAACCGCCGACTTTTACCCCGCGTGAGACGCGCTGTTTTTCTTTGAACACTCAACCCCGACTTATCCCCATCTTCTCCCCCTGGTTTCCAACAGCTTATCCACAGCGTTCTTGCTGAGATTTGGCCGAGTGGGCGCCGCTGCCATGTCTCACGTCGCGCGCCGTCCGGTCGAGCGGGGCCCGTCTGGCGTTTGCGGCTGCGCCCCCGTACGACTACGACTTGAGCATGATCGTGTTCCTGAGGTTTTGTAGGTCCTCGTAGATACGCCGATCCTCGCGCATCTTGTTCTCGACCACCTTGAGGGAGTTGAGAACCGTGGAGTGGTCGCGCCCGCCAAACTCCGCGCCGATGGCGGGCGTGGTCATCTCGCAGAGGCTGTTTGCCAGATACACGCCCACGTGGCGCGCGAATGCGATATTTGCCGTCCTGCGCGGCCCGATGAGCTCCTCGTGGCTCACGTGGTAGAACTCCTCTACCACGCGCTGCACCGTGTCTATGTGGATGGTCTTGTGCGCGGTGTTGAAATAGGTCTTGGCGGTCTCGTCGATGTCGGCAGCCGAAAGCCCTCCGCCCGCCGCCTCGCGCTCCGCCGCTAGCCCCGCGCACCGCTCGCAGAAACTTTCGAGGTTGCGGATGTTGTTACCCGAGATCTCCGCCATGTGGCGAAGGTGCTCGTCGGTGAGGTGGCCCTGTCGCTCGGGCAACATTGACAGCAGCGAAGTGTCGACGTTCATGCCCTCCGGCGTGTCGGCCGCGCTGATGATGCTTTCGTAGTAGCGCTTGAGGATGATGTATTTCATCTCGAACCCGGGTTCCGAGACGAGGCACAGCATGCCGCGGCTAAAGCGGCTGGTGAGGCGCTCGTCCATCGCGAGGTCCTTGGGCGCGCGGTCGGACGCGAACGCGATCTTCTTGCCCTCACGGATGAAGCCGTCCACGAGCTGGAAGAAGAACTCGACCGAGGCCTGCTTGCCCACGATGTTTTGGACGTCGTCGATGATGAGGATGTCGGCATCGCGGTATTCGCGCATGATGAGGCTGCCCGGGCCGCGCTGGCTGCCGAGCTCGTTCATGTAGTCGTCGAGGTATGCTTGCGAGTTGGCGTACTTGACCCGGATGTAGGGCTTCTCCTTGGCGAGGTAATTGCGCACCGCGAAGAGCAGATGGGTCTTGCCCAGGCCGGAATTGCCGTAGATGAACAGCGAGGGGCACTGCCCCGGCTCCTCCGCGTAGGCGGCGAAGCGCATGGCGCTGTTGAACGCATGGCGGTTTTCGTCGCCGGCGACGAAGCTCTCGAAGGTGTATTTGGCGTTGATGTCCACCGAGGGGGCCGCGGCCGCGACGTCGGTGTTAACTGCCGTGCCCGTAACTCCTCGATGCGCCGGTGCGCCTGCGCCTGCACTGGCGCGCTTGCCGGGTGTGGGAGCGCCGCCGTTCATCTCCTGCATCATCTTGCGGAAGGCTTCGGCGGAAACCGTGTTGACGACGTTGATGCTGCCCTTTTGCGTGCCCTCGCCGGCGCCCGCCCGGTCGAGCTCGTGCCTTGGGGCGGGTGCCTCGCCCACGGCGCTGTGTGTGGCGGGCAGGGGTTCATCCTGGCCGAGGAGGGATTCGAGCAGTGACGGCGCGTTTTCCCCGTCGATGGCCTCCGGGGTTTCGCTCTGTGCGGGCTTTACCTTGGCCTCGTTGTCAGTTGCGGTCGCGCTTGCGGGCTCTGCTGCGCATATGCGTGCGCTGGCGCTGGCACCCGTGTGCCCGCTCGCAGCCCCTGCGCGCTCTTCGAGGCTCACCTCGAGTCGCATGGGCATAAACGAGACCTCCTCGAGGTACGCCTCGACAATCTCGCGCTGGCGCTCGAGGTACGTGCACGCAAAGCGGCTGGGGACGGCGATGGTGAGGGACTCGTCATCGAAACTAACCGCTTGGCACTGCTCGAGCATGTTGACGAGGCGGGCCTCGCGGCCGTCCCGCCGGCAAAACTCGATAACGTCATCGAGGAGGATGCGCGCTTCGTTGTCCATGGTGAACCGTCCTATGTGTGTCTGCGGGCGCCCGCCCGCGCTGCTGCGTTTTGTGCTGTGCTCCGGTTGCGTGCGCGGAGCGGGGTGGTGATGCTAGCCCTGCTGCGTGGTGCTCCAGCTGAGGCCCATTTCGGTGAGTACGTACTTCTGCCCGCGCTTATAGATGAGGCCGGTGCCCGCGAGCGCGTCGAGCTCACGCGACCACGTGGCGTCGGAGTTTCCAAACGCGCGCGTGAGGTCGGTTGGCCCGCCCTTGCCGTTTTGCGCGATGAAGCGCAAGGCGAGCTCCCCACGCTCGCTCACGTGCGGCGCCGCGCTATGCGGACCTGCGCCGCTCGTGCCCGGTGCCATCGGTGCGCCCCCGCCGGGCATGCCGTTGGAGCCAGGGGCAAACGGCATGCCGTTGGAGCCAGGGGCAAAAGGCATGCCGTAGGGGTTGGGCGCTCCCGGCCACGGCGCGGTTTGGGGCCAGGGGTATCCTTGCGGGAAATAGCCCGCTTGCTGTTGGGGGTATGCCAAGAACCCGTCGCCTCCCGACATGGGTTGCTGCGCTGCTTGCGCTCCATAGGCCTCGGAGCTTGCGTAAGGATCAGGGGATGCAAAGCCGTAGGGGTTTGGTGCGGCGCCCTGTGCGCCGGCGCCTGCCATCCCAGGCCATGCCGCCGCGCCCATCGGGGCACCCGGTATCATGGCGCCGGTCATCCCTGGCATGCCCATCGCGGCTCCGGGCATCATGGCCCCTGGCATTCCTGCCACGGGTGCTGCTGCGCTGCTTGGCATCCCTGCCGCGCTGGGCATCGCCCCCGCCGCGTCGCCCGCCCCGGACCTAGCCGCTACCTGCGGATGGTCGGCTCCGCTGTGTCCGCTGCGCACGGCCGCTCCACGTGAAACGGCGTGCTCGATCTCGGCCACGCGCTTGGGGTTCACGCTCACGGTCACCACCGTGCCCGCGCCGAGGTTGTCCTCGACTGAGATCGCCCCGCCCGCGGCCTCGACATACTGCTGCACCATGGGCAGGCCTGCGCCCGTCCCTCGGATGTAGCGCTTCTTCATGCGGTCAGCGCTTGTGACGCCAAACTCGAAGGCCCGCTCCTTGTCGTTGATGCCGGGCCCCTGGTCGGCGAAGCGAATGGTGTCGCCGTCATCCAGGATGGAGATGACCGGTTCGCTAAATTGTGCGTGTATGAAATTTTCCACAAGCTCTCGAATGATCATGAGTGAAAGGTGTCCACCCTGCTCTTTCATCGTGCGGTGGACGGTGTTCGTCACGTCTTCGAGGTAGGTTCGCACGTCAGACTGTTCCACCACGATCACGCGCGGTGTGGACAACATGTCGTCGTACACCGATATGCGCGTCGTGTATGTGGGGCAATTCAGTTGTTGGTCGCCCTGTGTTGTCGCGCTGACCTCGCTGTTTCCCGTGAGATGGGTGTTATCGGGGGCGGGGTCGCCCGAGTCTACGAAAGGGTAGAAGTCTTCTGACATGGTGCGTTCTTTCTACGTTTGCCGTGAGCATAGGATAGCAGGTCGAACGGGAAGCTTTCAAAACTTTTCAACACGTTTTCCAAAGATGTTGAAAAGTGTCGGAAAGTCCTGAAAAGTTATCAACAAACAACTAACAACCTGTGGAAAACTCTGTGGAAGATTGTGAAAAGTATTTTTCCATCGATGAAAACGATAAGAGTTTGTGTTGAGACCATCGAAAAGTATGCGTATTTCATGGTTCTGAGATTGACATTCCCGCACCATATTCCCTACAATCTCTTAGCTCACGCGTACTTTTTTCGAGTAGTCGAAACGCACCAGGAGGATGTTAACCATGAAGCGTACCTACCAGCCGAACAAGCGCAAGCGCGCCAAGACCCACGGCTTCCGCGCCCGTATGGCCACCAAGGCCGGTCGCGCCGTTCTCGCCCGTCGTCGTGCCAAGGGCCGCAAGCGTCTCACGGTGAGCGACAACTAAGCTCTCATGCAGACCATCAAGTCCCATCAGGACTTTGAGCGGGTGTTCACTCAGGGGAAGCGACTCAACCATCCTCTGATTCGCATGGTTATATGTGATTGTGTTAGCGAAGGCGATCCGGCTCGGGTCGCCTTCGCTGCTGCAAAACGGCTGGGTAATGCCGTTGTGCGCAATCGCTCAAAGCGCGTTCTTCGCGAAGCCGCGCGCTCGTGTGACCTACCCGTCGAGGGCCACGAAATCATATTATTTGCTACGCCCCGCACGCGCACCGCGTCTCCGCAGGAGATGCACGATGCGTTGTGCGGGTTATTACGTCGCGCCCACGTGGTGCCCCACTGTGACCATTGCGACGAGCAGATGGGTGCATCTCGTGGTTAAACGCCTCTGCCTTGCGGCGATTCGCGGCTATCAGCGGATAATTTCACCCCTTTTGCCGGATGCATGTATATACATCCCCACCTGTTCTCAGTATGCTGTTGAGGCGATTGAGAAATATGGCGTGGTCAAGGGCTGTTGGCTGGGTCTGATGCGCATCCTGCGCTGTCACCCCTTTCATGCCGGCGGCTATGATCCCGTTCCGTAAGTATTGGTACCTACAGTAAGGATTCATCGTATGTGGGACTGGATTGTTCAAATTCTCTTCCAGGGTCTTCAGCTCATTCAGGGCTTTGCTGGAGACTGGGGCCTCTCGATCATCATTTTGGTGGTGATTATCCGTCTCGCTTTGACCCCCATGATGCTCAAGTCGACCAAGTCGACCGCCCGCATGCAGGTGCTGCAGCCCAAGCTTTTGGAGATTCAGGAGCGCTATGCAGATGACCCTCAGCGTCAGGCCGAGGAAATGCAGAAGTTCTACTCCGAGAACAAGTTCAACCCGTTTGGTGGTTGCCTGCCGCTGCTCATCCAGATGCCCATCCTGATTGCGTTGTTCAACCTTCTGCGCGACCTCGGTCACTATTTCCCCGACGCTGCCGAGAAGGGCTTCTCGTTCTTCAACATCCTTCCTGACCTCGTCATGTCTCCTGCGCAGGCGTTTGCCGGTGGCTTTACCGTCGCGCTGCCGTACCTGCTCGCCCTCATCCTGTTCGGCCTGCTCACGTTCATCCCTCAGATGTACATGATGCGTAACCAGACGGGCGCTCAGGTCCAGAGCACCAAGATGATGATGATCGTCATGACGGTCATGATGCTCTTCATGGGCTGGGGTCTGCCCGCCGGCGTGCTTCTGTATTACGACGTGTCCTCCGCATGGCAGGTCATCCAGCAGATCTTCGTTACGCAGAAGGTCATTGAGAAGGCCAAGGCCGAGGAGGAGGAGCGCATGGCGAACGCCCCCATTGAGGTTGACGTTGTTCGCCACGAGCGCAAGAAGCGCCCGCACAAGAGTCGTTAGTATTTCATGGTTCCTCTGGCTTTTGATACATGGGAACCAATCTTATTTAGGTACCTAACAAGGAGAGCCTTATGAGTGAAGATCGTATTGAAGAGCTTGAGCCGGAGACTGCTGTTCCTGCTGAAGAGTTCGCTGGTGAGTACCCGGAGATTGCTGCTCACTACAAGGCCGGCGTTGAGCTTACCGATGATGAACTCGACACCATCGCCGACCTCTCCATCTCCATTGTTCGTTCTCTGCTTTCCCATTTCGGTGCTGAGTCTTCTCCCATTGATGAGTATGAGGGTGATGAGGGTGAGCTAATCCTCGACATCACTGCCCCCGACCTGGCTGTTCTCATTGGTCGTCATGGTCGTACGCTTGAGGCGCTGCAGACTCTTGTGTCGCTTCTCGTGAGCCGTAAGCTTGGCTTCCGCTATCCCATTTCCATCGATGTCGAGGGTTACAAGAGCCGTCGTCACGATAAGGTGATCAGCATCGCCAAGAGTGCTGCCGCTCGTGCCGTCAGCCAGGATCGTAAGGTCTCCTTGCCTCCCATGTCTGCTTATGAGCGTCGTCTCGTGCATATTGCCTTGCGTGAGGACGATCGTATCGACACTCATTCTGAGGGCGTCGACCCTGAGCGTCGTGTTGTGATCACTGTTCGCTAAGCTGCTCGGTATAGTGTATGTTTGAGAGGGATGCCACTGGCATCCCTCTCTTTTTGACTCAAGTTCTTGTTACACTGATTTCAGTCACAGGTTGTTGTAGGAAGGTTTTCCCATGGCTATGGAAACTACCCGGTCTATTGAGATTCATGAGCTTGCAGAGTCTCCTTTGGAGATCGCTGAGTTGGTGTCCGAGCTGTGCTCGTACTGCTCTGAGATGGAGCTCGATGTGAGCGAGTCTGATGCCGAGCTTTGCGTTCGCCACCTGCTCATGGTCAACCAAGTTAACCAGTACATGAATCTCACTCGCATTGCAGATATTCATGACGCCCTTATTCTGCATATCGTTGATTCTCTCGCGCTGTTTAAGATTCTGCCGTTTGAGCCTGAGCGTTTTCTTGATATGGGTACGGGAGCCGGGTTCCCTGGCGTTCCGCTTGGTGTTCTTCTGTCCTGTGAGGGTGTTCTCCTCGACTCGGTGGGTAAGAAGGTCAATGCGGTCAACGCCTTCATTGCTGAGCTTGGTCTTGAGTCTCTTGTTGCTGTTCATGACCGAGCCGAGACGTTTGCTTTGCACGAGCCTGAGTCATTTGATCTCGTTCTTGCTCGTGCAGTTGGTCAATCGGGCATGCTGATTGAATATGCTGCTCCTTTTCTTGAGATGGATGGATATTTGCTGCTTGCAAAGGCAAACCTGTCTGACGATGAGTTTCGTGTTGCTCAGAAGACTGCTGAGATTTGTGGCCTTGAACTTGTTGGTCAGACGGAGTTTGATCTTCCTCGTGAGTTGGGTCATCGTACCGTGTTGCTCTATCAGAAAGTTGATGAGCCTCGAGTTCCCCTTCCTCGTGCTGTTGGTCTTGCGAAGCGTGAGCCTTTGGCGAAGTAGCCTCGCCCTTCTATACGTCCTCTTTGATCCCTGCATCTCATTCTGCTTCAGAGTTGTTATTGCCGGTTGTTTCACGTGAAACAACCGGCTATTTTTATGGTTCAACAGAATATCTTGCTGAGTGGATGTGTTTAATAGAATTCTATTCTACATATCAGGTCAAAGTTTTATGCTCGGTAGGCGAAACAGTGCAATTCAATTGTTGTTTACAGGCTCTATGTTGGTAATTTGATTCAGGTCGCTCGGGTCTCGTTCTCGCAATCGAAACAATCAGATCTGATTCAAGACGTACTACCATTGATTTATTGTTAATGAGTTTGATCTACCCATTCCCAAGACCAGTCATAAATATCGATTGTTTCACGTGAAACGAATGTCATTCACATGCTTGTTAAAGTAATCTTCGATACGGGTGTGAATTGTTAACCAAAACTGGTATCTGACCGGAATCAAGTCTGAATTATTCCTGATAAGACGCATTCGACTTCATATGAAGTCTGTTCAAAAAACCTACTTATATATCTGACGACAAATTAGGCTCTATGTATCCTCGTCAGTGAGGCTCTGCCATTATCAGTAGAAGTATTTGCTTGGTGATTGAGGTGTATCAATATACAGAAATGATCAAATAGTATTTCAGACTGAAAGTTGCAATAGTGCACTTAACGGTAAGTGAAACATGTCTTAAACAGTCAAAATAACGGCAATATGACGCAGAATTGTCTCGTTCTCAGTGTTTAAGATGCATATGTGCACTGAGATTGGAGATTTCCAAGCTCTCAGAGAATCGCTTATGTTGTTGACGTAAATCTCTCTATCAGTTTCACGTGAAACATACTATGATTACAAGCGTGTTATCCGTGTCAGTGCTGCTGTTTCACGTGAAACATGTACCCGATGGTATCAATGCACTATATATACGAACTCCAGGAGGTAACGTGGGATTTCGCGAAGTTAAGCGCTCGAAAAGTGCTAAGCCGATGCACACCATAGCCATAATCAATCAAAAAGGCGGTGTCGGCAAATCGACAACAACGGTCAATCTTGCCTCAGCTCTCGGAAAGCTTGGACGCAAGGTTCTTATAGTCGATTTTGACCCGCAGGGAAACAGCACGAGTGGCATTGGTGTCGATAAAGAAGAGTTGAGCCAGTGTGTGTACGATGCCTTGCTCCACGATGTCCCGGCAGAAGAGCTAATCTGTGACACTGGGAGTGAGCGAGTATTCATTATCCCCGCAACAATTCAGCTTGCAGGTGCTGAGATCGAGCTTGTGTCTGCAATGGCCCGTGAAACCCGACTTAAGGACCTTCTTGAGCCGGTGAAAGATGAGTTTGATTTCATCTTTATCGATTGTCCTCCTTCTCTTGGCCTTCTTACTATCAATGCCCTCGCTGCAGCTGATAGCGTGCTCATCCCGATTCAGTGCGAGTATTACGCACTTGAGGGTGTTACAAAGCTTCTTGAGTCGATGCGTATGGTTAAGGGTCGTATCAACAAAGACCTCGATACATTCGGCGTTCTGATGACCATGTACGACTCTCGTACCTCGCTTTCGAATCAGGTGGTCGAGGAGGTACAAGGGTACTTCGGTGATATCGCATTTAAGACCTGCATTCCTCGTTCTGTGAAAGTCTCCGAAGCGCCATCGTATGGAATGCCTGTCATTGAGTATGCGCCGCACAACAAGGGCGCAGAAGCCTATATGAATCTTGCAAAAGAGGTGATCCGTCGTGCCTAGCCCAAAGAAAAAGCCTGCACTCGGTCGTGGTCTTGGTTCCTTGATGGGTGAAGCGCAGTCTGAGACTGGGTTTGCTGCTGCTGAAACCGAGATGTCAATTGGAGATATCGTTCCTAATCCCAATCAGCCTCGTACTCACTTCAATGAGTCTTTGCTCGAAGAGTTGAGTGAGTCGATTAGGGAGAATGGTGTTCTTCAACCTCTGCTCGTGAGAAAGAATGGTTCGAAATACGAGATCATTGCAGGTGAGCGTCGATATCAGGCGTCGAAGATTGCAGGACTTGAGAAAGTGCCGGTGATTATTAAGGACGTCGATGATCAGAAGATGCTCGAGCTTGCCTTAATTGAAAATCTCCAGCGTTCTGATTTGAACCCCATCGAAGAGGCGAAGGGCTACAAGCAGCTTATCAAGGCGAGTGGTATGACTCAGGAAGCTCTATCGAAGGCTGTCTCCAAGTCACGCTCTGCGATCACAAACTCACTGCGTCTCCTGGATCTTCCTGATACGGTGCAGCAGTTGATGTATGACGGGAAGCTGACTGCTGGTCATGCAAGGGCGATTCTTGCCGTGCCTTTTGAAGAGGCGCGGATTAAACTTGCAGAGAAAGTTGTTGCTGAAGGTCTGTCCGTTCGTGCGACAGAAAACCTTGCTCCGTTGTTCTCTGTCGGAGATGCCCCCAAGACACCTCGTCCGGTTACTCCTCAGTCATACAAGAAGGCCGCACGTGTCTTGCGCCAGCTGTTCAACACCAATGTCAAGGTGAAGGCCACGCGCGGCAAGAACAAGATTGAGATTGAGTTCAAGGACGAAGAGGATCTTCAGCGCATTCTTGAGTCTATGGTAGATGCTGGTGCGAGCGATGAATAAGAAGACGAAGCTGGTCTCACTCGGTTTCCTTGCAGCTGGCGTGCTCGTGGGAGCCGGTGCTGCGTACTGCGTGGTGCGCAAGCCCGAAGTCATCAAGAAAATTAAGAATGTTGCGCAGCAGATGTTTGCAGGGACCAAATCGAACTTCGATTCGCTTTCTGAGGAAGTCGCTTTGCGCACAGCAAAGATGACGAACAACCCCAAGGTGAATCAAGACTGGGTATTGAGTCAATGGGAGTCCATAGGATATTGAGGTACCTAACAAAGAGTGACGTGAAAATCCTTCAAAAGTGAGTCTCATCGGTGCGCACTCTCGTATAGATCTCACATTGACCAGATAAGAAAGAACCCCGAAGCTGCTGAGAGGCTTCGGGGTTCTGTGTGTAAGACTCACGTCGAGTGAATGGCTCTAAGGCTCACCACGAAAGGTCGGAGGTGCAATCCTCACTACCCTACTGCCATCAGAAGACAGCACATGCGGGTCAGGCACGGTAAACGGCTTGAAGTCCCGACGCAGCGCACGTGATTAGCGCGCGCGGAAGCGACGCTGCTTGAGCTGCCCGCATGCCGCGTCGATGTCGCCGCCGCGAGAGTTGCGGATGGTCGTCTCGACACCGTGCATCGTGAGGCGACGCTGCAAGGTCTCGACCTTCTCCATCGGCGAAGGACGGAAGGGGCTGTCGGGGATGTCGTTGAGCTGGATGAGGTTGACGTGGCACAACGTACCCGCGCAGAAGTCGATCAGCGCCTGCATCTCGGGGTTGGTGTCGTTGATGCCGTCGATCATCGCGAACTCATACGTCGGGCGGCGTCCGGTTTTCTCGACGTATTCCTGGATGGCCTCGTGGAGGCGAAGCAGGGTGAACTTCTTGACGCCCGGCATGAGCTGATTGCGGGTTCCCTGGATGGCGGAATGCAGGGAGACAGCGAGGGTGAACTGCTCAGGCAGCTCGGCAAAGCGACGGATTCCAGGGATAACACCGCAGGTAGAGACGGTGAGGTGGCGTGCGCCGATGGCCAGCCCGTCGGGATCGTTGAGGATGCGGAGTGCATCGACGACGGCGTCAAAGTTGGCAAACGGCTCGCCCTGACCCATGAACACGACGCTCGTCACGCGCTCGCCAAAGTCGCGGGCGACATGGAGGACCTGGTCGACCATCTCCTGAGCGGTGAGCGAGCGAGAGAGGCCCGCGAGGCCCGTTGCGCAGAACGCGCAGCCCATGGCGCAGCCGGCCTGAGACGAGATGCACACCGCGAGCTTGTTGCGGTTTGGCATGCCGACCGTCTCGACAGAGACGCCGTCGGCAAATTGGAGCAGGTACTTGCGGGACCCGTCCTTCGAAACCTGCTTCACCAACTCCTCGGGAACATTGAAGGAGAAGCGCTCGGAGAGCTTCTGGCGCAATGCAGCCGGGAGATTGGTCATATCGTCAAACGAACATACGTTCTTCTCGTGAATCCACTCGTTGAGCTGCTTGGCGCGAAATGCGGGCTGGCCAAGCTCCTTGAAGAGATCCGTGAGGTCATCGAGGTCGAGAAGTCGAATATCGCGCGAACGGTTAGTGCGTTCCATTTGTCGCCTTTCGGGTGGCGGGAGGCAATCGCGTCCCTGTGACACATATACCTATACAATAGGGTATTGCCGGGCGTTTGCGGCGTAAACGTGCGGTTATTGCGTGAAATGGACACCGTGAGGGCGCCTGGAGAGCCCGATGATCGGTGAATTAGGGCGAAAGGTGGGACCATGGCCGACATCAAGCGTCAGGACATGAAGGTTGCGGTGCTCGCGGGCGGCATCTCGGACGAGCGTGAGATCTCGCTGGCATCGGGTAAGAACGTCGCGAACGCGCTCGATGAAGCCGGCTATGGCTGCGTGGAGCTTGTCGACCCAGCCTCGCCGGACTTCCTCAGCATCATCTCGAGCGGCGGCTATGACGTGGCGTTTATCGCCCTCCACGGCCGTGGTGGTGAGGACGGCATGACCCAGCACGTCCTGGAGTTCCTCAACATTCCCTACACGGGCTCGTCACCGCTCGCCAGCGGCATTGCCATGGACAAGGACCTCTCCAAGCTGCTCTACAAGCGCGCAGGGCTCCCCATCGCCCCGAGCGTGACGTTTGGCCGCGCGGATATGCCCTCGATTGAAACGATCGTTGAGGTTGTTGGCGAGCAGAGCTTCGTCAAGCCGGTTGTGAACGGCTCGAGCTACGGAATCTCGCTCGTCAAAGATCCCTCTGAGCTCCAGGCTGCCATCGATGTGGCCTTTGAGCATGGTGAAAAGGTCATGGTCGAGCGTCGCGTGTTTGGCGTGGAGTGCTCCGTTGCCGCGGTGGGCGACGGCGAGACCCTGCGCGCGCTGCCCGTTGTCGAGATTCTCATGCCAAAGCAGTCCGAGTTCTACGACCTCGAGGTCAAGTACGCCGATCCCACCGATATCCACCGCATTCCCGCGCAGCTCCCCGAGGACGTGTATGCCGAGGTCCAGGCCATCGCCTGCAGCGCCCACAACGCTCTCGGTCTCTACGGCATCTCGCGCACGGACGTCATCGTCACCGAGGACGGCCCCGTGATTTTGGAAACCAATAACATCCCCGGCATGACGCAGGAGTCCCTCGTGCCCGACGAGGCACGTCATGCGGGCATCGCGTTTTGCGACCTGTGCGCCGAACTGGTCGACCTGGCTCTCGCCCGGGCGGCTCGATGAGTGCGACCGCCGCGGCATCCCCGCTGGCCATGGCCGCGGCGGTGCTTCCGGGCACCCCGCAGCAGGTGATAGACGCCTACGCAACGCTTGCCGCCCGCGCCGAGGTGCGCGAGTTCGGCCTCATAGAAGACGATGTCGTGGTTCTCGATACCGAAACCACCGGTTTGTCGCATCGCGATAACGAGTTGATAGAGATCGCCGCCGCGAGGTTGCGCGGCAGGGAAATCGTCGACCGCTTTGACACGTTCGTGAAGCCCTCAGGCCTCATTCCCGAGGAGATAACGCAGCTCACGAGCATCACCAACGCCGATGTCGCCCATGCCCCATCGGCCGAGGAAGCGGTTGCGGCCTTGGCTGAGTTTGTCGGGGGTGCGCCGGTCATCGCGCACAACGCGACGTTTGACCGAGGGTTTATCGAGGCGGTCTCGGGCGGCGGGGACGTCTCCGACATCTGGATCGACTCCCTGGCGCTCTCGCGCATCGCGCTCCCTCGCCTGAGCTCTCACAAGCTGGCGTACATGGCGGAGTTGTTTGGGTGCGCCAGCGTGTCCCATCGCGCGAATGCCGACGTCGAGGCCTTGTGCGGGGTGTGGCGCATCTTGCTGTGCGGCTTGTCCGACCTGCCCGCGGGCCTCATGCGTCGCCTGGCCGACATGCATCCCGACGTGCCCTGGAGCTATCGACCGATATTCAGCTTTCTTGCCGGCATGGACCCCGATGTGACCTTCTCCCTCATCAATGCCCGCCACGAGCTGCTGGCGGCGGAGGATACGTCTACGGCGGCGCGCACGCAGCGGTTTGATGCGGACGAGTTGCCCGGCCTGTCCATGCCAACACGCGAGGAAATCGAGGAGGCTTTTGCCCCCGGTGGCTTGGTGAACCGGATGTACCCGGGGTATGAGCCCCGCGCGGAGCAGATGCAGATGGCGGCCGAGGTGTGCGACGCGCTTTCGACCTCGACGCATCGCGTGATCGAGGCCGGTACGGGTGTTGGCAAGTCCATTGCGTACCTTGTCCCGTTCGCGCAGGCGGCGAAGCGCAACAACATTACGGTCGGCATTGCCACGAAGTCGAATAATCTGGCAGATCAGCTGATGTATCACGAGCTTCCGCGTCTTGCCAAGGAGCTCGACGGCGGCCTGACCTACTGCGCTCTCAAGGGTTACGACCACTACCCGTGCCTGCGCAAGCTCGATCGCCTCGCCCGCGCTCAAGAGGTGCACACCACGCGCGACCCGGCCGACACGCTCACCGCTATCGCGGTGCTCTACGCGTTTGCCTGCCAATCCCCGGCAGGCGACTTGGACAGCCTCGGCATCAGGTGGCGCAGCGTGCGCAAATCCGACCTCACGACCTCGTCGAGGGAGTGCGCGCGCCGCCTGTGCCCGTATTACCCCGACAAGTGCGTGGTGCATGGTTCGCGCCGCCGCGCGGCCCGCGCCGACGTGGTGGTGACCAACCACTCCCTGCTGTTCCGCAACGTGGCAGCCGACGGCAAGATCCTGCCGCCCATTCGGCATTGGGTGGTCGATGAGGCACATTCCGTTGAGTCGGAGGCTCGCAGGCAGTGGGCGCTGAGCGTGTCTGCCGATGAATCCCGCGCGCTGTTTGAGCGCCTGGGCGGGGAGCGCACGGGCGTGTTGGGCAAGCTCACGCGCGATCTGGCATCGTCGGACGCCGCGACCCTCTTTATGGGGATCACCGCGAAGGCGACGGTCACGACGCAGCGCGCGTCGCTCGCCATGGTGCAGCTGTTCGACGGCGTGCGCGAGCTCGCCACGTCCAGCAGGAATGGCGGCTACGACAACGCAAACATGTGGATTGGCCCTGAGCTTCGCGAGAGCGCGGCGTGGGGTGCGTTCGATGCCGTGGCGCGCACCTGTGTGGACGCGCTCGATGAGGCCCAGAAAAACCTTGCCTCCCTGGTGGAGACGGTTGGGGCGGAGAAGCCCGAGATGGTTACCGACGCTGCCGACTGCCAGCGCCGCATGAAGGAGGCGCACGATGCCCTTCGCCTGATCGTTGAGGGTACCGATGAGCGCTACGTCTACTCCTGCCAGGTGAATCATCGCCTCAAGGCCGGCGGCGAGAGCCTCACGGCCGAGCGTCTTGATATCGGCGAGGCCTTGGCCGAAAGCTGGCTGCCCGAGACGCACACGGCGATCTTTGCTTCGGCGACCATGACCGTTTCGGATAGCTTCTCGCACTTCAACCATGCCGTCGGGCTTGACCGCCTGTCGAGGGGCGAGTACAAGACCATCCATCTTGATTCGAGCTACGACTTCGACGCGAACATGGCGGTTGTCGTCGCCGGCGACATCCCCGACCCCCGCAATCGCGAGGCTTATCTCACCGCGCTCGAAAAGCTCCTGGTAGATGTGCATATGGCGATGGGTGGCTCCACGCTTACTCTGTTCACCAACAGGCGCGACATGGAGGAGCTCTACGATCGCGTGGCCCCGCAACTATCCCATGCGGGCCTTGCCCTCGACTGTCAGCGCCGCAGCACCTCTGCAAAGATGCTGCGTGACCGTTTCCTGCAGGATAAGACGGCGTCGCTGTTTGCCCTAAAGGCATTTTGGGAGGGCTTTGATGCCGCAGGCGAGACGCTTCGCTGCGTCGTGATACCCAAACTGCCGTTCTCCAGCCCCACCGACCCGCTCTCCTGCGAGCGCGGCGTGCGCGAGGAGCGCGCCTGGGCAAAGTATTCCCTGCCTGAGGCGGTGCTCGAGGTCAAGCAGGCGGCTGGCCGTCTTATCAGGACTTCCACCGACGCGGGCGTCCTCGTCATGGCCGATTCACGGCTGGTGACGAAGGGGTATGGCAAGAAGTTCCTCAACTCCCTGCCAACCGGGTATCAGCGCATCGAGAGCTCCCAGGTGGGGCGCTATCTCACCTTGTGGAGGTCTGCGCGCTCGTAATCCGCGCTTGCGCGTATGTGGCGAGGTCGGCGCGCAGGTCGAGCGGGGACGTGATGACGATGTCCCCGCCGCCTGCGATGACATGGTTGAACAGCCACTCGCGTGAGGTGTAGCTCACGGGCGCGTCGATTCCGCCGTCGGCTGCCTCGCGCGCTTCTGTGTGGTTGATGCCTGCCCAGGTGCAGCGCTCGAATAGGGTTTTCGTCTTCCAGTGAAGCTGGGCGACCTCACCGTGTGCCGCGATGGATTCGGCGGCGGTCGTGCGCTGCGCCGGGTGACACATGACGGATTCGTCGGTCATCTCAAACTCGGCGATGCGGTCGAGGCGGTAGCTGCGCTGCTCATCCTTCTCGACGTTCCACGCGACAAGATAAGCCGCCTGACCTGCAATCTCGATATACATGGGGTCGATGAGGCGAGTGGATGGATGGCTTTCCGCGCTCGCCCGATACAGCATGCGAGAGCGCGCGCCCACGGCGAGCGCCTCCGCGATGGTGGGGTAATACCCGCCAAACAGGTCGTCACCCGCGAGAAGTTGGTGGGAGTCGCGTTCCTTCGCGATGGGCGCGAGTGCCCGGGCGATTCGCTCCTGCGTCCCAGCGTCGATGTGACAGCGCTCCAGCGCGTGAGTGAGCGCTGCGGCTTCGGACGGGCGCAGGCGCAGCGGCTGTAGCGCCCCCGCGTTTCCGAGCAGCTCGATGTCGCCCCCGTTGCGGTTGAGGGCTATGCGCGCTCCCGTGCGCTCGTCTGCGATGGATTGCAACATGTCGATGATGGCGTCGAGCTTGACGTCGTCAAGATCGTGCTCGGCCATGAACGCGGCGGCCTTGACTTTTGCGCAAGCCGCCGCCGTCAGCGAGGTGAGGAGGTCGAGGCAGCAGTTGAGTGCGGCTCCTGCCGCGATGACGTCTTTTTTCTTAGCCGACATGGGCCTGCACCGCCTTTTCGATGAGGTTCAACAGGTGTTGCCGAAGCTCGGCGGGCTCCTCGACGGTCATGCCACACGATGCGTGCTCGAGGGCAAAGCGTGCGGCCGCATCGATGTTGCGGACGCCGACGTCCCAGGTCCAAGCTTCGGATTCGGTCTGCGTGAGCTGCCCGCGCCCCTTGGTGATGAGGCTGATCTCGTTGAGGTCGACCCCCTTGGGAAAGGAGAACCGCGCGGGCACGGCTTCGGTTTCGTCGAAATCAAACGGCAGGAACTGGTGCCCGCTCACATCGAACTCGGCCGGGATGACGTATGGCTTACGCGAATTGGGCGCGGGCTTGACCTTGGAGATGCGGTCCGTGCGGAAGGTGCGCAGCGACCCCGAGCCCTCGTCGAGGCCCACAAGGTACACAAACGTGCCCTGCTCGAAAATGCCGTAGATGGACACCATGCGTTCCCGCTGCTCGCCGCGGGCGTTGCGGTAGGTGAAGGCGACGGGACGCCGGCGCTCGAACGCGTTCCAGATGTGCTCGAGGTAGGCGGGTTCGTGCGACGTGGCTGCGCTGTCGGGCGAGGAGGGGGTGCCCGCCGCCGCGCACAGCTTCGCGCGGGCGGTTTGCAGGGGCCATCGGGCAGGGTCCTCCGCGTTGAGGACGAAGATCTGGTCGATGGCGGTGACCGCTTCCTCGGCGTCGTACGGCGCGAGGGCGTCTATGGTGGCATGCGTGTGGGCGCGGTCGATCTCCCACCCGCGCTGCTCGTTCATCGCGCGGCCCGGCGTGTCGACCTCGTGGATGTGCACACCGAGGTCGAGCAGGGTCTTCCGGTCGCGCTGAAACGCCTTCTCGCGCGAGGCACGGTTATCCCCCCGATAGCCGATCTCGGGGTCGTTGATGATTTGGGTCGTGGTGAGGGGCTCGGCTGCGACGTTGAGCGAAAACAGGAGATTCAAGATGCGCCGCGTGGTCTCTTCCCCGCGCGGGGAGCCGCCGACAACAGGGGTCTCGTCCATTGAGTCTGTGGGGTTTGCATGCACGATGAAACCATCTCTTTCCAGTGAATGGAGCCATATTTTGTCTGAAGAACCTATTTTAGTGCAAGCCTTTGCGCGGTTGCGGCTGCGGACGTGCGCACGCGGGTGTCTTCAAGCATATCGAAACCTCGAAATGCTGCAGGTAAGGTATGAGAAAGGGTATACTTGCGACTATACATGCGTGCCGCCCACGGGGCGGTTTCGTCTGCACGTTTACGAGTTCGATGTGGAGCCCACATGGCGAATACGAAGAAATACCTGAGCCACCTTCTGCAGAACACCGGCATCACGCCGGCTTGTAGTGAGGAGGAGCGCGCGGCGGCCGATGTCATCGCGAAGATTTTTGCCGATCACGGCTTCGCGCCTGAGATTCAGGAATTCAGCGCGAGCGGCATGCCCAAGGTCGTCCAGGCGGGTCTTGGTATCGTTGCGTTTGTCGGCGCCGTGCTCGCGGGCATCGGTGGCGCGGTGGGCGTGATCGGCCTGCTTCTGACCATCGTCGCGGCCGTGCTGTTTGTGCTCGAGCGCACCGGGAAGCCGGTGCTGTCCGGTCTTGGTTCGGGTGGTTTGAGCCAAAACGTCATCGCATATCACAAGGCTTCCGGTCCGTTGGCGTCCCCGCGCAACCGCCCGGTTGTCGTGGTGGCTCACTACGACTCCCCGCGTGAGGACCTTCTGGCGCGCGAGCCGTTTGCCGCGTACCGTCCCATGATCGTCAAGCTGCTTCCCTTTGCCATGGTCGCGCCTGCCGTTCTGTGCGTTGTTCGCATGCTGCCCATGCCCGACGCGGCGAAGGTCGTTATGTGGATCCTGGCCATCGTCGCCGCTCTGATCCCGCTCGCCAACGGCGTGGCCATCATCGCGAACCGCTTCGTGCTCCCCTACACGACCGGCGCTGTTTCCAACAAGTCGTCCGTCGCCGCCATGCTCGGCGTTATGGACGCGGTGGCGCCGTATGAGCTGGGCGAGGAGTTCCCGCACGACACGCCTGCGGATGAGTATTTTGCCGAGCAGCAGCGCATTCTCGAGGAAGCGATCGCCGAGGCGGAGGCTGCGGCTGCAGCGCAGGCCGAGGCTGCCATGGCCTATCCCCATGAGCTCGAGGACGCTGAGGGTGTTGAGGATGTCGACGCTGAATCCGCTGAGGATGCGAGTGAGGAGGGCAAGCCGGGCGACGACGTGGTCGACCTTGGCTCGACGTCCACGATGGCCGCAGCCGACCTCGCCGCGGGCGTTACCGGTGTGATGACGGTGGCGGACGAAACGGGCGTGATGCCCGCCGCAAGCGAGACCGGCGTGATGCCTGCTGCAGGCGAGACAGGTGTCATGCCCGTCGCGGACGTGCTCGATATGGACGCCACGGTGACCTCGATGCCCACTTCCGAGGACGACGAGATGTCGCTTGCGGATGTCGCCGTCACCACGGAGGACGCGCCGCTTGCTTCCGGTGCCAATGGCGCCGATGGGGAGCAGACGGCCATGGATCTGGACTCCGTGGAGCCCGAGGAAAAGCTGCCGTTCTATCTCAACGCCGCCGGCAACGTGAGGTTTGGTGCCGATATAATCCGCGGCTTGGGCATGCTGCCCGCGTCGTGCGCCGTCGTGTACGAGGCCGCGCCCGAGGACGAGGCCGAGCAGCTCACCGCGTTTGATGCTCCCGCTCACGATGTGTTTTACAGCGATGAGCCCGTCGCCGCCTCCGAGCTCGCCAAAGAGCCGAGTTTTGTCGAGGCCGCAGATGTGCCCGCCGTCGACGATGCGGTGTATGACGAGGAGCCTGCCGAGGAGTATGAGCCCTCGTATGAGGACGACGAGGTGTTCGAGGTTGAAGCCGAGGAGGCTGCACCCGAAGACTTCGATGTGATTCTTGAGGCCGAGTACGAGGTCATCGAGGACGACGAGAGTGAGGGCGAGGCCGCTGCCGAGCTCGATGTCACGTCTGAGGACGCCCCCGCGTTCGACTCCGACGAAGCTGTGGTTGAGGACGACGAGGATGATCTCTCCGAGGATGGCCTCGACAAGACGGTCGCCGCGTCTCCGCTTATGCAAGACGCCGCTCTGTTCGAGGACGATCAGGACGACATGCCGTTTGAGATGGAGACGCCCGCCGGTTCCCTCGACTGGAATGATGTTGATGACGAGCAGGTAGGGGCTTCGTCTGAGGAGACTTCTGCCCCCGCTCCCGAGGCGGCGAGCGAGCCCGCACCCGATTTGTCGAGCACCGTTGCCATGCCTCTGCCCACGCGTCCGGCCGATACCGTTGACTCGCTCATGGCCGAGATCGACCGCGTTGTCCCCGCGCATCCGCAGCGCACCATTAACGTTCCGAGCACGGCCGATGCGCCGATGCCGCACACCCCGGCTTCCGCCAATCGCGCCTCGCTGTTCGACCTGCCCGATCCGTCGGCGACGCCGGTCGATCCGTTCGCTGCGTTTGGCACCGCGCAGTTTGACTCCGTGGCCGCTGACGACCGCGCTGCAAGCGAGGACGCCGCCGCGGAGGCACGCAGTGCCTTTACGGTTATCAGCTCCCCCGCATCGGCGGTCCAGCCCGCCGCAGTCGAGCAGCCGTTCGAGACCATCAGCGCCCCCGCGCCTGCTCCTGAAAAGCCTCGCCGTGGCCTTGGCCGCCTGTTTGGTCGCAAGAAGAAGAACGACGACAGCATGAGCGAGTGGCTCGGCGTCGATGATTCCTACGATGCCAAGATCAACGGGCACGATATCGGTTCGTGGGACAACTTTGACGATGACGGATGGAAGGGCGGTGCCGCCGGCTTCGATGGCGCCACCGAGGAGGAGCTGCGTGAGGCCGTTGCCGATATGGGTGACGACGAGCTCCTTGGCCACGACATCTGGTTCGTCGCCACGGGCGCGTCCGAGAACGGTAACGCTGGCATCCGTGCGTTCCTGGATGCGCACCGCGACAAACTGCGCGGCGTGTTCCTCATCAACCTCGAGAGCGTCGGTGCCGGTCAGGTCGCGATGCTGGCAACTGAGGGCGAGCAGCGCGTGCTCAAGGGCGATAAGCGCATCATGAAGCTCGTTCAGCGTGTGAGCGCCGACTTCCACCACGAGTACCCTGCCGTCGATATGCCGTATGTCACCACCGATGCCCACGCGGCGATGAGCATGAGCCTTCGTTCGCTCACGCTCGGTGGCGTCGAGGGCACTGGCTTTGCGCTTTCCCACACCGAGGAAGATCAGCCGTACAACATCGACACCGACAACGTCGCGCTTGTTTCCGATGTTGTGACCGAGGTGATCCGCCGGTCGTAGGATGCCGGCTTGCGTGCCCGAGGAGGGGTTTTGTTAGACTACGTAAAAGAGCACTGGCTGCAGTACCTCATTGGTGCGACTGTCGCAGCTCTTCTTGGATTAGGGCTTTCGTTTTATTTAGGGGAGAAGTGGTCTACCCCCGAGAGCGTTCGCGCCCAGCGTGTCGAGCAGGAGCAGGCTCAGGAAGATGAATTGAACCAAGATGAGGAAGAGATCAACGACCTGAGCGATATCAACGACGCCGGATAGCCCCTCCGTGCCTTCGGCGCGTACGGTTTTTGGTCGCGTGCAACAGAAATTGATCAAGCGTCGCCGTCCACCAGTGTGTGTGCGGCGACGCTTGCGTTATGGGCTGGTGTTGCGACGCATGTGCTGCGGGATGCCGTGGCGGCGCTTGTGTTGCTGGCTGGTGCGATGGTGTGGGTGAAGTGCCCCGGCATGACGATGCTTGCGTTATGGGCTCGTGCAAATGAGGATGGTGCGCCAGGGCGTGTTGGGATGGACGCTAGCGCAGGTGACAAGAGAGAGGACGGACTGCGCCTCCCGCAGTTGATCCTCCGTATGGGAGGCTCGGGCCGAGGCGTCATGCGACAGAGTTTGAAGCATGCGGTGCACCGTGGGTTCTTTGGGGCGCTCGAGTGAGCCGAGCTGGCCGAAATCGAACGTCTGAATCGGTTCATACGACGCGTCGACGCGCATGGACATCAGCGGCGTGTATGTGCGTCGCCCTTGGCGGGGAGTGTCCAGATGGACAGCGCGAATCTGATCGAACATCTCTTGCTCGTGCACGTTGTGTATAGGTCCAAAGACGGACTGGGGAGACGATGTGTCGAAGTGCCCGTAGATGAGGATGTGGACCGCATCTGCGGAACTCCTGGTATCGATGAATGGACAGCCAAGAAAGCTCGGAGTGCCCCAAAAGTCGTGCGTCAGATACAAGCTGGTTTGGTTTGAGACCTTCTCCTGCACGACGGGCAGGCTGACGTCAACGCTTGGAATGGAGAGCCAGCCTGCGATGTCTAAGTTGATGCGGCTGAGGGTGTCGAAATCTGGGGTGTGTCCTGCTGATTTCCCTGCATGCCGCGTATGAGCGCTGCCGAGCTGAGCATAAGCCCGCCGTGTTGCGAGGGAGTGGCTGGTAATTTGACCGGCTGTTGCCGCGAGGATGCTCGCTGCAAGCCCGAGTACCCCCATGAGCACGCCTCGCCTGGTTATGGCAGGTCTCTGATGGTTTGGCCAGTTGTTTTGCGCACGGGTGCTCATGGGGGTTCCTTACGTCTTACAGCGTTTTTCGCGGCGCAATAAAGCGGGCGCGGGGACCATGCGGTCCAAAGATCGATGCCGCGGCAGCGAGCGCACATGCCGTGAGTGCGAAGATGCGGCCCAGAGGCGTTTTGCCCGTTTGGGCGAGGCGTTCGGGCTGAGGTGCTTGCGTTCGCGGCGTTTGTGCGACTTCATCGGTGTCGTGGTCTTCGAGGGTCGAACCGCCTCCATTGCGATAGAGGTCGACGCGCGCGGTGTTCGTGAGCGAAATGCCCTCAACGTACGATTCGGTGACGCGCATGTGAATCAGAGCAGGGGCGAGGTCGCCCGCATCGGTTTTCGCGTCACGCTTTGCGTCATGCTTCGCGCCCCGCCCAGGTCTATCCTTCTCGGGTGCCGCGCCGGTTGCGCCGTCCGTCGCGGCTTCCGCGTCGCCGTTGGTTGCCGGGAAGGTGGTGCTTGCCTCCAAGTCGTCATGCGGACTCTTGAGGTCGTCGCGGTCCCATTCGTCTGCGCGCGTGGTGAAATCGCTTTGCACGCACCCAAACTCAAAGCGGACCGCGGTGACATGTTCTCCGTCGGCAAGATTGAGGTCGGAGACGGCGAGACGCGTCGACTCGTCTGCTGGCAGCCCCGCTTGCCAAAGACGCCAGCCGTCATATGAGAGCGCTCTCCCGTCTTCACCAAGGGATCTGCTGGTGGCTTGGTCGTGTAACCAGGGGTTTACGTGCCCATCGTGCAGCGTGGCATTGGCATCGTTGCCCACTTCTCCTTCACTCTGCTCGCTGACGTTTGCGGTGTACCACACGTTGAGCGTGCCGTCATAGTCGCCCCACGCTTGCGGGGTGGTAACGCTCTCAAGAACTGCCAGCCCGTCGCGCGCGGCTTGAAGGTCATCGGTGATCGTGAATTCGTCAACCCATGTGGTGCTCGTGTTGCGCGCGTCGATACTGTAGAGATAGCGTCCCTCGGGTGAAACCGTGACCTCGGCACGATTTGCCCCATTGCCGTCGGGTTCGGTGTTGGGGGCGGTGGGGTCGGCGATTTGCTGCCGTTTATCCACGTTTCCCGTAACTGAGATGGGCTCGTCGTACATCGCGAACGTTTGCAACTCAGGGGTGGGTTTGACGGTGATTTCGAGTCGCTGGGCGGTATCGTGGCCTTGGGGAGCGCGCGTCTCTTCGAGCGTGTAGGTGCCCGGTTCGAGGTGATCGATGTGATAGGGCTCGGCGGTCGATGTCCATGCGGCGACGACGCGGTCCTTGGCATCGACTAAAAGCAGCTCCGCTCCGCTTACAGGCTGCTCGCTGCCGGCATCGCGCTTGTGAATATCGATGCTCGTGTATTCGTTGGGGAGCGTAAAGGTGTGCGCTCCCGCCCCATCAATAAGGCCGCGGTCGTCGACGGTGAAGGCGCTCACCGAGCGATTTACGAGGTACCCCTTTGGAGCGCGTGCTTCACGAAGACAATATGTGCCGGCCTCGAGGTGTTTCACGTTGAACATTCCAGAACTATCCGTGGTGTATTCGTCAAGGGGTGCACCTTGTGCAAGGAGGATGGGCTGCTCGAGGAGTTTGCCGTCCGTTACGGTGTAGAAGTGCGAGCCATCATCAAGCTCGATGCGGCCGAGAGAGGCATCGTCAACAAAGATCTCCCATGTTCCCGCGGCGAGTCCTCGAGCGATATGCGCGTCATCGGATTCGTTGTACGCAAGGTCAATCGGTGGGCAGGATGAGCCCGTCACCTCGCAGGAGGTGCGTACGCCAAACAGCGAATCGCGAACGTTCAGGTGATGTCGTGCGTTTGCCTGCAGTTCTATGGTGGCATTCGGGCAAGCCACAGTGGCACCCCCACGGGCAAGGCAAACGGTGTATGTCCCTGGCTCAAGCTCGATCGCCTCTGAATCCAGAAGGTGTTCATCTCCCTTTGAGGACGTCAGCGTCACATCCATGTCATCCGGCGCCGTATGGGTGAGTGTCGCGAAGGTCACCTGTCGTTGGGCTATGACGCGGGAATCCGGTGTCGCGCGGATGGCCAGCGCGCCCGTTTCGTCGGCTCCCACGGATATCTGACTGTCCTCGCGCCACAGGGCGAACGTGGCTCCCTCGAGGAGCTCGCCGGTGCGCGCGTCAGTTTTGATGAGGGACATCTCAGTTGGGTTGTTTTGGGTCTCGACCTCCACGGTGACGAGCTCCGTTTCCTCATCTGCATAGCTGAGGGTGAAGGGGTGGGGAGTGGCGTCGAGGGCGTGTCCTGCGGGAGGAACGGTTTCGACAAACGTGTAGTTGGCTTCGCCATCGCCGAGGGGAAGCTCCTTGGTGGATGCCCATCCGTCTTCACCGGTGATGATGTGGTCCATCACCTCTCCCGCAATCGCCTGGACGGTGCCGTCTGCCGATACGACGTCATCCTGCGCGATGACGTCAAACTCGGCTCCCGCCAGACCTTTCGGTTGCGTGCTGGTGGTTTCGGAGCATGCCTTGTGAATGCGGGCTACACCGCGGGCTGCTTTGTTTGCGACCCGAATAACGGTGACGGGTTCGGGCACCTCGGAGTCGGAAATCGTCACCTTCACGTCCTCGTTTGACGCGAGATAGGGAGACTCGGACTGTACCTCTCGGACGTAATAGGTGCCGGGTTTGAGCGCCTGGGGGAATGTGACGGTGCCGCTGTCATCAGTGGTGAACGTGGTGAGCTCGGCGTGGTTGGGGTGCCAAATCTCCTGCGTTATGGGAGTTTTTGAGTTGTCGAGCAGCTGGAAGGAGAATCCGGCTCGGGGGATGGTGAGGCCGGTAGCGGCATCCACCTTCACAACTTGAATACGCGAGCTGACAAAATCATTGTCGACGATGAAATCGAGGCATGCCCCATCTGCCATCTGTTCGGGCGAAATGGCCCAATCCTTGCAGGGCCGATACCCCTCGGGAACGGTGGATGGCACCTCGCGGACGGTGTAGCCGGCGGCATCGTAGGGAAGGGCTCCATGAATGGCCTCAGTCCGCTTGCCCGCCCCCATCCACGGTTTTGAGGTGTCGTATGTTGTGCTGGCGCCGACGGCCTCGGTGTTGACACACGTGGCGTCTTGGGTCGAGGCGCGCCCGCGCGCGTTGGTGGTGATGGACCCGACAACCGCATGAGTGCTGTTTGAAATGATCTCGAAGGTGATGCCCGCGCCGGGTTGCTGGAGGCCCGATTGCTCCGCCCCCGAATCGAGGTATTTGACGATCTCGATGTCGAATGCGATGGGGTTGTCGGACACGCGCGCCTCGAGCTCAAACGTTCCGCTGCTGGTGAGCTGTCCCGCTTTGACCGTGTGCTTATAAGGGGTGGGGTTTGGAAGGTAACCTTTGGGCGGCTTGGTTTCGGTGATGACAATGTCTCCCAGCGGGACGTCTTTCATAGAAAGGCGCCCATGCGCGTCGGTGGTTGCCGTGCGGTGCCAGTTTGGCGTGGAGGATGTAATGGAGAATTCAGCTCCTTCGAGCGAGGTTCCCACCTGCGCATTTGAGCCGGTCGCGGCGTCGACCTTAATGAGGTCGAGCGTGACCGTCCCCGCTGTATCGGAGAGCTCGACCGTACTATCGGTATCGCTGGTTGTGAAGGGGATGCGTCCTTCGGTGCGCACGAATCCTTTGGGGGCCTGTGTCTCCACGGCGTAATACGAGGTATCCGCCTCGAGCGTGAGGTCTGCGCGTCCGCGGGCGTCTGTGGTGATGGAGGCGACGTTAGCGTCGGAGCTGGCGAGAAATATGTCATAGGACGCGCCCACGAGCGTATAGGAGGGATTCCCCTGGGTGATCTTTAGGCTGGCGGACGTCTTGATGAACGTGACGCGGGTCTTTGGCCGGTACGTGATGTGAATATCACCCATTTGCTGCGTGCCCCACATCTCGCCGGGGGCAAACGCACCGGCATTTGCCCCCGCGCTTACGTGCGAGTGGATAACGATGCTGTACGTTCCGTCTGCCTGAAGTGTCCCCACGTAATCGTAGGTACCGTCATAGGGGACCGCGTAGTGGTCGCCCGAGATGCAGCGCCCGGTTGCGGTTTGCGTGGTGCCGTCTGGAAGATGGATGGTCGCGCGGCACTGGGCAGCCGCCCCGTTGTAAGCCTCGGCTTTATTGGTGATGACGATGTCGGCCTTGCCGGTGATCGTGGCTGGAGCGGCGAACGCATCGCGCGCGGCAAACAATGTCCGGAAGCCGCCGGAAAGGAGCAGCGCCGTCACGATGGCGACGAGGCCGATCCCGAGGGCTTGCGCGCGCCGCGGGTGGGCTTTGGGACGTGTCTTTCTCATGGGCAGCCTCCAGGCGAACAGGCCCCTCTGCGCGACCGCGCGGAGATGTGGGCATGTGACAGGACGGCAAGCATATGCCTGGATATCTGTGTGTTTGTCCCGATTGATAGCCGTGTTGTCTAACGCGAATCACGACTGGTCTAACAAATAGGAGCCTTCCGCAGATGGCGAGTGCGAGTTATGAGTGAGCTATGGCGTGAGACTGCCCCATGGCTCGCCAATGCCCATGAGAAGACCATGGAATTATGTCGCCCGGGCTTTCGCACAGCCGCAAGAACGTTGTTTTTGACATCATTCTCCGCCCCGTGCGCTGTGTAATGAACATTGAATGAGCTGGTAAAAGGGGCAAGAAGTCCGACATACCTCAGATGTGCTCGGGTATACTTTGGATCACGATAGATACGTGACTGGGAGGCATCACTATGTCTGAGAACGAAAAGACCCCGCTCGTCGGCATCATCATGGGCTCTAAGTCCGACATGCCCGTCATGGAGGGCTGCACCGCCGAGCTCGAGGCGCTTGGCGTCCCGTACGAGCTGGTCATCGCCAGTGCCCACCGCAATCCCGCGCAGGTCCACGAATGGGCGGAGACCGCTGCCGACCGTGGTATCAAGGTCATCGTGGCCGCCGCCGGTAAGGCTGCGCACCTGGGTGGTGTTGTTGCCGCCTTCACCCCGCTGCCGGTGATTGGCGTTCCCATGAAGACGAGCGATCTGGGCGGCCTCGACTCCCTGCTCTCGATGGTGCAGATGCCTTCCGGCGTGCCGGTTGCCTGCGTTGCCATCAACGGCTCGAAGAACGCGGCCATCTACGCCACGCAGATTCTCGGTGCGACCATGCCCGAGTATCGCGAGGCGATTGCCCAGCTCAAGCGCGATATGGCCGAGTCGTAGACGGCGATGGTCACCGGAGGAAAGCATTTCAAGCCGGCCGGGGGCGCCCCTGTGCAGCACCCTGCGCCCGTCTCCCATGCTCGTCGCATGCAAGCGCCCGCATCGCCCACGCCGGCGGGGCGTACCCCCTATGTCCGCGCCCTGCACGCCGTGCCCGCGCACGAGCCTGCGCGCCCCAAACGTAACGTGTTGTCTACGGTTTTGATTGTTATCGGCGTTGTCTTGCTGCTGGTAGCTGGCGGCTTGTTTATCAAGGCTCAGCTGGGCTACAAGCAAGCGGCCGAGTTTTACGACGACCTGACCAGCGAGGTTGTTCAGGACTCCGACTCGAAGATTCCCGTTATCGATTTCGCGGCGCTTCAAAAGACGAATCCCGACGTGGTTGGTTGGATTTACGTGCCGGGCACGAACATCAATTACGTGGTCGCGCAGGGCAAGACGAATGATACGTACCTGCGCACGCTCATCACGGGCGAGTACAACGCCAACGGCACGGTGTTCCTCGATGCCGATCAAGTGGCGCCCGGTATGGCCGAGCAGCAGACGACGCTGTACGGGCATCACATGAACGATGGCTCGATGTTCAACGTTGTCAACGACACGCAGAATCAGGAGCGGTTCGATGATATCGACGTGGTGTACTACATCACGCCCGAGAAGACCTATGAGCTCAAGCCCATGTTCACCATGCAGGTCGAGGACGATTATGTCGATGCGCGCGTGGGGACCTTTGAGAGCGATACCGCTTTCAAGCAGTACCTCAAGGCGTCTTTGGCTCACGCCAAGGCTTCTGCAAAGGATGCCACCGACGAGATCGATCAGGCTGAGCGCGTCATGGCCCTTGTGACGTGCGAAGATGCGTTCTTGTCTCAGACGAAGCGCGCCGTCTTGATGTGCACGCTTGTGAGTGAGACGGATACCGTGGCGCCCGGGGATGCGTCGGGTGCATAAATAAAGGCCCTCTCGATGCGCTTGCCGGGACCGCACGTGCTGGTTTTAGCTGCTTCTAGCCATGTTTGCATCACGCAAAACAACCGGCTTCATGAGTGTCGAGAAGCGTATCGGGGGGGGGGCGCTCCAAAAAAGAGGTTCTAGCAGGGCGTCTGTCCAAGATGACGTTGCGGCGTGTGGAACGGTGCCCCCGACGGCGTGTCTGCCTCCGTGGTGTTCGACGCCATCGAGTATGACGCTCCGGGTGAGTTCGACTATCAGGTTGTTGAGGTCGAGGGCGATGCCGAGGGCGTCACCTACGACGAGACCGTGTTCACACATCACGTGTCTGTGAGCGATAACGGCAAGGGCAATCTGGAGGCAGCGTGGACTGAGGGCGAGACAGGCGACCCGGTGCGCGCGTGAACGAGACCGACTGTAAGGTGTTGCGTGTAATTGCCGGTCTCGCGGAGCAGCGAGAGGGGTTTCGGTGCGCGCCCGTTTCGGTGTCGCGCCGCACCCCGCATCGTCGTGCTCATACCTCGCATCCGCGCCGCGCGGGTGCGAGGTATTGTTGTTTTAAGGGTACCAATATGATAGGTTAGCTTCCGCGTAGAAAGACGCTTTTCACCCAGATAGAAAGCGAGCCCACCATGGCGCAGATGCCCTCCATCGACACCTGGCTTCGCGAGGCAAAAGCCGACCCGAACTTCCGAGCATGTGGCATGTACCTCATTCACAACGGTACGGTTCGCGAGACCCCCAAGGCCGAGGTGCGCGGCGTGGAGACCAACGGCGTTCAGCCGGGTGAAAAGGTCACGGGGATGTCGTTCTCCTACGACGAGGAAAAGGTGGCCGCCGCGCTCGATGAGGCGCGCTGTCTGCCGGGTATCGGCTATGTGCGCGTGTGGCTCAATTCGGGCGAGCTCGAGGTGGGGGACGACATCATGCTCGTGCTCATCGGCGGCGACATTCGCCCGCGCGTGATCGACGCGTTGCAGCACCTGGTGGGAACCATTAAAAATACGTGTGTGCGTGAGGTTGAGCGCGGCGCGTAGATGCAAATTAGGGGCGCCAAAAGGCTGCGGCTACCAAAATCGCCTAACTTGTAACCGAGATCATGCTCGAGCAGCGGGTTGGAGGGGCATCAACGCCACTTGAGGGGTATCGCGCTTACCTCATAACGCTATTTGACCCAAAGGAGCCCCGGGATAATGGACACGCGTGTCTATTATCCCGGGGCTCCTGCCTTGCTGGAGACGAATCGCGACGCAATGACCTTCCGCGCGGTTACAAGTTAGGCGTTTTTGGTAGCCAAGCCTGCGGTCCGCATCCCTGCGCCCAGTGCCGGTTGTTCTGCGATGCCTTCCAGCCGTTCGCGCGAAGTCCAGTGGCCAGGCCTGCGATCAGCGCCGTCTATTCCGCCGGCTTGGGCGAATCCACGCGGCTCGAAGTCTTGGGATGGATCGTCATGCTCTGGAAACGATGCTCCATGTATTTGTTGTCGAAGTGTTCCGCGTAAAACTCCTCCACCGGTGAGCTCGGCGCGAGGCCGCTTTCACGGCAGAACCAGCAGTCGAGCGCCTGCAGCGTCATGACTCCGTTGACCAGCATGAGCGCGGTGACAACCGTGGTGAGTGAATAGCGCATTTTCCACGGGATGAGGTTGATGAGCTTGAGCAACCTGGGCAGACACAGCTTGATCCAAAACAGACCGAGCGTTCCCCACATCAGCATGAACGGCGTTGACGTGCGCCCTGCGAAGAGGATCGCCATAGGGTCGGGGATGCCGGGGAGCAGCTCGTAGGAGTAGCTCCATGCGATCGCGCCGAAGGACGTCTGCATCCACCAGCTCACCGCCGCCTCGAACACGCCGCCGATGACCGCACTCACGAGGAAAATGATGACGAAGCTCTTCTTGTAAAAGCGATTAAGGGCAATGGTGAGCAGCACGGCGCCGAACCCATAGATGGGGCTAAACGGGCCAAAGAGCAAGCCGGCGCGGTCCTGATACACGCCCGGTTCGACGTACACCATATGGAAGATGACTTCGATGATGAGGCCAAGGATGCAGCAGACGAAGAAAACCCAGAAGAGGTTGAAGAAGTTGAGTTTGATATAGCCTTCGCCGGTGAGGTCACGGCCAAGCATGCCGCCCGCCGCCGCCACGCGATTTTCGAGGTCGCGCAGGTGACGCTGGAGTTCGCGCTCCTGCTTGAGGGTCGGGTCAATGGTGGCGGACAGAGCGGTGAGGATGCCGAGCTGAATCGCGGGGCGGATCAGGTGGACGCCGATGCCCTGGAGCATGACATCGATGAGGATCTGACCGACCGTCATGACGATGAGGGCGTATGCCCAGCGCCCCGCGTCGCGGCGATAGCTTTTGATGAGCGTCCAGCCAAAGATGATGAGCGCGATTGAGGACACGAAGGCGAGCACCGAGCCGATGGCCGTCATGGTGAAGGTCAGGGTGAGGTCGGAGCCGATGAGGACGTTCTCCTGGCCGATGGCGAGGCGGTACAGGATGATGCCAAAGTACGCGCCCATGAGGGGCAGGGCGACGACGCCGTCGAGCGCACAGAGGGCGCCGTAGACGCGGACGATCAGCGGGATGGTCTTGCGCTGCTCCGCGGTGGGGTTCTTGGGGTCGAGATCGTTGCCCGGCAGGTCGTAATCGGGGTTCGTGGTGGCAGCGCGGCATGTTGAGTCGCTCACAGATGCTCCTTGCTCGCAAAATGGCACATGTGGAATATTAGTTCATAGTACCCGTTTTGCCTGGTTATACTCGTTCAGCAGACCCCCTTCATGGAGGCAATGACCTTTTTGCCGGCATCCATGGCGATGATGACGGCGACTGCGCCGGTCACGCCGCTACCACCGGCCCCTGCACAAGTCGTCTGCATTTTCCAGTATCGTTCGAAGCTCCTCGAGGCTGCTTACGTCGCACTTTTTAAATGCATGATGCAGGTGGCTGTTGACGGTCGATTTCGACACAACCAGTCGATTTGCGATCTGGCCCGCATCGAGTCCGTCTGCCACTGCCGCGAGCACAAGTTTCTCCGTACGAGTCAGCTCGATGTTGTGGGGCTTAAGAGACAAGGCAATCGCCTCTGGTCTATCGAGAGACATAAACGCCGCCCGCGCAAGGGTGATGCGTCTCACTTCCAGTCCCGCTATGACCATGCACGCCACTCCGAATGCAAAAGCAATCCACTGCATTCCTGTGAAAACGCCAACTTCGCTCACGGCGATTCCGCAGCCCGCGCCAATCATCAGAACCGAGCATGTGAGGAACAAAAGGGCGTCTGTGGCGAGCTTCAGCTTCGATTCTAGTCGCTGGAACAGATTGGCGATGCCCATTAACAGCGCGAAGAAAGTACCCGGAAGGAAGATCGCCAAGACAGATGGCGCCCATGGAATCGCATCAAGTGCTTTCACACATGCAAACGCAAGGCATGCCGCAGCAAGTGCGAGGGCTCCTGCATATTGCGAATCCCATCGAAGATTGAACTTTCTGCCGCGCTCGCCCTTGAGAATGAACGGAAGAGACCTCAGATGCAGAATTGTGGCAAAAGTGGCAATCACGCTTATCGTGGTGGCCAACGCCCAAAGGCTTATGCCCAAGTGACATAACGTCAAATAGCCGGAGAGCGTTAGCGCGCCTGATATGGTGACGGCGGATATGTTGAGGCCCTTGCCGGAAGGGGAAACATTTACGAATACAAGGCCAACGGAGCCGGCCAGCATAGTTGCCCATACGAGCGCGCCAAGACCGTGATTAACCGCCTGCCAGCTCAGCGTCCCATCGGCAAGAGAAAACAGGCGCGTCGATTCTATGATGTGCAGCAGACCGCAAACCGCTGCCGCGGCCTCGAACTCCACTGCCGTCACCCTTTTTCGTGCAAACTTGCAGGCGGTCATGAGCAAAAGGCCAATAAACAGCATGGCGACAACAAGTCCCACTTTCTGCCCCTTGAGCAAGAAGGTCGCTGAATCCCTTTTGAGCACAAGTAGCACCGCATGCATCGCGATGCTTGCCAAAGAGATTCCAGCGCATATCGATCCCAGCTTCTTCTTTTCGCTCAGCCGTGCGTGGGCGGCTTCGGCTTCATCGGGAATAAGATCGATATCGCCAATCGTCGATTCAAGCAGCGCTCTTGTGTCGCATTCGCCGCTTGTCCCGAGCTTGTCGAAAAGGCGGCGCCTATACGTCCCCACCGCCGACCGGGACAGGCCAAAGCGCTCCGCTGTCTCAGAAACCGTTAGGCGTGCCATGAGGGCAAGCGCCACCTGAGCTTCTCGATCGCTGAGGCCAAATGGAGCAAGGGCGTCTCTGATGGGCGTCGAAAGGTCGGGAACATGGGTGGATTGCGAAAGATCGTGGCGCTCGCGGGGACTATTTGCGGGTTTACAATCACTCAACATCGCCAATCCACCCAACTCTAATTACGAAGATGCCCGGATCATCTAAAATGCCGGAATAAGGATGTTAAGGACAACGTACAGCAAGATGCCGAACACGAGGCCGAGGATGGATAGGCGCGCCAAGCGCTTTCCTTCGTCATTGCCCTTCATGATTGCCTCCATTCGCCTCAATAATCTGGGGGGCTATTTCTTCGTCAAACTCGGACAGATCGTTTACCTCAACGCAGACAATCTCATCTGCCCTAACTATAAACAAGGCTGGATAGTAGTCAAAATGCGGAAGCATGTCTTCGAGCCATTGCCTCTCATCCTCTGACGGGCTTTCGGGAAACTCCAGCTCGTACACGACCGTGCCGCCAAGGCGTTTGGAGCGCTCTTCGAGCTCATGCAGCGTCTCGCAGTACATGCAGCCCTGTTTGCTGACCTGCAAGAAGAATGTGCGCCGCTGATTAATCATGGAACTAACTTCATCCTTCGCAACGTTTCGTATTGCAAAATGCGTTGAGTCAACGCGCCACAGACTAACCCCGAGCATTAAAACAAAACCGATAAGCGTCCAGACGAGCGGATGGAGCCTTCGCTTCATGCGTCTCACAACCAAAATCGACTACGCATTTGAGCAGCGAATGTACTCCATCGAGTGGGGAGGATAGATGTCACAACTGAGATAAACCGCCTTGTTTGCTGGAACTGAATGGTTGACCAGTTTTTGGACCGCATAAGCCACCCAAGCAGCTCCCGATTGGCCCGTCACGGCAGTGATAATTCCATCCACCACCGTACAGATTACATATCCGGCGATCGCGTTGCCCACAAAGACGGCAATCGATACCGTAGCGGACCTTGGCCCAATCGCATCAAGATAAAGCGCATTGAGCGTATAAGTGTGAGAGATTTCGACTGGCTTTCCCGAACCGTCAAGTTCATAAGTCGCCCAGACGGTATCCTCTGCGTTCTTCTCGCGAATGTACTCAAGTCCTTCTCCTCGGCCCAACAGATCCTCCAGTCCGTCCGCGTACAAACGAACGGGCCGTGCGGACAGCGCCAAAGGAGAGAGCGCAGCTGCTGCCAAAAAACCACGGCGTGTAACGGTATGCATGTCTCCTCCTTGGGAACGAGGGACTTACGATGCTTTGGGCCCTGCATCTTGCCTGAAACTATGCTCCCGTTCGTTCAATTTGTATGTAGTACAGCGTGATGAAGAAGCATCTGGTGGCTCCTGGCTCGCCATGCAACGTGACCGACAGGCTCAAAGCGCTTGCGCTTTACCCAATCCGAAGGTATATACCGTCTTGAAAAGTGCCCGCCGACCGCATGGGTCGACGGGCCTTGAGATTCGCGTCTGGTGCGCGGTGCGCGTTGCGGCGATTTACTCGCCCAGCAGCGCCTTTTTGATGGACGCGGCGGCCTTCTTACCGGCGCCCATGGCGAGGATGACCGTGGCGGCACCGGTCACGATGTCGCCGCCGGCCCACACCTTGGGGTTGGAGGTGCGGCCGTCCTCGTCGGCCTCGATGAGACCCCAGCGGTTGAGCTCGACGTCGGCGCAGAGCTTGGCGAAGGGGTTGGCCATGGTGCCGATGGCGGTGATGGCCACGTCGCATGGAATCTCAAAGGCGGAGTCGGCCACGGGGACCGGGCGGCGACGGCCGGAGGCGTCGGGCTCTCCGAGCTCCATGCGCTCCAGCTTGACGGCGGATACGAAGCCGTCCTCACCCTTGATGAACTCGAGCGGGTTGACGAGCTCGAGGATCTTGACGCCCTCCTCCTTGGCGTGATGGACCTCAGCCAGGCGCGCGGGCATCTCGGCCTCGGTGCGGCGGTAGGCCAGGGTCACGCTGTCGGCGCCCAGGCGCAGAGCGGTGCGCGCGGCGTCCATGGCCACGTTGCCGCCGCCGAAGACGACGACGTTCTTGCCCTGGCGGATCGGGGTGTCGTAGACGGGGAAGTCGTAGGCGTGCATGAGGTTGGTGCGCGTGAGGTACTCGTTGGCGCAGTACACGCCGGGCAGGTTCTCGCCGGGGACCTTGAGGAAGCGGGGCAGGCCAGCGCCCACGGCGAGGTAGAGGGCATCAAAGCCCTCCTCGTTGAAGAGCTCCTCGGCGTCGAACAGGCGGCCGGCGACGGAGTTGTACTCGAACTTGACGCCGAGCTGCTCCAGACCGTCGATCTCGCGCTTGACGATCTTCTTGGGCAAGCGGAACTCGGGGATACCGTAGGTGAGCACACCGCCGCCGGTGAAGAAGGCCTCGAAGACGGTGACGTCGAAGCCCTCACGGGCGAGCTCGCCGGCGCAGGCGATGCCGGAGGGGCCGGAGCCCACGATGGCGACCTTCTTGCCGTTTTTGGGCTTGCACACGGGTGCGCGGCCCACCTCCTCGGCCATGTCGCCCACCATGCGCTCGAGTTGGCCGATTGCCACGGCCTCGCCCTTGCGGCCGAGGATGCACTTGCCCTCGCACTGGTTCTCCTGCGGGCACACGCGGCCGCAGACGGAGGGCAGCAGGTTGTCGCCCTTGATGGTCTCGAGGGCGCCGCCCCAGTCCTCCTCGCGGATCTTTGCGATGAAGCCGGGAATGTTCACGCCGACGGGGCAGCCCTGCATACACAGGGGCTTCTTGCAATCGAGGCAGCGGTTGGCCTCGGCGATGGCGTCTTCCTTGGTAAAACCGGTGTCGACCGGGCGGAAATCGCACGCGCGCTCGGCGGCGGGCTCCTCGTTGGGAGCGGTGCGGGGCGCGCCGATGTTCGGGCGGTACTTCTTTACTTCTGGCATGCGCAGGCCTCCTCATGGCGCTTGGTGGACAGTGCTTCCTCACCGCGGTAGCTGGCCTGACGTGCGGCCAGGTCGTCCCAGTCGACGGCGCTGGCGTCGAAGTCGGGTCCGTCGACGCAGGCGAACTTGGTCTCGCCGCCCACCTCGACGCGGCAGCATCCGCACATGCCGGTGCCGTCGACCATGATGGGGTTGAGGCTGGCGATGATCGGGATGTTGTGCTCGTGGCAGGTGAGGGAGGAGAATTTCATCATGGGCACGGGGCCAACGCAGAAGGCGTGGTCGATGGCGTCGTTCTCGCACAGGCGCGCGAGCGGTAGGGTAACGACGCCCTTCTCGCCCATGGAGCCGTCGTCGGTGGTGACGAACAGGCCGGCGAGCGGCAGCGCGTCGAACTGCTCGTGCAGGATGAGGAGATCCTTGGTGCGGGCGCCCATGATGGCGTAGACGTTCTTGCCCTGATCGCAGAGCATGCGGGCCACGGGGTAGGCGATGGCCAGGCCCACGCCGCCGCCGATGACGGCGACGGAGTCGCCCTCAATCTCGGTGGGCTTGCCCAGGGGGCCGGTGATGTCGCGGATGAAGTCACCTTCGTTGAGCTCGGAGAGGCACTGCGTGGTCTTGCCGACGACCATGAAGATGAACTCGATCCAGCCCTCCTCGGCATTCCAGTTGGCGAAGGTGAATGGCACGCGCTCGCCCGTCTCGTCGATGCGCACCATGAGGAACTGGCCGGCGTGAGCCTTCTTGGCCATCCTCGGGGCGTGGACGCGGAACTCGAAGACCTTCTCCGAGAACTGCGTCTTCTTCAGGATTTCAAACATAGAACCCCTCTCTGATTGGTCGGGGGATGTTTGTGCAGGTAGCACATGCAAATGCCCCCGATAGAGCCTGAACGGCATATGCGCACGAAGATTATGCGCATACAGCATTAAGTATACCGCTCGGGAACAGGCGTAAACATGGTCCGAGATTCTTTTGGGTAAGTGGTAAAACGCTTTTCGGTGGATGACGAATTTGGGGACGGGTGCAAAATTTGTCATTTATAGAGGGGCGCACAACGTGGCAACGGGGCGCAAGAGACGCGTGTACCTCTTGCCCCCCCCCGTTGTTGCGAGCAGGTTTTGGGGTCGCCTCGCCTGGGTGCACCTATGCAAACCCGAGGAGGCGCCTAGTGCTTGCCGTTTGCCTCTCCGCCGTTAACGTGGTCGCGGGCAAACACCACACCGCGCGTGATGGCGAGCGCCGCGGCCTCCGCCGCCTGGTGCGTCATGAGGTCAAAGTCCTCGGCCTCCTTGGAGCGCAGCTGCTTGAGGACATAGTCCGCCACCGGCATACGTCCCGGGGGATCGCCGATGCCCGCGCGGATGCGCGAGAAGTCGCGGCTTCCCAACTTATCGATGATGGAGCGCAGCCCGTTGTGCCCCGCGTGCCCGCCGCCCACCTTGACGCGGACATCGCCTGCGGGGATGTCGAGCTCGTCGTGGATCACCAGCAGCTCTTCGGGCTTGACTTTGTACTGGGCACACAGTTTGGAGATGGGGCCGCCGCTCGTGTTCATGTACGACTGGGGCTTCACGAGCACGACCTCGCGCTTGCCACCTTCAGCCTCGGGGTCGTTGACGCTGATGGTCGCGACCTCGGCGCCGGCTTGATTCTTCCAATACGTGACGCCGGCCTGAGAGGCCAGCACTTCGACGGCTTTGAACCCGGCGTTGTGCCGGGTGTTTGCGTATTCGTCTCCGGGGTTGCCGAGTCCGGCGACCATGCGGATGGGTTTGGGCTGTGCAGCGGCCATACGGCCTCCTTATAGTTGGCGTTTGCTGCAAATCATGGTGCCTGCGCTAAAGATGGGTGTCAACCCCAGTTGCATTGGCTGGAATTGGCTGGGCATTGCCCGGCGGCGTGGGTGGGGCATTTGCAAAGGGCACAGCATGGTGCCCGCGCAGCGCATCGTCTCTTCATGAGCCAAAGACGACAGCATCAATCACCTCTGGCTGCTCGCACAAAAACGGTGATTGTGCAATTTCCCGCCAACGGCTTTTTGGGTGGGATGAAAACGAAAAAAGCGGGCACCCGGCACCGGGCGCCCGCTTTACAGGCAAACTTGCGCGCGAATTACATCGCGAAGTCGCCGCCCACGAGGTTGCTCACGGACTGCTCGTAATACACGGCAGAGATGGTCTCGGCGAACTCGCCCGCCACGGAGATGGTCTTGATCTTGCCGGTCTCCTCTACGGGGATGGCGTCGGTGACCACGCACTCCACAATGGGGGCGTCGTTCAGGCGCTGGATGGCCTCGCCGGAGAAGATGCCGTGGGTGGCGCACACGTAGATGTCGCCGGCGCCCAGGGCCTTGAGCTCCTTGACGTTGGCGCACAGGGTGCCCGCGGTGTCGATCATGTCGTCGTTGATGATGCAGGTCTTGCCCTTGATGTCACCGATGATGCCCATGACCTCGGCGGCGTTGTGGCGCGGACGGCCCTTGTGGGCGATGGCGAGGCTGCATCCGAGCATGTCGGACAGCTTCTTGGCGGCCTTGGCGCGGCCCACGTCGGGGGAGACGACGACAAGGTTGTCGGTATCGAAACCCTTGGTGTCGTAGTACTCGGCAAAGAGGGGCAGGGCGGAGAGGTGGTTCACCGGGATGTCGAAGAAGCCCTGGATCTGGCCCTGGTGCAGGTCGAGCGTGATGATGCGGTCGACGCCGGCGCACTCGAGCAGGTTGGCGACGAGGCGGGCGGTGATGGGCTCACGCGGGCCGGCCTTGCGGTCCTGACGGGCGTAGCCGTAGTGGGTGATGACGGCGGTGATGGAACGGGCGGACGCGCGCTTGGCGGCGTCGGTGGCGATGAGGAGCTCCATCAGCATGTCGTTGACGTTGCCGCCGGCGACGGACTGGATGAGGAACACGTCGGCGCCGCGGACGGTCTCGTCATAGCGGGCGTAAATCTCGCCGTTGGCGAACTGCTTGAGTGTAAGGCCGGAGAGCTCGACGCCGAGCTGATTGGCGATTTTCTGGGCGAGCGCGCGGTTGGAGGAACCGGAGTACACTCGCAGGATCTTGCTCATATCCACGGTCTTTTTGGGATCGGTTGTTGGCATGACTTCTCCTTTATACGCCACAACTTCCTTACCTGTTCTATATTAGCCACTTTGCTAGGCAATTGACCACCGATAATCCGCCCAACGAAATTTCACTCCGATGGGCGGACGCGAGGCTCGATTGTCGCTGGTGCCGCTGATGCCGCTGGAGCCGAACGCGGCCTGCGGCCCGTGCGGTTGGCTACAGGCGTGCGCGGCGCGGCTCGGTGTAGCCCTCGATGATGCGCTGCTCGCTGCGCTCGACGGCGAGCGCGCCGGCGGGCACGTCGCGCGTGATGCAGCTGCTCGCGCCGGTCACCACGTCGGCGCCGATGTTCACGGGCGCCACCATCATGGTGTCGGACCCGATGAACGTGCGGTCGCCAATGGTGGTGGCGTGCTTGTTCTTGCCATCGTAGTTGCAGGTGATGGAGCCCGCGCCCACGTTGACGCCCGCGCCCATCGTGGTGTCGCCGATGTAGGAGAGGTGCGGCACCTTGGAGCCCTCGCCGATCGTGGACTTCTTGATCTCGACGTGCGTGCCAACGTGCGAGCGGTCCAGCAGGTGCGTGCCGGGGCGCAGGTAGCAGCGCGGGCCGCAGCTCACGCCGTTCTCGATCACGACGTCGATGCCGACGGTCTCATCGAGCGTGCAGCCGTCGCCGGCGGTGACGTTGGTGAGGCGCGTGTTGGGGCCGAGCTGACACTCCTCGCCAATGCGGCAGGCGCCGATGAGGTGCGTTTGAGGCCACACGACGGTGTCGCGGCCAATTTGCGCGTCGGGGCCGATCCAGGCCTGCGCGGGATCGATGAAGGTGACGCCCTCGGTCATGAGGCGCTCGTTGATGCGGTCGCGCGCGATGGCCGTGAGCTCGGCGAGCTGCACGCGGCTGTTCACGCCCAGGCCGTCGCGGTAGTCCTCGCAGTGCGAGATGGTGACGGCGTGACCGTGATGCTTGAGGATTTCGACCATGTCGGGCAGATAGTACTCGGACTGCGCGTTATCGTTGCCGATCTCGCCAATATGAAGGCTGAGCAGCTCGCCGTCGAAGGCGTAGCAGCCAGCGTTGCACTCCAGCAGCTCGGCGTCCTGCTCGGGCGTGCAGTCCTTCTGCTCGATGATGCGATTGACGGAGCCGTCCGCCGCGAGCTCGATGCGGCCGTAGCCAAAAGGCGCGGGCGGGGTGAAGGTGAGGACCGCACCGGCGTTGGCGCCGTCGGCGACGGTGCTTGCGAAGGCGGCGATGGTGTCGGCCTGGATGAGCGGCAGGTCGCCGTTGAGCACGACGACGGGGCCGGCGTTGATGCCGGTCGCCTCGAGGGCGCAACGGACGGCGTGGCCGGTGCCCAGGCGCTCGGTCTGCTCGACGCACTCGATGGCGGCCTCGGCGGGGGTGCCGTTGTAGGCGTCGGCGATGAGCGCGCGGACCTCGTCGGAATGGCTGCCGACGACCACGACCACGCGGGTGCAGCCCGCGGCGAGCGCGGCGTCGATGACCCAGCAGGCCATGGGCTTGCCGAGGATCTTGTGCGAAACCTTGGCGTGGTTGGACTTCATGCGCGTGCCCTCGCCGGCGGCCATGACAATCGCGGTAACATCCATGTGGGACTCCCTAGATTGGTTGAAAATATGCGCACACGTGCACCGCGCGCGTGCGAACGTACAGGTAGGTCGATAATACCGCAGCAGGCGAAGACAGGGCGCAGACGTGAGGCGATGCGCTCGCAATCGTCACAGGGGAGGTGGGTCTTGTGGCAAAACGAGTGACGCACACGGCGTTCGACGCGATGCACCCGGCGGTGCCCGCGCTGTATGCGTGCATCACTTTGGGGCTCACGATGGCTGCACTGCACCCGGTGCTGGTGGCGATTTCTTGCGCCGGGGCATTTGCGTACATCGCGTGCGTCCGCGGTCTTCGATCCGCCGTTTGCGCACTGCGCTGGCAGATTCCTGTCATGTTGGTGATCGCCTTGGTTAATCCGTTGTTCGTGCGAATGGGTTCGACAGTTGTCCTTGAGCTGTTCGGTCGCCCTGTGTTTTTGGAGAGCCTGCTGTATGGCTTGGCGATGGCGGGCATGTTTGTGGCGAGTGTGCAATGGTTCGCCGCGTGCTCGCAAATGCTCACGCACGACAAGGTGCTGGCTTTGTTTGGAAGTGCGGCGCCGGTGGTGGCGCTGATGATTTCGATGACGATGCGTTTGGTGCCGAGGTTTTTGCGGCAAGGGCGCACCATCGCCGCCGTTCAGGACGTGGCGCGGAGCTGCTTTGTGGCCGATGGTCGCGCAGGGCTGCCCGTACGCGTTGCGGACAGGCTGCGCCAGAGCTCCGTCCTCATGGGCTGGGCGATGGAGGAATCCCTCGAGACTGCCGACGCGATGCGAGCTCGTGGGTGGGGTGCGCGCCGCCGCAGAACGACCTACGTGCCGTACCGATTCACGTTGTGCGACGCCGCGGCGATCGTGCTGCTGGTCTTGGGCGGGGCTGCGGTGGCTTGGGTTGCATGGCGTGTGACAGCGCCATTTGCGTTCTATCCCCAGATGAGCCCTATCACCTTGTGGTGGGGTTACGGCGCATACGCGGCGTGGATGCTTGTTCCCGCACTGTTGCATATATATGAGACGAGGAGGTTCGCATGAGCGAAGGGGTGGCGCTTGCAGTCGAAGGACTCTCGTTTTCCTACGCGGGCTCGACCAAAAAGGTGCTGAGCAGCGTCGACATGCGTATCCCTCAGGGCGCATTCGCCCTGCTTGTCGGCGATACGGGTTCCGGAAAGTCGACGTTGCTCTCCCTCGTGAAGCCGCAGATAGCCCCAGCGGGCAGCCGTGAGGGCTCGGTGCGCGTGTTCGGGCGCGAGGTAGGCGAACTTTCGGATGAGGAGTCTGCCCGCACCGTGGGGTTTGTCTTTCAGGATCCCGACAACCAGGTGGTGTGCGACAGCGTGTGGCACGAGATGGCCTTTGGCTTGGAGAATCTCGGTGTTCCGCAGGCGGAGATGCGTCGCCGCGTTGCCGAGGCGGGCTACTTCTTTGGCATGGGCGAATGGTTTCACAGCCCTACAGACGCGCTGTCGGGCGGGCGCAAGCAGCTTCTCGCCCTTGCGTCCACGCTGGTTATGCAGCCGCGACTGCTGTTGCTGGACGAACCCACGGCGCAGCTCGACCCCATTGCGACGAAGAATTTCCTGCATGCGCTGTTTCGCGTGAACCGGGAGCTGGGTTGCACGGTGGTGGTGGCAACGCACGCCCCCGAGCTGATGGTCGACTACGCGACCTGCGCGTTTGAGTTGCGTGAGGGGCGTGTGTGCGAAATTGCTTCGCTCGATGCATGTAAGCAGGGCTTAAGGGCGCTTGCCGGCGGAGGCTCGGATGGGCGCTTGGAGCCCCAGGCAGATGGGCTCCCAGGAGGGCGTTCGGGCTCTCGGGAGGGCGCTCGGCGCATGTTGCCAGGTGGGCTGTCACTCGCCGGCAAGTTGCCCTCCGACGAGCGTGCCGCTTTGGCGCGGGGCGTGTGGTTTCGGTATGAACGTGATACGGACTGGGTTCTGCGCGGCCTTGATGTCGAGTTTGCCGCGGGGGAGATGCATGCTTTGGTGGGCGGCAACGGTTGCGGCAAGTCGACGTTGCTGGCACTTTTGGCCGGCGTGCGCCGTGCCCAGCGCGGATCGGTGCGCGTCGCGGTTCGCGAGTGCACCCTTCTTCCGCAAGATCCCAAGGCGCTGTTTGTCGAGGAGTCTGTCGCGGCCGAGCTCATGGAGTGGGCCGATCGCGGTGGATATGGCATCCGCGAGGCGAACGCCTTGCTCGAGCGCCTTGGTTTGGCGGCGCGCGCGCAGGCCCATCCGTATGATTTGTCCGGCGGCCAGCGCCAGCTGTTGGCGTTGGGCAAGCTGTTGCTGGTGAAGCCTCGGCTTTTGCTGCTCGACGAGCCCACCAAAGGGCTCGACGGTTGCGCCCGTCGTGAGGTTGCCCGTTTGCTGGAAGAGCAGCGCGGTCGGGGAACGACTATCGTCGTCGCCACGCACGACCTCGAGTTTGTCTCCGCCCGTGCCGACCGTGTCTCGATGCTGTTTGATGGCGAGGTGGCCTGCACGGAGCCGGTGGACGAGTTCTTTCGCAACAACATCTTCTATCGGCTGTGATGCGCATGGATGATCGTATGTCGACGCGAAGGGCGGAAAGCCTGTTTGAGGTTGGGCTGCTTGCCGCGGTTCCGCTTGCAATGGGCTTGGCGCTTGTGGCGGGGTTTGGTCAAACGGCCCTGCTCATGTTGTTTGTCGTGACAGTGGTGCTGGCGATGTTCTTTGCAGGCTACGAGGCCAGTAAGCCGGCGCTGCGTCAGATTATGCCCACGCTTGTGCTTGCAGCTCTGGCGGCTGCCGGGCGCATTTTGTTTGCCGCGGTGCCAGACTTCAAACCGGTTTCTGCCGTTGCGATTATTGCCGGTGCGACCTTGGGGCGCCGCAACGGATTCATGGTGGGGGCTCTTGCAGCCCTTACCAGCAACTTCTTTTTTGGTCAGGGCATGTGGAGCCCTTGGCAGATGTACGCCTGGGGCCTGATGGGTTATCTCGGCGGCGTATTGGCGGATGCGCAGATGTTTGACGATCCTAAATCGGGCAGCCCTCGCCGGTGGGCCCTTGCCGTATGTGGGCTGGCGTCGGGCGCCCTGTATGGGCTGATTATCAACGCCTACGGGGTGTTGGGATTTGTGCGTCCGCTCACGTGGCAGGGCGCGTTGGCGTATGTGACGGCGTCGTTGCCGTTCGACGCCGTGCACGGCGCGGCGACCGCGGTGTTCCTCGTGGTGCTTTACGGCCCATGGACGAGGCGCATCGGGCGTGTGGTGCGCAAATATGGACTGCGCGACGTGTGACAAATGGAGCTCGGCGGCGGGCTTGTCGCAAATCGGCGAGTTCTCGTTTCTCATTGGGTCGAGAGTGGGGGCGCAAGCTGCGGCGCTAGATCGGGGGTTACAGCTCGATCTCCAGCGTGACGGGGCAGTGGTCGGAGCCGAAGATGTCGTTGCGGATGCCCGTGGCGCGCACGCGGTCGGCGATTGAGTCACTCACCAGGAAGTAATCGATGCGCCATCCGGCGTTGTTCTTACGGGCATTGAACCGATAGCTCCACCAGCTGTACGCGCCCTCCAGGTCGGGGTTGGCGGCGCGGAACGTATCGGTGTAACCGGCATCGAGCAGCTCGCCGAACTTCCCTCGCTCCTCATTGGAGAAGCCGGCGTTGCCGCGGTTGCTCTTGGGGTTCTTGAGGTCGATCTCGTTGTGGGCGACGTTGAAGTCGCCGCAGGTGATGACTGGCTTTCCGGTTTCCGCCTCGAGTGAGCGAAGGAACGCGCGGTAGGCGTCGTCCCATGCCATGCGGACATCGATGCGAGCGAGCTCGTTTTGCGCGTTGGGGGTGTAGACGTCCACAAACCAATAGCGCTCGAACTCCAGGGCGCACACGCGACCTTCGGTCGCAGCGGCAGCCACAAGCTCAAGCTGGTCATCGCTCATGTCGGCCCCGCGCCCGGCGGCGAGGACAGCATCCGCGTGGCGCACGGAAAGGGGCTCCTCGCGCGTGAAGACAGCGGTTCCCGAGTAGCCCTTGCGCTCCGCATAGCTCCAAACCTGGTGATAGCCGGGCAGATCTATCTCAACCTGGCCTTCCTGTAGCTTGGTCTCCTGGAGAGCGAGCACGTCGGTGTCGAGTTCGGTGGCGATGTCGGTGAAGCTCGGCTCTTTTTTGAGCACGGCGCGCAGGCCGTTGACGTTCCATGAGGCGAGGCGATACGTATGGGTGGTGTCCATGAGGGCTCCTTATGTGTGCGGGCACGCCACGGTTAGAAGGCGGTTGGGGCTGCGAGGCGTTTGGGGCGTGCCGGGTGTACGCTGAGTGTTAGTCGGGCGATAGCCCTGCCCGCCCTCGCCAAGGTTTCACTTGGTTAACTATACTAGAAGAGCGGCATTACGAGAGTAGAAGAACAGCATTACAAGATGAACGGGAGGCAGATCGTGGAATCTGGTGCAATGGCCATCACGGACGCGCGCGAGGCACAGGAAGCCCTGAAGCGCCTGTTCGATACGCATGGGCACGTGGTCTTCTTTGGCGGTGCGGGGGTTTCCACGGCGAGCGGCATTCCCGATTTTCGCAGCCAGGACGGACTGTACTCACAGCATTTTGACTATCCGCCCGAGGTCATGCTCTCGCACGACTTCTACGTGACGCATCAAACAGAGTTCTATCGCTTCTATCGTGAAAAGATGATTGCGCCCACCGCGCAGCCCAATCAGTGTCACCGCAAGCTGGTCGAGCTCGAGTGCTCCGGTGTGCTCAGGGCGGTTGTGACGCAAAATATCGACGGCCTGCATCAGGCTGCGGGGTCGCGCAGGGTGTATGAGTTGCACGGATCGGTGCACCGCAATGTGTGTCAGGAGTGTGGCGAGGTGTACGGAGCCCAGTGGATTATGAGTCGGGCCCATGAGGACGAGCGCGAGATCCCGCGCTGCCCGAAGTGCGGGGGCTTCATAAAGCCCGATGTGGTGCTGTACGGCGAACCTTTGGACGAGGATGTCCTTGAGGGCGCCGTGGACGAAATCGCCCATGCCGATGCGCTTATCGTGGGTGGCACGTCGCTCGTGGTGTACCCGGCGGCAGGGCTTTTGCGCTACTTCCAGGGCGACACGCTGGCAATCGTCAACCGCGACCCAACGCCGCAGGATGCGCGGGCAGACCTCCTCATATCGTGTGACATCGCGAACGCGTTTGCGTTCTAGAGCCCTTTGCGGCTCGCAGGGCGTTCGATTGTTGCGAGGAAACCTATAAGGGGGGGCGAGCGCAGCGCGGCAAGATGGCCGCTTGAAAGCTTCGGATGAGGCTCAACCCCGGCGAGGAGAAAGCGGCAAGGGCGGATTGCCCGCATGGGAAATCGGGGGCGAGTGTGGCGCGCCCGCCCGGGCTGGATACAATAGAGAGACTTGAACGATCTCGAAAGGATTTTCATGGCACGCGATTCCAAAGTTTGGCGCTGCGGCAAGTATGAGCTGAAGTTCGACCGTCCTCGCATCATGGGCGTTCTCAACGTGACGCCCGACTCGTTTAGCGACGGCGGCGAGCACCTCGACACCGATGCCGCGATCGCGCATGGCCTGAAGATGCTCGACGACGGAGCCGACATCATCGACGTGGGCGGTGAGTCCACGCGTCCGGGCTTCACGCCCGTCGACCCTGATACCGAGGCGCAGCGGGTGCTCCCCGTAGTCAAGGCGCTTGCCCGTGCGGGCGCCATCGTCTCCATCGACACGCGCCATGTTGAGGTTGCCAAGGCTGCCGTGCGCGTGGGCGCTTCCATCGTCAACGACGTGACCGGCTTTACCGACCCGCGCATGGTCGACTTCGTGAAGGAGAGCGACTGCGGCGTGATCATCATGCATGCCGGCGAGGTGAGCGACATCGAGCGCCCCCGCACGCACACCGCCGTGCAGCTCGACACCTCCGCTGCCGCGTTCATGGCTGAGAAGGCCCGTGAGGCGGAGGCCGCCGCCCGCGCCCTGGGTGCCACCGGCAAGTCCAAGCGCGCCGCGAAGGCCAAACTCATTTCGAACATGATTCAGCCGCTCCAGCCCCAGCTGCCGTTTGATGCGGTTGCGCCGGCGAGTGTTGCAACTGACGCACCCGAGGTCGACCCCGTGACGGGCACGTTGGCGCTCGACATGAGTGCTGCGACCGCTGTGTCTGAGCCTGCTCCCGCCGAGGCTCCGGCCGCTCAGCCCGCGCCCTCCGTCGCGGCGACCGCCGGAGACGACCTCGTCAAGGTCATGGAACGCTCCGCCTCTCGTGCGGGTTCCGGAAACCGCACCTCTCAACTGCGTCGATTCACCCTTCCCGACTCGGCCCCTATCATGCGTCGCGTGATGGGCTTCCTGTCCGACCAGGCGCGCGCCCTCGTTCACGCCGGTGTCGACCGCGAGCGCATCTGCCTCGACCCGGGCCCCGGTTTTGGCAAGGACGCCAACGAGGACATCGTCATTCAGCGCGAGATGGGCAAGATCGCGTCCCTTGGATACCCGACGCTGTGCGCCGTGTCGCGCAAGCGCCTCGTTGGCGCCATTGCGGGCGTCGAGAACGCGCGCGATCGCGACATCGCCACGTTCGGCGTGTGTCTGGGCGCCATCGAACAGGGCGCCAACATCGTTCGCGTGCACGATGTGGCTGGTTTCTATCAGTTCCTGAACGGTTTTTGGGCAATCGCCCGCCCTCAGCCGCGCCGCGCCTACGTCGCCCTCGGCTCTAACAAGGGCGATCGCGAGGAGAACATCCGCGCCGCCCGCGACCTCATCACGCAGATTCCCATGACGTGCGTTTCCGCGTGCTCGCGCATCTATGAGAGCGAGCCTGCGTATGAGACGCGCCAAGCGGCGTTTGCCAACGCGGTGGTGGAGATCAAGACTGAGCTTGCGCCCCTCATTCTGCTCGAGGAGCTCATGAAGATCGAGCAAAAGCTCGGCCGCGCCCGCGGCAAGGGGACGCGTCCCAACGGCCCGCGCGTGATCGATTGCGACCTGCTGTGGATGGACAACGAGATTCACGGTGGCGAGAAGCTGCGGCTCCCGCATCCGGGCCTGGGCGAGCGCGATTTTGTGCTGGTTCCCCTGGAGGACCTCATGCACAACCCAGCGCGCTTCTTTAGGTACGAGGGCCTTGACGTGAAGGAGCCCGAGGATCGCGTGGGTCATGTGGTCGCGGAGCTCGGCACGCTGTAAGTTTCAACTGAGCCCGGGTGGCGATGACGCTGCCCGGGCTCAACTGTATAGGCACGTTAGTTCAAACGGCGATAGATCTCGCAGATGCCCTTGATGGTCAGCTGCGGGTCGATCACGTCGAAGACGTCGGTCGCCGTGGCCACGATGCCGGCAAGTCCGCCCGTGGCGATGACGTGGGCGTCGTCGCGTCCGAGCTCGTGCTTGATGCGCGCGACCAGGCCTTCCGCCATGGCTGCGGCCCCCACGACGGTGCCGCTTTGAACGGCCTCGATCGTGGTGCGTCCAATGGTGTTCGCCGGCGCCTCGAGGGGCACGCTCGCCAGGCGAGCCGCCCGCGCGGTGAGGGCGTCGAGCGACACGCGGATGCCGGGAGCGATGCAGCCGCCCACATACGCTCCGGTCTCATCGACGACGTCGATGTTTGTGGCGGTTCCAAAATCCACGACGATGCTGGGGCTGCCGTAGAGCGCCGCGGCGGCGGTGGCGTTGGCGATGCGGTCCGCGCCGACCTCCGCGGGATTGGTTGCGTTGATGCTGGTCACAGATGCCGTCTTGCGGCCGACCACGGTAAGGCGCGCGCCCAAGACCTCGGCCACGCCCTCCCACTCGCGCATGAGCTGGGGGACGACGCCGGCAAAGGCGATGGCATCCACGGAGGAGAGCTCGAGCCCATCTTTGCGGAAGTACCCCAGGAGGCGAACGTGCAGCTCGTCTTTGGTGAAAGTGCGATCGGTGGGCATGCGCCAGGCGTGGACGAGCTCGTTGTTGTCGAAGAGGCCCAGGGCGGTTTGCGTGTTGCCCATGTCGATGGCGAGCAGCATGATGGTGCACCTTCCAGGTTCGATGCCGGAAAGGGAGGGCTTCCCAGCGGCGGAGTTTGCGTGTGCGGCAGATAGCGGTTCGGATTCGTTACCAATGAGAAAACATTACCGTACTGTGCGGTCTGCCTGCGCACATTGTATACTTACTGGTTGTCTAAATCGCAGAGAGGGGCGCCAATGCGTCCGCCGCGTCGACGATGTCTGCGCGGCGAACCCGTGAGGAGCAGCATGAACAAGAAGGCCAAACGTCGTTTGGTGGTAACGGGCGGTATCGTGGCAGTTGCCATGCTGGTTATCGTGGCGATTGCGGGGGCCGGTGGGGCAGCCTCGTCCGTCACGGTGGCAGATGTCGCCGAGGGTTCATATCATGGCAAAAAGGTTCAGGTCAGCGGTGTTGTCGTGCCGAATTCTATCGAGAACTCTGGCACTCGCGTGACCTTTGACATCGCGCCGGAGGATGAGTCGGGCGAGGAGGATCCGTCCGTTCGCCTGCGCGTGGGCTACGATGGCGCCCTGCCCGCAACGTTTGGTGCGGGCGTCGTCGCGATTTGCACGGGTGGCGTGGACAATCCGCCGTTTCTCAACTGCACGGAAATGGTGACCAAGTGTCCGTCGAAGTACGAGAGCGCCGAGGGAGCCCTCACGGTTAAGGGCCTGCTCGACCAGGCGGATTCCATGCAGTTCGAGGACACGAAGGTCTGCGGCTACATCGAGGGCGATGTGAATGAGGCGGGCTCTGCGGTTAGGTTTGTGATCGAATCCCAGGGCGCCACACTCAATATGGTGTACGACGGCGGTTTGGACGAGCAGCTGGCCGACGACATGGCCGTCGTCGTGTCGGGGCACCTCGACTCCGACGGCAATTTCATCGCCACGGAACAGCCTGCGATTGACTCCTCCATCTCGAAGTAACTCGGGCATCTCATACGGCAAACTACAAGCGGGCGTCCACGTTGGGCGCCCGTGCGCTCGAAAGGACCTACATGGCTTCGACCATAGGTAACGTGTTGCAGACCCTCGCACTTGTGCTCTCGACCATCTCGGCGGTGCTGTTGCTCGCCGGCGTGAAGCTCGCTCCAAAGGGCGTCGGTGGGGCGGCCTCCGCTGCATCCCGCAAGGCGAGCGCCGCTCCCGATGCCCGCACGGTCGCCGGCCGCCGCATGGCGCGCGCCGGGTACGGCTTTGTCTATGCCTCCTTTGCCCTGCTCACGGGGTGCGTCGCAGTCGTGCTCATAGCGATGATCGCCGAGGACTACACGCTGGCGTATGTCGTGTCGAACTACCCCGCGACCGATAGCCCTCTGCAGCCGCTTTATCGCATCAGCGCTGTGTGGGCAGGGCGCCAGGGCTCCCTGTTGTTGTGGACGTGGCTCATCTCCGCCTTTACGGCGGTTCAGGCGTACCGCCGCCGTCGCACCCAGGATGACCTCACCGTTGCAGCCCTGGGTGTGGCCCAAATCGTGGTCGCCCTCTTCACCGCGACGCTCGTGTTCTCCACCTCCAACAATCCGTTTGTCGCCACCGCGGCGCAGTACCTCAACGCCGACGGATCGCTTGTGAGCAAAATCGGCGGCATGAACCCGTTGCTCATGCATTGGGCCATGATCTTGCACCCGCCGGCGACCTTTATCGGCTACGCCGCCATGACGTGTCCGTTTGCCTACGCCATGGCCGCCCTCATCACCGGCGACCTGTCGGCCCGTTGGATCGAGCTGTGCGACCGCCTCGCGGTGTTCGGTTTCATCTTCCTCTCCATCGGCATGGGCCTGGGCGCCGTCTGGGCGTACGTGGTTTTGGGCTGGGGCGGCTTTTGGGCGTGGGACGCCGTCGAGAACGCGAGCCTCATGAGCTGGCTCACCTGCGTCGCCATGATTCACAGCTTCACGATGTACCGCAAGCACGGCATATTCAAGCGCTGGAGCATGTTCTCGGCAACCATCACTTTCATCTTCGTGGTGCTGGGCACATTCATCACGCGCTCGGGCTTGGTGCAGAGCGTGCACGCGTTTGCCGAGGATCCCGTTTCCACGTATTTCTTCCTCGCTATCATGGTGGCGAGCGGCTTGGCGTTTTTGCTCGGGTTGCTGTACCGCCATGGCGAGATCGGCGAGGACGACGACCAGATTGAGTCCATGGTCTCCAAGAACGGCTCGTATTACCTTACCAACATCATCATGATCATGGCGGGCGTGCTCGTGGCGTACCTCACGGTTTCGAGCGCGCTTCCCAGCTGGATGCCCCTCGGTGGCTCCGTGGTCGCTGCAGGTGCGTACAATGCGGTCGCCCGACCGGTCGCCGTTGTCGTCGTGCTGCTCATGGCGGTGTGCCCGCTGTTGGGTTGGCGCAAGACGCAGGGCGCGGCGTTCTTTGAGCATATGCGCCGGCCCTTCATTGCGGCTGCCTTGGTGTTCGCGGCTGAGCTCGCCTATTTTGCGCTCGAGCTGGTTCCCACGTATTACGCCATCATCGAAGACGGAGGTGCTGCCGCCGCGGCGCTTGCCGAGCAGGGGCCCGCGGTGTACTACTTCGCCCTGACGATTGTTGCCTTCGCCGCGTTGGCGTTGCTGCTGGCGACCTCTGCCCACCTGTTGCTGCGGGGCGTGCGCGCCCGCATGAAGAACAAGGGCGAGAGCCCTCTTCGCGCCCTTGCACGGCTCTTCCGCTTTTCTCCCGCCCAGGCGGGCGGCTATCTGTGCCATTTGGGCATCGCGATCGCCGTCTTTGGCCTTGTGGGCTCCATGATGTACGTGCGCGAGGTGACCGTTAACGTCGCCGGCACCGCGGGCGAGCAGGTGCAGGTGGGCGAGTACGTCCTGACCCTTGCCAAGAGCGAACGGTATTCTGACAGCCAAAACAACGAGATCATGCGCGTCGAGTTGGAAGTGACGGACGAGCAGGGCCGAAGCCTTGGTCATGTGACGCCCTCCATGAAGGTATCGGCCGCCACGAGCCAGTCGACTCTCGATGCCGCCGTTCTCACGTTCCCCACGGAGGACCTGTTCGTGGCGTTTCAGGGCCTCAACGCCGACGGTACGCTGTCCATCAACGTGAAGATCAACCCGCTCATCATGTTCACCTGGGTGGGCGGCGCCGTGTCAACGCTCGGCATCGTGCTGGCCTTCGCGCCGCGCCGGGCAACGCGCCTGCTCGCCGCCGACGAGCGAGCCCGTGCGGAGGCGACCGCATGATGACCCCACAATCCACGTCATTCATCCCCGGCGCCAATGGCGCCGCGCCGTCCATTCCCAGCACCAACGCTGCCTCCGGCGCCAACGGCTCAGGCGCGGGAGCGCCCGTGGGTCTCGCCATCGAGGCGCATGGCCTTGTGAAGCAATTTGGCAGCCGGCGCGGATTGGATGGCGTGGACCTCGAGGTGTCCCAGGGGGCGTTTCTGTCCATCTTCGGCCCCAACGGGGCGGGCAAGACGACCTTGCTGCGGGAGCTCGCCCTGCTGGCGCGGCCCACGCGCGGCACCCTGCGCATGCTCGGCACCGACGCGCTCGAGGAGCCCGATGCCCTGCGTTCCCGCATAGGGCTCATCTCGCACAAATCAATGGTGTACGGAGATCTGACCGCCCGTGAGAACCTCGCCTTCTTCGCCTCGCTGTACGGCGTGACGGGGCCCGAGGCCGATGCCCGCATCGACGAACTGCTGCGCCTCGTCGAGCTCGATCATCGCCAACACGATTGCGCCCGCACGTTTTCCCGGGGTATGCAGCAGCGCCTTTCCATCGCACGGGCGCTCGTCAACGACCCCGAGCTCGTGCTGCTCGATGAGCCCTATTCAGGGCTCGACCCGCATGCTGCTGAGCTGTTTGACGCGCTCATCGCGCGCGTGCGCGACAACAAGACGTTCGTCATGGTGAGCCATGACCTCGATAAGGGCTTTGACCTCTGTACGCATGCGCTCATCATGGCGCGCGGCCAGGTGGTGGTGTGCGCCGAGAAGGACAAGATCGATCGCGCGGCATTCCGCAAACTGTATATGGCAACCGTCGGCATGGGGGTGGCATAGATGTCTCGAACTGGCATGCCCAAGCAGCCGTCGGTGTTTGCCCAGTACCGCGCACTGCTCGGAAAGGACGTGCGTCAGGAGCTCCGAACGCGCGAGATGCTCACCTCGATGGCGGTGTATTCCCTGCTCGTCCTAACCGTGTACGGTGCGGCCCTCTCGCAGGTGGGTGACAAATTCCAAACGGTTTCCTTTGCGGGCGGGCTGCTGTGGGCCCTCATCGTGTTCACGAGCCTACTCGGGCTCAACCGAAGCTTTTCCCATGAGACCGAGTCGGGCTGCCTGGAGGGCATCTTACTGGCGCCGGTCGACCGCGCCGTGGTGTTTCTTGCCAAGGCAACGTCCAACCTGTTGTTCCTGCTTGCGGTTGAGGTCGTGGTCGTCCCGCTGTTCTTCCTGTTCTTCCTGTCGGGCGCCGAGCTCGCCCCCACCACTCCGCTCGTGGTATTGCCGCTGGTGGTGGGCACGGTGGGTGTGGCCGGGGTGGGTACGCTGCTGTCTACGATGGCCATCGACACGCGCGGCAAGGACGTGCTCCTGGCGATCCTGTTCATCCCCGTCGCCTTCCCTCTGCTGTACGCGTGCGTGTCGGCCACAAGCGTGGCGTTTCTGGGAGTCGAGGGCACCTTGGGCGTGTTTTGGCGGAGCATGGTGCTCGCGGGCGCATATGATGTGGTGATGATGGCCGCGGCATGGGGCCTGTACGAGTTCGTTTTGGACGCGTAGGGCTGTGCGGTTGGTGATAGAGGGGAGCGCGATGCGCGAGAAACTTATTGACAGATTGGTGCCAGCCCTACTTGTAGTGGGCGCACTGCTTATCGCCACGGATGTGGTTTGGACGTTCACCGCGGCGCCTCTCGTGCAGGGAGCTCAGCTCAGCAAATCCGTGGTGATTGCGGGACAGGTGGTTACCACCAAGCTGTTGCTCAGCCAGAAGATCTTCTACCTGCACGTTCCCGTGGCGATTGCGTCGTTCGTGTTCATGACGGTCGCAGCGTACCATGCGCTGAGGTTCCTGCTCACCAAGGACGTCGCGCACGATATGCGCTCGTGCACGTCGATGCAGGTCACGCTCGTGTTCATTGTGGCGACGATGGTCTCCGGCGACCTGTGGACCCGCTTTGAGTGGGGCGTCTGGTGGGTGTGGGAGCCTCGCCTCACCACCTACTTCATTCTTATGCTGCTGGTCATCGGTTATTTCATCTTGCGTAACGCCATCGAGGACCCTGAGCGCAGCTCCAAGTTCGCCGCCGTGTTTTGCGTCATAGCCTTCATCGACGCGCCTATCTCTTTTCTTATCACGCGTCTGGTTCCGTCGTCGGTGCACCCTGTCGTGTTCCGAACCGATTCCGGCCTTCCGCCCATGATGCTCATCCCGTTTTTGCTTGGTATGGCAGGCGTGCTGATGGTCGCCGTGGCCCTATACCGCTACGCCCTGCGCGTGAATACCGCTGAGGTTGAGGTCGAGGAGCTCAAGCAGCGCCTTGAGGAGCTCGACGCTGCGGCTTCTCGCGCCGCCGCCTCCCAGGCGCTTGAGCAGCTGCAGGCACAAGCCGCCGCGATGATGCACGAGTGTGACGAAATGAACGCCACCGACCGCGCCGATGTGCGTCATCAGGAAACCGAGGAGTAACCCATGGATCCGATTCTTGCCGAAGTGTATTCGACCGTCCTTCCCGCCGCTCCGTATGTGATCGCCGCATATGCCGGTATCGTCCTCGCGCTGTTTGCGTTCGTCCTCATGCTGTGGCGCAAATCCAAACGCATCCAGAGCGACTTGGACGCGCTCAAGCGTGCTCTTGACGACCGAAACGGCCGGTAATACCCCAATTGTGCAGAACCCATACGAGTTGCGTGAAAAGCGCGTGGCGACATGCTGCCACGTGCCCGTACCGCATACCGTTTGAGCTGCGGTTGTTTGACGATCCGGGGGTATATGGATAGGAATCTGTTCGACCGGTGCCACAGACCTCGGGAAATGCGCGTGTATGCTCGGTGCCCCATGAGAGACGAGCAGGCATGAGGTAAAGAGAGGGGCGGGAACCATGGCTCGAACAGGAGGCGTATGGCCCGATTTGGGCGCTCGGCCAAGGGGGATGCTGCCGGATGTAGAGGCACCCGCGGCGGCCACGCGTGAGCGATCGGAGGCTGGGTATGCGCGGACGGCCGGCAACTGTGCTCACATGCGCGTGCAAGAAGACTGGCGCGCGGCAGATGCATATGCGGATGCGTCTTGGGATGCGCTGTGCGCTGTCGCAGATCCGCCCCTCGTGGCAGAGGACGCGGCTGAGCCGCGCCCAGGGAGGCGGGTGACGAAGCGCCACCGCGCTGCCCCGGCGCCGGACATCCCGTTGGGCCAATGGCTCAACGACGACGGTGCGGTCCCGATGAGCCAGGCGAAGACGCACTTGAGCAGGCTTGCCTCATATGCCAACGAGACGGGTCAGAGTGTCACGGTGGTGCGCGACGGCGTTCCCTGGATCGAACTTCGTCCACTTGCCCACACCGATAGCAGACGACCGCCCGTTGCGTTTGGTGAGCAAGCGGGCGGTCGATGTGATGCGGCCGAGTGAGAGGGCCGCGAGAATATGGCGTCTGGGCTACTCCAGCTCGAACGCTCCCGTGTAGAGCTGATAGTAGTATCCGCGCTTCGCGATGAGCTCATCGTGGGTGCCGCGCTCGATGACGCGACCGTGCTCGAGGCAGATGATCACGTCGGAGTTGCGCACGGTCGAGAGGCGGTGTGCGATGACGAAGGTGGTGCGTCCCTGCATGAGGGCGTCCATGCCCTTTTGCACGATGGCCTCGGTGCGGGTGTCGATGGAGCTCGTGGCCTCGTCGAGGATCATCGCCGGCGGGTCCGCCACGGCGGCACGTGCGATGGAGACGAGTTGGCGCTGGCCCTGCGAGAGCTGCGAGCCGTTGCCCGTGAGCATGGTGTTGTAGCCGTCGGGCAGTCGGCAGATGAAGTCGTCGGCGCCGGCGAGCTTGGCCGCCTTGATGCATTCCTCGTCGGTGGCGTCGAGGTTGCCGTAGCGGATGTTGTCCATGACGGTGCCGGTGAACAGGTTGACGTCCTGGAGGACGACGCCGAGCGAACGGCGCAGGTCGGCCTTGCGGATCTTGTTCACGTTGATGCCGTCGTAGCGAATCTTGCCGTCGGCGATGTCGTAAAAGCGGTTGATGAGGTTGGTGATGGTGGTCTTACCTGCGCCGGTCGCGCCGACGAACGCGACCTTCTGGCCGGGTTTCGCATAGACGGAGACGCCGTGGAGCACCTCGTGATCGGGCGTGTAGCCAAAGTCGACGTCGACCATGCGCACGTCGCCGCGCAGCGGGACATACGTGACCGTGTTGTCGGCGCGGTGCGGGTGCTTCCATGCCCACAGGCCGGTGCGTTCGTCTGCCTCCTCCAGCTCCCAGGTCTCGGGGTTCACGCGCGCGTTGACGAGCGTGACGTAGCCCTCATCGACTTCGGGCTCCTCGTCGAGCAACTCGAAGATGCGGTCGGCGCCGGCAAGGCCCATGACCACGGCGTTGATCTGCTGGGAGATCTGGCCGATCTGGCCACAGAACTGCTTGGTCATGTTGAGGAAGGGCACCACGACGGCGATGGACAGCGGCAGGCCGGAGAGGGACACGTTGGGCACGCCCGCCGCAAGGAAGATGCCGCCTGCGAGCGCGACCATGACGTAAATCAGGTTGCCGAGGTTCATGAGGATGGGCATGAGGATGTTGGCGAACATGTTGGCCTTCTGCGAGACCTCGAAGAGCTTCTCGTTGCGCTCGTCGAAGTCCTCCTCGGCTGCGCGCTCGTGGCAGAACGCCTTGACGACCTTCTGGCCGTTCATGATCTCCTCGATGTGGCCCTCGACAACGCCGAGCTCGGTCTGCTGCGCGATGAAGAACCGCGCGGAGTTGGAGCCGAGCATCTTGGTGAGGAACATCATGACGATGACGCCGGCGATGATCACCAGGCTCATCCAAACCGAGAAGTAGAACATGATGAACAGGACGGTGGCGAGCACGATGACGGTCTGCAAGAGGTTGGGCAGCGACTGCGAGATCATCTGGCGAAGCGTGTCAATGTCGTTGGTGTAGTGCGACATGATGTCGCCGCGCTGATGCGTGTCGAAGTAGCGGATGGGCAGGTCCTGCATGCGGTTGAACATCATCTCGCGGAGCTTGTCGAGTGAGCCCTGCGTGATGGTCGCCATGTTGCGGTTCCAAAACAGGGAGGAGAGGTTGCCGATGATATAGATGATGGCAAGCAGGGTCACCAGGCCAAGAATCTTGGGCTGTGCCGCCGCCCAGTCTCCCGTCTGCCAAGAGGTAGAGATTACCTCAAGGGCCTTCTGGAGGAAGACCGATCCGATGGAGTTGATGAGTCCGCACAGTAGAACACCGGCCATGACCAGCGGCAACAGTACGGGATAGAAGGAGAAGAGCAGCTTGATGAGGCGCTTGAGAGTGCCGGGCTTGCGCATCTTTGCGCGCTGCGCGATGGCTGCCTTACTCATGGGCCTCACCTCCTTCCTCGGTGGATACATCCAGCTCGCTTGCGAGCTCCTCTGCGGCGTCGACGGATGGGGTTGCGGCCGCGTCGAGCTCAAGCTCAGTGGGCGTCTCCTCGCCGCCGGCCTCCGCCTCCGCGTTCATCTTGTTTTGCGAGATGAACGTCTCGCGGTAAATCTCGGAGCTTTCCAGCAGTTCCTCGTGCGTGCCGATGCTGGCGATGCGGCCGCCCTCCATGACGATGATGCGGTCGGCTTCCTGCACGCTGGCGATGCGCTGTGCGATGATCAGCTTGGTGGTCGTAGGCAGGTACTCGGCGAGGCCGGCGCGGATCTTTGCGTCGGTTTTGGTGTCGACGGCGCTCGTCGAGTCGTCGAGAATCAGGACCTTCGGCTTGCGCAGCAGGGCTCGCGCGATGCACAGGCGCTGCTTCTGGCCGCCGGAGACATTGGAGCCACCCTGCTCGATCCAGGTGTCGTAGCCCTTGGGGAAGGTGTCGACAAACTCGTCGGCACAGGCCAGGCGCGCGGCTTCGCGCACCTCCTCGTCCGTGGCGTTGGGGTCGCCCCAGCGCAGGTTGTCGGCGATGGTCCCGCTAAAGAGCACGTTCTTCTGCAGGACCATGGCCACCTGATGACGGAGGGAGTCGAGATCGTAGTCGCGCACGTCGCGGCCGCCCACGCGCACGGTGCCCTCGGTGACGTCGTACAGGCGCGCGATGAGGTTGACCAGGGAGGACTTTGCGGAGCCGGTGCCGCCGATGATGCCGATGGTCTCGCCGCTCGCGATGTGCAGGTCGATGTCGGACAGGGCCTGGCGCTCTGCGTGCTTGGAGTACTTGAAGCTCACGTGGTCAAAGTCGATGGAGCCGTCGGCCACCTCGCAGATGGGCTCTGCCGGGTTGGAGATGGTGGGGTCGGCGTGCAGGACCTCGACGATGCGGTTGGCGCTCTCCTCGGCCATGGTGACCATGACAAAGATCATGGACAGCTGCATGAGACTCATGAGGATCTGGAAGCCGTAGGTGAAGGTGGACGAGAGCTGGCCGACGTCGAACAGCTCGCCCTGGCTGGTGATGATCAGCTTGGACCCCAGGTAGATGATGATCACGAACGCGCCGTTGACGCACAGGTTCATGATGGGGTTGTTGAGGGCGAGGAGCTTCTCGGCGCGGGTGAAGTCGGCGCAGACGTCCTGTGCGGCGCGGGCGAACTTGCGCTTCTCGTAATCCTCGCGGACGTAGCTCTTGACCACGCGCATGCCGGTGATGTTTTCCTCGACAGACTCGTTGAGGGCGTCATATTTGTGGAAGACGCGGGTGAAGATGGGGCCGACCTTGTGGATGATGAGGCCCAGGCCGCCGCCGAGCAGCGGGATCATGGCCAGATACACAAAGGAGATGTAGCCGCCCATGGCGTAGGCCATGCCAAAGGCAAAGATCAGCACGAGCGGCGCGCGCACGGCGATGCGGATGATGAGCATGAACGCCTGCTGGACGTTGGTGATGTCGGTGGTGAGACGCGTGACCAGCGAAGAGCTGGAGAAGCGGTCGATGTTGGTGAACGAGAACGTCTGGATCTTGTAGAAGAGATCATGGCGGAGGTTCTTGGCAAAACCGCAGCTGGCGTAGCTGCAGGTGATGCCCGCTGCGGCGCCGAACAGAAGCGAGACGAGCGCGATGAGCACGAGCACGCCGGCGGTGGGTAAGATCTCGGCGACGGTGGCGCCGTCCTTGATGGTGTCGATGAGGTTTGCCGTCACAAAGGGGATGGCCATTTCGCAGGCGACCTCGAACAGCACCAAAATGGGGGTGGCGATGGTCGGCCATTTGTAGTCGCGAATAGACGCGATGAGTGATTTAAGCATCGAGCTCCTCCCAGGTCACGCGAATCTTTTCGAGCATTTCCGCGAGCTGCTCCTGCTCTTCGACGGTGAGCGCCGAGAAGGCGACGCGCCTAAACGCCTCGCGGTTCTCGTGCTCGCGCCAGGCGAGCTCTTGGCCCGCTTGCGTGAGGTGCACAAACAGCTGCCGGCGGTCCTTGGTGTCGCGCGTGCGCTCGATGAGCCCGGCAGCCTCCATCTTGGACAGGATCTCCGAAAGCGACCCCGGCTTGAGCTCGAAGCGCAGCCCGAGCTCCTGTTGGGAGAGCTGGCCGCCGCAGCGGTCGAGCATACACAAAATTGGAACTTGACCGGAGCGCCCGCCGCCGTGGAAGTGCAGGTAGTGCCCGCAAAAGCCGAGGCCCTGCAAGATGCGCTTGGCACGAGTTGTGCTCACGTCTTCCGGCTCGGGGATATACGCCTCGAGCGCCTTGTGGAAGTTGTGATCCGTCATTTCCACCCCTCTCCTCTATATCGTCTCAAGTTGTCTCGAAGAGAATATTCCCGTGTGAACAGATAGTCAAGGTACCGAACAATAAGGAACCGAACAAAATAACGCAATGGACATAATCGCGGGGGCATGGTGGATAATGGTGCGGTATCAATGCGCGCCCTCGACCGCTTGCCTGCGGGCGTGGACGCTTCGGTTTGGCGAAAGGAAGAGCTATGGCAACCGTCACCATTTCACAAGGCGGGCTCACCGCAACGATCGCTTCAATGGGCGCAGAGCTCACGAGTTTCAACTACGACGGCCGCGAGTACCTGTGGCAGGCCGACCCCGCGTTTTGGGGCAAGCACGCGCCGGTATTGTTCCCCATCGTGGGCTCCATTCGCGGTGACGAGGCGACGTGCTCCGAGGGCGTGTGCCGCATGCCGCGCCATGGCCTTGCCCGCATCGCCGAGCACGAGGTCGCCGAGGTGGCAGAGGACGGCTCCGCGGTGACGTTTGAGTACTGCGACAGCCCCGAGACCCTCGAGGCGTATCCGTATCACTTCAAGCTCAACATGGGGTATGCCATCACGGGTGACGCCACGCTCACCCAGACCTTCACGGTCACCAACACCGGCGACGTCGCGATGCCGTTCTCGGTGGGCGGCCACCCGGCGTTCAACGTGCCCGCTCCCGGCGCCGAAGGCGAGGATTTCGAGGACTACGTGATTGAGTTCTCCGAGGCTTGGACCTGCACCGCGCCGCGCATCGCCGAGGGCGGCCTGCTCTCGTTTGACGAGACCACCATGCCGGTTGAGAACTCCGACGTGCTGCCCGTGACCCGCGAGCTGTTCGCGAACGACGCCGTCATGCTGACGGACGTTCCCGGCGGCATCCTCACCCTGCGCGGGACGAAGAGCGGCCGCGGCGTGCGCGTGGACTTCGCCGACTTCAAGTACATCGGCCTGTGGTCTGCCCAGCAGGGCAACTCGCCGTTCATCGCGCTCGAGCCCTGGACCGGCCACGCGACGCTCACCAGCGAGGACGACGTGTTCGAGCACAAGCGCAACATTACGATCTTGGCCCCCGGCGAAACGGCGGAGTACAGCTTTAGCATGACGGCGCTGTAGAGATTCGGCCGCGCCGCCCATGTTGCGTATGCTGCGGGCGGCGCGGCCGGGACATTATTACGGTGCGTTGTGGCGAATCGCCCTAGCGCCTGTTCTGATTTCTATGCGCCTGTTGCTGACGCGTGCCGCGGCGGTCCCGAGCCTTGGCCGCGGCCTGGCTCGTCTTGGTGCTCACGTGCTGGCCCGCGCGGCGAATGGGGCGCACCACGGGACGCGCGACCTTCTTGACCGGCTCGGGGAGCTTGTGGAGGTCCACCTCGGTGGGGGACATGATGTTGTAACGGATGGACCACCAGCGAATGAACATGGTGAGGGCGACGCTTATAACCGCGGCCGCGATGTTCCACATGCCAAGGCTCTTCATGAGCGTCATGTATGCGATGGAGCCCGCGATGGCCGCCATGGCATAGAAATTGCTGCGCTGGAACACATACGGCACCCGCGCGAGGCACACGTCGCGGAGAATGCCTCCGCCAACAGCGGTGAAGAACCCCATCATGACGCAGGTGACCGCAGGGTATCCGTATGCCATGGTTTTGTCGGCGCCCATAACGGCAAAGAGGCCGACGGAGAAAATGTCGAGTACCGCAACGAGCCGATCGGGCTTTTCCACCATGATAGGGAAGACGAAGACGGCCGCCGCGGTGGCGATGGAGACGGGCAGCGCGAGGGGTTGCTGCAGGATATAGACATCGCCCTCTTGCAGAATGACGTCACGGATGAGACCTCCGCCGAGCGCGACGATGACGGCGAGCCCGATGGCGCCCACAAGGTCGAGCTTGTTTTGGCGCGCGGTCAAAACGCCCGAGGCCGACGCGACGATGACGGCGAGCATCTCGAACGCGATGGGAATCGCCACAGTTTGGCTTGCCACGGTCGAGGCGTTCAGAGCGCTTTGCGTGACCGACAACACGGCAGTAAGCACGATATCTCCCTTCGCGATGCATGTGCGCCCATCAATCTTAGCTGAGTGGGCAAGCGCCCGTGAGCGAGGGACATGCGCTGCGCGTGCGGGTTTCGGCGGGTTTCGCAATCTTTCTTACAATTTCGCTTGCATGCGCTAAGAAGTAAGGTACAATAGCCCCTGCATTCACGGAGAGTTGTCCGAGTGGCCGAAGGAGCACGATTGGAAATCGTGTAGGCGCCAAAAGCGTCTCCAGGGTTCAAATCCCTGACTCTCCGCCAGAACTTTCAGCGGCACGCATCCAATCGGATGACGTGCCGTTTTTCACTCTATACGGAGGAGTGGCAGAGTGGTTGAATGCGGCGGTCTCGAAAACCGTTTACGGGTACTCCCCGTACGAGGGTTCGAATCCCTCCTCCTCCGCCATCTGATTAACGCAGGCGAGCCCATGTGGCTCGTTTTTTTGTAGCGAGGTTGCCCGGCAGCGCGTTGCCCCTGGTGACGAGCCGCTTGGGACGAGCTGCCCTTCCGGCGTGGCCCGTGGCGTGTTCCCGTGTCGAGGGTAACATTGTCGAATAATACGCCGGAAACCGGCTACATTTTTGTCGAAATTACCCTCCAAGTTGTAGTTGGCTCGCAGGGCGGGCGTTTGCTCTCGAAGCGGACCACTGCTCCGAAGCCGACCAAGGCCATCGAAGCGGACCACCGCCTGAGGTGAGTTCTTGAGTCCGAAGTGAATCACCTCCCGAAGCGGACCGTCTCCTGAAACGGGTCCTTGCCTCCGAGGCCGACCCAGCGAACGGTATCGCCACGGTGCGCGCTCCGGCAGTACTTTTGGGCACCCCTTCACCTTAAGACCCGTTTAATTCCCCTTAAGACCTGTTTAATCCCGCGCAAACCCGTGCGAAGCGCGAGCTTATCGGGATACACTGCATAACGAAAACAAACCATCGGACGAAACGAGGCGCTCTTGAACGCTCAGAATCTCGGGTTCATCTCCTCCTGGCGTATGCTCACGCGGGACAAGGGCTGGATCAAACCCGTTCTCATCCTCACGCTGCTCGGCTGGATCCCTGTGTTGGGCCAAATCGTCGTGCTCGGCTATGCGCTCGAGTGGGCGCGTCTTACCGCCTGGGGAGTCGATGCCGCCCCGAAGCAGCGCGGTATCGACTACGGTAAGGTCCTCTCAACGGGTGGGCGCGCCTTTTTGGTCACCCTGTCGCTGGGCTTTGTGGTTGCCCTCGTGCTGCAGGTCCTGTTCCCCGGGTCGCTCGCGTGGATCATGTCGAGCGTCTACGGCGGCGGCCTTGCCGGGGTGAGCTCGGCGCTCGCCTTGGTCTCCGGCGCCACGCTTTCGCTCGTGTCCGTGGTGGTCTCTGCGTTTGTCGGCTTGTTCCTGCAGGCTGCGGCGCTGCGCGCGACGCTGTACGACAGCTTCTCTGCTGGTTGGCGCCTCGACCGCCTCTTCCAGATGATCACCCGCGACTTTGGCGGTTTTTGCAAGACCTGGCTCGTGAGCCTTATCGGCGGAATCATCCAGGGTGTGTACGGGCTTGTCGTTGGCCTGATTGCCGCGGTCTTCCTCATGGGCGGCGTCTTGAGCGCGTTCGCGGCGGTGAGCGTGTCGGGCAATTACATGACCGCCGAGCACTTCCTGTTCGATCAGCTGCTGAGGATGGGCGCCGGCCCCCTGTTGTTGTTCGTTTTGATGCTCATCGCGTTCTCTTATATTGGCGGCGCGATTGGAACGGCCATGACACTCGTCACCACGAATGCCATGGGCCAGTGGTTCTGCCGCTTTGACGTGAACCGGTGGGGCGTGTCGGCTGACCCGCTGCCCGAGGGCGTTCCGCATCGCGGCAACGACTGGGGCGCTGCGCCTCAGTCGTCTCCCGTCGCACCGAGTGTCACGGGTGAGCAGGCTGCCAATGGCGCTACGGATACACAGACGGTGCACGCTGCCCCGGAGACTGCGCAGGCGGCGCCGGTCGCTCCGGAGGCCGTGGGCGGGCAAGCGCAGGCTGCGGCCCCGGTCGTAGACGAGGTCGTGCCGCTCGATGCGCCGTATCCCGTGCACACGCCTGCCGTTCCCGAGGAGCCCGTTACCGACGCGGACGCGACTGCGCCCTCGAGTTCCGAGTCGCTCAAGAAGCCCATTCCGCTCGGACCCATCACGACGGAAGACGAGCACAACGAGGACGGCCCGATTCAAGCGTAAGAGCCGGTCCTCTTGCACAATTCAGCGCCAGCGCATGCCCCGAAGCGTGATTGTTCGATGAACATAAGCGCCTCGGGGCTCATTTTATGTACGCGCGCGCCACCCGCGACCTGCGCGTGTTAGAGAAACCCAAATTTGCGTCCAGCTCGGTGACCGAATAGTTCGGCAAACACGGCAAAAACATGTCAGGACGAAGTGGCATGCTGATGACGTGGCGAATCACGACCATGTGCGCAAGAATCGCACGCGGTTGTGTGGAGGTCATGGGGTGCGGGCGAAACCACCTTGCAAGATGTGCAGACTCGGCTATAGTTAGCACGTCTTTTCCTGCTTCGGGCGCACCTTCACGACCCGAAGCCGTTTGTCCAGAGGAGGTGACCACATGAAGGCTTATGAACTGCTGTTCTTCGTTGACCCCAACCTCGATCCCGAGACTCGTCTCGCCGTGATGAAGCGCATCGACACCACGATCGCCGAGGGCAATGGTAAGGTCGACAACGTCGACGAGTGGGGCAAGCGCAAGCTCGCTTACCAGATCGACAAGCTCACCGAAGGTGACTACACCCTCATCAACTTCCATGCAGACCCGGCTTCCATCGCGGAGCTCGATCGCGTGCTTCGTATTACCGACGCCGTGATCCGCCACATGATCGTCCGTCGCGACGACCAGGAGTAGGTCATTTTGTATGGGCGGTGCCATCGAGCACCGCAAGAGAGGTAGTGAACACGTATGAGCATCAATCGAGTCAACATTTCCGGTAACCTCACCCGCGACCCCGAGCTGCGCGCAACTGCAAGTGGCACGCAGGTTCTGAGCTTCGGCGTGGCCGTCAACGACCGTCGCCGCAACCCCCAGACGGGCGACTGGGAGGACTACCCGAACTTCGTGGACTGCACGATGTTCGGCACCCGTGCGGAGGCCGTGAACCGCTATCTCTCGAAGGGGTCGAAGGTCGCGATCGAGGGCAAGCTCCGTTACAGCTCCTGGGAGCGTGACGGTCAGCGCCGCAGCAAGCTCGAGGTCATCGTCGATGAGATCGAGTTCATGTCCCGCGGCCAGCAGGGCGAGGCAGGCGGTTATGCGCCCGCTCCCGCGTATGGCCAGCAGGGCGGCTACGCCCCCGCGCCCGCTCCGCAGCCGGCTCCGGCGCCCATGGCCCCGGTTCCCCCCGCGGTCGACGTCTACGATGAGGACATCCCGTTCTAAGGGATGTGTAGTTGACGGCAAGGCACACGCCAAGCCGTCGTCACGAAAGGTATTGAGACATGGCTAATGATTATTCTGCCCGTCAGCCGCGTCGCAAGTACTGCCAGTTCTGCAAGGAGAACACTGAGTACATCGACTACAAGGATACTCAGCTCCTCCGCAAGTACATGACCGACCGCGGCAAGATCAAGCCGCGCCGCGTCACTGGCGCCTGCACGCAGCATCAGCACGACATCGCGAACGCCATTAAGCGCGCCCGCGAGATGGCCCTTCTGCCGTACGCCGTGCCCGTGGTGTCCACCCGCGGTCCTCGCGAGAAGAAGTAGGGAGGGTACCCATGAAAGTTGTTCTGCTTGGTGAGATCAAGGGCAAGGGCGGCGAGGGCGACATCATCGACGTCGCTCAGGGTTACGCCGAGAACTACCTGATTCCGCAGAAGCTCGCCGTTGCTGCTACCAAGGGTAACCTCAAGCAGCTCGAGGAGCGTCGTCACAACATCGAGAAGCGCGAGGCCGTTCGTCTGGCCGACGCCGAGGCCCTCAAGGCCAAGCTCGATGGCCAGAAGGTCGCCGTCGACGCCAAGGTCGGCGAGGAGGGCGTCCTCTTCGGTTCCGTCACTGCTGCCATGATCGCCGACGCGGTCAAGGCCCAGCTCGATGTGGACGTCGACCGCAAGCGCATCGAGCTCGGCAAGCCCATCAAGGTTGCCGGTGCTCATGAGGTCTCCATCTCCATCTACCGCGAGATCCGCACCTCTATCATCGTCCTCGTGGGCGTTGAGGAGGAGGCCGAGGTCGAGGAGACCGTCGAGGCCGAGGCTGCCGCCGAGGTCGAGACTGAGGCTGCCGCTGAGTAGCTCTTCGCTACGCATATGCGACTCAAAGACCTTGCGCCTTTGGCGTGGGGTCTTTTTTGTGCGGAAAACTCCTCAGCGTGCCTGCGGCTCAAATGGGCACATTTCCACAGGTCGCGTGGGGGAACCTCGGCTCTACAGACGGTTTTGCACGGGAAGGACGCGGTACCGGACTGGTTTTAGACCCGGCATACCTCATTGCCTCTACCTCGGTAAACTCTCGTAACAGGCATATCTACCTGCGGAAACTATAAACATGCAGGTAAACACTGCAGCGCGTGACAGTGCTCACAGGAGCTTCCGTGTAAACCTGCAGGTCAGGCTGTTGTCTGTGGAAAACTTGCCATTCACGCACGGTTCACATTGTTGAAAACGTTGATAACCGTCTAAGCCCCAGCTCAATGCGGAGAGTTATCAACAGGGGAAGAATCTGGCCAAAATCACCCGTAAAACGCTTGACCGGCGAAGCCGACGCTAGGCATGAGCCCGCGGATACCCTACCATTGAGTGTCCGAACAATGCGAGCGAAGCATCTCGATGGTCGGTGCCGCGCACGGCGAAAACTGGGGGTTGGCTGTGCGGGTGCCGTCGCACGGGCTCGACGCATGCGCGCACGGAAGGGGGACGCGTGGAAATCATGGGCAGCGGTTGGTCTCAGACGGGATCGCCCGATATGGGCGCCGTGAAGGGCCTGCCTAACAACACCGAGGCGGAGGCGACCGTCCTCGCGGCAATGCTGCTTTCGGGCGAGGTCGTCGAGGAGGCCCTTGTCGAGCTTTTGCCCGATGACTTCTATCGCCCGTCGCACAAGACCATCTTCCAGGCCATGGGCAGCATGTACGACAGCAGCGTGCCAATCGACTCCATCTCGCTCATCGACTACCTGCGCTCCATCGACAAGCTCGAGGCCGTCGGCGGGGAAGCCTACATCATCGAGCTTATGGGCAACACGCTCGCGCTGGCCAACTGGCAGCACCACGCGGCCATGGTGCGCCGCGACGCCATGCTGCGTGAGATCATCGGCGCCACCAACCAGATCAGCGCGCTTGCCTACAATTCGCCGCTCGACACCAAAGAGGTGATCGAGCGCGCGGAGTCGATGCTGCTCTCCGTGACGGAGCGCGAGGTGAAAAGCTCGTACAAGGGCCTCACGGACTTCATGACCGAGGCCTACGAGGAGGCCGAGGAGGTCTCGCGCGCGGGCGGCGAGGTACACGGCGCACCGACCGGCTACCCGAGCCTCGACCGCATGCTCATGGGCCTGCGCGAGGGCCAGCTGGTCGTTTTGGGCGCGCGCCCCGCTGTTGGTAAGACCTCGTTCGCTCTGAACTTGGCGCTCAACGCGGCAAACGATGGGTACACCGTGGGCTTCTTCTCGCTCGAGATGTCGGGCAAGGAAATCGCGCAGCGCTTCATCTGCGCGCAGGCGATGGTCAACATGTCCAACTTCCGCACCGGCAGGATCTCGCCGGAGGAGTGGGCGAACATCAACGAGGCCATCGGCGAGCTGAGCCGCTTGGACATCCTCATCGACGACACCCCCGGCACAACGGTGACCGAGATTCGCGCGAAGGCGCGCCGCATGCTGCACAACAAGGAAAAGGCGGTCATCATCCTCGACTACCTGCAGCTGGTGAACCCGCCCGCGGGCAAGAACTACAACGGCAACCGCGCCGTCGAGGTCTCCGAGATGAGCCGTGGCCTCAAGATCATGGCTAAGGAGCTCGGAGTGCCGGTTGTGATGCTGTCGCAGCTCAACCGTTCGCTCGAGGGTCGCACGGGCAAGCGCCCGCAGATGAGTGACCTGCGCGAGTCCGGCTCCATCGAGCAGGACGCTGACATCATCATGCTGCTCGACCGTTCGGCGACCGAGGCCGAGGCCGAGCGCGAGGACCGTCCCGACTTTGGCGTCACACGCGTGATCCTCGCCAAGAACCGCTCGGGCCCCATCGGCGACGTCGACCTGATGTTCCTGCCCGCCTCGACGAAGTTCTATGAGATTGACGAACACGCCGTTGAGTAGCAAGAGCTAGGGTTCGTGCGCCTATAATAGAAAAGCTGGGCTTATTTTTGCCCAGCGCGATGGGCGAGAAGCCCGGAGCAAAAGACGACTCGCTCGCGGCGGGAGCACGCTGCGCGCGCACGGAATGAGGAGTAGCCATGCCGGCAACAGTGTTGGTGGGAACCCAGTGGGGCGATGAGGGCAAGGGTAAGATCTGCGACCTGATCGCGCCCGAGTTCGACTGCGTCGTTCGCTATCAGGGCGGCAACAATGCAGGTCACACTATCGTCGTGGGTGACAAGAAGTATGGTCTGCACCAGGTGCCCTCGGGCATCATGTACCCCGATTGCGTCTCGATCATCGGCAACGGCTGCGTTGTGAACCCGGCTGTGCTGCTGGAAGAGATCGACATGTTCGAGAACGACGGCATCTCCACCGCCAATCTCAAGGTCTCGGGCAACGCGCATGTGATCATGCCCTACCACGTCGACCTCGACGGCGCTTTTGAGGAGCTGCTGGGCAAGAACAACATCGGCACCACCAAGCGCGGCATCGGCCCGTGCTATCAGGACAAGATGGCCCGCATCGGCATCCGCATCCAGGACCTGATGAGCGAGGAGACCTTCCGCTCCAAGCTATCCGCCGCGCTTGACCGCGTGAATCCTCAGCTCGAGTGCATCTTCAACCTGCCCACCTACACCGTGGACCAGATCTGCGAGACCTATCTGCCCATGGCCGAGCGCCTGCGCCCCTACATCTGTGAGACCGGGATCCTGCTCAACGACATGCTCGAGCAGGGCAAGTCCGTCTTGTTCGAGGGCGCTCAGGCCACGCTGCTCGACATCGACCACGGCACCTACCCGTTTGTGACCTCGTCCAACTGCACCGCCGGCGGCGCAGTCACGGGCTCCGGCGTGGGCATGAAGAACGTCAACCGCGTGCTCGGCATCATGAAGGCCTACATTACGCGTGTCGGCTCCGGCCCCATGCCCACTGAGCTCGATTACGACACCAGCGAGGCGGGCCGTACGCTCACCGAGGTCGGCTACGAGTACGGCGTGACCACGGGCCGTCGCCGTCGCTGCGGTTGGTTCGACGCGGTCATCGCCCGCTACGCCACGCGCGTCAACGGCCTAACCGACATCGCCTTGACCAAGCTCGACGTGCTGTCCGAGTTCGACACCATCAAGGTCTGCGTCGCCTACGAGTGCGACGGCGTGCGCTACACGAGCGTGCCCGAGCACACGGTCGCCTTCGCCAACGCGGTGCCCGTGTATGAGGAGCTGCCCGGCTGGAAGTGCGACATCACCGGCTGCCGCACCTTTGAGGAGCTGCCTCAAGAGGCGCAGGACTACGTGAAGCACATCGAGGAGCTCGCCGGCTGCAAGGTGAGCTTCGTGGCCGTCGGCCCCGATCGCGAGCAGACCATCGTCCGCTCTTGGGATAAGTAATTACACTGATGGCGCGCCGTCCGTCCGGGCGGCGCCCTGCTCTTTGAGGAGGACGCATGAGCGCATCCGAGAACACTATCGACATTCTCCTGCTCGGCAACGGCGGTCGCGAGCACGCCCTGGCGGCCAAGCTCGCCGCCTCCCCGCTGTGCGGCACGCTCTACATCGCCCCAGGCAACGGCGGCACGCTCGCCGTGGGCGAGAACGTGGCGCTCGACGCCGAGGATTCTACCGCTGTGGCGGACTTCGCGCGCGAGACGGGCTGCGGCCTGGTTGTCATCGGTCCCGAGGCCCCGCTGGTTGCCGGCGTGGCCGACGCCGTGCGCGAGGCGGGCATCGCCTGCTTCGGGCCGGGTGCGGCCGGCGCCCAGCTTGAGGGCTCGAAGCGCTTCTCCAAGGAGCTCATGGCCCGCGCCGGCATCCCGACGGCCGCCTATGGTTCGTTTACCGATGAGGAGTCTGCCCTCGCGTACGTGCGCGAGCAGGGCGCTCCGGTGGTCGTGAAGGCCGACGGCCTCGCTGCGGGCAAGGGCGTCGTGGTGGCGCTCACGCTCGATGAGGCGCTCGACGCCGTGCACGGCTGCTTTGACGGCGCCTTTGGTGACGCGGGCAGCACGGTGGTCATCGAGGAGATGCTCACTGGCCCCGAGTGCACGCTGCTCGCCTTCACCGACGGCAAGACCGTGCGTCCCATGGCGACCTCGCAGGACCACAAGCGCGCCCTCGAGGGCGACCTCGGCCCCAACACCGGCGGCATGGGAGTCTACAGCCCCGTGCCGATTGTCACGCCCGAGGAGCACGCCGAGATGTGCCGCATTTTGGACGAGACGATCGCTGAGGCCAACCGCGAGGGCATCGACTTCCGCGGCTGCCTGTACGGCGGCTTCATGCTCACGCCGGCCGGCCCCAAGGTCATCGAGTACAACGCCCGCTTTGGCGACCCCGAGACCGAGGTGCTGATGCCTCGCCTCAAGAGCGACCTGGTTGAGGTCATGCTCGCATGTGCCGAGCAGCGCCTCGACGAGATTGAGCTCGAGTGGCGCGACGAGTGGGCGGTTTCGGTGGTGCTCACGAGCGCCGGCTACCCCGGTTCGTACGAGAAGGGCAAGGTTATCACCGGTATCGATGATGCTGCCGCCATGGAAAACGTGACGGTGTACCACGCCGGCACCGCGATGAACGAGGACGGCGAGGTCGTCACCTCCGGTGGCCGCGTGCTCGACGTGACCGCCCTGGGCGAGACGTTCGAGGCCGCCCGCGACCTGGCGTACGCCGCGTGCGAGAAGATCGACTTTGAGGGCAAGACCCTGCGCCGCGACATCGGCCTGCGCGCCCTGCGCGGCCGCGACGCCTGGGACGCGTAGGCGCGTCGCCGTCGGCGGCTGGTCCCCGCGCGTTGTTCGGGTACACGCTCGCTGGCGTGGCCCCGCGCTCTGCCCGGGTGCCCCGACTGCTCAGCATTGCGGGTAGAAATGTCGAAAATCGAAGCCAATATTCGGCATATTTTCGACATTTCTACCTTTTTCACTACGTATGGGAGGATGACGATGGAGAAGGTTGAGTTCGAGCCCGAGATTCTCGATGACAAGGGGACCGAGGCCGAGGTCATCGACGCGGATGAGGCCGAGACCGAGCAGGTTGAGCCTGCGCTCGTGCTGGGCGACGACGACCCGCGCGACGCATCGCTTCACGAGCGGATTCTCACGGAGGAGCCCGCCTGGCACGGCAAGTTTCTGGACGTCCGCAGCGCTCAGGTCGAGTTGCCGAGCGGCCGCATAACCGGGCGCGATCTGGTGCGTCATCCGGGCGCATCCGCCGTGGTCGCCCTCACGGAGACGGGCAAGATCGTGCTCGTGCGCCAGTACCGGACGGCGATCGACCGTGTGACGGTCGAGATTCCCGCGGGCAAGCTTGACCCGGGCGAGGACCCGATCGACTGCGCGCGGCGCGAGCTGCTGGAGGAGACCGGCTTCAAGGCGGGCCGCATGCGCCATCTCACCACCATCGCGACCACGCCGGGGTTCTGCGACGAGATTATCCACATCTACATGGCGACCGGTTTGACCTTTGAGGGCGCAAATCCCGATGACGACGAGTTCGTCAACGTCGACCTTGTACCGCTTTCCGAGCTGATAGACGCTGTGCTCGACGGGCGCATCGAGGATGCTAAGACCGTCGTGGGTGCGCTCGCCTGCGACGCGATCTCGCACAGGTTGTAGCTGGCCGGCGGCGGGGGAGGGTATTTACGCCTGGGCTGGTCATCGTTCCTGCGGAATCGCCCAGGCGTAAGCACCTTCTCCGCCGCCGGCGACAACATCGCGGCCGGGTCGCGGCGCAGGTGAGAGCGCCCGGTAGACGGCCGCGCTTTGCGAAACGAAGAAATTGGTTGGTTGAGAGTTTTAGATGTTCAAACGCTTTATTTCCTATTACGGGCCCGAGAAGGGGCTTTTTATTGCCGACACGCTGTGCGCCCTCACCTATGCGGGGATCGACCTGGCGTTCCCGGTGATTTTGCGCGCGCTTACCGGAGGGCTGTTTACCGAGGGCGCCGCCGCGATTATGGACGGTCTGGTCTTTATCGGTGTGGGCCTCGTGGTTATGTACCTCGTGCGCACCGCATGCATCTATTTCGTGTCTGCTCAGGGCCACATCATGGGTGCCCGTATGGAGTCTCGCATGCGCGAGGATCTGTTCGACCAGTACGAGCGTTTCAGCTTCGCGTATTTCGACGCGCATAGCTCGGGTGACATGATGAGCCGTGTGGTTAACGACCTGTTCGATATCTGTGAGGGCGCTCACCATCTGCCCGAGTGGATTATCATCTGCGGCATCAAGATCATCGGCGCCCTTGCCATCCTCTTTACCATCTCGCCGGCGCTCGCCGCGGCCCTGACGCTCGTCACGCTGGTGTTCGTTGTGATCATGGTTCGCCAGAACCTGCATATGCGCGAGGTGTTCGCCGACAACCGCAAGAAGATCTCCGAGGTCAATTCTCAGCTGCAAGATTCGCTGGGCGGTATGCGCGTGGTGAAGTCGTTTGCAAATGAGCGGACCGAGCGCGAGAAATTCCGCGTGGCAAACGGCCATTATCTCGAGTCGAAGGTCAACCAGTATCACGTTATGGGCCGCTACCAGGCAACGAGTGCGTGCATGACGGCGGCGCACTACCTTACCATCGTGCTGTTTGGCGGCTACCTCGTCGCGACAGGGTCGGTAACCGCCGTGGACCTGGCGACCTTCGCCCTCTACATCAGCCTGTTCACCGGTCCTATCGAGACGCTCGTCAACTCGACCGAGATGTTCCAAAAGGCCATCGCTGGCTTCCGCCGCATGGATGAGGTGCTCAACACCGCCCCCGACGTCGAGGATCGCGCCGGCGCCCGTCCGCTAGAGGTGCGCGCGGGCGCCATCGAGTACACGGACGTGTGCTTCTCCTACGACCAGGCCGAGCTGCCCGAGGACGAGTGTGCAGAAGAGCGCCCGGTGATCGACCACATGAACCTGAGCATCCGCCCGGGCGAGACCATCGCTTTGGTGGGGCCCTCGGGTGGCGGCAAGTCGACGACTTGCTCGCTGCTGCCGCGATTCTACGACGTGACGGCCGGCTCCATCACCATCGACGGTCAGGACGTGCGCGACGTGACGCAGGAGAGCCTGCGCCGCGCGATTGGCCTGGTACAGCAGGACGTGTATTTGTTCGACGGCACGCTGCGCGAGAACATCGCGTACGGTCGCCCCGGGGCCACGGACGTCGAGATCGAGGACGCCGCGCGTAAGGCGAATATCCACGAGTTCATCAGCGGACTGCCGGAGGGCTACGATACGGTTGTGGGTGAGCGCGGCAGCCGTCTGTCGGGCGGGCAAAAGCAGCGTGTGGCCATCGCGCGCGTGTTCCTCAAGAACCCCGCCATCCTGATTTTGGACGAGGCCACCTCGGCACTCGACAACGAAAGCGAGGGCGCCGTGCAGGAATCCCTCGAGCGCCTTGCCGCAGATCGAACCACGATCATCATCGCGCACCGCCTGTCGACCATCAAAGGCGCCGACGAGATCGCAACCGTGGAGCATGGTCGCGTTGTGGAGCGGGGCACGCACGAGGAGCTTCTCGCGCGCGGGGGCACCTATGCCCGTTACTATCGAATGCAGTTTGAAGGTGCGCGGGCGCGCGACGTGAGGTAAGCCATGAGCAAGAAGCACAACATGACACCCGAAGAGGCCGAGGAACTCTTCTCTGAACTCGATTCGTCAGGCGTGCTGGACCCCGACCGCGCGGCTGCGCGCGAGGGACGCATCAAGCGCCGCCTGTTTGCGCGTCGTCGCGGCGGCGAGGAGGCAGCCAGCGAGCAGGACGCCGCCGATCGCGAGCGGATGCGCGCCAAGCACGGCGTGATCGACCCGCTCTCGGAGCAGGACCCGTCGGGTTCGCAGGTGAGCAAGACTATCTCGCGCACGGCGATCGTCGTGATTGTGAGCATGTTCGCGTTCGTGCTCGGCATGCAGATCGTCTACGGTGTGAGCCGACGCCTCAACACGGCAAACCTGTCGGAGCGCACCAATGCGCAGACGGTGGCGCACGCCATGGAGTCCGGCGTCGAATGGGGCAACGGTTTCACGCAGTTCCCCGACGATTTCACGGTGGATGAGGCGAGTGAGAAGACGGGTACGGTCGAGGTGTCGGTCGTGGACACCGATTCTCGTAACGAGCTCGAGCTGTTGTCGAATTCGCAGATCCAGGCGAGCGCCTTGGCAACAAACGCCCTGCTCAACGTAAAGATCAACCGCGTCGTGTACAACGTATACACGCTGATGGATGACAACGGGACCTTCCAGCACGACAGCCTGTTTGGCTTTTTGCCCGCCCGCGGCACGCGCCGCCCCATGCTCACGTTCGTGTGGACCAAGTCGCAATCGGCGACGCCCACGAATATCGATTGGGAGCTCAAGATCATCGGCATGGACGATGATCTGGCCGAGGCTATTCAAAAGCAGGTGAACTCGGTGAGTTCGCTGACGGAGAACCCGGGCGTCACCCAGGCGGAACTCGACGAGGAGCTCCGCCTGTTGGACGAGGCGCGCATCGCGCGCGAGGGCGATTAGATCGCGGTTGGGTCGTGGTTTGATTGCGGTTAGACCGCGGTTGGAGCACGGCCGGAATGTTGTCAGGTCTCGGCCGGGCCGTGGTTGGGCCTTAGTTGGGCTGCGGTCGAGCCGCAGCCCAGACCTCAGCTAGGCCAAAAGCGCGGTGATCTTGCCGAGAACGGGCTCGAAGGAGACGCCGCGCATCTCGAAATCGGGCTGCTCGAGCGTGACGCGCATGGCGTCGCGAACGAACTCGCCGGCGAAGTCGACCGCATCGCGCGTGGTGCGACCGGTGTAGATGGCCGCCGTGAGGGCGCTGGCGAACAGGTCGCCCGTGCCGTGCAGCATGTAGGGGAGCAGCTCGCTGGAGACTTCCTCCACCGCGCCGCCGTCTGCGGCGCTCGCGATGTAGTTGCGGATGATGCTTTCGCCCTCATGCACGACGCCCTTGATGATGACGGTCTTGGCACCCATGTTGAGCAGGGCGTCTGCGTTCTTCTGGACGAACTCGATGCTGACGTCTTGGCCCTCGTAGGGGATGCCGGTGAGGATGGACGCCTCGGTGAGGTTGGGCGTGAGCACGTCTGCGCCGTTGACGAGCTGCGCCATCGCGGCACAGAGTTCGTCGGTGTAGGTCGGGTACTTGATGCCGCCGTCGCCCATCACGGGGTCGACGATGCGCAGGGCGTTTGCGTGCTCGCGATACAGGCGCTGGATGATCGCGACCTGCTCGGCAGACCCGAGGAACCCGGAGTACACGCCGTCGAGCTCAACGCCCTCTTCGCGCCAAGCGTCGAGGTATGCGGTGAGCATGTCGGTCGTGTCGTGCATGTGGAACACGGGGAACTTGGTGTGAGCGCTGAAGAGCGCCGTGGGCACGGGACACACGTCGACACCAGCTGCGCTGAGCACGGGGATGGCGCAACCAAGAGAGCACTTGCCGTAGCCGCACATGTCGTGCACGGCTGCAACGCGCGGGATGTACGCGCCTTCACGCTGATAGAGTTTGGTCATGATTTTGTTCCTTTCCGCGGACTTATGGACCAGCGTACAGCTCAACAGAGTAGACCTTCTAGGCCACATTTCCAATCAAGGTGAAGGGTTAGTCCCAAATATTCACGGTCGCGGCATGGTCGAGACAGGCCCCGACCCCTTCCTCGGCAAATGACCCCTCGCCGAATAAAACGCACGGTGGGCAGGGAAAATCGTTTCCGCATCGCCCCGAGGGCGTATGATGCAAGTACGCGTGCCCGTTTGGGGTTCGCTACGGCAAGCCGGATCGGGAAAGGTAAAACCATGGCTGATGTACATGAGCTTCTCGCCACATGGATCGAGAATGTCACTGATGAAGAGCTTCTCGCCGAGCTCAAGGCAATGAACGAAGCGGGCGATGAGGACGCCATCACCGATGCGTTCTTCCAGGACCTTGCGTTTGGCACCGCTGGCCTGCGCGGAACGCTGGGCGCCGGCACCAACCGCATGAACATCTACACCGTCGGCCGTGCCACCCAGGGATTTGCCGATTACCTCGTCAAGAACTTCGAGAACCCCACCGTCGCCATCGCGCGCGACAGCCGCAACAACGGCGAGCTGTTCGTGAAGACGACCGCCGCCATCTTGGCTGCCAACGGCGTGACCTCGTACGTGTACCCCAAGATCTCCCCGGTGCCCACCCTGTCCTGGGCCACGCGCTACCTCGAGTGCTCCGGCGGCATCTGCATGACCGCCAGCCATAACCCGGCTGCGTATAACGGCTACAAGGCTTACGGCCCGGACGGCTGCCAGATCACCAGCGAGGCCGCCGACGCCATCTCCGCCGCCATGGAGGCGTGCGACCCGTTCCACGATGTCAAGACGATGGACTTCGACGAGGCCGTGGAGCAGGGGCTCGTCAAGTGGATCGGCGATGACGTGCTCGACGCCTACTACGACGCCGTGGCCGACAAGTCGGTGAACAACCTCACGCCCGAGCAGATCGCCAACGCTCCGCTCGAGCTCGTGTACACGCCGCTCAACGGCACCGGCCTGATTCCCGTCACCACCGTGCTGAACAAGGTCGGCGTCACCGACATCACCGTGGTCCCCGAGCAGCGCGACCCCGACGGCGATTTCCCCACCTGCCCCTACCCGAACCCCGAGATCCGCGAGGCCATGCAGAAGGGTATCGACCTGTGCCAGGAGGTCAAGCCCGACCTGCTGCTCGCGACCGACCCCGACGCCGACCGCGTGGGCGTGGCGTGCGCCGACGGCGACGATTACACGCTGCTCACCGGCAACGAGATGGGCGTCCTGCTGCTCGACTACATCTGCAAGATGCGCGCCGAGCGCGGCGAGGACCTGTCCCGTAAGGTCGCCGTGACTACGATCGTGTCCTCCGCGATGGTCGACGCCCTGGCCGAGGAGTACGGCTTTGAGCTGCGTCGTTGCCTCACGGGCTTCAAGTACATCGGCGACATCATCACCGGCCTGTCCGACGCCGGCGAGGTCGATCGCTTCATCTTTGGTTTTGAGGAGAGCTACGGCTACCTGTCTGGCGACCACGTGCGCGACAAGGACGCCGTTAACGCCTCCATGCTCATCTGCCAGATGGCTCAGTACTACAAGCTGCAGGGTCTCAACCTGGTGCAGGCCATGCACGCGCTTTACGAGAAGCACGGCTTCTACCACAACAAGACCGTGTCGCTGAGCTATCCGGGCGCCGACGGAGCCGCTAAGATGGCCGGTATCATGGAGTCCCTACGCGCCGAGGCCCCGGCCGAGATCGCCGGCGCCAAGGTTGAGGCTGTTGTCGATTACGCCACGTGCGTGAACGGCCTGCCCAAGGCCGACGTCATCGAGTTCGATCTTGAGGGCGGCAACAAGGCCATCGTGCGCCCCTCCGGCACCGAGCCCAAGATCAAGCTCTACATCTTCGCCAAGGGCGAGGATGCCGCCGCCGCCGACGCCCTCATCGCCGCCATCGAGGAGGACGGCCGCAAGCTCCTCTCCTAATGTGCAGTTTGGGGACGGGTGCAAAATTAGTCATGTGAGGCCGGCTCGCGGCCGCTGACGTTGCAGCATTGTTTACGCCGCCGCCGCCGCCGGCGCTGCGGAACCAAAAACGCTACGGCAAAAGACGCCGCGATGGGCATGCAATCCCATCGCGGCGTCTTCGCGCTATTTGACTCCTGCCGGGCGCTGTTAAGTTGAGAGTTGTGCAGGTTTTGGGCCCGATGGCGGCGCGGTCGCGGGCTCAGGCTCGGGCCTCTGATTCGGTCTTGGCCTCAGGATTGGGCGCATGCTCAAGGCGTGCGTTACGCTCCGATCCCGCTCATGAGGCGGGCCCGTTTGATGGCTGCGGGGACACGCTGTTTGAGCAGATCGAGCTTTTCGCGCGTGATGTCGTTGGCGAGCGAGAGACGCAGGGCACCGCGTGCGGTTGCGGCGTCGACGCCCATGGCCGTGAGGACGTGCGACGGCTCGGTGGATCCGGTGGAGCACGCCGACCCCGTCGCCGCGGCGACCCCGGCGCGGTCGAGCAGGACAACCAGGAGCTCGCCGTCGACGTTTTTGCAGGTACATGACGCGATTGAGGGAAGACGCATCGGCGATACAGCTTCGACTGTTGGCACCCCGTCGTTTGCAGAGGTGTGGACAGCGTGGCTGCCGAGGGGCGCACCCGTGAGCAGCACCTCGTCGACTTCGGCGAGAAGGTGGCGCACGAACTCATCGCGCAGGGCAGCGACGCGCTCCATGTCGCGCCCGAGGTGCGCGCAAGACTCTTCCAGCGCAGCTGCCATGCCGATGATTCCCGCGAGGTTCTCGGTGCCCGCCCGTTCGCCGCGCTCCTGCGCTCCGCCGGCAATGAGCGGCGGGATGGAGAAGCCTTCGCGCAGGTAGAGCGCGCCGACGCCGCGCGGCCCGTGGAACTTGTGGGCGGACAGCGAAAGCGCGTCGACTCCGAGCTCCTCAACATCTACGGGAATGTGGCCCACGGCCTGAACGGCATCGGTGTGGAACGGGACCCCGTGGGTGTGTGCGATAGCGGCGAGCTCGCAGATGGGCTCAATCGTGCCGACCTCGTTGTTGGCCATCATGATGGAGACGAGGGCCGCTGCCGGAGCCTCGGTGCGGGCTTCTCGCTCGTGCTCTTCAAGCGCCGTTTCGAGGTCGCAGGGCCGCACAAAACCGTGTTCGTCCACGGGCAGATAGGTGACCTGAACGCCCTCTCGTTCAAGCGCATCGCAGCAGTGCAGAATCGCATGGTGCTCGATGGAGCTCGTAATGATTCGAACGTTGGCGTCGCGCCCGAAAAGATCTCGGTACCGTTGCACCGCCCCGCGAAGAACCCAGTTGTCGGACTCGGACCCGCCGCTCGTGAAGTACACCTCGCTTGCATGAGATGCGCCCAGCAGCCGTGCCATGTTGCCACGAGCGTTTCCGAGCGCCTCGGCGGCCTCGCGGGCAACCCGATGAATGCCGCTGGGGTTGCCAAACGAGCTGGTCAAATAGGGCATCATCGCCTCGAGCGCCCGCGGGGAAAGCGGCGTGGTCGCGGCGTTGTCTGCGTAGATATACGGTTCGGGTGCGGGTGCCATGTGATGAGGGCTCACTATCTAAGAACGAAATACCAAACCAGGGCCAGCGCGATGGCGGCGAGGATGAGAATCGCCATCAGGACCTTGATCCTGCGACGCTGCTTGTCTTGCCTTGAGGTGAAAATCGCCTTGCCCTTTTTGGGCGTGGAGAGATACCTGCTGTAGTTTGGCTGAGCAGGTTGGCCGGAAGGGGTGGTCGCTGCGGAGGCGGGGCGCTGCCGATAGGCCGTTGGATGCCCAGGTGTTGCGGTGCGGTTGCCGCCCGTGCCGGTGCCAAAGTTGCCGCTCGCTCCGGTGCCCATGGCGGGGCGCCCATTTGGGGCGGGGGAGAGGTAGTCGGGGTCACTCGTGGCGACGCCCATGTGCTTGCGCGTACCTCTGTTGGGGCCGTGTGTCATCGGCTGCTGCTCGTCCATGCGTGCCTCATCATGTAGCAGGAATACCACAGCTATTGTATGGCGAGGCTCATCGCCGCGACGGCAGTCCGGCAAAGCAGCTGCATTTCCGCATAAGTAGGCTAAGCGAAGGGCGAGCAGGCCGTTCGAAAACGGTTAGAGCGGACTGCCCTGTTCGATTGCCGCAAGCCGCGGAGGCGCAGCCCTGTTCGATTGCTGCAAGTCCTGCGGTCCAGCCCTGTTCGAAAATCGCAAGCCCCGTCGGGGTGGCCCTCCGTGTTCGATTGCCACAAGCCCCATCGGCCTCGAGCGGCACGGGCCCTGGCTGTGCAACCCTGTTCGAAGGAGGCAAGGGCTTTTCGTTGCGAAGGCGTGTCGTTTCTTCTGCGTACCTCGAGTGCGTATAATGCGCGCGTATAATTTTCACCGTATGGCCGCGCATGGTATCCAAAAGGGGAAACCGCATGTCTCTCGACACCAACCTGTCCGAATTCACCGCTTTTGATTCCGACACCGATCATCCGCACGACGAGTGCGGCGTGTTTGGCGTTTGGGCGCCCGACCGTGACGTCGCCCGTCTTACCTATTTTGGCCTGCGTGCCCTGCAGCACCGCGGTCAGGAGTCCGCCGGTATCGCCGTTGGCGACGGCGGCACGGTCATGGTCCGCAAGGACCTGGGCCTCGTGAGCCGCGTGTTCTCCAACGCCGACGTCTGCTCTTTGCCCGGCCAGTTGGCCGTGGGCCACGTGCGCTACGGCACCGCTGGCGCCAAGAGTTGGGAGTCCTCTCAGCCCCACCTCTCCACCATCGGTGAGGTCATCGTGGCCCTTGCTCACAACGGCACGCTCGTCAACACCGACGAACTGCGCCGCCAGCTCATCGAGCTCGGCGTCCCCTTCAACTCGAGCTCGGACTCCGAGGTCGCCGTCAAGCTGATCGGCTACTTCACCCAGCAGTCGCACCACCTCCGCGAGGGCATCCGCAAGACCATGGAGCTCATCCGCGGCGGTTACGCTATGGCGCTCATCAACGAGGAGGCCCTGTACGCCTTCCGCGATCCGCACGGCGTCCGCCCGCTCGTGCTCGGCCGTCTCACCAGCGATGAGGGCGTGGCCGCTGCCGACGCCGCCGCTGCCGCGTCTGCCATGCCGAGCGACGCCGCCTCTGCCGAGGACCTGGTGGGAGAGCAGGTTGTGGCCTCGACCGCCGGCTGGGTCGTCGCGTCCGAGACGTGCGCGCTTGACATCATCGGCGCCGAGTACGTGCGCGATATTCGCCCCGGCGAGATCTTGCGCATCTCCGCTGAGGGCCTCGTGTCCGAACAGGGCGTTCCCGCGGCCGAGAAGACCGCGCACTGCATCTTCGAACAGGTCTACTTCGCCCGCCCCGACTCCATTGTCGACGGCAAGTCCATTTACGCCTGCCGCTACGACATGGGCCGAAAGCTCGCCCTTGAGTGCCCGGTGGAGGCCGACATGGTTATCGGTACGCCCGATTCCGGTCTGCCTTCTGCTGAGGGCTACGCGTACGAGTCTGGCATTCCGTACGGCACCGGCCTCATCAAGAACCGCTATGTCGCCCGTACGTTTATCGAACCAACGCAGGAGCTGCGTGCCATGGGCGTGCGCCTCAAGCTCAACCCGCTCAAGGATGTGATCGAGGGCAAGCGCATCATCGTCGTTGACGACTCCATCGTGCGCGGCACCACCATGGTCCAGCTCGTGCGCATGCTGCGTCAGGCGGGTGCCAAGGAGATACACATCCGCATCAACTGCCCCGAGGATATCTGGCCGTGCTTCTACGGCGTTGACACCGGTGAGCAGAGCCAGCTGATTTCGGCCACGAAGTCGGTTGAGGAGGTCTGCGAGTTCATCGGCGCCGATACGCTGGCGTTCCTTTCCGTCGATGCGCTGCTCGAGTGCGTGCCGAAGGGCGGGTATTGCACCGCGTGCTTCACGGGCGAGTACCCTGTCGCCATTCCGAGCAGCTTCGGCCGCGAGAAGTTCATCGAGGGCTACGTGCCGCGCAACCTCACGAGGCCGCTCGCCCTGGGCGAGGGCGCCGTTGAGGAGAAGCACAACGATCACAGCTGGGAAGAGTTCCACGAGGCGTAATAGGGCGCAATAGGGCTACGTCGAGGGTAAGAATGTCGAAAACCATGCCGTGCGCAGCGGGTTTTTTCGACATTCTTACCCTCTTTCATTTCCGATGGCAAATCTGGGGACGGGTGCGCTTTCACACGTCGGCCGAGCGTCAGGCCGACGTGTGAAAGCGCAC